>WNGB01004821.1_pt1 | contig 20362 bp, 16 predicted proteins | sample 5400681 | NCBI WGS metagenome assembly WNGB01 (sample SAMN13153367, study PRJNA577476) | soil metagenome | isolation source: 115 cm soil or saprolite under grassland replicate 2 | place: USA:California | collected 2016-06-15
TTCCTGCGGCTGCTCTACGTCAAGCTCGGCACGCAACACTGTCCGGAGCACGACGCGCCAATCGCGCCGCAAAGCGAAGAGGCCATCGCGGCGACATTGCTGCGCGACTACGCCGGTCGCCATCTCGCGCTGCTCGCGCCGCTGGTGATTTCCCGCAAGGGTTACTACACCGACCTCGCGAAGTGGGCGGCGCGGAAGGGCTTTGCCGAGCTACGCGTCGACGGCGCAATGCTTCCCACGGCGCGCTGGCCGCGACTCGACCGCTTCAAGGAGCACTCGATTGAGCTGCCGGTGGCGAGCCTCGTCGTCGGTCCCGACGCCGAGCGCGCGTTGCGCGAGGGGCTTTCGCGCGCGCTCGAGTTCGGAAAGGGGATCGTCCACGTGTTGCCGAAAAGTAGGGTCAGAGACGACTTTTCACAAGCGTCCCAATCTATGGAACGCGGTACAGCGAAAGTCGTCTCTGACCCTATTTTTGTCTTCTCCACCAAACGCGCCTGCCCCGTATGCAGCCGCAGCTTTCCGGAGCTTGACCCGCGCTTATTCTCATTCAACTCCAAGCACGGCTGGTGCGCTACCTGCTTCGGCACGGGCTTGAAGCTCCGCGGCTTCGACGCCGACCAGACCGGCGAGGAAATCTGGTGGAACGAGTGGTACGGAGACGACGAGCGGGTCTGCCCTGCGTGTCACGGTCAACGGCTCAATGCGCAGGCGCTCGCCGTGCGCTTTCGCGAGCAGTCGATCGCCGACCTGACGCGGCTCTCGGTCAGCGAAGCACGACGCTTCTTCGCAGAGCTGGATTTGCACGGCCGCGAGGCGGCCATCGCGCGTGACATCGTTGCCGAGCTCGAGTCGCGGCTCGCCTTTCTCGCCGACGTCGGCCTCGGCTATCTCACGCTCGACCGCTCCGCGCCCACGCTCGCCGGGGGCGAGGCGCAGCGCATTCGACTCGCGTCGCAACTGGGCTCCAACCTGCGCGGGGTGTGTTACATCCTCGACGAACCGACGATCGGCCTGCACGCGCGCGACAACCGGGTGCTGCTCGACACGCTGGCCAAGCTCCAGGCGAAGGGAAACACGCTAGTAGTCGTCGAGCACGACGAGGACACGATTCGCCGTGCCGATCACGTCATCGATCTCGGCCCCGGCGCGGGCAGTCGAGGCGGCGCCGTCGTGGCGGAAGGCTCGGCGGCCGAGCTCATGAAGTCACCGAACTCGATCACCGGCAGGTTTTTGGCGCATCCGCTCGCCCATCCGCTGGTGGCGCCGCGCATCACCAGCGAGCGCAGCCCCGCCATCGTGGTCTCCGGCGCGCGGCTGCATAACCTCAACAGCGTCCGCGCCCGCATTCCTCTCGAGCGGCTCAGCGTGATCACCGGGGTATCGGGCAGTGGCAAGAGCACACTCGCGCGCGATGTGCTCTACGCAAATCTGCTCGAGCTCGTCGGCGACCCGCGCCGTCGGAAGCCCGTGGAGCTCTTCGGCTGCACCGATCTCGCCGGCTGGGAGGCGCTCGAGCGCGTGCTCGAGGTCGACCAGACGCCGATCGGCAGGACGCCGCGTTCCTGTCCTGCCACCTACGTGGGATTCTGGGACGCGATCCGGCGACTGTATGCGGAGACCAACGAGGCGCGCATGCGCGGATTCGGTCCGAGCCGCTTCTCGTTCAATACCCCCGGCGGTCGCTGCCCGGAATGCGAGGGTCAGGGAGTCAAGACCATCGAGATGAGCTTTCTGCCCGACGTCAAGGTGGCCTGCGAAGCCTGCAACGGAGCGCGCTTCGCGAGCGAGACGCTCGCCGCAACCTGGCGCGGCAAGTCGATCGCCGATGTGCTCGCGATGAATGTCGACGAAGCCGTCGATTTCTTCGCCGCGCATCGGCGTATCCATCACGCGCTTGCGCTGTTGCAGGACGTGGGCCTTGGCTATCTCACGCTCGGGCAGCAGAGCCCGACGCTCTCCGGCGGCGAGGCGCAGCGCATCAAGCTGGTCACCGAGCTCGCGAAGGTGGGAAAAGGCAGGGTCAGACCCGACTTTTCGGAAAGGCCGCGCGGTAGCACGCTGTACGTGCTCGACGAGCCCACGGTCGGCTTGCATATGGCGGACGTCGAGAAACTCATCCGCGTGCTGCATCGACTCGTCGATGCAGGCAACACGGTCGTCGTGATCGAGCACAATCTCGATGTGATTGCCGACGCGGACTGGATCGTCGACCTCGGCCCCGAAGGCGGCGCTGCCGGCGGACGCGTCGTCACGCAGGGAACCGTCAAGGCGATAACGTCGCGCCCCGCGGGATCGCACACGGCCACGCTGTTGGCCGAGTTTCTCGAGAGGCGGCGGCAATCGCAGACCGCCGACCAACTCGCAGATGAGCTGCCGCATTGAGGCGCAATTCGGGCGGCTGCGAAGCTCCCGGGCATCCCCCGGATCAAATCCGGGGTCAGCCCGGGCTACGCACTCGCCGGCACAGTCCGCTGCCGAGTCGGAAGTCTGGCTGACGCCGCATCAGTGACGCTTCCCTTACAATAGTGGGTCCTCGTTCGGCTGCGGCGCCGACGATGTCCGACCCTTACGCAGGAGATTTCCATGCCTCCCGATACTCGCGAAAGAAGCGCGACCCTCGCGCTCAAGGATTCCGCATTGCTCAGGCAGCAGTGTTACATCGACGGCGGCTGGGCGGACGCCGATGCGCGTGCAACCCGCGACGTCATCAATCCCGCCACCGGCATCCGGATCGGTACGGTGCCGGTCATGGGCGCCGACGAAACGCGGCGCGCGATCGATGCCGCGAACAAGGCGTGGCCCGCGTGGCGCGCCAAGACGGCCAAGGAGCGCAGCGCGATCATGCGCAAATGGGCGGAGCTGCAATTGGCGCACGCCGAAGACCTGGCACTGATCCTGACCAGCGAGCAAGGCAAACCGCTCGCCGAATCGAAAGGCGAGATCACCATCGGCGCCGGCTACACCGAGTGGTTCGCCGAGGAGGCCAAACGCGTTTACGGCGACGTCATTCCGACGATCGGCAATGACAGGCGCCTGGTCGTGATCAAGGAGCCGGTCGGTGTCTGCGCGGCGATCACGCCCTGGAACTTTCCTTCATCGATGATCACGCGCAAGGTTTCCCCAGCGCTCGCTGCCGGCTGCACCGTCATCATCAAGCCGGCGCAGGCGACGCCGTATTCGGCGCTGGCGCTCGCCGAGCTTGCTGCGCGCGCCGGCTTTCCGCCGGGGGTGCTCAATGTGATCACCGGCCAGTCGTCCGCGATCGGCGGCGAGATGACGTCGAACCCGATCGTGCGCAAGCTCTCGTTCACCGGCTCGACCGAGATCGGCCGTTCGCTAATGAAGCAAGTCGCACCGACGGTGAAGAAGCTGTCGCTCGAGCTGGGCGGCAACGCTCCCTTCATCGTATTCGACGACGCCGATCTCGACGCCGCGGCCGAGGGAGCGATCGTGTCCAAGTATCGCAACACCGGCCAGACCTGCGTGTGCGCCAATCGGTTGTTCGTGCACGAGAAGGTCTACGACGCATTCGCCGCCAAGCTCGCGGAAAAAGTGCGTGCACTCAAGGTCGGGCCGGGCACCGACCCTGGCGTCGCGCAGGGCCCGCTCATCAATGCGGACGCCTTGGCCAAGGTTGAGGAGCACGTTGCCGATGCGACTGCGCACGGGGCGAAAGTAGCGGTCGGCGGGAAGCGGCACGCGCTGGGCGGCACATTCTACGAGCCGACGATACTGACCGAAGTCACCCCGGAGATGAAAGTGTTTCGCGAGGAAACCTTCGGCCCGGTCGCGCCGCTGTTCCGCTTCTCGTCGGATGCCGAAGTGATCGAGCTCGCTAACCGTACCGAGTTCGGGCTGGCGTCGTACTTCTACTCGCGCGACATCGGGCGGATCTGGCGCGTCGCCGAGGCGCTCGAGTACGGAATGGTGGGAGTGAATACGGGCTTTATCACGACCGAGGTCGCGCCCTTCGGTGGCGTCAAGCAGTCGGGAATCGGCCGCGAGGGTTCCAAGTACGGCATCGACGAGTACATCGAGGTCAAGTACGTCTGCATGGGCGGCATCGACCGCTGAAAGCGTGTTGCAGCCGCCACTCCGGCGAGTAAGGCAGGGTGCCCGCGCCCGAGCGTGGATAACGCTCGGGCGCTAGCCAGGTTCCTTAGGCTCAGCGAGTCGCCGGTGCCGCAGGCTCCGGCAGTGCAAGCGCGTTGACCGGCAAGGGCGCGAAAGCGCGCGGGTCGCGTTCCGCGTCCGCGCGGGCATCGCTCAGCTTTGCCAGCATGCCGATCGTCGCGACGAGCGCCGTCGCGGTAGCCAGCACGGCGGCGAAGCGCGCGAGTCGTTGCGCCAATGCAGCCGACAACACCCGTTCGATGCCTCGCCACAATGGCGAGCGTACCGCTGCGCGGCGGCGAACGCCATTGAACCATTGCCGATATGCTCTCATCGCACTCTAGAACGTCGGTGCCGGTTCCGAAGGCTCGCCTGTAGGCGCAGGGAACCGCGCGGGAAAGTAATCGGTCGCTGCCTGTTGCGCCGCATCCACCGTAGAGGCCTGCTGCGCCGTGACGGCCGCGACGGTCTGCTCGTGCGCGACTGCGCTTGCCAACCGATGCTCGGCGGCGAAAACGACAGACCCGAGCACGGTTACCAGCGCGGCAACTTTGAGCGCCGTGACGATCTTGGTCGAATCCGAAGGTGTTTCGTTGAGCATGGTTCACTCCTCTTGTAACTGGTTACGCGGCGGAGGCGGTTCGCCTTGCGCGCCGCTATTCCCGGTGGCCCCTTCATTGCGCCCTGTACCACCGGACATGCCCAATATAGGCGCGCGCGGCGGCGGCTGTAACTAGAGGATTCGAGGGAGCTAGTGCGGAAAATTCACGCCCGGCGAAGCCGCGTGCGAAGGAGTAGCCCGGGATGAGCCGCAGGCGAATCCCGGGAGCTACGGCACCGAACCGCGGTCCCGGGCATCGCCGCTGGGCGGCTCAGCCCGGGCTACGCCCTCAGCTCGGGCTACTGGCGACGCGGACTTGTCACCAGGTCGGCGTCACCAGCCCGGTGGCGGCTTCTTGAGGATGGTGATCGTGCGGTCATGGATGGCCAGGTAACCGCCGGCGACGAGGTCCTTGAGCAGGCGGCTGATCATGTCGCGTGAAGCGCCGATGCGCTCGGCGATATCCTGCTGCGTGAGCTTCTCCGGCACGACCAACTTTCCGTCCTGCTCGACGGCGAGATCGAGCAGCAGCTTGACCAGCCGCCCGTAGACGTCGGACAACGCCAGACTTTTCACGTTCTCGGTCGTCAGCCGTACGCGCTGGATCAGCTTTTCGATCAGGTGCAGCGCGAAGTCGGGATGGGCGAGGATGAATTCGCGAAAGCTGGCGCGAGTGACCATCGCGCAAGCCGTCGGCTCCAACGTCACCACCGAGGCCGAGCGAGGGCTGCCGTCTAACGACATCTCGCCGACGTATTCGCCGGGGCCGTGGAACGCGATGACGACCTCGCGGCCGGCCGGGTTGCTCGAATAGACTTTCACCCGCCCGGAAATGACGATAAAAAGCGAATCGCCGACGTCGCCCTCGTTGATGAGAATCGTGTTCTTAGGATAGTTGCGGGCGACGCCGGTGGCGGCGATCGCGCGCAACGTATCCGGAGCGAGGGGTGCGAGCGGGTCGACGGAGGTAACGGACCTGGCCATGGGCGCGGTCTTCGCGTGCAAAGCAATCGTAGCACGCGCGGCGAAATCCCACATCGCCGGCCCGGCTCGGGGCAAAGCCACCGACGCAGCATTTGCCGAAGCCGGAGACGAGCGCTCACGGAGCGCATTCCTCGCGCGGAACCACCAGAGCCAATGCGGATGCAGAGGCTGTGCTGCTATTTCGAGAACTCCAACTCGTGCGCCGGCGCGGAGTCTTCGAGTTTGCCCACGCCGTAGTATTTATCGCTCGTCTTGAAAATGTGGCGGCACCACTTCTCGGGCGATATCTTCCATTGGATATCCACGCAGAACTTGCCATCGTCGGCGACGCGCCACGCGGAATTTGAACACACCAAGCCTGCTCAGTCGTATTTGCGCAGATCGTCGATAACCTTGCCGTCATTGGCAAGCTCTCCGGGCGCGTGAAACGCGACCTCGCCGCGCAGCTTCGTGATCTCGCGCATCGAAGCGACGATCGCGTCGGCGCTGGCCGAGCGGTTGCCTGGTACCTCGACGTGCAGGATCATGCGATCACCGCCGTCCGGATTGTCGACGACGAGGCGCGCTTTGCCGATCTCCAGGTGTCGACGCGCGATTTCGGCCACTTGCGACGGATGCACGAACATGCCCTTGACCTTGGTCGTCTGATCGGCGCGACCGAGCCAGCCCTTGATGCGCCGGTTGGTGCGCCCGCAGGATGACGCCGCGGTCAGCGACGCCGGCAGCACCGCGGAAAGATCGCCGGTGCCGAAGCGAATCAGCGGGTACTCGGTCGTGACAAGCGTGGTGACGACGACCTCGCCCACTTCGCCGGGCTCGACCGGATCGCCCGTGCCGGGCCGCACGATTTCGACGAGCACACCTTCGTCGACGATCAAGCCTTGCCGCGCTTCCGACTCGTACGCGATCGTACCCAGGTCCGCGGTGGCGTAGACCTGATACGCGAGAACACCGCGCGCGATGAGCGCGTCGCGCAGACTCGGCGGAAACGCCTCGCCGGACACGAGAGCTTTCTTGACGCTGGGCAGCTTGACGCCGAGCTCGTCCGCCTTGTCCAGGATGATTTTCAGGAATGATGGCGTGCCGACGTAGCCCGCAGGGGCGAGCTCCGCCATCGCGTGCACCTGTTGCTCGGTCTGGCCGATCCCTCCCGGGAAAACAGTGCAGCCCAGCGCGTGCGCGCCGGATTCAAGCATCGAGCCGGCCGGCGTGAAATGGTACGAAAAGCAGTTGTGCACGAGATCGCCCCGGCGAAAGCCCGCGGCGAACAGCGCTCGCGCGAGACGCCAGTAATCGGAGGACGCACCCTCCGGCTCGTAGATCGGGCCGGGCGAAGCAAAAACGCGCACCGCCTCGCCCCAGCGCGTCGCTGCGAATCCGCCGAAGGGCCGCGCCGCCTTTTGCAACTCGAGGAGCTCGGCCTTGCGCGTGACCGGCAGCCGCGCCAGCGCCGCGCGCGTGGCCACCGCGGCCGGATCGACATCGGCGAAAATTCGCGCATACGCCGCCGTGCGCAATTTCGCCAGCGCGATGCGCGCCGGAAGCGCCGCGAGCTGCGCCCGCTCGCGAAGCTCCGGGTCGCGCGTCTCGAGCGTGTCGAAATGCTCGGGCATGCCTGAGTCAGCGAGACGCGCTAGGATCGTCAAGGAGATGCGAGTATCCCGCGCCGAGGCAAGGCGCCCGGCCCGAGGCGAGCGGAGTGTACATATGCCAGTACATGAGCATCGCCGAGGGCCGCGTAACGACGCATCGGCGCGGGAGACGACGCATATCGTTGACGATCAGGCAAGCCAGCGCTTGCGGCGGCGGTAATGCTTGACGTCACGAAACGATTTGCGTCCAGCCGTCGAGAGACCGAGGTAGAACTCCTTGACGTCCTCGTTCTGCGCTAGGTCCGCCGCCGCTCCATCCATCACAACGCGGCCGTTCTCGAGGATGTAGCCATAATCGGCGAAGCGCAGCGCGACGTTCGTGTTCTGCTCGGCGAGAAGGAAGCTCACCTTTTCCTTCTGATTGAGATCGCGGACGATCTCGAATATCTCCTCGACGATTTGCGGCGCGAGTCCCATCGACGGCTCGTCGAGCAGGATCATCGACGGCTGCGCCATCAGCGCCCGCCCCACCGCAGTCATCTGCTGTTCGCCTCCGGAGGTATAGCCGGCGAGGCTCGTCCGCCGTTGCTTCAAGCGCGGAAAATACTTGTACACCTTCTCGAGATCGGCCCTGATCTCGGCTCGCGACGCGCTGCGAGTGAATGCGCCAGTCAGCAAGTTCTCTTCGACCGTCAGGTGCTGAAAGCAATGCCGGCCTTCCATCACCTGACAAATGCCCAGCTTCACCAGCTCGTTCGGCGTCGAGCGGTCGACGCGCCGGCCCTTGAACTCGATCGTCCCCTTGGTGACGTCGCCTCGTTCGGCGCGCAGCAGATTGGAGATCGCTTTGAGCGTCGTGGTCTTGCCCGCTCCGTTCGCTCCGAGCAGCGCGACGATCCTGCCCTGCGGCACTTCAAGCGATACGCCCTTGAGCACGAGGATGACGTGATCGTAGATGACCTCGATGTTGTTGACCGACAGATACGACTTCGCAACGTCAAGCGCTGCGGTCGTTGCGGTACTTGTCGCTGCCGCCATGGAAGGAATCGTGGTTACGTGCGGGCAAAAACCGTCTTCACCATCGCCCCTGGGGACGGGGGAGAGGGTCGGAGTGAGGGGGTTGCCACAACACTACCCTCACCCTAAACCTCTCCCGCAGGCGGGAGAGGGAACGAAGGTAAACTACGCTCAGGCTTCCTTGCTGCAGTCGCGCGGAGTGATGTTCTTCTCCTTGGCGTACGCAGCCGCAGACTGCTCGATCATCGGCCGCACCAGCTCGCGGTCGGGCTGGATCCAGTCGGTGATCACCTTCCACTGGGTGCCGTCCCATTGCTGGAACTTGACCGCTCCACCACCTTCGTGGTCCAAGCAGGTCACCTTCAACGCCTGCATGAAGTTTGCGGCGCCGAGCTCCTTGAGGCGTGCGTCGCTGATCTGCAGGTTCTCGATGCCCCACCGGACCTGCTCGCCGGTCAGCGGCTTCTTGCCATATTTCTCCTGCGCCTTGCGGATCCCCTCGACGGTGACGATGCCGAAGACGACGCCGCGGTTGTAGTAGATGCTGCCGATCCGCGTCTGGTCCTCCATCTCGCCCTTGCCCTTCGCGTACACGTACTTCTTGATCTCCTGGATCACCGGAAAATTCGCGCCCGCGACGTTGAAGCCGGCGGCGATATAGCCCTTCGCCGCGTCGCCTGCCGGAATCGTGTCCTCCTCGGCACCCGACCACCACACGCCGACGATGTGGTCGCGCGGAAAGCCCACCTTGGCGGCGGATTTGAGCGCGACCGGATTCATCACGCCCCATCCGCGCAGAATCACCCAGTCGGGCTTGATCTGCCGGATCTGCAGCCATTGCGCGCCCTGCTCGTTGCCGGGATGCGCGACCGCTATGTGCGTTACCGTGAAGCCGTACTTCTTCGCCTGAGCGTCCAGAACCGGGATCGTTTCCTTGCCGTAGGCCGAGTCGTGATAGATGTTCACGATCTTCTTGCCCTTGAGCTTGTCCATCCCGCCTTCCTTCATGCCGATGAACTTGATCTTGGCGGTGTTCTGCGACCAGTAGTTGGTGATCAGCGGGAAGACATACGGAAACACGCGGCCGTCGCTCGCGTCGGTGCGCCCGTAACCGATCGAGAGCATCGGAATCTTGTCGACGGACACCTTCTCGATCAGCGAGTAGGTGATCCCCGTCGACAGCGGATGGATCACCGTCGCGCCGGTCGGGCCCTTCTTCTTTTCACGCTCATAGCATTCGACGCCGCGCGCGTTGTTGTACTCGGTCTCGCACTTCTCGTAGGTGAGCTTGACGCCGCCGACGCCACCATCCCGGGCATTGAGCATGTTGATGTAGTCGATGAAGCCGCCGAAGATACCGGAGCCGCCGGGTGCGTACGGGCCGACCCAGTATCCGTTCATCGGGATGAATTGCTCGTTTTGCGCGGAGGCCGTGATCGCAACACCGGCCAGCGCCAAGCCCCAAAGGGCCGCCTTGACTGCCTTCATAGCCATCCTCCTAGAAAACGTCCTATCACGAAGCGGATCAAGCCCCACAACGGCTCGGTTGTCAATAATGGACCTGGTTTCTCATCAACACCGTCATCCCCATGACAATTCCGCCATTATTGCAATGCATCATCAATGCGGGAACGGCCATAGCCGGAGTTTTTCCTTGCCGATCTGCCACAGCCGCGCGAGGCCGTGCGGCTCGACGATCAGGAAGAAAATGATGAGGCTGCCGAAGACGATCAGCTCGAGATTAGACATCAATCCCGGCGGCAGTTGCACGCCCAGCGCCTGCTCGAGCGGATGCGCGATCGTGTTCAGGAATATCGGCAGCAGCACGATGAAGGCGGCCCCCAGGAACGAGCCGAGGATGCTGCCGGCGCCGCCGATGATCACCATGAACAGCACCCGGAACGACAGGTCGAGGTTGAAGCCCTCGGGCTCGACCGTGCCGAGATAGGCAAAGGCGTACAGCGCACCGGCGATGCCGCAGTAGAACGAGCTGATCGCGAACGCCAGCAGCTTGGTGTACAGAATCCTGATGCCGATCACTTCGGCGGCCACGTCCATGTCGCGCACCGCCATCCAGGCCCGGCCCACCGAGCTTCGCGTCATATTCTTCGCCGCCAGTGCCAGCACCGCGACGATCGACAGGACCAGCATGTACTTCGCGACCGGCGAGTCGAACGAGTAGCCAAGGACCGTCATCTTCTGCGCGTTGATGACGCCCGATGTGCTGTAGTTCGAGAACCAGCCGAACTTGGTCAGCGCCCAGACCACGAAAAATTGCGCGGCCAGCGTCGCCACCGCAAGATAGAAGCCCTTGATGCGCAGGCTGGGCAGTCCGAACACGATCCCCACCAGCGCTGCGCACGCTCCGGCCAGCACGAACGCGACCAGCAGCGGAATGCCGGGCACCCGCAGCATGAAGTTGTACGCTGCAAACGCACCTACGGCCATGAACGCCGCGGTCCCAAGCGAGAGCTGGCCGGCGTATCCGGTCAGGAGGTTCAAACCCAGCGTCGCCAGCGCGAATATCAGCAGCGGCACTAGAATCGCCGACAACCAGTATTCGTTGGCGATCAGCGGCACCACCAGGAACGCGACGGCGAGCAGGATCGCGACCGCGATCCGGTCCTGGCGGATCGGAAAGATCTGCTGGTCTTCGGCGTATGAGGCCTTGAACTGGCCGGCTTCGCGGTAGAGCATCTAAGTAGGGTCAGAGACGACTTTTGAGTGAATCATCGGATGGAGGAGAGAATAGTGAAAAAAGCGTCTCTCACCCTACTTACACACGGTCGATGTGTTTTTCACCGAATAATCCTTCCGGGCGGAAGAGCAGGAATATGAGGGCGAGCACGTACGGGAACCATCCCTCCACTCCGCCGCCGACGTACGGCCCGAAGTAGACCTCTGCCAGCTTTTCGCTGGCTCCAATGATCAATCCGCCGACGATCGCGCCGGGGATCGATTCGAAGCCGCCGAGGATCAGCACCGGCAAGGCCTTGAGCGCAAGGAAGGTAAGCGCATACTGCACGCCGTTGCGCGCCCCCCACAGCATGCCCGCCACCAGCGCGACAAAGCCGGCGACCGCCCAAACGATGCCCCAGATCTGCTGCAAAGGGATGCCGACGGCAAGCGCCGCCTGGTGATCGTCGGCGACCGCGCGCAACGCGCGGCCGATACGGGTGCGGCTGAAGAACAGTGCCAGCGATGTGACGAGCACCGCAGCGATGCCCGCGGCGGAGACGTCGAACTTGGAAATGTTCATGCCGGTCGCGTCGGTGATCCATTGCCACGGCTCGTCCTGGATCCCGATATCCAGCCCGTGCGGCTGGGCGCCCCAGAGCAGCTGCGCCAGGCCCTCGATAAAGAAAGTGAGCCCGATGGTCGCCATGAACAAGGTGATCGGCGGCTGGTTGACCAGCGGTCGCAGAACGATGCGCTCGATCAGCAAGCCCAGGACAACCATCGCTCCAAGCGTGGCCGGCAGCGCCAGCCAGAAGTGGAAACCGCGCTCGACCAGGCTCACGCAGGTGAGCGCCGCAAAGAAGACCATCGCGCCCTGCGCGAAATTGAACACCCCCGAAGCCTTGTAGATCAGCACGAAGCCGATCGCCACCAGTGAGTACATGACTCCGGAAAGCAGCCCGCCGATCAGGACTTCGAGGAAGAACGACATGGGATCAGAGACGACTTTCGCCGTCGCGAGTCGGATTCGTTGGCATCGTCGGAGAAAGTCGTCTCTGACCCTACTTCAGCCCGCGCCCAGGTACGCCCGGATGACCACGGGGTCCGCGCGAACATCGTCCGGCGTTCCTTCGGCGATCTTCTCGCCGTGATCCAGCACGACGACGTGATTCGAGATGTCCATCACCACGCCCATGTCGTGCTCGATCAAGAGGACCGTCGTACCGAAATGCTCGTTCACATCCAGGATGAAACGGGACATGTCCTGCTTCTCTTCCACGTTCATTCCCGCCATCGGCTCGTCGAGCAGGAGCAGGATCGGCTCGGCGGCCAGCGCGCGCCCGAGCTCGACCCGTTTCTGCAAGCCGTAGGGAAGGCGCGCGACCCGCACCTTGCGGATGTGCTGGATCTCGAGGAAATCGATGACCTCTTCGACCTTGCGGCGGTTTTCGAGCTCCTCGCGCCGCGCCGGTCCCCAGAAGACGGCCTGCAGCAGGAAGTTCATCTTCATTTTCAGGTTGCGCCCGGTCATGATGTTGTCGAGCACCGTCATGCCCTTGAACAGCGCGATGTTCTGGAAGGTGCGGGCGATCCCCTGCTCGGCCGCCTCGTGAGGACGCATATGGTGGTGCGTCCGGCCAAGAAAGGTCACGGTGCCGGTTTGCGGGCGGTACACGCCGTTGATGATGTTCAGCATCGAGCTTTTCCCTGCACCGTTCGGGCCGATGATCGAGGAGATTTCGCCCCGATTCACGTGAAAGCCGACACCGGTGATCGCTCGGACGCCGCCGAAGCGTAGATGAATATTCTCGACGCGGAGGAATGCGCCCTCCGCGCCCGCCCCCGTATCCAGTTTGCGCTTGCGCATCTCCCCGAGCGCGAGCATAGCCTGGTCGCGTGTGGCGAACATGTTCGCGCGAAACATCTCGCGTCCCGCGTGCTCGCGGATCGCCTCGCGGGTCTGCTCGCTGGCGCCCACGCGAACGGTGCCGAGGCCGTGCGCGACGTTGGTCTGCTTGCCGCGGGCCGCGAAGCGGTCCCACGCCTCGGGCGCGATGGTGCAATCGGTGTAGTTGATCAGGAAGTACCAGCGCCGGCCGGTAGCCGCCAGCCGCCGATCGGCCTCGTCGTAGAACGCGTCGACGTCCGCCGCATTGCTGAAGGTCTTGTGCGAAAAATCGACCTCCAGCATCTCCATGGCGTCGTGAAAGCTGATCCGGTCCGGATTGCTCAGATCGGCCATGCTCGTTTCACCGGCATGTAGGGCTTCGCCATCGGTTGCTCGCCCGCGCGAGATGCAGTCACGCCGCCTTGGCAAGCGGCGGCAGAGGCGCAACGTCCATGATCCTCAGGTCGGCCTTTACGATGCCCGTGCGGCCGTCTTCGAATTTCACCTGGGTCTCGATGTACTGCGAGGGTTTTCCCGAGTACAGCGCGTCGATCAGCACGGCGTACTTCTCCGCGACGAAGCCGCGCCGCACCTTGCGCGTGCGCGTAAGCTCGTCGTCGTCCGGGTCGAGCTCCTTGTGCAGGATAAGGAACCGCCGCACCTGCGAGTCGGAGAGCGCGCCCTCATTGGCAAGCTCGGCATTGACCTTCTCGACGCATTCACGCACGAGCTCGTATACCTCGGGCTTGGCGGCGAGATCGGTATAACCCGAGTACGGAATGCCGCGCCGCTCGGCCCAGTTGCCGACCGAGCCGATGTCGATGTTGATGAACGCGCACACCTTGTCGCGGTTATTGCCGAAAGCGACCGCCTCCTTGATGTGCGGAAAGAACTTGAGCTTGTTCTCGATGTAGTTGGGCGCGAACATCGCGCCCGTCGTGAGTTTGCCGACGTCTTTGGCGCGATCGATGATCTTCAGGTGTCCGTCTTCATCGAAGAAGCCGGCGTCGCCGGTGTGGAAGTACCCTTGCGCATCCATCGATTCGGCAGTCGCGTCGGGCCGCTTGTAATACTCCTTGAGCAGGATCGGCCCGCGCACCAGCACCTCTCCGTTGTCCCCGATTCGAACCTCGATACCGGGGACGGGCTTGCCGACGCTGTCGAACTTGATCTCGCCATCGGGCTGCAGGCAGACAGCGGCGCAGGTCTCGGTCGAACCGTAGAGCTGCTTGAGATTCACGCCGATCGAGCGGTAGAAGCGGAACAGATCGGGGCCGATCGCCGCGCCCGCCGTGTACGCGATGCGTATGCGGCTCATGCCGAGCACGTTGCGCAGCGGTCCGTACACGAGCACATTGCCGATCGAGTAGAGCGCCGTGTCGGCGAGAGACACCCGCCGCCCGTCGAGAATCTCGGAGCCGCAGCGCCGCGCGACCCCCGTGAAATAGGCGAAGAGCCAGCGCTTGAGCGCGCTCGCGTCTTCCATCCGGATCATGACCTGCGTGAGCAGATTCTCGAACACGCGCGGCGGAGCGAAGTAATACGTCGGACCGATCTCGCGCAAATCGGTCATCACGGTGTCGCCCGACTCGGGGCAGTTGATCGTAAAGCCCGCGACCATCCATTGCGCGTACGAGAAAAGATGATCGCCTACCCACGCCATCGGCAAATACGAAAGGATGTCCTCGTCGGCGGTCAGATGGTCGAAGGCCACGCCGCTTCTGGCGGCGTCGATGAAGGACCTGTGCGTCTGGCACACGCCCTTGGGCTTGCCGGTCGTGCCCGAGGTGTACAGCATGACCGAGACGTCGTCCGGCCGTCCCTTGGCTACTTCGGCCTCGTAGAAGTCCGGATGCGCGCGATCGAATTCACGACCGATTTCCAGCAGGCGCTCGAAGCTCGTCACGCCCTCGTAGTTGCGTAGCCCCCGCGGATCGTCATAGTAGATATGCTTCAGGGTCGGCACCTGCGACGTTGCCTCGACGACCTTGTCGACCTGCTCCTGGTCTTCGACCACCGCGTAGGCGATCTCGGCGTTGTTGAGCACGTATACGAATTCCGGGGTGGGCGCGTCTTGGTACAGCGGTACGGGCACGCCGCCCAGCGCCTGCGCCGCGGTCATCGACCAATACAGGCGCGGCCGATTGTCGCCGATGATCGCGAGATGCATGCCGCGCTTGAATCCCTGCGCGGCGAGCCCACAGGCGAGCGCGCGCACCTCGGCGGCGACTTGCGCCCAGGTCCACGTCTGCCAGATGCCGAGGTCCTTCTCGCGGGTCGCGGGTCGATCGCCACGTTCGGCGGCGTGCTTCTTGAGCAGCCGCGGAAAAGTCATGCCGCCTGGATCAGATGCGGGCATCGTTGGAACTCCTTCATTTGCGCGCCGGCGCGGCGCCCCTCGCCATGCCTGCTGCATTGCGCCGCGGGCGTCCATGATACCCGCCGCCCGGCCCAGTGCAACGCCGTGGATTGCCGATTGGCAGTCTGGGGGCCGCCGGCGCATTCTCGATCACGAAGGCTTGCAGCAACTTCAGCGGTTGAGACAATCGCTCGTGCTCGGCCAGCGCTGTTTGCGTGAGTGCGAATTCATTCGCACGCTATCGTCCCGACGTTCCGCCGCGGCCGAATGAATTCGGCCCCTACAGCACGCCCAATTCGCGCAGCACGCGGTAGCCGTAACGCGCCGTCGGGATGCTCGCCGATCCCGCGGAAAGAATTCCGAGCCGGATCGCGTCGACGAATTCGGGCTTGGTCGCTTTCTCGGCGAGCGCCATCCTGATGTGATATGCGAGGCAGGGATCGCACCGGATTACGACCGAAAGCGTCACTCCCGTGAGCTCCTTGTACTTGGCGGGGATCGCCCCGTCGCCCCAGGTTTGGGCATACAGGCGGTCAAATCCTGCGGCGAACTCAGCGTCATTCGCTTGGAGCAGGTCGACCTCGGGACTGCCGGTCTGGGCGGCTTCGGGTGCCATCGGCGGCCTCCGTAAAATGTTGGCGCAAGCTATCGGTCGCGTCTCGGTTGCGCTCCCGACTCGCTATGGGCTCGCGTCCTTCGCCTACTGCGCCTTGATTCCCGCTGCTTTGACGACCTTGGCGGACTCTGCGATCTCCGAATCCACGAACTGCTTGAACTCAGCCGGCGTCATCAGCATCGGCTCGGCCCCCAACGCCGCGAAGCGCTCCTTGACGTCCGCGGATTGCGCAACGGCGCGGACGTCGCGCGCGATCTTGTCGATGACCTCTGCCGGCGTCCCGGCCGGCGCGAACAAACCGACCCAGAGCGAATAGTCGAATCCCGGCAGCCCCGCCTCGGCGACCGTCGGCACATTGGGCAGCGCGCTGGAGCGCTTGGCGGTGCTGACGGCCAGCGCGACGAGCTTCCCGTCGCGCACGAACGGCAGCGCCGCGGAGATCGGCGAGAAGAAATACGTGACGCGTCCGGCGATCGTGTCGGTCAGCGCCTCGGGCGTGCCCTTGTACGGTATATGCACGACGTCGATGCCGGCGGCGAGCTTGAATTTTTCGCCGTTGATATGCGTGCCGCTGCCGGTCCCCGCCGAGCCGAAATTGAGCTGCCCGGGCTTCTGTTTCGCCTGCGCGATGAGCTCGGCGACGGTCTTGATGCCCGATGACGGCGCGACCACGAGGACATTCGGCTGGCCGCCCAGCGGCACGACGTCGATGAAGTCCTTGACCGTGTCGTACGGCAGGCTCGGATAGATCGACGGGTTGTACGCTTGCGCCGCGGAGTGCACGAGCAGCGTGTAGCCATCCGCAGCCGATTTCGCCACGACCGCGGCGCCGATCGTTCCACCCGCTCCGGGCCGATTGTCGACGACGACCGGCTGATTCCACATCTCGGAGAGCTTCTGGCCGTAGGTTCGCGCCAGGATATCGGTCGCGCTGCCGGCCGTGAACGGCACCACGATGTGGACCGGCTTGTTCGGATAGCCCTGACCGAGCGCAGCAGACGCCCAGAGGATCAGGAGTAGCGCAGGCAATCGTCCCAGTTTCATTTTCATTTCCTCCAGCAGGTGCGAATTCATTCGCGCGCCGCGTTGCTGTCCACGCCTCGGCCGAATGAATTCGGCCCTACAGACCATCGCTAACCGACACGTTCTCGGGTGCGAGCTTGAGGCCGGACGCTTCCGCCTGCAAGACCAAGAGCTGCGCGAAATCCTCCTCGGTCATGCCGCGGCCGATCAGCGTCTGGACGATGTCGCGGGTGAGCGAAGCCAGCGGCATCGGCACTTCGAAGCGCCGGCCCGCGTCGAGGCCGAGGTCGAGGTCCTTGCGCAAAAGATGCGGCGTGAACGTGAGCTTGAAGTCGAGATTGACGAACGCAGGCGTCTTGTAGCGAGTGAACGTCGAACCCACCACGCTCTGGTTCATGAAGTCGAGAAAGGCGTGGCGCGGCACGCCCGCCTTCTGCGCGAGCACGGTGATCTCGGCGAGCGACTGCGTGACGACGCCCAAAAAAACGTTGTGACAGATCTTGACGATGCGGGCGAGCTCGCCCTCGCCGACGTAGCTCGCCGCCGGAGCGATCATGTTGAGATAGGGCAACGCGGCGTCGAACGCGGATTTCGGGCCCGAGCAGACGAACGACAGGCGCCCGGCCTTGATCACCTTGGCGTTACCCGAGACCGGAGCCGCCAGCATCTGCACGCCGCGCGCTTGCAGCAATCGGCGCAATTCGGCCGAGCCCTCGAGCGAGATCGACGAACACTCGATGACGAGCTTCGGCGTCCGCGTCTTGTCCGACAGCAGTCCGCCGGCGCCGGCGACGACCTCCTTGACGTCGTCCCAGGTCGACACCATGCAGAACACGATGTCGCAGGCGGCAAGCTCGCGCAGCCCGGCGGCGATCTTCGCGCCGTGCTCGACCAGCGGCTCGGCCTTTGAGCGGGTGCGATTCCACACCGTCAGGTCGGCGCGCGCCTTCGCGAGCCGCTCGGCCATCGCGTAACCCATGCGGCCGATGCCGATCCAGCCGATGTGCGCATCGGACGCTGCCGTGCTCACGGCTTTGCACCTGCCTCGACGCCAAACGGCAGATCGATCGCGAACAACCAGCGTCCGTCGGACTGGCGGCGCACGACTTCGACGCTCTGACCCGTCATCTTCGCCGGCTTGCCGTCGGGACCGGTCATCGACAACTCCCACTTCGCGCTGACCACGGCGACATCGCCGGTTTGCGCCACGATGCGGGGCGTCAACGTTATATGCGGCTTGCCTGCCAGGAAGCCCGCCAGCGACTCGCGGATCGCCGCGGTGCCGGTGACGAGCTTGTCGGGCATCGGCGTGAGCGCCGCCTGCGGCTCGTAGAGCGCGACGAGCGCGTCGAGCGAGCCCGCGTTCAGTGCCTCGGCGAACAGTCGGTCGACATCTTCGGGTGTGCGTGCGGTCATGGAGGCTCCTTCGTTTAGTACGGCGCCCTGCGCCGTACCAACAGCTAATAGGGGTTCGCGATCGGCAGCTCCTGCGCCGGATAGAGCGAAATCACTTGCGGGCCACTCGGCGTCAGAATCACCTCTTCCTCGATGCGCGCGGCGGAAATGCCGTCGGCTGCCGGACAGTAGGTCTCGACCGCGAATACCATTCCCGCCTTGAGCTCGATCGGCTCCTTGAGCGAATTGAGGCGCGACACCAGCGGCCGCTCGTGCAATCCGAGTCCAAGCCCGTGGCAGAAGTTCAGGCCGAACGCTTCCATCTCGCTGGCGAAACCGATCTCCTGCGCTTTCGGGAACGAGCGCGCGATCTTGTCGGTGGTCACCCCGGGCTTGAGCAGATCGATCGCGCGATCCATCCACTCGCGCGCCTTGCGGTACGCATCGCGCTGGGCAGGAGTGGCCATCCCGACGTTGAACGTGCGGTAGTAGCACGTCCGATACCCCATGAACGACTGGATGACGTCGAAGAATGCCTGGTCGCCGGGGCGGATCAGCCGATCGGTAAAGTTATGCGGATGAGGACTGCAGCGTTCGCCGGAGATCGAGTTGATGCTCTCGACGCAATCGCTGCCCATCCCGTACAAGCGCGCGGTCGCGAGCGCGACGATCTCGCTCTCCTTCACGCCGGGCTTGAGCGCCTCGGCGATGTCCTGATAGACGCCGTCGACCATCGCCGCGGCCATGTTGAGCAGCGTCAGCTCATCGATGTTCTTGACCTCGCGCGCTTCGAGCAGCGTCTGCTGGCCGTCGCGCACTTCGATCCCGAGCTTCTGCAATTCGAAGAGCATCGGCGGCTCGACGAGGTCGAGTCCCAGCGGCATCGATGCCACGCCTTCGGCGCCGAGCAGCGCCTTGATCTCGCGCGCGGCGTCGCGGAAGAGCGCGCCGTCGCCACCGACCGCGCCGCGCAAACCCAGGAGCCCCGCGCGGCAGTGATCGTGGTGCAACCACGGCGCGTGCAGGCGATGATGCTTCGCCGCCGAGCCGAAATCCCAGATATAGGGGTCGCCGTTGCCGGTCAGGAGCGCGTAGCGCGTGAGCTTGTCGCGCGCCCACTCTCCGATCACGGTGCTCGTGATATAGCGGATGTTGTGCTGGTCGAAGCACAGCAGCGCACCCAGGCCCGAGCGCGATAGGGCCGTCCGCGTGCGCGCGAGGCGGTAGTCGTGCAGGCGCCGGAAGTTGACGCGCTCCTCGAAATCGACTTGGGTATGGCCCGGCGCCTGCAGCGGGCGATCCCAACGGTGATGGGGATCGATGTCCTCGGGGCGGACGAGGCGTGGCTTTGCGGCCTTCTTTTTCGCCATCTTGCGATTCATGGTCAGTGCTCTCCACTGCCTACCGGTGCCACGGCTACAGCCTCTTGCCCCGGGCATCGCGCTTCGCGCTCAGCCCGGGCTACAGCCTCTTGCCCCGGGCATCGCGCTTCGCGCTCAGCCCGGGCTACGGTCGCGTCAGCGCTTTCCGAATGCCTTCTCGTAGTAGCTGAGGTCGACGTATTTCATCGGGTCGCTGAGCGATTTCTGCGGCGCGCCGTATTTGCTGCGCAGTCCGAGCACCGTCTGGATGCCTGCCGTATTGGGCGCAAGCTCGCGCGCGAGGCCGCCCTTGTCGGCGAGCAGCAGCTCGTAGGATTGCCTCGCCAGACCGGGCGTCATGTCGCGGATGTTGGCGATCAGCAGCGCTTCCACGACGTCACGGTTCTTGCGGTCGTAGAGCCAGTCGGTCGCGGCCTTGTACGCGCGCAGGAATCCGATCAGCGCGGCTTCGTGATCGCGCGCCCAGCCGCGGCGCGCGAAGCCTGCGGTGCCTTGGTACGGCCCGAGCGATTCGGCGCTCGCGAGCACGACGAAGCCACGATCGCGCGCAAGCAGCTCGAACGGCGTGCGGAGCAGCGTTGCGTCGTGCTTTCCCGCGATCAGGTCGCGGTAGCGGTTGGCGGTGCCGCCGGCGCGGACGAATGTCACGTCGGTCTCGGCCAAACCGCCGCGGACGAGGAGTTCGCGCAGGACGAATGCGAAGCCGGTGGTCA
>WNGB01004823.1_pt1 | contig 20360 bp, 17 predicted proteins | sample 5400681 | NCBI WGS metagenome assembly WNGB01 (sample SAMN13153367, study PRJNA577476) | soil metagenome | isolation source: 115 cm soil or saprolite under grassland replicate 2 | place: USA:California | collected 2016-06-15
GAGGACCTTCGCGTCACCCTTCGACGCGAGCTCGTCGACCTCATGGAGGTCTTGGTCCGCCGCCTTGATCTGCCCGTCGAGCTCCGCGATCCGCGCGTCGACGTTCGCGCGTTCCCGCGCGAGCGCGTCCGTCTCCTTCTGGACCTTCGCCCGCTCCTTGGTCGCCTCGGCCGTCTCCGCGCGGATCCCCTTGAGCGTCTCCTTCGACGTCTCCGTCCCGTCCGTCGAGCGCGCCCGCCCGATCCGGAGGCCGTCGAGCTTCTCCTTGAGCTGCTTCGCCTCCTCGCCGCCGCGCTCCGCCATCTCCCGCTCGAGTTCGTCGAGGCGGGCGACCGCCGCGTCGAGCTGCGTTCGCAGATCGGCTTTCTGGGCCTCGAGCTTCGCCTTGTCCGCCTCGTGCTTGCCGATCTGCTCTTTCGTCCCGACGATCTGCCGCTCGATCAGCTCGCGGTTCTTGTACGCCAGCTGGGCCTTGGCGGTCGTCAGGCGGCCGTTCAGCTCCTTGTACTTCAGGGCGCCGTCTCGGTCCGACTCGAGCTGCTTGATCTGCTTGTCGATCTCCTCGAGGATGATCCGGATCCGCTCGAGGTTCTCCTCCGTCTCCCGGCGTTTCCCCTCGGCCTGCGTGATGTCGTCATCGAACTTCGTGATCCCGGCGATGTTGTCCAGGATGCGTCGTCGGTCGACCGACGACATCGAGACGATCTTCTGCACGTCGCCCTGCTGGACGAGGTTGTAGCCTTCCGCCGAGATGCGGGCGTGGGCGAGGAGGGAGTCGAACTCGGAGAGAGAGGACTTCCGGTCGTTGATGTAGAAGTACGAGTTGCAGCCGCCGTCGACGGACGGACTCAGGCCAATGTAGCGGGTGAGCTTGACCTCGTCCGCCTCGACGGGGATCTGCCGATCGGCGTTATCGAACAGGAGGCTGACCTGGCAATAGTCCGCGGCGTTCTTGTCCTTCCCGCCGTTCCAGATCAGGTCCGTGAGCTTGCCGGCGCGGATCGCCTTCGAGCTCTTCGGCCCGAGGACGAACAGGATCGCGTCCGCGACATTGCTCTTCCCGGATCCGTTCGGGCCCGTGATCGACGTGTAGCCCTGCAGGAAGGGGATCGAGATCTTTCGGCCGAAGGACTTGAAATTCTCCATCTGGATTTCTTTGAGAAACACGGTCCTCACCTGAGCGGGGGAAGGTCAGCACTGAGGCGGCCTGCTACTATCCATCCCATCTATATCCTTCTGACGTCCGACGCGGGTCGGACAGAGGCGCGGAAGGCGGTGATGGCTATAAAAGCGTAGCGGGAGAGCGCCGCTTCGTCTTGACAAATGGGACGCATCGGGAGGGCGGGACCACCCCGAAGAATCTCGGACTCGATGAGTGCGTGAGCCGTCGAGGACTTCGGTCCGGAGCCGATGCACTCTAAATAGGCCGTCCCCCTTCGTCTGCTCCCGATGTCGAAGCGCGCCCTGATTTCGGGAATAACGGGGCAAGACGGCTCGTACCTCGCGGAACTGCTCCTTGCGAAAGAGTACGAGGTCTACGGCCTCGTCCGCCGCCTCAGCTCCCCGAACACGCGGAATATCGAGCAGATCACGGATCGGGTCCATCTCCTCGATGGGGACATGACCGATCAGTCATCCATCGTGACGGGGCTGAAGGAGTCGGAGCCGGACGAAATCTACAACCTCGCGGCTCAGTCGTTCGTGGCGACCTCATACCGCCAGCCCGTGTTGACCGCCGACGTCGACGGGCTGGGCGTCGTCCGAGTCCTTGAAGCAGCCCGTCAGATTGCGCCCGACGCGCGCATCTACCAAGCCTCGACCTCCGAACTATTCGGCCAAGTGCAGGAGACCCCGCAGTCGGAGACGACCCCGTTCCACCCGCGGAGCCCGTACGGTGTCGCAAAGGTGTTCGCGTACTGGGCGTGCGTGAACTACCGCGAGTCGTACGGAATGCATGTCTCCAATGGGATCCTCTTCAACCACGAGAGCCCGCGGCGCGGCTTGGAGTTCGTAACGCGCAAGATCACGCACGGGCTCGCCCAAATTGCCGCAGGGAGAGCGAAGTTCGTTGAGCTCGGAAATCTCGAGGCGAAGCGCGATTGGGGCTATGCCCCCGAATACGTCGAGGCGATGTGGCGAATGCTCCAACAGAAGGATCCTGACGATTACGTGATCGCCACCGGCGAGACGTGGTCGGTCCGCCAGTTTCTGGAGTTGGCCGCGAAGGAGGCGGGGCTTCGAGGGGATCCCTCGCAGTTCGTCCGGTCCGACCCGAAGAATCTTCGGCCCGCGGAGGTCCACACGTTGTGCGGGAACCCTGGAAAGGCAAATCGGATCCTCGGATGGTCCGCGAAAGTCCGCGTGCCCGAGCTCGTCAAGATCATGGTCGAGCACGACCTCGCCCTCGTGAAGGGCAGATAGCTTACCCGCGATCGAGCAGCGCGTCCTGACATCGGTCGATCGGGGCCGGCGCGACGTGTCCCGTGTCAGCGTCGAGGCGCGTCAGTGGACTTCCCAGGCGTAGAGGGATGGCGTCGCATCCGCTGTCCCGACGAAGTTCGCTCGGAGATGGATCTCCGGGAACGCCCTCCCGTCGATCTTCAACAGGGAGTACTCGTTCGTCGTGATGCCCTCGAATCCGGGGATCGGGACTCCGTGAGCGTCCAAGATGTCGAAGGTGATTTGCGTTCCTTCAGGCACGTCCCATGACGCCTCGAAGAAACGGTACCGGTTACCGGGACCCGCCGCGATGCCAACGGAAGTGATCGTTCCGACGTATCGGTAGCCTACGATCGAGCCGCCTGAGGCGGTCGTTCCGCTCCAGATCTGGTCGCCCGGGGATGAGTAAGGCGATGGGGACTGCGTCCCCCGCACCTCGTAGTAGACTCGGTAGGACCCGTCATCTTGAAGGACCGCATTCGGGAGCGTCACGAACACGTTCCAGGTCGGGTCCGACGTGCTCGGGCGCAGGACCACGCCCTCTTGATCCCACGCGATGCCATCCGCACTCTTGGCGCGGCAGATGTTGCCGCCGGTCGCCGACTGGCAGCCGTACCACATCACGAAGTCGGTTCCCTCGCTGACGACCGTAGGAGCGATCACCGCGGAGATCGTTTCCCCACCGAGCGGCTCGGCCGTCATCACGATGCCCTTGCGGTCCCAGCTCACGCCGTCCGACGAAGTCGCGTACCGGATGGACGAGGTCGCGCCGGGATACGTCGACCAGTACCACATCGCATACTGCGAGCCGTCCCAGAGCACGGACGGATCCGCCGACCAGTAGTTGATGCCCCCGTCGTAGTCCGTGCCGAGGACCTGACTGCCCGCGCTCCAGGTGATGCCGTCCGACGAAGTCGCGTAGTAGATTGTATAAGAGACTCCGTCGTAGGAGCCGTACCACATCCGGAACGAGCCGTCGTGATACAGCGCGCCCGGATAGGCCGCGCGATAGGCGCTTCCGGCTGGCGTCACCGCGGCGGTGTCACGTGGCGACCAGCTAACCCCATCGGTCGAGGTCGCGACGTAGATTGCGTAGTAATTGTTGTCGGGCGTCGCATGGAAGTACATGTACCAGGTATCGCCCGCGCGGACGACACTAGGTGCACCAATGATCTGCGGATATCCGGTCTGCGCGAGAGAGAGCGTCAAGGTCGGATCCCTGATCGGATCGATGCCGAAGATCGGAGTGGGGGCGACCGTCACCGCGCCGTCCGCGACGCTCACGCCCTCCATCGATTCAATCAGGCTCGTGTCCTTGAAGGAATCTTCGAAGAGCACGGATCCGGATCCGGACATTCCAATGCCAAGAGCCGCGGTCGAAATGGTTGCCGCTGCGAAGGCTAGCGCGAAGAAGATTTGTGTTCGACCTAGCGACAAGTCCTCCACTCCCTTGAGGCCGCGAGAGTGATACGGTGGTGCGTACTTAACTTGCGGCATTCGCCGCCACGGAATCATGCGTAGGATCCGTCGACGCCCGGAGGATCGGCGCCAGGGCGGATTCCCCGCCTCGTTGCGCGGGGTTCAAGCTCAGTTCCCGGATAGAGGGGCGGGTACCGGATGGCAGCGAACGGAGCGGCCGGGAGCGACGTTTGGACGGACAAGACGGTCTTGGTCACCGGCGGGACCGGGTCCTTCGGACAGAAGTTCGCGCAGGTCATCCTGGGCTACCCGATCCGGAAGCTGATCATCCTCAGTCGCGATGAGCTCAAACAGCTCCAGATGCGCGCGGGCGGCCTGGACGATCCGAAGATTCGCTACTTCATCGGAGATGTCCGGGACGCCGGCCGGTTGCACCGGGCGATGGCGAACGTCGATATCGTGGTCCACGCCGCGGCGCTGAAGCAGGTGCCGGCCTGCGAGTACAACCCAATTGAGGCGATCCTGACGAACGTCATGGGCGCCCGCAACGTGATCGACGCCGCGCTGGACTGCGGTGTGAAGCGGGTGATCGCCGTGAGCACGGACAAGGCGGTGAACCCGATCAACCTCTATGGCGCGACGAAGTTGTGCGCGGAGAAGCTGTTCGTCCAGAGCAACTCGTATTCCGGAGGGAAAGGCACTCGATTCAGCTGCGTCCGGTACGGGAACGTGGTGGGGAGCCGGGGCAGCGTGATCCCGCTGTTCCTCGAGCAACAGAAGTCGGGGAAGCTCACGATCACGGACAAGCGGATGACGCGGTTCTGGATCACCCTGGAGCAGGGCGTACGGTTCGTCATCCGGTGCATCGAGAGCCTGCACGGCGGTGAGGTCTTCGTCCCGAAGATCCCGAGCATGAACATCATGGAACTCGTGAACGCGATCGCGCCCGATGCGAAGATCGAGGTCATCGGGATCCGACCGGGCGAGAAGGTCCATGAACTCCTCGTGTCGGAGGACGAGTCCCGCCATGCGGTGGAGTTGGGCGACATGTTCGTGATCGAGCCGACCCACCCCTGGTGGTCCCAGGAACATTGGGCTCGCGGCAAACGGCTCCCTGAGGGATTCGTCTACGGGAGCGAGGCGAACCCGCAACGGCTTTCCGCCGCCGAGCTCCGGAAGATGATCGCCGCCCTGGACGTGGTGCCGTGAACACCGCGCGGCGCGTGCGCCGGTCGCGTCCTCGGGCCGCGCCGGCCGCGCGGGCGTCCGCGAAACGGAGCATCCCGTACGCCCGACAGTCCGTAGGTGCGGAGGATATCGAGGCGGTCGTGAAGGTGCTCCGCTCGGACTGGCTCACCACGGGGCCGCAGGTCGAGGCGTTCGAGCACGCGGTCGCTCAGTTCACGGGCTCCTCACGGGCGGTCGCCGTCGCGAACGGCACGGCCGCGCTCCATGCGGCGGCGTACGCCTCCGGGGTCGGTCCCGGCGACGAGGTCATCGTCCCCGCCATGACGTTCGCCGCCACGGCGAACGCCGTCGTGTTTCAGGGGGGCACGCCGGTGTTCGCGGACGTGGATCCCGCCACACTCCTGCTCGACCCGGAGCAGGCGGAGGCGAAGATCACGCCGCGGACGAAGGCGATCGTCGCGGTGGACTATACCGGGCAGCCGTGCGACTACGACGCGCTTCGCGCGATTGCGGAGCGGCATGACCTCGTCCTCATCGCGGATTCCGCCCACGCGCTCGGCGGAGAGTACAAAGGCCGTCGCGTCGGGACGCTTGCGGACCTCACGACGCTGAGCTTCCATCCGGTCAAGCAGATCACGACCGGCGAGGGCGGCATGGTCACGACGTCGAATGAGCGATTCGCGGATGCGATGGTCCGGTTTCGTAACCACGGGATTGCGTCGGACCATCGGAGCCGGGCGGAGGAGGGCACGTGGTACTACGAGATGCTGGACCTGGGATACAACTACCGCATCACCGATTTTCAGTGCGCCCTCGGCCTGAGCCAGCTGAAGAAGCTCCCGCGGTGGCTGGACCGGCGCCGGGCGATCGCCCGCCGCTACGGCAAGGCGTTTGAGCCGCTCGACTCGATCGAGCCGCTTCGAGTCGCGCCCCACGTCAAGCACGCGTATCATCTGTACGTCGTTCGGCTCGCCCTGGAGCGGCTCAAGGCGGACCGTTCGGCGGTGTTCTCGATGCTCCGCGATCGCGGCATCGGGGTCAACGTCCACTACATCCCCGTCCACCTCCATCCCTTCTACCGGAAGAGGTTCGGGACCGGACCGGGGCTATGCCCCGTCGCGGAGGCCGCCTACGAACGCATCCTGAGCCTGCCGATGTATGGATCCCTCTCCGAGGCACAGGCGGACCGCGTCATCGAAGCCGTAGAAGAGGTCCTCCAGGCCTTGGCAGCATGACGACCGTCGGGATCATTCAGGCCCGCATGGGGAGTAGGCGGCTCCCAGGCAAAGTCCTCAGGGACATCCAGGGGAAGACGATGCTCGCGCGCGTGGTTGAGCGGGCCCGCCAGGCGCGTTCGCTGGACGCTTTCGTCGTCGCGACCACGACGGAGGCTCAGGATGTGGCCGTCGTCCAGGAGTGCACCCGCCTCGGGGTTCCCTCGTTTCGCGGAAGCCAAGACGATGTCTTGGACCGGTACCATCATGCCGCGACGGAATCTCACGCCGAAGAGGTGGTCCGCATCACGTCGGATTGTCCGCTCCTCGATCCCGAGGTGGTGGACCGTGTCGTCGGAGCCCTCCACGAAGACCATGCAGATTATGCGAGCAACACCGTGCAGCGAACGTTCCCGCTCGGATTGGATGCAGAAGCTTTCACTGTCCGGGCTCTTCGGGCGGCATGGGAGCAGGCGAAGCTACCGTACGAGCGAGCGCACGTGACGCCGTACATCTGGCAACATCCCAACCTTTTCCGGATTCGCCAGTGGAAAGCCGAGGGGAATTTTAGCGACCATCGTTGGACCGTGGATGCGCCTGAGGATCTCGCCTTCGTCCGCGCGGTATATGCACGTTTGCGCGATCCGGAGCAGTTCGGATGGCGAGACGTCCTCGAGCTCGTCCGAGAGGATCCTTCCCTGGAGAAGCTGAATTGGCACGTGCGTCAGAAGTCGCTAGAGGAGGGCTGACACTGGAGACACTGGCCATCCGCGTGGATGCGAGCCTCGAATCGGGAACGGGCCACGTGATGCGCTGCCTGGCTCTCGCCGAAGCTTGGACAGAGCGAGGAAACCAGGCAATCTTCCTCATGGCCGACAGCCTTCCCGCCCTCGCCGATCGCCTGAAGCAGGAAGGGATGCGCGTTGTCAACATTGAATCTCGCCCGGGTACGGCCCAGGATGCGCGCGAGTCGGCCCGGGCCTCCCGGAGCTCCGCATCGCGGTGGATCGTCCTAGACGGGTATCACTTCGACGCGGCCTACCAAGAGGCACTGAAAGCCGCTGGGCTCTCCGTCCTCGCCCTGGACGACTTCGGCCACGCAGGGCGATACGCCGCGGACATCGTCCTGAATCAGAACCTGCACGCCCGCGCGACGCTATACAAGGTCCGCGCACCCACGACGCGTCTCCTCCTGGGACCTCGGTACGCCTTGTTGCGGCGGGAGTTCCGCAGACATCAGCGCGCCCGCCGGGACCCTCGACCCAAGGTCGAGGAAATCCTGTTGACCCTCGGGGGCGTGAACCGGAATCAGGTCACCGGCGTCCTACTCCGCGGCCTAGCACAAGTCGATGGGGCGTCGTTCACGGTCACGATCGTTCCCGGGACCGGGCGAGAGGTGTCAAGCGACTTGGGGACGGTTGCGAAAGAACTCAAGGTACGAGTTCGGATCACGGCCGACGCACGGGACATGGCGGATCTCATGGCGAAGTCTGACCTCGCGCTCGCCGGAGCCGGCACCACGGTATGGGAACTTGCGTACATGGGCGTCCCCTGCGTGCTGACCGTCGTCGCCGACAACCAGCGCGATGTGGCCGAGAGCCTCGATCGGAAAGGCATCGCGCGGAATTTGGGCCCCTCGGACGCTCTCACCCCCGAAGCCGTCGCCGGAGCGGTCCGACCTCTGATCGAGGATCCGAGACGGCGGACCGAGATGGCGATGCGGGCCCGGGACCTTATCGACGGGGCGGGCGTCGATCGCGTTCTTCGGGAACTCTCCCTCCCCTCCTTGCAGCTGCGCGTCGTCCGCGACGAGGATGTTCGACGCATCTGGGAGTGGTCCAACGAGCCGGGCACGAGGGCCGCCTCCTTCTCCTCGGATTCCATCCCGTGGGAGGACCACGTTCGTTGGTTCCAAGGGAAGCTCGTAGACCCCCAATGTCGTTTCTATGTGGCCACGGACGATGTGGGCCGACCCATAGGCCAAATCCGATTCGATCTGGAACGTTCCGATGCCGAGGTCTCCGTGAGCCTCGACGCCGAGTTCCGCGGGCGCGGGTATGGGGCGGCCCTGATCCGCCTGGCGTGCCAGAAGCTTTTTGACGAATCGGCGGTTGGGACCATCCACGCCTATCTGAAGGAGGCGAACGAGGCGTCTGCCCGCGCGTTCTTCGACGCGGGCTTCGAGGACCGCGGCGCCAAGGCAGTCCACGGTCAGCGGGCGCGGCACTTCGCCCTCGTCATGGAGGCGGGTCCGTGAAGGATCCCATCGTGATCGGTCGACGCTCGGTCGGTACGGGCCAGCCCACCTACATCGTCGCCGAGATTTCTGCGAATCACCGCCAGAAGTTCGAGGAAGCGGTGAAGCTCGTTCGCGCCGTGAAGGACGTCGGTGCAAACGCCGTGAAGGTCCAGACGTTCACACCGGACACGATTACCTTGCGATCGAACCGAGAGGACTTTCGCGTAGCAGGTGGTACCCTCTGGGACGGCCGCACCCTCTACGATTTGTATGAGGAAGCGTACATGCCGTGGGAGTGGCAGCCGAAGCTCATGGCCGTCGCAACTGAGCTCGGACTGGACTTCTTCTCCTCACCGTTCGACTCGACCGCCGTCGAGTTCCTTGAGAAACTCAACGTGCCTGCGTATAAGATCGCGTCTTTCGAAATCGTGGACCTCGCCCTCATCGAGCGGGTCGCGAAGACGGGCAAGCCAATGATCATCTCGACCGGAATGGCAACGGCGGAGGAGATCGGAGAGGCGGTGGAAGCGGCCCGCCGCGGGGGCGCCGACCAAATCGCCCTCCTCAAATGCAATAGCGGGTATCCCGCTCCTCCGGAGGAAATGAACCTCCGGACGATCCCTGACATGCGGAAGGTCTACGGTGTCCCCGTCGGGCTTTCTGACCACACACTCGGGATCTCAACACCGATCACGGCCGTGGCCCTGGGTGCGTGTATCGTCGAAAAGCATTTCACGCTCTCTCGCAGCGTCGCAGGGCCGGACTCGGCCTTTTCGTTGGAGCCTGCCGAGTTCAGCGGAATGGTGGAAGGCGTACGCACCGCAGAGAAGGCTCTCGGAAGTCCTTACTACGGGCCCACGGCCGCAGAGGTCAAGAGCCTCCCCTTTCGTCGCTCCTTGTTCGTGGTGACGGACATGAAGACCGGGGATGTGTTCACGGAACGGAATGTCCGTTCGATCCGGCCGGCGAATGGCCTGCCTCCCCGCCACCTGAATCAGGTCCTGGGACGCAAGGCTTCCGAGGACATCCCCGCTGGTACTCCTCTCAAATGGAATCTGATCGCGTGACCCTTCGCTGTGCTGACGATTGATGGATGGATCGGAGGGCAACCGAACGAACCGAGAGCTCGACGAATGGAGGGGTCGGTTCGGCGACGAATACACCGACCGGAACGTCGTCGACTGGCGGGCCAGGTCGCCTCTGTTCCGGGAGATGCTGAGGGGCCTCCGACTGCGTCGGATCCTCGAAGTAGGGTGCAATCGCGGTCACAATCTTCTCTCCTTGACGCGACTCGTCGGCCAGGAGGTCAAGGTCGTCGGCGTTGAACCGAATTCGCATGCGCGCGCTCTTGCGAGGGCACTGAACCCTGGAGCCGACGTTCTCGCCGGACAAGTATACGACCTCCCGTTCAAGGATTCCACATTTGATCTCGTTCTGACCTGGGGAGTCTTGATTCACGTGCCCCTCGCGAAGCTCGCGACGGCCCTCGACGAGGCTTGGCGTGTTGCTGCACGATACATCCTGGCCGTGGAATACTTCGCCGAGGCGGAGACCACGATTCAGTACCGGGGGCACAGCGACCTCCTGTGGAAGAGAGACTTCCTCCGGCACTATCAGACTCAGTTCCCGGGCCTCGGCCTTCTGAGGACTGGTTACTGGGGGCAGGAGGAACATGAGGACAGGGTGAATTGGTGGCTGCTCGCGAAGCCCCGGCGAGGAGATCTCGGTCCATCATCTAGCTGAACGGAGAGAGCATATCTGGTTCGGATGATTCGGAGTCCATCGGATGCGGTCTTCGCGCGCCCTTGCTGTCGTTCGTAGTCCAGAGAGTGTGCGTCGCATCCCGCAGGCCTCCTGGGTTCTCCCACTCTCGCCCAGGGTCCGGGCGCCGCCAGACCGTCTTGTGGCGCACCGACCCGAGGACCTGCTGAACGAGGCAGACTTCCGTGAGATCGAGTCACGAGCTCGCGAGGTTGCACAGGGTTGGTGGGAAGGGACGCCACTCAGCGCATTCACTTGGCGGAAACTCAACGTTGCAAGTTGCTTCACGTATGAGCTTCGCTTCGTGGCCCGGGATGTCCTCAAGGCAAGTTGGATTCTCAAGGCCGCGATCGAACGGTCAGGCGCGGGGGCTTTGGTCACCGACGTCCCGCCCCTTCACGACGTCATTCCTCCTTATCCCTACATGTCCGCCGTCGGGTCCATCCTGGAAGACCTCGCAAGCTCGTCCGGTTTACGCCTAGAACACCTGGACGCGACCGAGGCCGCTTCGAGGCCGCCCCGGAGCCGCGCGCTCATCAAGGCCTACGCGACGGTCGCCGCGCGCCAAGCGATGCCCCGACTACGCGCGGGACGCCTGATCGTCGGCATCGGTCCGTTCCCTGACTCGTATGGGCCGATCGCTCGAGAGTGGTCGAAGAGGCAAGGCTCCATGGTGGTCGCGAGCAGCATTCGCGCTCCCCTCCGAGCGAATGCATCCGTTGGATTGTACTTCGTACCCTTCGAGGCGTTCGTCAGTCGGGACGACCGGGACGAGATGCAGTCCTTCATCGCCGCGGCGGTGAACTCGACGCCGGCGGCTCTTCCTCCGCGTCTCCGGTTCGACGCGTTGGACGGCTGGGAGAAAGTGTTCCTCGGAGACGTTCGCAGGCGACTCCAACGAGATCTGCCCATCTTAGCGTGTCTTCGCGTGGCATTTGGACGAGGACTTGAGAAAGCGGCGCGCCTCTTGCTCATGGAAACCCTCTCTCCTGCGTCGAAGGCGGCTGTCGCGTGCGCAAGGGATTCCGGAATCCCGGTGGTCGTCCTCCAGCACGGGGTGATCGCAAATGCGGCCGTCCATCGGGAGACCGATGCAGAGTGTATCGCATCTTGGGGAACCCTAGACGCTGCGTGGTTCTCGTCGAATCTCGCTCGGTCGACCCGCGTCGAGCCGACTGGGAATCCCCGGTACGATGATCTATCCGTCCCTCGAAAACGACCTGTGCATCCGGCTCTCCGCGGCATACCCGCGGGTTCGCGAATCCTTCTCTTCGCCTCATCCCCATTTGGCCATGCCGTGGCGACCGACTCGCTTTGGAACCACGATGCGCTCCAGTCCGCGGCAGTCGACGCAATACGTCGGATCAAGGAGGCCTACCTCCTCTTCAAGCGTCACCCCGCCGAGCGACCTGGTCCTCTCCCGGGGACCTCGAGCGGATCGGATGAACGGGTGAAAGAGGTCGTAGGCGGCGACACGTTCTCTCTGATTCGCGCCAGCGAGGTCGTATTGAGCATGGGGTCGACCGTCGCCCTCGAAGCCATGATTCTCGACCGCCCTGTCATCTTCCTCGGCCCACCGCACCCGGATAGCCCTTTTCATCCGCCGGAGGACGGGGGAGGCCTCCGCGCCCTTCGTGGAGACGACCTCGGTGGACTCGTGAGTCGACTCATGGCCGACGCCCGGTTCCGAGCGGAGACACTCCGAGGTCAAAGGGAGTACCTCCGGCGATACTATACACCCGTCGACGGCCACGCGGCAGACCGCGTGGTCGAGTTCCTGATTCGAGGTTGACTGGAAATCGGCCACTACTCCTCGCAGCTCAGGGGCCGTTAGAAGATTTTGGTGAGGAGGGTCCGATGAATATTCGGAAGAGGGAGAAGAATTCCACCGCCTTTTGCGAAAACCGGGCACGGCCTCGGGACCAATTCCGCGTTTTTGGCCCTATGCGAACCGCTTGATCCCACTAACGCCGCGCCGGAAGTCGCGCAGGCCTTCGAGGATGTAGCGGCTCCGAGGCCGAAGGAGGATCTTCCCAGCAATCCCCTCGGCGTACAAGCGGACCTGGAGTCGGACGAGAGCCGCCCGGTCGCAGAATCGAGATGTGAGGATACACGCATTTCGCGTCTGGTAGTACGCCCCGGTGAGACGTCGCGTGGTCCCCGGGGGGGCATGAAAGATCTCGGCATCGGTGGCGATGGCGCTCCGAAAGCCTTGCCGCCGGGCGCGGAGCTGAAGGTCAACGTCCTCGAGATTGAGGGCATACGCTTCGTCCAGGAATCCCACCTTTTCGAACACGTCTTGGCGGATCAGGACGAAGGCTCCCTCGACGGCATCGATGGGCTCGCCGGCGGTCAACAGGTGCGCCGGGAGGCGGCCGCAGCGCCAGCGAACACCCGCCGACCGGATCGAATGGGTATCCGTCCTTCGCTGGATCGGCCCGACGAAGCCGATGGCGGGGTCGGACAGCGCCAAGGCAACCATGCGATCGATTGTATTCGGAGCGACGACGATGTCGGCGTTCGAGAGTAGCACGAAATCCGCGTCTCCCCGGAACTCTCGGATTCCGCGGTTGTATGCCGCACAGTAGTGCAGGTTTTCTCCGAAGCGGTGAACGAGGATTCCGAGGCGATCGGGGGTGCGGTCGGACCCGTCCGTGGAGCCGTTGTCGAGGACAAGGATGCGTGCGTTTGGGTAAGTGATCGCTTGGAGGGAACGCAGGCAGGTCTCGAAGGCCGGACCCGCATTATAGTTGAGCACCAGTACCAACACGCTCGGAGGTGCCACGCGCCCGGCACGACCGGCCTTCTCTTCAGGCTTGCGCTGAAGAACCGTTTAAGACGCCCTCGCGAATGAGGGGCTTGTGCGTCGCGCGTTGGTCGCCACGGTCCGGAACGAGGAAGCTCGTCTCCCGGAATTCTTGGCCTCACTCGAGCGCCAGACCGTCCGCCCCGACGTGATCGTCGTCACGGACGGAGGATCGACGGATCACACGCCGGAGCTCCTGCGGACCTTCGCGTCCCAAACGCCGGTTCCGTTTCGATGGGCCCCGGCTCCGGGGAATCGATCCCGAGGGAGGAACGAGGCGATTCGACTCGCCGATGCGGACGTCATCGCGGTCACGGACGTGAGCGTCCTCGATCCGAGTTGGTTCGGGCGGATCGTCGCGCCGATTGAGGCGGGGACCGCCGATCTCGTGAGCGGTTGGTACGAGTTGCGCGTCGAGTCCCTCCGGGAACGCACCATTGGTCTGCTCACGCAGTACTCCCTGGACCAGGTCCGTGAGGACACGTTCCTCCCGAGCAGCCGGTCCGTCGCATTCCGTCGCGACCTCTGGGAGCGGGCGGGGGGATATCCCGAGGCGTTCTCCGGCAACGAGGACACGATCTTCGACCTCGCGGCGGAGCGTCTCCGCCCCGGGAAGGTGTTCGTCAAGGCCGCGATCGTCCGCTGGCGTCCCGCGCCGTCCGCACGAGCCGTCTATCGCCAGTACAAGCGATATGCGGAAGGAGATGGCCAAGCGGCCATTTTCCTCACCACGGGAACCCGGTACGCTGCATTGTACGCGGCGTATGGCCTCGGGATCGCACTCCTTCTGCTTCTCGGCGCATTCTGGCCGCCGCTCGAACTTCTCCTCGTCCTCCTCGTCCTTGGCTACGTCGGCTTCCGAATCCGAAAGATTGTCCGCGCGAGGCTCTGGCTTCAAATCCCGTACGCGGTCTTGGTCGTCCTCGCGTGGGACTGGGGGCGGATTATCGGTTACACGAAAGGCCGCTGGGATCGCCTGCGTCACGGCGGGGAGCGGTATCGCTACGGACCCAGCAAAGACGCGTAGGCGTCGACGAGGCGTCGCTCCATGACCTTCCAGTTGTACTCGGATTCGAAGGCTTTCCGTCCGCGCGCTCCCATGGCTTGCTCCTCGGTTGGCGAGAGCATCAGCCGCTCGAGGGCCGCCCGCAATGCGGCTCGGTCTCCGTAGGGGACCACGAGTCCGGAGCCGATGGAACGAACGAGTTCCGCGATCGCCGTGCCCTCGGAAACGAGGACAGGCTTCGAGAACATCATCGCCTCGAAGACTTTGTTCGGCGACGCGTACTGGTTGTTCGGAATCCTTGGGTCGTACAGCGCCGCGACCGCATCGCTGGACGCGGTGTACCGGAGGACCTCCTCGTACGGGATAGTGTCCAGGTAGAGCGAGGCGGGGGATGACTCGAGATGCGGGAGGAGCTCCGCCTCGTCCGGCCCGTGTCCCGCGACGATCAGCTTCGCCCCCGTGTCCTCGCAGGCCGCCAGGAGATCGAGCAGCCCCCGGTCCTTCGCGATCATGCCGCCGTAGAACACCGTGAAGTCCGGTGCCGGTTTCTTCGGGAACGATCGGTCCTCGGGGACGTTCATGATCTCAACGAGCTTCCGCGGCCGCGCTTCCGCGAACTGCCTCCGCCGTCGGAGGTCTGGCACGATCACTAGGTCGGCGGATGCGATGATCCGTCGTTCGGCCCGTGCGATGAATCTCCGGATCCCCCGAGGCAGATCCGCGGTGATCATCTCGGCATAGAAGTCGAAAACTTCATAGACCAACTTCGCTCCGCTCAACCGGGCCGCGACCCGCCCGGACCACGCGGTGTCGAAATCGATGGCATGGATCGCGTCGGGGCGGAGGGATGCGGCTTTGCGGGCCGTGTAGCACCACCACCGGGGGAGACGCCGCGCGAGGTCCGGACGACCTTCCGGCGCCGCGAACTGGTATCGGTGGAAGCGAATCCCATCGCGGGTCTCTTCCGGCGGATGCGACTTCGTGCGGTCCCAGAGGATTGCGTGGACCTCGTACCCGGCCCGAGCAAGTGTTCCCGCCTCCTTCGCGAGACGGGGCTCCACTCCTGCGGGGCTCTTCGAGCGCAGGAAAACAACGCGGCGGCCCATCCCTCATCCCAGGAATTCGTTCGCGATGGCCGCGATCTGCTTCGAAGTGGTCCCGTCGCCGTACGGGTTCGACCAGGTCCGCGATGCGTCGAGTTGGCGTCGCACCGCCGCCCGGACGCGGTCGGCGTCGATGCCCGCGAGCACGTTCGATCCGATCTCCAGGGTCTCCGGACGCTCCGTGTTCTCCCGCAAGGTCACGCATGGCACGTGGAAGAAGCAACTTTCCTCCTGCAGCCCGCCCGAGTCCGTCATCACGATTGCCGCTTCCTTCTCGAGAATCAGCATGTCGAGGTAACCGGTCGGCTCGATGCGTCGCAGGGAGGCGAGGGCGGCGGCGCGCTTCTCGAGTCCGAATTCCCGTAGTCGCTTCGCGGTCCGCGGGTGGATCGGGAAGATGATCGGCAGTCCCGCTTCGTCCGCTGCCTCCTCGAACGCGTTCAGCGCCCGCGCCAGCCGCTGCTTCAAGTCCACGTTCTCGGCCCGATGGAATGTGAGGAGAAGGTACCCGCGACGACCCAAGCCGAGCCGTGCGAGGACATCGGCTTTCTTCTCGGCGATCGCCAAGTTCTGGATGAGCGCGTCGATCACACTGTTCCCGACCACGTGGACGCCGCCCGTCACGTTCTCCTGTTGGAGGTTCTTCCGCGACGTGGACGTCGGCGCGAACAGGACGTCCGACAGCTGGTCCGCGACGATCCGGTTCAGCTCCTCGGGCATCGTCTTGTCGAAAGAACGGATCCCCGCCTCGACGTGCGATAGCCGCCGTTCCTGCTTCTTCGCGAGGAGGGCGCCCGCGACGGTCGTGTTCGTGTCCCCGTGGACGATCACGAGGTCCGCGTCCTTCGTGACGGCGGCGACTTGTCGCATCGTCGTCGCGACCTGAAGATGGGGCGGTTGCTCCTTCAGCTCGAACTGTTCGTCAGGCTCCCGGAGCTGCATGTCCCGGAAGAAGACACGGTCCATCATGAGGTCGTAGTGCTGTCCGGAGTGAACGAGGATGTGCTCGTGGCCGAGGCCGTCGAGGGCCTTCACCACGGGGGCCATCTTGATGATTTCGGGACGCGTCCCGATGATCGTGACGATGCGGCCCATGGACAGTGTGCGCGAGTATTCGAGGGACGATATTAAAGGTCGCCTCGAGACTCGGCATTCCCGAAACCATCATATCGAGACGGAGGTTACGAGCGACGTTGCTCATCTCCGTCATCACGACCGTCCGCAACGAGGCCCGGAACATCGCGGCGCTCCTCGACAGCCTCGTGACGCAGGAGTCGCCGTTCGAGATCCTCGTGATCGATTCGGACAGTACGGACGCGACACGAGACATCGTTCGGCAGTACGAGAAGAAGTACGACACCGTGCGCCTCTACCGCCAGGGCGGCACGCGCGGGAGGGGTCGGAACGTCGGCATCGCGAAAGCCCGTGGCGAGGCGGTCGCGTTCGTCGACGGCGACGCGATCGCCAACCCGTTCTGGCTCAAGGAGATGCGCGAGGGCCTGCGTCAGCGCGACGTCGTCGCGGGGCGCACGATTCAGATCGGCTACCGGCCCTTCGAGGAACTCGAGCGGGTCGAGCTGATCGTCGGAGGGACCGATGTCACGTATCCGTCGTCCAACCTCGCGTACCGCAAGCGCGTCCTGCTGGAGATCGGCGGGTTCGACGAGTGGTTCGTGACCGCCGAGGACATCGACCTCAACCTGCGAGCAGTACGGGCGGGCCATCCGATTGGCTTCCGCGTGAATGCGGTCGTGTACCATCGGACGCGCGATTCGGTCTTCGATTTCCTCCGGCAGGCGCTGTGGAACGGCGCGGGACGGAAGCAACTCACGCTGAAGCACGGCGCGTTGTGGCGTCACTATCGCCCGCTCGAGATGGTGCGTCGGGAAGCGACGTTCTGGTCCCTGCTGCGCTTGAGCGCGGCCCTCCTCGGATATGCGGGATACAAGCTCTTCGGGAAGCCCCTGCCCGCGTGAGCGCGAAACCTTATCCGGAATTCCCAGCATGGCGCGCCGATGCCCGAGGTCTCCGTCGTCATCCCGACGATGAATGAGGAGGCCTCGGTCGGCGCGGTCCTCGGCGAGGTCTCGGCGGCCTTGAAGGGCTGGGACTTCGAGATCCTGACGGTGGACACGGAATCGCGGGACCGGACGAACGAGATCGCGCGGTCGAGCGGGGCGAGGGTCATCGCACAGCCGTTGCGGGGGTACGGCCGCGCGTACAAGACAGGCTTCGCCGAGGCTCGCGGGGCGTTCGTCGCAGCCCTCGACGCGGACCTGACCTACCCGGCGGACCGGTTCCCCGACTTCCTCGCGGTCCTGAAGGAGGATCGCGCGGACTTCGTTTCCGCCGATCGGATGAGCCACCTCCGGGACGATGCGATGACGGGAATGCATCGCGTAGGGAACTCGATCCTCAACTCGGCGTTCCGGGTCCTGTACCGCCATCCGATCCGCGACTCCCAGTCCGGGATGTGGGCGTTCCGGCAGGAGATCCTGCCGCGCCTGCGGCTCGTCCACGATGGGATGGCGTTCTCGGAGGAGCTGAAGCTCGAGGTGATCCGCCGCGGGTTCCGGTTCCTCGAGATCCCGATCGAGTACCGGCCCCGGGTCGGGGAGAAGAAGATCCGGAGCGTGGACGACGCGACCCGCAACCTCGTGTGGCTCGCCCGGAAACGGTTCGGCTGGACGCCCGGGTCGGCCTGATCACTCCTCGAGGACCTCGCGGAGCTTCTCCCACTCGCGTAGGAAGCGCCGGGCGTCGAAGCTCCCGTCGACGTAGCGACTCAAGGCCTTGTGGAATCCGGGGTCCAGCTCGGAGCACAGCAGTTCCGACGCCTCCCAGTGTTCCATCGACTTCCACGGCCACGCGCCTTCCAGGTCGATGTAGTGCGTCCCCCGGTCCTCCCACGCCACCCGAATGGTCCCGAACTCGATCGCGAGCTCGTACACGAGCCGTCCGATCAGGATCGACTCCTCGGGAGCCATCGAGAGTTCGTCCCCCTTCCGCAGCCGCCTCGGGTGTTGGATGCGGATCGCCGTGAGGCCTTCCGCCGCCGCGAGGGAGGCGTTCGTCTTGTCGAGCGTCAGGAAGAAGATCCCCTTCCGGAAGTCGATTCCTCGGAGGAACGCCTTGAACTGATCGCGGATCATCGAGTCCGCGTTGAGGATCGTCAGGCCGTCCGGCGAGAGGTGCAGCTGCTCCGGGTTCGTCGCGCCGACGACGAGGACGCTGAGGCCCTGGAACCCCTCGGTCCGTTTGAGGGTCGTGATTTCTTGCAAGGCGCGGTACCCGCGACGGCCCGCGTGGGAGAGGCGGTTCCCCTTCCGCATGTTGGCGGAGTTCTCGAGTTCTTTCATCACGACGCCGGGGATGACGAGGAGGATCCAGTTCACGCTCTCCCGGTACGGCCGCGGATGGATGCGGGAGAACTCGTCCAGAAGATGCTCCCCGAGGATGCACGCGTACAGCACGTTCGTGTCGATTCCGACGATGATGTCCTCGTATTCCGCGAGGCGTCGGGCGATCACGCTGAGCCCGATCGGCTCGACGATGCCGGCGCTCATCAAGGACGAGTTGAGCCAGTCGAGGTAGTCGGGATTGCTCTCGAGCACCTTCAGGCGGTACGCCGTCGGCGACCCGACGATGTCGACGATCGGGTACTCCTCCTTCGAACCCGGGCCGAGCGACTTGACGGTCATCCGGTCGATGCGGCCCTTGATCGCCCCGAGCGCGAGCTGCATCGTCGGGAACTCCGCGATCTGCCCTTTCTCGAGGAGCTCTCGGAACGTCACCTCATGCCTCCGCGAGGAGCCGGTCGACCATCCACTTCACGTCGAAGCGCTTGATGTCCTCGTACGTCTGCCCGAGGTTCACGAAGACGACCGGCTTGCCGATCGTCCTCGCCATCGACAGCGCCGCGCCGCCCTTCGCGTCCGCGTCGAGCTTCGTCAGCACGACCCCGTCCAGTCCGACCGCCTCGTGGAACTGCTTCGCCTGCTCGATCGCGTCGTTGCCTGCGAGGGCGTCTCCGATGTACAGCACGAGGTTCGGGTTCGCCACGCGTTTGATCTTCTTCATCTGATCCATCAGGTTCTGGTTCGTCTGCATGCGGCCCGCGGTGTCGATCAGGACGACGTCCCGGGAGCGCGCGCGGGCGTGCTCGACCGCGTCGAACGCGACGGCCGCGGGGTCCGCGCCGGCCTTGTGCTTGATCAGCTTGAATCCCACCGCTTCGGCGTGCTTCTCGAGCTGCTCGATCGCCCCCGCGCGGAACGTGTCCGCGGCGGCGACGACGCACGTGTAGCCCTTCTTCTGGATGTGGTACGCGAGCTTGGCGATCGTCGTCGTCTTGCCGGTTCCGTTCACGCCCACGAACATGACGACGAACGGCCGCGGGCCCTTCTCGATGAGGCCGAAGAAGTCGATCGGGGGCACGGTCAGGACGTGCGTGATCGCGTCGCGCAACGCGGCCGTCACGGCGTCGGCGAGGGACGCGTCTCGCGCGACCCGCTTACCCTTCAGGTCGTCCGCGAGGCGGTCCACGATCTCCTTCGCCACGGGGAACGCGACGTCCGATTCGAGGAGCGCGATCTCGAGGTCGTACAGGATCTCCTCGAGCTTCTCTTCCTTGATCTTCCGTCCCGAGTCACCGATGGAGGCGGGGGCGACCTCGGCGTCCGCCTTCTCCTTCCAGCCGGCGAGCCGCTCTCGGAGCCCCTTGAACATCTAGCTCCGCTCGCCCGGTGCGGCTTGGCCCTGCAGGCGGTCGTACAGGTCTTGCACCGCCTCGCCCTGGGCCTCCGCGCGCCGCTGGAGATCCGCGAGGCGCTGGCCCACCGCGTTCGCCGCGTCCGTGATCGACTGGATGCGCGCGTCGAGCCGCTCGATCTGCTTCGCGATGTCGTCGTAGACCAGGAGCTCCGAGCCGATCGACACGAACGCCTTGGTGACCTCTCGCGACTGCGCGACGAGGAACGAGTTCGCGCCGACGGGCACGAGGACCTCGGCCCCGTCCCCCGTCTCCTGGTAGCGGGCGAGGGTCTCCCGCGCGCGCATGTGCTCCTCGAGCGAGATCCGGATGATCGACTGCTGCTGACCGAGCGCCTCGATCTGTTCGCGGAACTGGTCGAGCACCGCCATGCCCCGGCGGAGGTCGGCCTCGGAGCCGCTCACGGTCCCGCCA
>WNGB01004824.1_pt1 | contig 20358 bp, 16 predicted proteins | sample 5400681 | NCBI WGS metagenome assembly WNGB01 (sample SAMN13153367, study PRJNA577476) | soil metagenome | isolation source: 115 cm soil or saprolite under grassland replicate 2 | place: USA:California | collected 2016-06-15
CGACAACCGCCGGCCCCTCGACGATGCGGCCCTCTCCGCGATCCGCGGCCAGGTGCAGACGACCGCGGCGGCGCTGCGCGCAGCGCACATCGAGCCGGGCGGGATACGCGCGTTGCGTCTTTTCGGGTAGCGCGATGGCACAAGCAGCGTCGGCCGGCGTTTCGCGCAAGGCGGCCGAGCGCGCGGCGAAGCTGCGCGCCGCGCTCGAGGAGCACAACTACCGCTACTACGTGCTCGACGCGCCGACGATCGACGACGCCGAATACGATGCATTGTTTCGCGAGTTGCAGTCGCTCGAGCGCGAGCATCCCGCGCTGGCGACCGCCGACTCGCCGACGCAGCGCGTCGGCGGAGCGCCGGCGGCGGAGTTCGAGCCGGTGGCTCACCGCGTTCCAATGCTCTCGCTCAACAACGCGTTTACGCCCGAGGAGGCGGGCGCATTCGATCGTCGCGTCCGCGAGGCGCTGGGGGTCGAAAGCGTCGCGTACGCGGTCGAGCCGAAATTCGACGGGCTCGCGGTCGGGCTCGTCTATGAAGCGGGCCTGTTCACGCTCGGCGCGACGCGGGGCGACGGCTACGTCGGCGAAAACGTCACCGCCAACCTGCGGACGATCAAGGCACTTCCGCTCAAGCTCGCCGCCGCGAAGGTTCCCATTCCGCGGTATCTCGAGGTGCGCGGTGAGGTGCTGATGCTCAAGCGCGACTTCGAGCGGCTCAACGCGGCTCAGGCGGCGAAGGGCGAAAGGACGTTCGTCAATCCGCGCAATGCGGCGGCAGGAGGCTTGCGCCAGCTCGATCCGAAGATGACCGCCGGCCGGAAACTGACGTTCTTCGCCCACGGCGTCGGCGAGGTCGATTGGGGCGCGTACAAGCGCCCGCCGCAGACGCAGGCGGCGATACTCGATTTCCTCGAGGCGCTCCGCCTGCCGGTCGCGCGCGAGCGCACGGTCGTGCACGGACTCGACGGCCTTCTCGGTTATTACCGCAACATCGGCGCAAAGCGCGATGCGCTGCCGTTCCAGATCGACGGCGTCGTCTACAAGGTCGACGCTCTCGCGCAGCAGGCTGCACTGGGGTTCGTCTCGCGCGCACCGCGCTTTGCCATCGCCCACAAGTTCCCTGCCGAGGAGATGTCGACCGAGGTGCTAGACATCAATGTCCAAGTGGGACGTACCGGCGCGCTCACGCCGGTCGCGCGGCTCAAGCCCGTCTTCGTCGGCGGTGTCACCGTCACCAACGCCACGCTGCACAACGAGGACGAAGTGCGACGCAAGGACGTGCGCATCGGCGATACGGTCGTTGTGCGCCGCGCCGGCGACGTCATTCCCGAGGTCGTGCGCGTGCTGGCAGAAAAGCGGCCCAAAGCTGCGCGCGAATTCGTCATGCCCAGGAAGTGCCCCGAATGCGGCTCAGCGGTCGTGCGGCTTCCCGATGAGGCGATCGCGCGCTGCTCGGGCGGCCTGGTCTGCCCAGCGCAGGTGAAGCAGGCGTTGCTGCATTTCGCCGGCCGTCGCGCCATGGACATCGAGGGCCTCGGCGACAAGCTGGTCGATCAACTGGTCGACGCCAAGATCGTGCGCACGCCGGCAGACCTGTACAAGCTCGGCATGGCGGCTCTCGCCGAGCTCGAACGGATGGCGGAGAAATCCGCCGCCAACGTCGTCGCCGCGATCGCCAAGAGCCGCAAGACGACGCTGGCACGCTTCATCTTCGCGCTGGGTATCCGGCACGTCGGCGAGACCACCGCGAAGGATCTCGCGCACCATTTCGGCAAGCTCGAGGCGTTGCTCGCCGCGGATGAGCCGGCGTTGCTCGACGTTCCCGAGGTCGGGCCGGTGCTGGCGCAGAGCATCCGGCAGTTCTTCACCGAAGCGCACAACCGTGAGGTGATTGCCCAGTTGCGCGCGGCCGGGGTAGAGTGGCCGGAAACGTCGCCTCAGCGGAAAGCGGCTGGCAAGCTCGCCGGCTTGACGTTCGTCTTGACCGGCACGCTACCGACGCTCGCGCGCGAGGATGCGAAACAACTGATCGAGGAGCAGGGCGGAAAAGTCGCCGGCAGCGTTTCAAAGAAGACGAGCTATGTCGTCGCCGGTGCCGATCCGGGCAGCAAGCTCGACCGCGCCGGCGAGCTGGGGGTGCCGGTGATCGACGAACAACAACTAAGAGCGATGGTTGATCGTGATCGCAAGGAATGAACGTTGGCGCTTGTGGCGGCGATTTCCCTCACCCCTAGCCCCTCTCCCCGGGGGAGAGGGGAACTTAGTGCGCGCCTGCGGCGCGAACCTCGAATGGAGGCGAGAAGAAATGAGTCGCTACGCGACTAAGGAGTGGATGCATGGCGTTCGGTAGGATCACCAAGGCAGTCTTTCCTGTCGCCGGCCTCGGCAGCCGCTTCCTGCCGGTCACCAAGGCGAGCCCGAAGGAAATGCTGCCGATCGTCGACAAGCCGTTGATCCAGTTCGCGGTCGAGGAGGCCGCCGCGGCGGGGATCACCGACATGATCTTCATCAACGGGCGCAACAAGCGAGCGATCGAGGATCATTTCGACAAGGCCTACGAGCTGGAGACCGAACTGGCCGCGCGCAACAAGACCGAGCTGCTCGGCCTCGTGCAGGGCGTGTTGCCGCGGGGTATCAACTGCATCTACATCCGTCAGGCGGAGGCGCTTGGGCTGGGACACGCCGTGCTCTGCGCCGAGCCGGTCGTCGGTGCCGAGCCGTTCGCCGTTCTGCTCGCCGACGACCTGATCGACGCCGAGGTGCCGGTCATGCGCCAGATGACCGACATCGCCAATCGCGAGAACTATTCGGTGATCGGCGTGATGCCGGTGCCGGAATCCGACGTCGGCAACTACGGGATCGTCGAATCCGATGCGCTGCAAGAGCGCACCGGGCGGATCACGCGCATCGTGGAAAAGCCCAAGCCGGGCACGACGCCTTCGACGCTAAGCGTCGTCGGCCGTTACATTCTCACACCGCGCATCTTTCATCACCTGCGAACCATGCCGGCGGGCGCGGGCGGCGAGATCCAGCTCACCGACGGCATCGCGCGCCTGCTTGGCGACGAGAAAGTGCTCGCCTACCAGTTCGAAGGCCGCCGCTATGATTGTGGCAACAAGCTCGGCTATCTCGAAGCGATGGTCGATTACGGCCTCAAGCATCCGGAGACCGGTTCGGGGCTCGCGCGCTTTCTCGCCAGCAAGGGACGATGACGTTCAACGAACTGCGCTACCTCGTCGCCATTGCGCAGGAGAAGAGCTTCGGGCGCGCGGCACAGCGCTGCTTCGTGAGCCAGCCCGCTCTGTCGGTCGCAATCCAGAAGCTCGAAGAAGAGCTGGGCACGCAGCTCTTCGAGCGTGGTAAGGCGGAGATCACGGTTACGCCCGTGGGGGAGCGCATCGTCGAGCAGGCGCAAAAGGTGCTCGAGGAAGCGGCGCGGATCCGCGAAATCGCGCAGGCGGGGCGAAACCAGCTCGTGGGGCTGTTCCGGCTCGGCGTCATTTACACTGTTGCGCCGTATCTGCTTCCCGATCTCATTCCGGCGCTCAACGAGCGCGCGCCGCAGATGCCGCTGGAGCTCGAGGAGAATCTGACCGAGCAGCTCGAAACGGCGCTCAAGAGCGGGCGCATCGACGCCGCGATCATCGCGTTGCCGTTCCAGCCGCCGGGCGTCGTGACCGATTTCCTCTACGAAGAGCCGTTCCAGGTTGTCGTTCCCCAGCAGCATCGCTGGGCGCGGCGCAAGACGATTCAGCCCTCGGAGCTCTCGGGCGAACACACGATCCTGCTCAACGTCGGCCATTGTTTTCGCGATCAGGTGCTCGATGCCTGTCCCGAGCTCAATCGCGGCGACGCACCGGTCACGCGCACCAACTCGCTCGAGACCGTGCGCAACATGGTCGCGTCCGGACTCGGCGTCTCGGTGCTGCCGCGCGACGCCCTGACGCCCAAGTATCACAGCCGGCTGGTGGTCGCCGTGCCGTTTGCGAAGCCCGTGCCGTCGCGCCGGATCGCGCTCGCGCACCGCAAGAGCTTCCCGCGTCCCGCGGCGATCGCGGCGATCCGCGACGCGGTGGCGGCGTGTCGAACGAAGAAGGCGGCGTAACCGTCAGAAACCGTACAACGCGGCCGGATTGTCGACGAGTATGCGGCGCCGCGTCGCGTCATCGGGTGCCCATTCTCGCAGCAGCTCGAGCAAGTCGCTCGTGTCGGGCGGCGGACTGCGTCCCGGGTGCGGCCAGTTGCTCGCCCAGACGCAGCGGTCGGGCCTTGCGGCGACGAGCGCCTTGGCGAGAATGCTGACGTCGTCGTAGCGCGGCGGTCCGCTTTTCGAAGTCTCGTACGGCGCGGAGAGTTTGACCCAGGTATTCCCGGCTTCGAGCAGACGCAGCAGCGCCACGAATCCGGGATGATCGGTCGCGACCGGATCCATGAACTTGCCGTTATGATCGATGACCAGCGGAACGGGCAGGCGCGCAAGGGCGGCTTCGTAGCGCGGCAGCTCGCGGCCGTCGAGCTGAAGCTGGACGTGCCAGCCGAAGGCGGCAATCCGTGCAGCCATGGGCTCCAGCGAATCCCACGTCAGCATCCCACCGGGCAGAAGGTGAAAGCGCGCGCCGCGCACGCCCGCGCGCGTCAGTCGCTCGAGCTCGATATCGGTGACATCGGGTGGCACGGTGACGATCCCGCGCGCGGTGTCCCCAAGCGCGGAGAGCGCCTCGAGCGTGCAGCGGTTGTCGAATCCGTAGCCGTTGGGCTGCACGATGACCGCGCGCGCGAGCCCGAGCGCTCGCTGGACGCGCAGATAATCCCTCAAGGGCGCATGCGGCGGCTTGAACGTCGCCTGCGGCACCAGCGGAAACCGGTCTTCGTAGACGTGCATGTGGCAATCGCATGCGTCTGCCGGGACGCGAAGCTTGGATGGAGGCATGGACGGAGCGCTGACTAGCATCGATGAGGGCGTGCAGATTCGCTTAGCCCGGAAAGCGATGCGGAATCCTGACGGGCGCCACAAGTATACTTGGCGTTGCAAGAGGCGCCGTCCAAGGCGGCGCTTGAGCGAAAGGCGATAACCTCGAGGCGACCTAATGGCATCCGATCTCAATGGCAAGACAGTTCTCATCACCGGTTCATCGACGGGCATCGGCGCCGCGGCGGCGCGCGCCTTCGCGCGGCTCGGCAGCCATGTCGTCGTGCACTACAACGCGAGCCGCGACGCGGCGGAGAAGGTCGCCGCTGATGTGCGCTCCCTGGGCGGCGAGGCCGTGCTGGTCGGTGGCGACGTCACCCAGACTGCGAATATCAAGCGCATCGTCGGCGAAGCGCAGGCGGCGCTCGGCCGCATCGACGTCCTCATCAACAACGCCGGCGGCCTGGTGGCCCGCACCCGCATCGAAGATTACACCGAGCAATTCCTGCATCAGGTCATTGCGCTCAATGTGGTCCAGGTTGCCATGTTCATGCACGAGGTGATCCCGATCATGCGCAAGCAGAAGAAGGGCAACATCATCAACGTGAGCTCGATCGCGGCGCGTCACGGCGGCGGCGCCGGTGCCATCATGTACGCGGGAGCCAAGGGATTCATCTCGACCGCAACGCACGGCTGGGCCAAGGAAGTCGCCGGCGACGGCATTCGCGTCAACGCGATCTCGCCAGGCGTCATCACGACGCCGTTTCACGAGCGCTACACAACCGCGGAACAGTTGAAGGCCATGCAGGCAACGATTCCGATGAATCGGCTGGGGACCGCGGACGAATGCGCGGGGACCTTGATCTATCTCGCGTCCGACGAGCTGTCAGGATACGTGACAGGGCAGGTCATCGAGGTGAACGGCGGGCAATACATGCCGTAGCCCGGGCTGAAGTAGCCCGGGTTGAGGGGAGCGATGCCCGGGTGATTTTCGATGATGGCATGCTCGCGGGATCGCAACGCAGTCCCGGGCATCGCGCTGCGCGCGTAGCCCGGGTTGAGCGCAGCGAAGCCCGGGTCACGCTCTGCCGACCAGCGCCGGAAGCTCAGCCAGCGACGCAATGATTGCGTCGGGCTTCGGGCCATGTCGCTCGAGCGGGGCGCTGGCGCGTCTGACCCAGATGGCGGTGAGGCCGAACGCCTTGGCGCCGACGACATCCCAGCCATTCGACGAGACGAAGCCGATCCGTATCGGCAACAGCTTGAGGTGATCGACGGCGAGCTGGTAAACGCGGGGGCTCGGCTTGTAAACGCCGGCGGCGTCCACGGACAGGATGGCGTCGAGATGCAGGGCTATGCCGGTCGACGCCGCCAACGGTTCGAGCATCTCACGCGTACCGTTGGAAAGGATGATGCGCGGCAGCGGCGCCAGCATGGCGAGCGTAGCCGCGACGTCGGGGAACGGAGACAGGTCGAGATACGCATCGAGCAGCCGATGCCGCGCCGCGCCGTGCAGCGGCAAGCCGCGCGCCTCGACCGCGTAATCAAGTGCATGCGCGGTGATCGCGGCGAAATCCTCGCGCCTCTGCATCGGGCTCATCATCAGGCTCTGCAGCCAGGTGTATTCGAGCTGCTTGGTCCGCCAGAGCTGCGATAGCGCCGCACCATGCCCGGGAAACAGACGCTCGGCGAGCGTGGCGACCGATTGCACGTCGAAGAGCGTGCCGTAAGCATCGAAGACCAACGCATCGACGGAAAGCGAAATCGAAGAGTTGGCAGTCATCTTGGTGCCTCCCGCCCAGATTTTTCGGGCATCGTATGCAAAAATTACACCGCTTGCGCGAGAATGCGGCGAACGCAGGCAAAAAAATAGGGGTTACACTTGCGTGCAACCCCTTGGTTCCATGGTGGGCGATACTGGGATCGAACCAGTGGCCCCATCCGTGTGAGGGATGTGCTCTACCGCTGAGCTAACCGCCCGCGCGAACCCAGACAGGAGCGGGTATTTAAGCATAGCGTCGAGAGAGGGGTCAAACCGGTACCGGGCTTTGTCGAAGCCTGTCCAGGACATAAAAGGCAACGTCGAGGTGCGATTAAAGCCTGCCGGGGAGCGAGTCGCTGGCTCTTGCACGCGTGGGATTTCCGTAAGCTTATAGGCTGAAAAGCAAAAATTTCGATGGCTCAAGTCTTGCTCAAACCCGGTGGAATAGCGGATTCGCCCTCTGTGTCCCGTCTCCTTTACGATGAAATGACCGGCGCCGACGGCGCGCTGCGGCCCCACTACCAGGGCTTCTCGGACTGGCTGAAGCGAACGCCGGTCGAGCAGATCGCTCAGAAGCGCGAGGAAGCCGAGCGCGCATTTCATCGCATCGGCATCACCTTCGCCGTCTACGGAGACAATGGTGGAACTGAACGCCTGATCCCGTTCGACATCGTCCCGCGGATCATTCCGGCAAGCGAATGGCGCACGCTGGAGTCCGGCCTCAAGCAGCGGGTGCAGGCACTCAACCTCTTCCTGGACGATATCTATCACGATCAGAGCATCCTCAAGGCCGGCGTCATACCGCCCGAGCGTGTCCTGGCCAACGCACAGTACCGGCGCGAAATGCAGGGGATGGACGTACCGGGCGGCATCTACGCGCATATCGCCGGGATCGATATCGTGCGTGCGGATCAAGGCACTTATTACGTGCTCGAGGACAATCTGCGCGTCCCGTCGGGCGTATCGTACATGCTCGAGAACCGGCGGATGATGATGCGCCTGTTTCCGGAGCTATTTGCGAGCCAGGCGATCAAGCCAGTCGAGCACTATCCGGACCTGTTGCTGGAGAACCTCCGCGGCGTCGCGCCGGCGGGCGAGGAGCGGCCCGAAGTGGCCGTGCTCACGCCGGGCGCGCACAACTCCGCATACTTCGAGCACGCATTCCTCGCCCAGCAGATGGGCGTCGAGCTGGTCGAGGGCCAGGATCTGTTCGTGCAGAACGACACTGTATACATGCGCACGACCCGCGGTCCGCGACGTGTTCACGTCCTGTACCGCAGGGTCGATGACGATTTTCTCGATCCGCGTGCGTTCCGGCCCGACTCGATGCTGGGCGTCCCGGGGTTGTTCGCCGCATATCGCGCAGGCCGCGTCACGCTGGCCAACGCGATCGGAACCGGCGTCGCCGACGACAAGTCCATCTATCCCTTCGTGCCGGACATGATCCGTTTTTATTTGACCGAGGAGCCGATCCTCAACAACGTGCCGACCTGGCAACTCTCCCGGGAGGACGATCTGCGGTACTGCCTCGAGCATCTCGCGGAGCTGGTCGTCAAGGAAGTCCACGGCGCCGGGGGCTACGGCATGCTGGTCGGCCCGGCGGCGAGCGTCGCCGAGCGCGAGGCATTCCGCGGGCGCGTCGTCGCCCAGCCGGACAAGTACATCGCGCAGCCGACGCTTTCGCTGTCGACCTGCCCGACGTTCACCGCCGCGGGATTGGCGCCGCGCCACATCGACTTGCGGCCGTACGTGCTTTCGGGCAAGTCTATCAATCTCGTTCCGGGAGGTCTCACGCGCGTGGCGCTGCGCGAAGGTTCGCTGGTCGTGAACTCGTCGCAGGGCGGTGGAACCAAGGATACCTGGGTCATGGCGCATTAGGTCCCTGAACCAGCATGCTCTGCCGCACCGCCAACGAGCTCTACTGGATGGCCCGTCATATCGAGCGCGCGGAGAATACTGCGCGTCTGCTCGACGTAACCTACCGCATGTCGCTTTTGCCTTACGAGGTGATCGAGCCCGGGCTCGCCTGGGCGGAGCCCTGGGCGGTGCCGCTGATCACTTCCGGGCTGGCCACCGCGTTCTATGAGCGTTTCCGGGAGCTCTCGGCCGAGAACGTGCTCCGCTACATGATCCTCGACTCGAGCAACCCGTCGTCGATCTATTGCTGCCTGCGCGGAGCGCGCGAGTCGGCGCGCGCCGTGCGGGGCGCCATCACCTCGGAAATGTACGAGGATCTCAACTCCGCCTGGCTCGAGATGCGCGGCTACGACTACGACCGCATCCAGTTCCTCGGCGTGTCGGCCTTCCTCGAGTGGGTGAAGATGCGCTCGCACCTCTTCCGCGGCGTGACCTTCGGCACCATGCTGCGCGACGAGGCATACCACTTCAACCGGCTCGGTACGCACATCGAGCGGGCGGATAACACGGCGCGGATCCTCGACGTCAAGTACCACACGCTGCTGCCGTCGGCCGCCGACGTCGGCGGCGCGGTCGACTATTACCAGTGGAGCGCGCTCTTGCGCTCGGTGTCGGGCTTCGAGTCGTACCGCAAGATCTACAGCGACGTGATCACGCCGCGGCGGGTCGCCGAGCTGCTCATTCTCCGCGAGGACATGCCGCGCTCGCTGCATTCGTGCATGAACTTTATCCACGAAACGCTCGAGGTGCTATGCGACCATAACAGCCGGGAAATCGAGCGCGCATCGGGCGAGCTATACGCGCGACTGCATTACGGCAAGACCGACGATATCATCAAGTTCGGGCTGCACGAGTACCTGGTGGAGTTTCTCGATCGTATTTCAACGCTCGGCGGCGAAATCAATCGCTACTTCCTCGTGCCAACGTAGTGATAGGCGATCTTGTAGAATTAAGGAAACCTCTGACCAAATCCCACATGAGCCGCGTTTCTGGCGCAATGCCCCGGATGCTTAGGAATCGCTTGCATCGCGGCCTCGATCTCCCATGACCTATTGCGTCGCCATGTCACTCGACGCGGGAATGATCTTCGCGTCGGATTCGCGCACCAACGCCGGCGTCGACCAGATCGCGCGCTTCTCCAAGATGCGCATTTTCGTCCGCGACGGCGACCGCGTGATCGTCACTCTTTCGTCCGGCAACCTGTCGATCACGCAGAACGCGCTGTCCATTATCGACCAGCGGGCGCGCAAGGCCGACGGCGAGTTGAACCTGTGGAACGCCACGTCGATGTTCGACATCGCACGGCTGACCGGCGACGCGCTGCGCGAGGTGAAGACCCGCGACGGGCCCTACCTGTTGCAGAACAACATCGACTCGCATGCGAATTTCATTGTCGGCGGCCAGGTGAAGGGCGAGGCGCCGCGGCTGTTCGAGGTCTACAGCGAAGGCAATTTCATCGAGGCGACGCCGGACACCTGTTATTTCCAGATCGGCGAGAGCAAGTACGGCAAGCCGGTCATCGACCGGGTGGTCAAGCGCTCGACCGGCTTGCTCGAGGCGACCAAGTGCACGATCGTGTCGTTCGATTCGACCATGCGCTCGAATATCTCGGTCGGTTTGCCGATCGACCTCGTCGTCTACGAGACCGACGCCCTGACGATCCGGCTGCAGCGGCGTATCGAGGAATCCGATCCATATTTCCAGATGATCCACTCGCAGTGGGGCGAGGGCCTGCGCCGGGTGTTCGCGCAGCTCCCGAACCCGGACTGGTAGGCCCCAGCGCATGGCCATCCGCGTCGCGCTCCAGCACCGCACGAGCTACCGGTTCGACCGCCTCGTCAACCTGGGTCCGCACGAGATACGGTTGCGCCCCGCGCCGCAGTGCCGCACGCCGATCCTCGGTTACTCATTCTCGGTCGAGCCGCCGGAGCACTTTCTGAACTGGCAGCAGGATCCGTACGGCAATTGGGTCGCGCGCCTGGTCTTTACCGAGCGCACGGACAGGCTCGCCGTGCTGGTCGGTCTGACCGCCGACATGACTGTCATCAATCCCTTCGACTTTTTCGTCGAGCCCTATGCCGAAACTTTTCCGTTCGCCTACGCGCCGACGCTCGCCAAGGAACTGATTCCGTTTCTCGAGACCGCGCCCCTCGGTCCACGCCTTGCCGCCTGGCTCAGCGCGTTTCGCGCCACGATCAAGGAGGGCGACAACACGGTCACCATGCTGGTTCGCTTGAACCATCAGCTGCAAAAGGAGATCCGTTACCTGGTGCGGATGGAGCCCGGTGTGCAGGAGCCGGAACAAACGCTCGCGCAGGCCTGCGGCTCGTGTCGCGATTCCGGCTGGCTGCTGGTGCAGATCCTGCGCAATCTCGGGCTCGCCGCGCGGTTCGCGTCCGGGTATCTGATCCAACTCGCCGCCGATCAGAAGCCGCTCGAGGGCCCGGCCGGGCCGGAGCGCGACTTCACCGATCTGCACGCGTGGGCCGAGGTGTACCTCCCCGGCGCAGGCTGGATCGGACTCGATCCGACTTCGGGACTGCTCGCCGGCGAAGGACATATTCCGCTCGCATGCACCGCCGATCCGGGCAATGCGGCGCCGGTCATCGGCTACACCGACATGTGCAACGTCGAATTCGACTTTGCCATGCAGGTGACGCGCGTGCACGAAGACCCGCGCGTGACCAAACCCTACAGCGACGCGCAGTGGTCGGCGATCGACGCGCTGGGCGAAGCGATCGACGTCGATCTCGCGGCCCATGATGTCCGCTTGACGCAAGGGGGCGAACCGACTTTCGTGTCGATCGACGACATGGATGGGGCCGAATGGAACTACACGGCGCTGGGACCGAAAAAACGCGAACTCGCCGAAGCGCTACTCATGCGTCTCAAGGCACGGTTCGCACCCGGTGGGTTCCTGCATCACGGGCAGGGCAAATGGTATCCGGGCGAACCGCTGCCGCGCTGGGCGCTGGGCGTGTACTGGCGCAACGACGGCGAGCCGTTATGGCGCGACGCCGCGCTCCTCGCCGATACGCGGCAACCGGGCAGGCACGGCCTGTCCGACGCGGGCGCGTTCGCGACGCGACTTGCTGCCGCGCTCGGGCTGCCCGAGGCGCTGGTCATCACCGCTTACGAGGACGTGCCGAGGCTCCTCAAGGACGAAGCAGCGCTGCCGGTCAACGCGGATCCGCTGCGGAGCGATCTCGCCGATGCCGACGAGCGCGCGCGGCTCGCCCGACTTCTGCTCGCAGGCCTGGACCAGCCCTCCGGCTACATCCTGCCGCTCAAGGCCGGCTCGGAGCCGCGCGATAGTGGGCACACCGTCTGGGAATCGAGCCTATGGCCGCTCCGCCGCGAGCGGCTTTACGCGCTGCCGGGAGATTCCCCCCTCGGGCTCAGGTTGCCGCTCGGTTCGTTGCCGGACGTGTTGCCGGAAGAAGTCGAACACGAGCCGCCCATCGATCCTTTCGCCCCCAAGGAGGCTCTGCCGCGGCGCGACGATATGCGGCGTGCCCGACGCGGCCGCGCGCGCGGCGCCGAGCCGCGTGAGGTGGTAAAGACCGCCCTTGCGGTGCAGGCACGCGACGGTCACGTGCACGTCTTCATGCCACCGCTCACACGACTGGAGGACTATGCCGCGCTCCTCGCCGCGATCGAGGACACTGCACATGCCGCGGGCTTGCCCGTGGTCGTCGAGGGCTACGCGCCGCCGCGCGACGCCAGGATGCGGGTGCTCAGCGTCACGGCCGATCCCGGCGTCATCGAAGTCAATATTCAACCCGCAGCGTCGTGGCACGAATTGATCACGACCACGGCGACATTGTATGAGGAAGCACGGCAATCCCGCCTCGGCACCGAGAAGTTCATGCTCGATGGCCGCCACACCGGCACTGGCGGCGGCAACCATGTGACGCTGGGCGGCGCCACGCCGGTCGACAGTCCTCTGCTGCGGCGTCCCGACTTGCTGCAGAGCCTGATCGCGTATTGGCAAAACCATCCTGCGCTCTCGTATCTGTTTTCCGGCCTGTTCATCGGACCGACCAGCCAGGCGCCACGCGTCGATGAGGCGCGCGACGATCGCCTGTACGAGCTCGAGATCGCGTTCCAGCAACTCGAGCGCAAGCATCGCGCCGGCGAAGATTCGGCGCAGCCGTGGCTAGTCGACCGCCTGCTGCGCCATCTCTTGACCGACCTCACGGGCAATACCCATCGCAGCGAATTTTCCATCGACAAGCTCTATTCGCCCGACAGCTCGACCGGGCGGCTCGGACTGCTCGAATTCCGCGCCTTCGAGATGCCGCCGCACGCGCGAATGAGCGCGGTGCAGATGCTGCTATTGCGCGCGCTGGTCGCACGCTTTTGGCAGCAGCCGTACCGGGGCAAGCTGGTACGCTGGGGCACGGCGCTGCACGATCGCTGGTTGCTGCCGCATTTCGTCACCGCGGACCTCCGCGATGTCGTCGCCGACCTGAACGCGTTCGGCTACGCCTTCGATGCGGCATGGTTCGATCCGTTCATCGAGTTTCGCTTCCCGCGTTTCGGTACGGTGAGCTACGCCGGCGTGACCATCGAGCTGCGGCAGGCGATCGAGCCGTGGCACGTGTTGGGCGAGCAGATCAGCGCCGGCGGCACCGCGCGCTTTGTCGATTCGTCCATCGAGCGTTTGCAGATCAAGGTGAGCGGCATGGTCCCTGGTCGTCACGCGGTGACGTGCAACCGGCGCGCGCTGCCGCTGACGGAGACGGGGGTGCCCGGCGAATTGATCGCCGGCGTGCGCTTCCGTGCCTGGAACCAGCCCTCCGCGCTGCACCCGACCATCGAAGTGCAGGCGCCGCTCACCTTCGATCTCGTCGATATCTGGGCCGGCCGCGCGTTGGGCGGTTGCACGTATCACGTGGCGCATCCGGGCGGGCGCAATTACGCGACGTTCCCGGTCAACGCCAACGAAGCCGAGGCGCGCCGAATCGCGCGCTTCTGGACGCACGGCCACACGCCCGGACCGATGCTCGTACGCGCCGAGGCGCCGAATCCGGCGCTGCCGACCACGCTCGATCTGCGCTGGCAACCGGTGCGAAAGCGGCGTTAGACCAGCGCGGCATTCGTAAGTCTCGCCGATGGCGACCGTCCGCACACGCTTCGCGCCGAGCCCCACCGGCTTCCTGCATCTAGGCAGCGCCCGCACGGCGCTGTTCGCGTGGGCCTTCGCGCGGCATCACGGCGGACAGTTCATCCTGCGCATCGAGGATACCGATGTCGAGCGCTCCACCAAGGAGGCGATCAAGGCGATCCTCGATGCGATGGCGTGGCTGGACCTCGACTACGACGAAGGTCCCTACTATCAGATGCAGCGGCTCGACCGTTACAAGGCAGTCCTCGACGACATGCTCGAGCGCGGTCTCGCGTACCGCTGCTACACGACGCCGCAGGAGCTCGAAGCGCTTCGCGCGGAGCAGATGGCGCGCGGCGAAAAGCCGCGCTACGACGGCCGCTGGCGGCCGGAAAATATCCATCCCGGACAGACCCCGCCCGCAGGTATTGCGCCCGTTTATCGCTTCAAGAACCCGACGCAGGGAAGCGTCGCCTGGGACGATCAGGTCAAGGGTCACATCGAGATCAGCAATGCCGAGCTCGACGACCTGGTTATCGCGCGCAGCGACGGCATTCCGACGTACAACTTCGGCGTCGTCGTCGATGACCTCGACATGGGCATCAGTCACGTCATCCGCGGCGACGATCACGTCAACAATACGCCGCGACAGATCAACATCATCCGCGTGCTCGGTGCGCAGGTTCCTGTTTACGCGCACCTGCCGACGGTGCTCGGCGATGACGGGCACAAGCTCTCCAAGCGACATGGCGCGGTGAGCGTCATGCAGTATGCCGACGACGGTTTCCTGCCCGAGGCGATGGTCAACTTCCTTGCTCGTCTCGGCTGGGGACACGGCGACGATGAAGTGTTTGCTCGCGACCAGCTCGTCGCGTGGTTCGACATCAAGCATGTCAATCCCGCGCCCGCGCGCTTCGACGGCGACAAGCTGCGCTGGGTCAACCACGAGCACATCAAACGGCTTCCCGACGCAACGCTCGGCGAGCGGCTGCGCCCGTTCCTGGAACGCGCCGGGTTCGATGTCTCGCAAGGACCGTCGCCGGGAAGCGTCGCCGCGCTGCTGCGCGACCGGGCAGCGACGCTGGTTGAAATGGCAGATGCTGCGCGCTATTTCTACGCGACGCCTGCTCATTTCACGAACGCCCCGCAGAAATTCGCGGGACAGGTGATCGATGCGGTCCGACCCGCCTTGGCCGACCTGAAGGCCGCATTCGAGACCATCGACTGGACCCGCGAGGCGATCGGGACCGCAATCAAGTCGACCGCTGCCAAACATGGTCTGAAGCCGCCGCAAATCATGATGGCGGTCCGCGCGCTCGTCACGGGCATTCCGCAGACCCCCGCGATCGATGCCGTGTTGGCGCTGCTGGGACGCGAAACGGTGCGACAACGGATCGAAGCGGGATTGCGAACGTAGCCCGGGCTGAGCGCAGCGATGCCCGGGATTGAACCGGCGAATCCCGGAGCGAGGTTTTCGATGCTGTGTCGTCCCCGGGCATCGCGCTGCGCGCTCAGCCCGGGCTACGGTTCCTACGTTCCGGCGCTTCCAATTTGTGCGCGGTAACCGGTTCGTGTAAACTTGGAATTTCCTGAACTTGTCGCCCATGACCAAGTTCGTGTTTGTAACGGGTGGCGTCGTCTCCTCGCTGGGGAAGGGCATCGCCGCCGCGTCTCTCGCCGCAATTCTCGCTTCCCGCGGCATCCGCGTCACCAATCTCAAGCTCGATCCTTACATCAACGTCGATCCTGGAACGATGAGTCCGTTCCAGCACGGCGAGGTGTTCGTCACAGAGGACGGCGCCGAGACCGACCTCGACCTCGGGCATTACGAGCGTTTCGTCGACGTGAAGATGGGCAAGCGCAACAATTTCACCACCGGCCAGATCTACGAAAGCGTGATCCGCAAGGAGCGTCGCGGCGACTATCTCGGCGGCACGGTGCAGGTGATCCCGCACATCACCGACGAGATCACGAGCTGGATCATGGCGGGCGCAAGCGATGCCGAGGTCGCCGTGGTGGAAGTCGGCGGCACGGTCGGCGACATCGAATCGTTGCCGTTCCTCGAAGCGATCCGGCAGATGGGCATCACGCTCGGCCGCGATAACGTCTGCTACATCCACCTGACGCTGGTGCCGTTCATCGCCACCGCAGGCGAGATGAAGACCAAGCCGACGCAGCACTCGGTCAAGGAGCTGCGCGAGATTGGTATCCAGCCGGACATCGTCATGTGCCGCGCCGACCGGCCGCTGCCCGACGGCGACCGGCGCAAGATCGCGCTGTTCACCAACGTCACGCCCGAGGCCGTGATCCCCGCGCTCGACACCGACTCGATCTACAAGATCCCGGCGGCGCTGCACGCGGAAGGCCTGGACGAAATCGTCTGCCGCAAACTCTCCTTGAGCCCGCGGCCGGCGGACCTTACCGTGTGGAACAAGCTGGTGGACGCGCTGGTGCATCCCGAGCACGAAGTGCACATCGCGATGGTCGGCAAGTACGTCGATCTCACCGAATCGTACAAATCGCTGTCCGAGGCGCTCGTCCACGCGGGCATCCACACCCGCAGCAAGGTGCAGATCCATTACGTCGATTCGGAGGCGATTGAGCGCGACGGCATCGATGCGCTCAAGGGCATGGACGCGATTCTGGTGCCGGGAGGTTTCGGCAAGCGCGGGGTCGAAGGCAAAATCAAGGCGATCCGCTACGCGCGCGAGAACGGGATTCCCTATCTGGGGATCTGCCTCGGCATGCAGCTCGCGGTGATCGAGCATGCCCGCTACAAGGCGGGGCTCGCCGATGCCAACAGCACCGAGTTCGACCCGGATACGCCGCACCCGGTGGTGGCGCTCGTCACCGAATGGCAGAACCGCGACGGAACCGTCGAAAAACGGACCGCTCAATCCGACTTCGGCGGCACCATGCGCCTCGGCGCGCAGCCCTGCGAAGTGGTGCCCGGGTCGCTCGCGCATCGCATTTATGGCGCGACCACGATCGCTGAGCGGCACCGCCACCGCTACGAGGTCAACAACCATTATCTGCCGCGGCTCGAAGCCGCCGGTCTGGTCGTCGGTGCGTGGGCCAAGAGCGCGCTGGCCGGCGACCTGTGCGAGATGATCGAGCTTGCCGACCACCCGTGGTTCTTCGGCTGCCAGTATCACCCCGAGTTCACTTCGAACCCGCGTCGCGGCCACCCGCTTTTCATCGCCTACATCAACGCGGCGCTCGCCCGAGCGCGCGAGGCGCGCGGCGAGCCGGCGCGCGCGCGGCCGCAGCTCGTCGCGTAGCTGCCCTATGAATCTTTGTGGATTCGAGGCCGGTCTGGACCGGCCTCTGTTCCTCATTGCCGGGCCATGCGTGGTCGAATCCGAGCAGCTCCAGATCGACGTCGCGGGCCGCCTCAAGGAAACCTGCGCCGCGCTCTCGATCCCGTTCATCTTCAAGTCATCGTACGACAAGGCCAACCGCAGCTCGTCGCAGTCGTTTCGCGGTCTGGGGATGGCGGAGGGCTTGCGCATCCTGTCGGAAGTGAAGCGTCAGGTCGGGGTTCCGGTGCTGACCGACGTGCACACCGAGGAAGAGGTTCCGGAAGTCGCGGCGGTTGTCGACGTGCTGCAGACGCCGGCGTTTCTCTGCCGCCAGACCGACTTCATCCGCGCCGTCGCCGCAGCGGGCAAGCCCGTCAACATCAAGAAGGGCCAGTTCCTCGCTCCGGAAGACATGGTCAATGTCGTTGCCAAGGCGCGCGAGGCGAGCGGTGGTGACAACATTCTTGTGTGCGAGCGCGGCGCCGCGTTCGGCTATCACAATCTGGTGGCGGACATGCGCTCGCTCGCCATCATGCGCGCGACGGGCTGCCCCGTCGTGTTCGACGCGACGCACTCGGTTCAGCTGCCGGGCGGACAAGGAACCACCAGCGGTGGCCGGCGTGAGTTCGTTCCCGTGCTGGCGCGTGCTGCGGTCGCCGCCGGAGTCGCGGGCGTGTTCATGGAGACGCATCCCGATCCGTCCAAGGCGCTCTCGGATGGACCGAACGCGTGGCCGCTCGCCCGCATGCGCGAGCTTCTGGAAACGCTGGCCGAAGTCGACGCGACCGTCAAGCGCGCGGGCTTTCCCGAAACCGACTTGATCGCCGCACACTAGCGCGAGGCCCGGAGAGCGCCGATGTTCGTGCACCTGGTTCTGATCAAGCTCAAGCCCGGCATCGCGCGGAGCGATTCGCGCGTGCAGGCATGGGAAGCCGCGTTCAAGGCCCTGCCCCAATACTGCACCGGAATCGTGCGCTTCGAGTACGGTTGGAATACGACCAATCGCCCGATCGCCTACGATTTCGGTGTCAACATGGCATTTGCCACGCGCCGATCTCGACGCCTACGGCCCGAATCCCAAGCACCAGGAGGTCGTGGCGTTGGAGCGGGAAGTTGCGGATTGGCTCATCTGCGATTACGAGGTTGCCGGTTGAGCACTGCCGTTGCTGCGACCAACTTTCAGGGGGTCCCATGAGTGCCATTGTCGATGTCATCGCCCGCGAGATCCTCGACTCGCGCGGCAATCCCACGATCGAGGCCGACGTGGTGCTGGAGTCCGGCATCAGCGGCCGCGCCGCGGTGCCTTCGGGCGCGTCGACCGGCTCCAAGGAGGCGATCGAGCTGCGCGACGGCGATGCCGCGCGCTATGGCGGCAAGGGCGTACAAAAGGCAGTCGAGCATGTCAACACCGAGATCTGCGAGGCGATCATCGGGCTGGATGCGTCGGAGCAGGCGTTCATCGACCGGACGATGATCGAGCTCGACGGGAGCGAAAACAAAGGTCGTCTCGGCGCCAACGCGATCCTCGCCGTGTCCTGCGCAGTTGCCAAGGCGGCCGCGGAAGAGTCGACGCTGCCGCTGTACCGTTATCTCGGCGGCGCAGGCGACATGGCGTTGCCGGTGCCGCTGATGAACGTGATCAACGGGGGTGCGCACGCCAATAACAGCGTCGACATGCAGGAGTTCATGCTGGTGCCGGTCGGCGCGCCGACATTTCGCGAGGCCCTGCGCTACGGGGTCGAAGTCTTCCAGACGCTCAAGAAGCTGATCGACGCCAAAGGCATGGCGACGACCGTCGGCGACGAGGGCGGCTTCGCGCCCAATCTGGCGTCGAACGAAGCCGCGCTGCAGCTCCTGCTGGAGGCGATCGACAAGGCCGGCTACACCGCGGGCACGGACATCGCGCTCGCGCTCGACTGCGCCGCGTCGGAATACTACAGGGACGGCATGTACGAGCTCGACGGCGAAGGCGCTAAGCTCACGCGCTCGCAGATGGTCGACTATCTGGCGACCTGGGCAGACAAGTATCCGATCATCTCGATCGAGGACGGCATGTCCGAGCACGACTGGGACGGCTGGAAGCTCCTGACCGACCGGCTTGGCAAGAAGGTGCAGCTCGTGGGCGACGACATCTTCGTGACCAGCACCAAGATTCTGAAACAAGGCATCGCCAAAGGCATCGCCAACTCGATCCTGATCAAGATCAATCAGATCGGCACGTTGACCGAGACCTTCGCGGCGATTGGCATGGCGACCCGCGCCGGCTACACGACGATCGTTTCGCACCGTTCCGGCGAAACCGAGGATAGCTTGATCGCCGACATCGCGGTCGGCGCCAACGCAGGACAGATCAAGACCGGATCGCTGTCACGCTCGGACCGCATCGCCAAGTACAACCAGCTCCTGCGCATCGAGGAAGATCTGGGCGACGTCGCGAGCTACCCCGGCCGCGACGCGTTTTATCAATTGAAGTAGGGCCAGGGAGCCTAGGTGCGCATCCTTGCCCTCGTTTTCGTGCTGCTGATCCTGGCCCTGCAATATCCGATGTGGCTCGGCAAAGGTGGTTGGCTTCAGGTGCGCGAGCTCGATCGGCAGGTAGAGGCGCAGCGGCAGGCCAACGCCGAGCTCAAGGCGCGCAACGCTGCGCTTGACGCCGACGTTCGCGATCTGAAGCAGGGATACGAGGCCATCGAGGAGCGCGCCCGTTCCGAGCTGGGCATGATCCGCCAGGACGAAGTGTTCTTCCAGCTTCCCGCGGACACGCTGGCTCCCGACGCGACGAAGACTCCGGCCGCCCAGCGCGTGCGCTAGGCTTGCTTCACAAAGAGATGCCGCGCATTACTTCGCGCGACAACCCGCGGCTGAAAGAGGCCGTGCGCCTGATCGCCTCGTCGCGCGAGCGGCGCAAGGCGGGGCGCTGCGTGCTCGAAGGCGAGCACGTCGTCGCGGCCTATTGTCGACGCTATGGTACGGCCGAAACATTGCTCATCGCCGAAACCGCGCTCGACCGTCCCGCGATCCGGGCGTTGCAAGCAAGCGTTCCGGCGGCACAAACGCTGGTCGTCACTCCGTCAGCATGGGCCGAATTCTCACAGCTACCCGCCGCGGTCGGCGCATTGGCGGTCGTCGCGACGCCCACGCCGCGCTTCGAGCGCGCGGCCGACTTCTGCGTCCTGCTCGAAGACGTACAGGATCCGGGCAATGTCGGATCGATACTGCGCAGCGCTGCCGCCGCAGGCGTAGCGCAGGTATTTCTGTCGCCGCAATGCGCGTTCGCCTGGTCGCCCAAAGTGCTGCGGGCGGCGCAAGGGGCGCACTTCCACCTGGAGATCTACGAGGACGTCGACCTCGCGGGATGG
>WNGB01011722.1_pt1 | contig 20355 bp, 19 predicted proteins | sample 5400681 | NCBI WGS metagenome assembly WNGB01 (sample SAMN13153367, study PRJNA577476) | soil metagenome | isolation source: 115 cm soil or saprolite under grassland replicate 2 | place: USA:California | collected 2016-06-15
GGGAGTGCGTCCGGCGGGAGAGCTCGTCAAAGAAAACCGGAAGGCGATCGTGGACAAGGTCGCCTACTGGACGGGAGTTCAGCGGCCGGTCGTCAAGAAGCTGGTCGAGTCCATCGCGTCTCGCCTCGAAGAGATGGGCTTGCGCGCGGACGTTCGGCTGGAGAAGGAGCACCTGACCGAGGTCGCCGTGTATGCCACGGCGCTGGCCATGAACTACCTGACGCGCGGCAAGTTCGTCCAGCCATGATTCCGTCGCTTCCGCTTTGCTCGGGTCCTGGCTTCGCCACCGGCGAGCGACTCGGCCGGATGCGGCCTCGATCCGTCGCTTCCGCTCGCTCGGGACCTGCCGGCGCAACGGCGAGCGGCTCGCGCGGATGCGCACTCGGCCGCTCGCCTGGCCCCTCGCTCGCTCTCGCTCCCGCAGCGCGAGGCTCCTCCCCTCTGGGAGACTCCTCGCGCTGCGACCTGACGGAAGCACGATCGCTCGCCTGGACCCTCGCGGCGCTCTCGCTCCCGCAGCGCGAGGCTCCTCCCCTCTGGGAGACTCCTCGCGCTGCGACCAGAGCCCTCAAGATTGACCTTCGTGCCTTCGCGGCGCGCGTTGTCTCCCGAAGTAACCGAGCGAGGAGACGCGCGCCGCGGGAGCGAGAGCGCAGCGAGGGACCAGGAGCGCGGTCGAGGCCCTTTGGCCGAGCCGCGGGCCGGTGCGCCAAAGGCGCAGATCCCTCGCAAGCGAGGGCGACGGCATGAGCAAGGCCAACTACAGGGTCGCGGTCCTCTACGATGCATGGGAGGACGAGGCGCCGGAGCCCGCGCCCGCGCCCGAGCCTGCGCGCAAGCCGAAGAAGAAGAAGAAGAAGGAGAAACACGACCGGGAGGAGATCTTCGAGGCTCTCGGCAAGCTCGGTTACGAGCCTTTTTACCAGGTGCTCGACGGGAACAATCAGTCGCTGGCGGCGGTGGCTCGCCCCGAGGCGGACCTGACCTTCAACCTGACGGAGTCCTATGCCGGCGACGACACCAAGGACATGAACATCGCGGCCTATCTCGACCTGCTGGGTCGCGCCTACACGGGCGCCGGGCCGCATGCCCTGTATCTGGCACAGGACAAGGCCCTCGCGAAGAAGATCTTCGCCTTTCACGGGATCAAGACTCCCTACTTCGCCACCTCCTATCGCGGCAAGCTCGATCACTCGCACGACATCTCGTTTCCGCTCATCGTCAAGCCGACCTCCGAAGACGGGTCAATCGGCATCGACGCCTCCTCCGTCGTGAACAGCGTCAAGGAGCTGATGGAGAAGATCCACTACATCCAGGAGGAGTTCGACTCGCCCGCGCTGATCGAGGAGTACATCGAAGGGCGCGAGATCTACGCGTCCGTCCTTGGAAACGAGAACGCCGAGGTGCTGCCGTTGGTCGAGCTGGACCTCTCGAAGCTCCCCGAGGGGACTCCGCGGATCGCGGGCACGGAGGTCAAGTGGGAAAAAGAGACCGAGGCCTACAAAGTGACGAAGGCCGCGCCGGTCGAGGACCTGCCCGAGGCGACCGTCAAGCGTCTCTCCGACACCGCGCTTGCCGCGTACCAGGCCCTGAAACTGCGCGACTACGGGCGCATCGATATGCGCCTCTCCAAGAAGGGCGAGGTCTTCGTCATCGAGGCCAACCCCAACCCCTGGCTCTCGACGAGCGCCGAGTTCGTAATGGCCGCCCGCAAGACCGGCCGCTCCTACACGCAGTTGATCGCCGAGATCGTGGACCTCGCCCGAGCCCGCTACGCCACCTGAGATGAGATCTCTTCTCCCTCTCCCGGCGGGAGAGGGCGCGGGGTGAGGGGCAAGGGTGAGGGGCGCGCGCCCTCCCTTTACTCCAACGCCGGCCGTGGCAGCTGGCGGGAAGATAGAATCTCCGCGAACCAAGGAGACTCAAATGAAGATTCGGATCGCCCTGCTCATGTTTTTCTGCACAGCGATCGCTTTCCCCGTTCCGGCAGGGGAGGCGGCGGGCGTCAAGATGCCCGACACCATCACCGTCGAGGGAAAGACTCTTAGGTTGAACGGCATCGGCCTGCGCAAGAAAATGCTCTTCAAGGTCTACGTCGCGGGGCTCTATGTTGAGAGCCCGTCGAAGGACGCCGCAAAGGTCATCTCCTCCGACGAGGTCAAGAGCATCACGCTGAACATCCTGCGAAGCCTCTCAGGCAGCCAGATCGGCGAGGCCATCTCCGGCGGCTTCTGGCACAACTCGAAGGCGCAGATGGGGGCCTTGACCGACCGCCTGCAGAAGCTCACCGGCATGTTCCCCACGGTCGTCGAGGGGGACCAGATCGTGCTGACCTACGTTCCGGGCAAGGGTACGAGTGTCTCGGCGAAGGGCCAGGCCAGGGGCGTGATCGAGGGCAAGGACTTCGCCGACGCCCTCTTCTCCGTCTGGCTCGGCGCCAACCCGGTCCAGGAGGACCTGAAGAAAGCCCTTCTGGGAGGGTAGCCCGAGGCGCGGGGTTTCCAATCTCGAGTTCCGGGGCATTCAGCCCATTCAGGCCTGGCGAGGCACAGGTCCACACCGCCCGCGCATACGGGGCCTCCCGTGAATGGAGAAAAACTAGGAAGTCAGCGCGAGGCGATTCCAAAGGCCGAGCAGCTCTCAGTCGCCCGCGCGAAGGTACGGGACGACGTCAGTCCGCGCGAAGTCACCACCCTTGAAGAGAAGCGGCTCGCCGAGCACGGTGGCGAGAGCGTAGGCGAAACAGTCGCCGAAGTTGAGCGCCGCAGCGTGGCGCCCCTTGCCGTAACGGCTGTAGGCACGTCGGGCGACATGCGCCTGGTCGAGGTCAACCGGCATCAGCTCAATCTCCGCCCGCTCAACGTATTGGTCGAGGTCTCGCTGGCCGTCGGCGCCTGAGCGCGCCTCGATCACGATGGCGACCTCCACAAGATTCGCCAGCGACATGCGGCGAGCGTCGGCCGCTTCGATCGCTTCGTTGAAGGCTCGCCGCTCGGGCTCGTCCTGGAGGATCGCGAGTAGCGCTGAGGTGTCGAGAACCATCAGGTCGGCACGCCATGCCGGTCATAGCCGAGGATCTCGTCGGCGGGCCGCGCGTCGCGCACGGGGAGAGCGGCGCAATGGAGCGCGATCTCGTCCAGCTCGTCAGCCAGGCGCCGCCGAGCGCGTTCCCGGCGCAGCCGTTTCAGCCGGTCGCGCAGAGCACGCGTGACCGCCTCTGTCTTTGTTTCTCCGGTAGCTCGCGCCAGCTCCTCGGCAAGCCGCTCGGCTTCAGGATTGCGAATGTTGAGAGCCATTATCACGTATCGCTTACCATCTACACTGTATCACAGCTACCAGAAGCGACGTAACCAACTGAAAATACGGCACCCGTCATCTCCTCGGACCAGGTCCGGCGGATGGATCCCCACGTTCTGCGAACCTGAAGGCCTCGCAGGTGACGGAGGCGATCGAGGAGGGCTTCGAGAAGAACTCGAAGGCTCAGATGGGAACGCTGAAAGACCGGCTGAAGAAGTTCAGCGGGATGTTCGCCGACGTCGTCGAGGGCGACCAGATCCTCATGACTTACGTACCCGGCAAGGGCACTTCCGTTTCCGTCAAGAGAGCGGAGAAGGGGACGGTGGAACGGAGCGACTGGCTTCTCCTCTGACTGGGAGTCCGCCTTAGCGCCAGCCCGATGGCGGGCGGGGCCTCGTTCCCGAAGACCAAAGAAATTGATGCGATCGCATTCCTTGGCGGCGCGACCGGCCGGCGCAGCGCGTTGACCGAGCGCAGCAAAGCGTTTACAACCTCCGAAGATCCGAAGGCCGACGCGACATCGGGTTCCAGCACCTCGGCAATCGCGCCTTCCCGCGTCAGACTTTCTTCAGGAAGCAGCGGATTTGATCGTGATTGCCAAGGAGCAAGAGCCCCCGCCCACCCGGGCGCGTCGCTCGAGCTGCGCGGCAGCGTCGGGTACGGCCAGTGAAGGGTCCTCAGCGCGCTACTCCGCATCGGCTGGACGGTGAAAAAGACCTCCGCTCCCACAGAACCCTCTCGCGCGAAGGCTGGCCCAACGTCATCTTCGCCTACCACGACCGCGAGGAACTCGGCCCCAAGATCCTCTCCCGTATCGGAAAGGAAACCGGCCTCAACCCGAAGACCTCTGATCGCTCACCGGTAGACTGGCCGCAAGCTGCAGGAAGTTCTTTCGACTTGTTCTCCGTGTTTGGTAAGAGGACCTCGAGGCTGAGAGAATCGCCGGGCGGTGCTTGTCCTTCATGCGAGTCTCGAAACAGATTCGTTGCTCCTTTGGGGAGAAGCGTCGGTTCCGGCCGGTGGAGGCTAAGCGGCCAGGCCGCGGGGACGAAGGCCGAAGTTCCACGGCCGGCGAGACATCCTTTCGAGGCCGGAGCCGGGGGGCTCGTTGCCGCCCTGGCCGAGGCGGGCGTGGACGGAGATTCTCGCCGGCCGGAGGATTGGGTGGCGTGGCTGCCCAGTGTGGGCGGCGCGCCTTCTGCCTCGAGCGCCTTGATCGGAGAGCCACCCGACCCGGGCGCGGCGCCTCTCTTTCCCTTTTTCCCGAGAGGCGCAACGATCTCCGGACGGAATGTCTTGTCCCGACCGGTCCAACCCCTGCAAGCACATCGCCGCCGTCTTCTATCTGCTGGGCGAGGAATTCGATCGCGACCCGTTTCTGATCTTCAAACTCCGGGGCGCGGCGCGCGAAGAGCTGGTCCGCTCGCTCGGGGCGCCTGGCGCGTCGGGACGCCGAAGGAGCGAGATCGGCTCTCCCGAGGAGAAAACTCCTCCCGTGGCGCGCGAGCCTCTCAAGGTGGACACAGGCCTCTTCTGGACAGGTGACCCCCACCCCGAGGATCTCTTCGGCGAAGTTCAGGTCCCCACCGCGGCGGCGGCGCTTCCCCGGCGGCTCGGCGCCTTCCCATTCTGGCGGGGCTCCCGAGCCCTCCTCGAAGCGGTCGAGCCTGCCTATACGCTTGCCGCCCCGGCCGGCCTCGAGGCGTTTCTCGGGCTGCGCGCCGGCACCGAGAGGCCCTCGGCGACCCGAAGGGGAAAGTCATCCACTCCGAAAACCGGCGGCCAGTCCGATCCTGGTCAGTCCACCCATCCGCCTTCCGCTCCAAAGCGCGGACCTTCAGCGGACTGAAGGCTTCATCGCACGAGACGGTTAGCTCGGACGGCTAAGTGGGCGATGCTCGAGTCTTCGTTTCATCGGTGAGTTTCAACGCCTCCTCGAGCAACCTTTCTGCCTTCGCAGTCATGGACCTATCCTAGCGCGTTGTTCTCCGATGTGAAGGAAGGGGACCAAATCCTGATGACCTACGTGCGCGGCAGAGACACCTCGGTTTCCATCAAGGGCGCGGAAAAAGGAGTCGTCGAGGGGAAGGACTTCGCCGACGCGCTGTTTTCCGTCTGGCTCGGCGGCAACCCGGTCCAAGAGGACCTGAAGAACGCGCTTCTGGGAGGCTAGAGAGCTTCGCCGAAGGCGAAGGAACGCAAAGCTCCTGGTCAGACCGCCTTTTTCTTGAGCCGGGATCTGGACCTCTTCTCCGGAGGTAGCGCAGAGATGACCGAGCGCAGCAAAGCGTTTACAGCTTCGGAAGATCGGAAGACCGACGCCACATCGGGTTCCAGCACCACGGCAATCGCGCCTTCCCGCGCAACCCGGGAAAAGCGATTCGGCCGCGAGCGTCGGTAGTCAAAGCGGTATTCTCGCCGAAGAGGGTCGCGTTCGACTTTCGCGGTTCTACGAGCCGACATTCTCTTCATAGTCTCGGCGCTCTCGTTTTGTGGCCTTCCTCGCGCTGAGGATTCGAATCGAGGTCGCACTCATCGTGATCATCAAGAGTTTTTGCTCCGCAGAATGTCCGATGATGATCTCGCGCTGCTCCTGGTCCGAGTGATTAGGATCATCGAAGATTCGAGCGAGAGGATCCGCAAATACGATTGCCGCGTCCTCGAACGAAACTCCATGCTTCGCCAGATTCGAGGAGGCCTTCTGTCGGTCCCAGGTGAAATTTAGGCCCCTGCGGCGACGCTACACCCATTTCCGCACGATCCAGAGGTGCGAGATCAGGAAGAAATCTCCTGCCTTCAATCCACCCCACGAACATCCTCTCCTTCTCAGGTCGGCTCTCGGCTCCCGGCTCTCAATCTGTTCGGCGGCAGGCGGAGGAGGCGCCGGCGCCAGCGGTCGAAGCCGATCCCGAGGAACATCAGGTTCATCCAGATCTGCGCGCGCAGCGGGATCTTCTCGACGCCGCCGGCTAGGACGCTCGTGACGGCGGCGCGCATGGACTGGTTGGGAGCCTCAGTGCAGAAGGCCTCGAAGAAGACCGGGTCGTAGAAGGCGTGGACGAAGCGCCGGAAGCGCGCGAAGAGCCGGTTGGCTTCTCTCTCGTAGGTCTTCAAATCCTCCGCGTCCACACGGCTGTGCCTTGTCAGCGCGCGGTCGATCGCGGCCGCGGCCCGCATGCCGGTCGCCATGGCGAGGAACACTCCAGTCGAGAAGACCGGGTCGAGGAACATGGCGGCGTCGCCGACGAGAATGTAGCCGTCGCCCCGGAGCTTCGCCGAGGCGGCCGAGTAATCGGAGATCCCGAAGACCTTCGAGATCCGCCGGCCGCCCGCGAGCAGCTCCGGCATCCTGGAGTTACGCGCGATCAGGCGGTCGAAGCGTTGCTCCAGAGTTTCCGCCTCGTCTCCGCGCGTGACCGCCGGTTCGAACACCGCCCCGACGCTCGCGGTGCCGTCGGAAAAGGGGATGATCCAGTACCAGACGTCCTCTCCGGTCGGAAGCAGGATATCGCCCGCCTGCCTGCCCGCAGGACGAGGGACTCCTTCGTAATGAGCAAAGACCGCGGCGCGCTTGAGTTTCGTCTCGAAACGCCGCGTGCCAAGCTTTTGGGAAAGAAATGCCGTCTGGCCGGAGGCGTCCACGACGACCTTCGCGCGCACCTCTTCGTTGCCCGCCGCCCGGCCGCGGGCCACGACGCCGACGGCGCGCCCCGCTTCGAAGAGGATCTCGTGGATCGCGGTCTCCTCGCGGACAACCGCGCCCGAGTCTTCGGAGTGGCGCAGGAGCAACTGGTCGAAGTCCGCGCGCTTGACCTGATAGGCCATCGGGTGCCGGTCGTCCCACGAGTTCTCGAAGACCACCGGGCGCGTGCCGCCGGTGGTCTCGTTCCAGAAGAAAGCCCCGTACTTCTCCTGGAAACCGGCGGTCCGGATCTTCTCGGACAGGCCGAGTTTCTCGAAGATCGGCAGGCAGAAAGGGAGAAGCGACTCTCCGACATGGAAGCGCGGGAATTTCTCCTTTTCGAAGACGATGACGGAACGTCCGGCGCGGGTAAGCGCGGTCGCGACGGTCGAACCGGCGGGGCCTCCACCGATGACGACCGCGTCATAGAATTGCGCCATTGCGCGATTCTACCGTCTGCCTTCCGGCAGGGCACGACCGCTCTTGTCATTCTGAGGGCCGAAGGCCCGAAGAATCTGCTCCTGAACGGAAGAGAGCAGATCCTTCGCTGCGCTCAGGATGACAGGGAAGAAGCGAAGGGATGACAGGGAAGAAGCGAAGGGATGACAGGGAAGAAGCGAAGGGATGACATGGGTGTTTCCCCCGCGGTCGAATTTCAAGAGGTACGAAAGAGCTTCAGCGAACATCCCGTTCTGGATGGCCTGACGCTGACGGTCGAGGCGGGCGAGACCGTCGCGCTCATCGGGCCTTCGGGATGCGGCAAGACGACCGCGTTGAAGCTCGTCAACCGGCTCCTTGAAGCCGACGCGGGCCGCGTGCTCGTCGAGGGGCGTGACGTCGCACGGGAAGACGCGATCGCGCTGCGGCGCAAGCTCGGGTACGTCATCCAGGAGGGAGGGCTCTTTCCGCACTGGGATGTGCGCGCCAACGTCGAGACCGTTCCGCGCCTGCTCGGATGGGACGAGGATCGGCGGCGCCGCCGAGCTGGCGAAGTCCTCGGGATGGTCAACCTGCCCGCGGAGGAATTCGGCGCGCGCCGGCCGCGGCAGCTCTCCGGGGGGCAGAGACAGCGCGTCGGAGTCGCCCGGGCGCTCGCCGCGGATCCGCCGGTCCTCTTGATGGACGAGCCCTTCGGGGCGCTGGACCCGATCGCGCGTCGCGCTCTCCAGCGGGAGTTCCTGGACTGGAAGAGCCGCTTGAAGAAGGCCGTGCTGCTCGTAACCCACGACATGCGCGAGGCGTTCCTGCTGGCCGACCGGATCGCGGTCATGGATCGAGGTCGCATCCGGCAGACGGGCACGAAGGCGGACTTGCTCGAGCGGCCTGCCGACGACTACGTCCGCGAATTCGTGTCGGAGGCTTCCTGAACCTCGCGGGCTACTTCTGGGAGCGGCGCGCCGAGATCCTCGCGCTGACCGGCCAGCACATCGTGCTGGTGGCGGTCTCGACCCTGCTCGCGGCCGCGATCGGGATCCCGCTCGGGATCGCGCTCACGCGCCGGCCGCGCCTGGCCCGCCCGATCCTGGGGATCGCGGGCGTCGTGCAGACGATCCCGAGCCTCGCCCTCTTCGGTTTCCTGCTTCCTCTGCCCCTGATCGGCGGAATCGGAGCGCGCACCGCGATCGTGGCCCTGCTCGTCTACGCGATGCTCCCGGTCCTGCGCAACACGTACGCAGGGATCCTCTCCGTGGACCCCGCCATCTCGGAGGCGGCCACCGGGCTCGGGATGACAGCGCGGCAGCGGCTCTGGTGGGTGGAGCTTCCGCTGGCGCTGCCCGTCGTGCTCGCGGGGGTCCGCATCGCGACGGTCGTGTCGATCGGCCTCGCCACGATTGCCGCGGCGATCGGCGCGGGTGGCCTGGGCGTGTTGATCTACCGGGGCATCGCGATCGTGGATAACCGGCAGATCCTGGCGGGAGCCGTGCCGGCCGCGCTCCTCGCCCTCGCGGCGGACGGGCTGCTCGGAATCCTGGAGCGGCGCCAGTCGAAATGGAGGGAGTCGTGAAACGCCTTGCGGCGCTTGTTGCGGTCCTGGCGTTCTCCGGCTGCCAGCGGGTTAGCGCGCCAGTCAGGATCGGATCGAAGAACTTCTCCGAACAGGTGCTGCTCGCGGAGATCGTGGCGCAGGCGCTCGAAGGCAAAGGGCTCTCCGTGGACCGGCGGCTGAATCTCGGCGGCACGTTTGTGTGCCACAAGGCCCTCGTAGCGGGGGACCTGGACCTGTATCCCGAGTACACGGGCACGGCGTTCACGGCGATCCTCGCAAAGAAGCCGGTGTCGGATCCGGCAGCTGTCCGAAAGGAAGTCGAAGGGGAGTACGCGAAGCGCTGGGGAATCGTCTGGTCGCCGCCCCTCGGGTTCGAGAATACTTTCGCGCTGGTCGTGCGCGGCGAGGACGCGCGGCGGTGGGGCGCGAAGACGATCTCGGACCTGAAAGCTCACGAGGCGGAGATCCGGCCTGGCTTCGGCTACGAGTTCCTGGAACGGGGGGACGGCTTTCCGGGGCTCGCGAAGACATACGGGCTGAACTTTTCCAGGAGGCCGGCGCAGATGGACCTGGGACTCCTGTACCCGGCACTCCAGAGTCATCAGGTGGATCTGATCGCCGGCAACTCGACGGACGGCCTGATCGCTGCGCTCGGCGCAGTCGTGCTGCAGGACGACCGGCACTATTTCCCGCCTTACGAGGCGGCGTTCGTGGTGCGCGGAAAAGTCTGGCGGGAGAACGCTTCGGTGCGCAAAGTCCTCGAGGGACTCGGCGGCAAGATGTCCGCCGAGACGATGCGGAGATTGAACGCGCAGCTCGACCGCGACAAACGCCGCCCGGAGGACGTGGCGAAGGAGTTCTTGAAGACTCTGTCGTTCTGAGGAGCAGGAACCTTGTCATCCTGAGGAGCGCAGCGACGAAGGATCTGCCCCCTCTCTCGGCGCTCGAAGTTTGGCATGAGGCGGGATGCCATCGCGGCGACCGGAGCAGATCCTTCGCTGCGCTCAGAGCCTGCCCCGAGCAGGAGAGAGGCACTCGAACAAGAGAGAGCAGATCCTTCGCTTCGCTCAGGATGACCGGGAAGGAAGCGAGGGGACGACACGGCGCGCGGCTTCGCGCGCCCTGTCAGTTCTCGATGAGGCGGAATGTCGGCACGACGTCCCTTCCTAGGACGCTGCGCAGGACCGCCGCGTGGAGGACCTCGTCGGAGAGGATCTTCGCGGCGGAGGAGGACAGGGTCGGTCCTGGAAGCGGTCCACGACGGAGATATAGGCCCGCGCCGCGCCGACCTCCAGCTTGAAGGCGAGCTCCAGAACATCCTTCTCTGTGGCGATGGGAACATGGAAGACGTCTTCCTTCTTCGGCTCAACCGGCTTTCCGCCTTTTCGTTTGACGGCGTCCGTGACGAGATCCCGGTGGATCTCGTGGCTCCCCTAGAAGAGCAGGCCACGGGGTTTCGGCAGAACAGTCCTTGGTCCGCTTTAAGACTGTCCGAATGCTTCACGCCTCGGACTATCGCGTGTACGGGCGGCCGTCTCGATTGGATTTCCGAAAGTCGCGTGATATGTGTTTTCGGAGGACTGCAGGCTGGCCAATCGGCAAATGAACGGAGACTTCCGGGACAACGACCGCGGGCTGATCGCCCGGATCGAGAGCCACGACGCCGACGCGCTGGCGCTTCTCTACGACCGTCATTCCGCGCGGCTGCTCGGCCTTGCCCAGCGCATCCTCGGAGACACGGGAGAGGCGGAGGAAATCCTTCAGGAGGTCTTCCTCCGTGTCTGGAAAGCGGCCGCGACCTTCGATGCCTCCCGCGGCCCGGTGCTCGCGTGGCTGCTCGTGGCCACCCGCAGCCGATCCATCGACCGATTGCGGTCCCGCCGGCCGGGCAGGAGCGCCGGAGTCCGGAGCCTCGAAGAAGCCCCCGAGACCGCGTCGCGGGAGGACATCGAGGCGGACACGGCCGCGCGGGAATGGGAGGCGAAATGCCGCGCGGCAATCGGGCAGTTGCCTGAGGACCAGAAGCTCGCGCTCGAGCTGGCCTACTTCGAAGGCCTGACGCACCAGGAGATCGCACAGCGGACGGCGACTCCGCTGGGAACGGTCAAGACGCGGGTTCGCCTGGGCCTGATGAAACTTCGCGAGTGCATTGCCCCGTATCGAAAGAGTGAGGGCCATGGCGCATAGCGAGAGGTTCGAAGAGCTGGCGGCCCTCCAGGCCCTGGGCCTGCCGCTGGGAGAAGAATCGAGGGACTTCGCCCGGCACTTGGACGAAGGATGTCCGCTCTGCGAAGAGTTGCTTCCGGAGTTCCGGGCCGCGGCGGGCGTCCTTTCCGTGGGCGTTCTTCCGCGACAGCCTCGTCCGGAGTTGCGCGAGAAGATCCTTGCCTCCTTGCCGGGCTCCCGTTTCGAACGCGCTCCGGCGGTCCCTTCCGCCTCCCGCGCCGCCTGGTGGCTGGCGGCCGCCGCGGCGGTCCTCTTCGTCTTCGCCGTCTGGGACGACGCACGGCTGCGCCGGCAGAGGGAGGATCTCCGCAGCCGCACGGCCCAACTCTCCGAGGAGCTCTCGGGAGCGCGGACCGAGATGGCGCGGCGGGAGCTGCGCGTGCGAGTGCTCGAGAGTGACGATGTGCGGATCCTCTTTCTCGGTGGGAAGGATCCGCAGCCCTCCGCCCGCGCCAAGGTCTTCTGGAGCGAAAAGGCGAAGACCGGCGTCATTGTGGCCGGCAATCTCATCCCCCTGCCGCCCGACAAGCAATACGAGCTCTGGGTCTTCGCCGATGGCAAGCCCGTGGCCGCGGGCGTCTTCGACGCCGACACATCGGGCCGCGCCCTCTTCGAGTCGAAGGGTCTCCCGGGCCTCCCGGCCGCCCAGAACTTCGCGGTCACCATCGAGCCGCGCGGCGGCGTTTCCCAACCCACCGGCCCGATCATCCTCGTCGGAACCCCCAGTTAGAAAGGTGGGATCAGGACAGGGCGCGGACCACCGTATCCGATTGAGACCATATTGAAAGATGGTCCTCGTACTGGTATTCTTCAGATCTCATGAGCGCCCCGAGAAAGGTGACCGTGGAGATCCCGGCGGATCTGCTCCGAAGGGCGCAGAAATTCACGGGCGAGGGAGTTACCGGCACGATCCGTCAGGGCCTCGAGCTGGTTGCCGCCAGCCGGGCCTACGAGGAGCTGCGGCGGCTGAAGGGCCGGGTGTCCTTCTCGATCGACTGGAAAAAGCTTCGGGAAGACCGGTCTTGATCACGATCGACAGCAGCTCCTGGATCGCCTATCTCGCCGGCGAGAAGGGCAACGATGTCGAAGCAGTCGAGGCATCGCTGGTCGCAAGGCAGGTCTGCCTGCCGCCGGTCGTACTCACCGAGGTCCTGAGTGACTCGAAACTTCCCGAAGAGGTCTTGTCGCTCTTTCGTCAAATCCCGCTCCTGGCTGTTTCGAATGGCTATTGGGAGCGGGCCGGGCGCCTTCGGGCGAAGGTTCTTTCTCAGCGGCGCAAGGCCCCGCTCGCCGACGCCCTGATCGCGCAGAGCTGCCTCGACAACGACGTGTCTCTGATCACCCGCGACTCGGATTTTCAGCCATTCGCCCGAATCGGCGGCCTGAAACTCCTCCAATAAAAACGCCGTCCCGATGGCTCGGGACGGCGTGACCTAGTCGGTACGCCAATTGTGCGAAAGGCGCGGGCCGACTCTACTTTCCGTGCCTTCTAGGTTTTTGGCCTTGCGAGAAGGCTCAGGCTGCAGGAAGAATCGGGTGATCGGGTAATCGGGTGAATGGTGATTGTGGGCCTGGGTCAATCACCCGACGGCTCGATCGCTAGAGGTTTTCCTCGAAGAACTTCGCCAGGGTGGCGTTGCGGAAGTTCAGGGAGTCTCTTCCGCGGAAGCCGTGCTTCTGGCCGGGCTGGATCTCGAGCTGGTACGGCCTGCCGGCCTTTGTCAGAGCATCCACGAAGGCGAGCGTGTTCTGCAGATGGACGTTGTCGTCGGCCGTGCCGTGAATCAGGAGAAGCTTCGCCTTCAGGTCCTTCGCCTTCGACAACGGCGCCGAGGCCTCATATCCCGCTGGGTTGTCCTTGGACGTCCTCATGTAACGCTCGGTGTAGATCGTGTCGTAGAACTTCCAGTGCGTCACGGGTGCCCCTGCCACACCGCACTTCCAGACATCGGGAGCGTTCGTCAGCGCGTAGAGCGTCATGTAGCCGCCATAGGACCAGCCCCAGATACCGATGCGAGCCGGATCGACATACGAAAGAGACTTCAGGTACCTCACTCCCGCGAGCTGGTCGGACAGCTCCTTCTTCCCCGTTTCCTTGAAGATCGCCGTCTCCCAGGCGTGGCCTCGTCCCCAGGAGCCGCGGTTGTCCAGGCTCCAGATCAGGAACCCCTTCGAGGCCAGATAGTGCTCGAGGAGCGTGGTCGCGCCCCACGAATCGCGCACGACCTGAGCATGCGGTCCACCGTAGACGTAGACGATCACGGGGTACTTCTTGGAAGGATCGAAGTCCGCCGGTTTGAGGAGCCGCGCAATGAGCTTCGTCCCGTCGTCGGCTGACACATCGATTTCCTCGTTCGTGGAGAGCTCGTAGCCGGCGAGTCTGCTCTCCGGCTGGTGTACGACACGGAGAGTCCGGCCAGAAGAGTCGAGAAGGGTGACGACCGGCGGCTTCGAGACGGTCGAGAAGTTGTCGAGAAGATAACTTCCATCCGGTGATAGCTCGGCCGAGTGCGTACCCGCGGGAAGCGGCAGCTTCGCGAACCCCGAGCCGTCCAGGGACACCCTGTAGATCGGGCGCCGACGCACGTTCTCCTCGGTCGCCGTGAAGTACACGAGCGCCCTCGCCTCGTCAACGCCTGCCACGCGGTCCACGATCCAGCGTCCCCTCGTAATCGCTCTGGGCTCGCCGCCCGAGATGTTGCCGACGTAGAGATGCATGAATCCGTCCCGCTCGGACTTCCAGAGATACCGACCGTCCTTGAAGAACTTGGGCGGTTCGGTGACATTCAACCAGTAGGGATCCTGCTCGGTGAACAGCGTCCGCGACGCGCCTCCGGGGAGGCCCAGGAGCCGAATCTCGTGGCGGTTCTGCGCCCGGTTCAGGACGCGGTAGCAGACGGATTTCGAGTCCCTGGTCCAGGAGAACGCGGGCTCGACGTAAGAGTCTCCTTCGAGCAAGACCTGGCCGCGGGCTGCGCCGTCGATTCCGACGATGTGGAAAGAGACGAGGGAGTTCGCGGTGCCTGCCTTCGGATAACGCTGAAACGTCACGGCGGGCGGGACCTTCAGGAAATCCACCAGCGGATAGGAATTGACGCTGTTCTCGTCCAGGCGCAGGTAGGCGATCGACGAGGAATCCGGCGCCCACTCGTAGGCGCAGCCCGTGCGGTTGGCGAGTTCCTCCTCGTAGACCCAGTCGAGCTTGCCGTTCAAGACATGTTCGGCGCCGTCGGAGGTCAGGCGCTTCTCCTGCCGCGAAGCGAGCTCCACCGTATAGAGATCGTTCTTGCGCACGAACGCCACGCGGCGGCCGTCGGGTGAAAAAGTCGGGAACTCCTCGGCGTCCTTGTTCCGTGTCAGGCGTTCGAAGCGTCTCTCGGCGACATGGTAGAGCCAGAGGTCGTTGTCTCCGGAGAGGAGGATCGTCTTGCCGTCGGGAGACCAGTGGTAACCCTGGAGCGAGGCGCGGCTCGGCCGTCGGGACGGCCGATCCGCGCCTCGCACCGCCTCCGGCGGTCGGGACGGTTCCTTCTGGACGCCCGGCGCGACCTCCGCCGGTTTGGGCTCCTCAGGAAGTGTCAGGCTTTCCACAGCGACGACGGTCCTCTTCGTCCCCGTCTTCGTGTCTTCGACGACCAGTTCCGAAATCGTCTCTTCCCCGGATCCCTTGCGCAGTGTGAAGGAAAAGCGGTCCCCGCCGGGAAGCCAGGCGAGACCCGCGGCGACCCGCCCGGAGAGCGGAGGCTCAGCCGTCAGGTCTTCCAGCGCGAGCTTCTTCTTCTGGGCCCAGGCCGGAGAGGCGAACAGGAGTAGCAAGAGACAGAAGGGCCACACGGGTTTCCTTGGTGGTGAAGTCAACACATCCCTCCTGAGCCGAGGAATCGATTCTACCTGTCGCCCATAATGAGCTCGTGACTCCCATTGGGTTCGCGGCGTGGCTCTTCGCCTCGAGCGTCCTCCCGGCCGCCGGGGCGGTGACGCCACGGCCCGACATTCCTCGTCCGCTCCTCGGACTTGCGATCGAGTTTACGAAATCGCCGCCGCCCGACGTTGAGAAACGCGCCCTCGCGGAGGTTCGGAGCACGGGCGTCGAGCTCTTCGCGCTTTCGGTCTCCTGGTCTCAGATGGAGCCGGCTCCGGGGAAATACCGCGTCGCCCAGGTCACGCGCACCGCGCGCCTTCTGCGCCAGTCGGGAGCGACTTTGCACCTGGATCTGCCGCTCGTCGCGGGACGAGCACGGGACCTTCCCCGAGACCTCGCCGGGTTCGCGTTCGACGACACGAGGCTGTCCCTGCGCCTGGGAAAGCTGCTGGAGGCGCTCGAGCCGGCCCTCGCCGACATCTCGACGATCTCTCTGGGATACGAGGCCGACGCGTATTTCGCGGGCAGGCCGGAAGAGCTGAAGGCCTACCGCCGGCTCTTCGACGGCGCCGTCGAGTTCCTGCACAAGCTCGCCCCGCGCCTCTCGGTCGGCGTGACGACGGCCGCCCCGACGGAGAGCGCGGCGCCGGAAGTCGCGGCGCAGCTCCACCAGAAGAGCCCCGTCCTCTTCTATCTCTACTCCCCCTTCGTTCGCGACAGACCCTACTTCCACCGCGAGCCTGCCGCGCTGGACTCGGATTGGAAGCGCCTGCTCGATTCCGCCAGGGGCCGGCCGATCGCCTTTCTCGAGGTGAGCTTCTCCTCCTCCGCAGAGAACGGCTCGAGCCCCGAGAAACAGGCCGAGTTCGTCCGGCGGATGCGCCGCTTCCTCGCTGCCAGCGACGGCCGGAGGCTTCTCTTCGTGCGCTACGTCGGATGGCGCGACCCTCCCTCGGGGACTTACCGCCTGCCGCCGGACGCCCCGGAGACCGACCGCCGCAAGACGAGCTTCTTTTCCAATCGGGGACTGCAAAAGTCCAATGGCGACCCGAAGCCCGCGTGGAAGGAATGGGCGAAAGAGGCAAAATGATTTTGGATTTTGGATTTGCGATTTTGGATTTGGACGCGGAATGCGTCGGCGCTTTAATCTAGAATCCAAAATCCAGATTGCATGATCACCCTTGACCGGTTCATTCTCGAGGAGGAGCGCCAGCACCCCGGCGCGACAGGCGAGCTGTCCATGCTCCTCATGCGGTTCGGCGTCGCGGGAAAGCGGATCGCCTGGGAGCTGGCCGTAGGCGGACTCAAGCGGCAGCTCGGCTCGACGGGGCAGACGAATGTCCAGGGCGAAGAGCAGAAGAAGCTGGACGTCCTCGCCAACGAGATCCTGCTCGAGACGTTCGACTACGGGGGGCTCGTCTCGGTCGCGGCCTCCGAGGAAATGGAGGAGGTCGTCGTCTATCCCAACAGCAGCGAGAACGGGCGTTATGCGGTCCTCTTCGACCCGATGGACGGCTCCTCGAACATCGCGGTCAACGGGACTCTCGGCACGATCTTCTCGATCCGTCCTCGGGCCGGCCGCGAAGCGGAACTGTTGCGCTCCGGCCGGGAGCAGGTCGCGGCCGGCTACATCCTCTTCGGCCCGGCGACGCTGCTCGTCTACACCTGCGGCGACGGTGTGCGGCTCTTCACTCTCGAGCCGTCTGTCGGGGAGTTTCTCTTGACGACGGCCTCCGTTCGGATGCCGGCACGGGGGAGGGGGTATGCCGTCAACGAGGGCCGCTCGGGGGGTTGGGCGCCGTCCACGCGGGCTTTCGTCGATCACTTGAAGCAGGATGACAATGCCGCCGGCCGCCCCTACTCGACCCGCTATTCGGGCTCCCTCGTCGCCGACCTCCACCGCATCCTGCTCGAAGGCGGCATCTACCTGTATCCCGCAGCCGCGGGCAAGGCCTCCGGCAAGCTTCGAGTCCTGTACGAATGCCACCCGCTTGCCTTCATTGCGGAGCACGCCGGTGGAGGAGCGACGACGGGACATCAGGCCGTCCTCGACGTGGTCCCCGAGTCCCTTCACGCGCGCATTCCCTTCGCCATCGGCAGCGCGGAAGAGGTCGCCCTCTACGAGCGATTCATCCGGGGAGAAGACGTCCCTTAGCAGGCTGCGAGTATCCCGAGTCGTAAGTTCGCGGACAAAGTCCAACCTGTCATCCTGAGCGAAGCGAAGGATCTGCTCTCGTGACCTTCGGAATTCTCGGGGCAGATCCCTCGTCGCTGCGCTCCTCGGGATGACAGGGTGGGAGTGTTCGCCCGAGGCATTGTCTCGCTATTTCTGGGATAGCACGCCAAAAGAAACTGCTGAAAGAAACGCCGGGATTCGCTGCTTCGGCCGGGCCTCCGCGGATTCCGATTCTGGGCGGTTCAGCGCGTTCTGCCGTCGATCTCGTAACGATGTCATCCTGAGCCCTTCGCGCCCACTTTGTCATCCTGAGCGAAGCGAAGGACTGCTCTCTTCCTCTTCCGTTCGACGGCACTCTGCCGCTCAGGACAGGCTCCGCGAAGGATCTGCCCTCTCGATCGCGCGAAAGCAGATTCTTCGGCCCGGCGGGCCTCAGAATGACATTGCGAGGGCTCACGCCTTGGCCGTCTACACGTTGAAGCGGAAGAGGATCACGTCGCCGTCCTCAACGACGTAGTCCTTGCCTTCCTGGCGGACCAGGCCCTTCTCCTTCGCCGCGGCCATGGAACCCGAGGCGATCAGGTCGGCGTAGGAGACCGTCTCCGCCTTGATGAAGCCTCGCTCGAAGTCGGAGTGGATGATCCCGGCGGCGGCCGGGGCGGTATCGCCGGCATGGATCGTCCAGGCCCGCGCCTCCTTTTCGCTCGCCGTGAAGAAGGTCCGCAGGCCGAGCAGGTGGTACGCCGCGCGGATCAAGTTGCCCACTCCCGACTCTGCGACTCCCAGGTGCGCGAGGTAGTCCCGCGCTTCTTCCGGGGGCAGCTCCGCCAGCTCCGACTCGATCTGCGCCGAAACGGCGACGGCCTCGGTGCCGAGATGTGTTTCCGCGTAGTGGCGCACCGCGACGACATGCGGAGACTCGTCCGCGCGGGCGAGAGTGTCTTCCGCGACATTGGCCGCGAAGAGGATCGGCTTAGAGGTCAGGAGGAAGAGGCGCCGGACGACGGTTTTCTCCTCGGGCGAGAGCGGCAGCGTCAGGGCTCTCCGCCCGGAATTCAGGTGATCAAGAAGCTTCTCCAGAATCGGAAGCGAGGCACGCGCCTCGGCATCCCCTCCTCGCGCGATCTTCTCCGTCTTATCGCGGGAGCGCTCCGCGGTCTCGAGGTCGGCCAGCACCAGCTCCGTCTTCACGGTCTCCATGTCGGCCACCGGTTCCAGGCTTCCCGCGACGTGCACCACGTCCTTGTCCTCGAAGCAGCGCACGGCCTCGATGATCGAGTCCACCTCGCGGATGTGTTGGAGAAACTTGTTGCCCAGCCCTTCCCCCTTCGAGGCGCCCCGGACCAGGCCCGCGATGTCCACGAACTCGATCGCCGCCGGCACGATCTTCACCGTCTTCACGAGGCGGGCCAGAGGCTCAAGGCGCGCATCCGGGACCGTCACCACGCCGACGTTAGGCTCGATCGTGCAGAAGGGGTAGTTGGCGGCCTCCGCCTTGCGCGTGCGCGTCAAGGCGTTGAAGAGCGTTGACTTCCCGACGTTGGGCAGCCCGACGATTCCGGCGCGCAGCATCGGCGCGGCAGTATATTCGTCGCTGCGCTCGGTCCGGGACCTGCGCCCTTTGGGCGCACCGGCGAGCGGTTCGGCCGGATACGGCCTCGACCGCTCGCCTGGTCCCTCCCCACGCTCCGCTCCCGCGGCGCGAGGCTCCTCCCCTCACGGAGACTCCTCGCGCCGCGACCGGGGCGAGTGCCCCGGCGATAGGCGCGCCGCGGACAGATGCGGGATCTCGAGGCGATTGAGAGGAACGGAAACACTCGAAGCGTTCCTGACCCAACGGACACTCCGTTGCCCGCCATTGCAGTTTTGGAGAGAATGGCGCCACTCTGAGCGAATCAGAAGCGCAGCGCGACCCAAAGACCGGACTTCTGCGCGTCGTCTCGCGGTGGGAGATCGTTGCCCTGTCGGTCAACGACGTCATCGGGAGCGGCGTGTACCTGATCCTGCCGGTCGCCGCGGCGCAGCTCCTCGGCGCCGCGAGCGTGTTCGCGATCCTCGCCGCGGGCTTCGGCGTCCTGCTGCTCGTCTTATGCTTCGCGGAAGCCGGAAGCCTCTTCGACCGCGCGGGAGGCGCGATCGTCTACACGCGCGCGGCGTTCGGAGACTTCGTCGGCTTCGAAGTGGGATGGATGTCCTGGATCGCGCGCATCGCGTCGATCGCCGGGCTTTCGGTCTTCTTCGCGCGGGCGGTCGGCTACCTCTGGGAGGGCGCGAAGAGCGGCATCGGGCAGCAGTTGACGATCGTTCTGCCGCTCCTCCTCCTGACCTGGATCAACGTGCGGGGCGTCAAGTCGGGCGCCCGGACGGCGGTCTTCCTCTCCTTCGGGAAGGTCCTCCCCCTGGCGCTTCTCGTCGGCGTGGGAATCTTCGCCGTCTCGTGGGACCGCGTGTTCCCCGTCCCGATGCCCGCCCGCGGCAACTTCATGAAGGCCGCGCTCCTGGTGCTCTTCGCCTACGGCGGGTTCGAAAACACCGCGGCCCCGGCGGCGGAGTTCAAGAACCCGAAGCGGGACATCCCCTTCGCGCTGATCGTGCAGACCGTGCTCGTCACGGCGATCTACACGCTCGTGCAGCTCGTGGCGATCGGGACGATCCCCAACCTCGGCTCCTCGCCCACGCCGCTCGCGGACGCGGGGCGGATCCTGATGGGGCCGGTTGGGGGCTTCATCCTGACGCTGGGAGCGGTGCTTTCGGTGCTGGGGACGAACAACAACACCGTGCTCGCCGGTCCCCGGTATCTCTATGCGCTCGCGGAGACGGGACGGCTTCCTTCCGTCTTCGCGCGGGTCCACCCGCGCTACCACACGCCGCACGTCGCCATCCTGACCCAAACGGGAGTGGCTCTCGCCCTCATCTTGTTTGACGCCGGTCTCCACGCCCTTTATCCCGGCAAGCTCGGCGTCGCCGAGGATCTCGCCGTGCTCTCGGCTATCGCGCGCCTGGCGACGTACATGGGCACGGTGCTCGCCGTTCCCGTCCTTCGCCGGAAGATGCCCCAGACGCCGCGCACGATCCGGCTTCCGGGAGGCGACCTGATCCCGTTCGCGGCGTTCGCGATCTGCCTC
>WNGB01014957.1_pt1 | contig 20349 bp, 22 predicted proteins | sample 5400681 | NCBI WGS metagenome assembly WNGB01 (sample SAMN13153367, study PRJNA577476) | soil metagenome | isolation source: 115 cm soil or saprolite under grassland replicate 2 | place: USA:California | collected 2016-06-15
GTTTGTGCAGCTGGATAGTCGCCTGGCGCGGGAATATACGGGAACCGGGCTGGGATTGGCCCTGGTTGCGCGGCTGGCCGCGTTGCAAGGTGGGAGCGTGGCGGTCGAGAGTAGGCTGGGGCATGGCAGTCGGTTCACCATCACGCTCCCCTGGACCGGCGCGGTTCCAGCGTCCGATCCAAGAGATCCCAGCGGTCTGGCTGCACCAATGCCAGTGCGGAGCTTGAACATGCAGCGCGCGCTGGTGATCGAGGACTCGTCGACCGCTGCCGCCCAGCTGGCGCGGTATCTACGCGACCTCGGCGCGGCGGTGCGCGTGCATCCGTGCGGCGTCGGGGCGCTGGAGGCCGCGGTGGACGTGTGCCCGGATGTGATCATTCTGGACATTCAGCTGCCGGACCGTTCCGGTTGGGACGTCTTAGTGCAGCTCAAGGCGGATGCGCGCGTGTGCGCCATCCCGGTCGTGGTCGCGTCGGTGGTCGATGAGCGGCCCCAGGGCATGGCACTGGGTGCAGCCGCGTATCTGGTCAAACCGATCTCCCGACACGAGTTGCAGGACACCCTGGCCACGATCGCGGCCAGCGGCGCAGCCCAGCCCGAACCCACCGCGCTCATCACTGCATCGGAACAGCCGCAGGCTCCTCCGGCGCCGGTCATCCTCCTGGCGGAGGACGAAGAAAACAACATCTACACCCTCTCTAGTTATCTGGCGTCGAACGGGTATCAGGTGGTCGTGGCGCGGAACGGCGCCGCGGCGCTAGAGCGCGCCTCCGACGCCGCGCCGGACCTCATCCTGATGGACATCCAGCTGCCGGGCATAGACGGGCTGGAGACGATTCGCCGTATCCGGAGCGACGCTACACTGGCGGCGATCCCAATTATTGCCCTGACGGCGCTGGCGATGCCGGGTGACCGCGAGCGCTGCCTGGCAGCCGGCGCAGATGACTACCTGAGCAAACCGGTCAGTCTGAAAGGGCTGGTTCGGGTGATCGACAGCCACCTGGAGCGCGCAGCACCTTCCTCGGAGCCCGTCGCAGGCCGTATCTGAGATGAGAACCCCCGAATGACATGCGGTCCTGACGCGCTCGACCGAGCGCCGTCTCAGATGTCTCGCTTCATGCTATAATCGCTGCCTCTTCATCTAATCAAGATAGCGACGGAAACGTATGAGTGGTAAGTCTCTTTGGCTCCTCAAGACCGAGCCCGACCACTACGCCTACGCCGATCTGGAGCGCGAGGGCGCGACTGTGTGGGACGGGGTGAGCAACAACGCCGCGCTCAAGCACATCCGCGACATGCGGCCGGGCGACCTAGCGCTGATCTACCACACCGGCGAGGAGCGCCGAGCGGTCGGGCTGGCCGAGATCGCCAGCGAGCCCTACCCCGACCCGCGGCTCGGCGACCCGAAGCTGGTGGTGGTGGACGTCCGGCCGCTGCGCCGGCTGAGCCAGCCGGTGACGCTCGCGGCCGTCAAGGCCGACCCATCGCTGGCCGACTTCGCGCTGGTGCGCCAGGGCCGCCTGTCGGTCGTGCCGGTCTCGGCCGAGCAGTGGCAGAGGCTGCTGGCGATGGCGGGGAGTCGTGACCAGGTGACAAGATGACCAGGTGACAAGATGACCAGGTGATGCCCTGCGCCCTGGGGCTTGGGGCTTGAGGCTTGGGGCTTGAGGCTTGGAACCTGCTGACTGCTGACTCCTGACTGCTGACTCCTGACTCCTGATTACTGCCTCCGACCGGTGTTATAATGCACCCGGCTATCATGGCATCACAACGTTCCGGTGCTTCTACTCTATTATGTTGCGTTCAAGACGCAAGGAGAAGGGCGATGGCGCTTCGTGAGTTCAAAAACGAGCCGTTTACCGATTTCAGCAAGCCTGAGAACGCCGCGGCGATGGAGCAGGCCCTGGCCGACGTCAGAGCACAGTTCGGCCAGACCTACCCGCTGATCATCGGCGGCGAGAAGATTTCCACCGACAAGACGATCGCGTCGGTCAACCCGGCCAACCCGCAGGAGGTCGTCGGCCGCGTGGCCAGCGCCACGGTCGATCTGGCCAATCGCGCGATCGAGGTGGCCAACGAGACGTTCAAGAGCTGGAGCCGCGTGTCGCCTCGCTCGCGCGCCGACTACCTGTTCAAGGCCGCGGCCGAGCTGCGGCGCCGCAAGTTCGAACTGGCGGCCTGGGTGGTCTACGAGGTCAGCAAGAGCTGGGTCGAGGCCGACGGCGACATCGCCGAGGCGATCGACTTCTGTGAGTACTACGGCCACGAGATGCTGCGGCTGGCCGGCCCCCAGAAGGTCCACCCGATGCCGGGCGAGGACGACCAGCTGCGCTACGTGCCGATCGGCGCGGGCGTGGCGATCCCGCCGTGGAACTTCCCCGGCGCGATCATGGTCGGCCTGATCGTCGCGCCGGTGGTCGCCGGCAACACGGTGGTGATCAAGCCGGCCTCGACCTCGCCGATCATCGCCGCCAAGTTTGTCGAGGTGCTCAACACGGTCGGGCTGCCGCCGGGCGTGGTGAACTTCCTGCCTGGCCCGGGCGGGACGGTCGGCGACGCGCTGGTGGACCACCCGAAGACGCGCTTCATCGTCTTCACGGGCTCGAAGGAGGTCGGGCTGCGGATCTTCGAGCGCGCCGCGAAGCACCAGCCGGGCCAGAAGTGGATCAAGCGCACCGTGCTGGAGATGGGCGGCAAGGACACGATCGTGGTCGACGAGACCGCCGACATGGACTCCGCCGCGACTGGGATCGTGGCCTCGGCCTTCGGATTCCAGGGCCAGAAGTGCTCGGCCTGCTCGCGCGTCGTGGCGGTCGCGCCGATCTACGAGGATCTGCTCGATCGCGTGGTCGAGCGCACCGGCGCGCTCAGCGTCGGCGACCCGGCGCAGCGCAGCACGTTCATGGGTGCGGTGATCGACGACAAGTCGCGCGATAAGATCAAGGAGTACATCGAGCTCGGCAAGCGCGAGGCCCGGCTGGTCCAGGGCGGCGAGGTGCAGACCGAGGGCGGCTACTTCGTCCAGCCGACGATCGTCGCCGACGTGGCGCCCGACTCGCGGCTCTCGCAGGAGGAGATCTTCGGGCCGGTGCTGTCGTTCATCAAGGCCAAGGACTTCGACGAGGCGCTGGAGATCGCCAACAACACAGAGTACGGCCTGACCGGCGGCCTCTACTCGCAGGACAAGGCGCGGCTGGCGCGCGCGCGCGAGGAGTTCCACGTCGGCAACCTGTACCTCAACCGCAAGATCACCGGCGCGATGGTCGGCGCGCACCCGTTCGGCGGCTTCAACATGTCGGGCACCGACTCGAAGACCGGCGGGCCGGACTACCTGCTGCTGTTCCTGCAGGGCAAGAGCATCGCCGAGAAGGTGTAAGTGGGCCGCAGGTCGCAGGCTGCAAGCTTCACGCGGCAGCCTGCGACCGGCAATGTGACTCCTGCGACCAGAAAGGAGCTACCATGCGCACGATCGAAACCCAGGCGATGATCACTGAGAACGGCACCCTGATCGTCCCTGTTCCACGTGACCTCGCGCCGGGGCCGCACCGGGTCGTCGTTGTGATCGACGAGATACGAGATGCTCCGCATCCCATGCCTGACCCCGAGACTCTGCTTGCTCAAGTTCGTGAGCGCCTCGCCGCCGCTCCAGCGATACGGACCCTGGCCGAGCAGTTGGAGTTGGACCGAGTGGAGCGCGATGCCACGCTGCGGGGCAAGGAGTAGGTCATCTACCCACTCCTAAAGGGTGTGGGCTTGCGCCTGAGCTTTCGATGCCCGATGACCCAGGCTCGACACGATAGGCCGGATGACGCTGGCGCGTTACCAGACGACGGCCCACCAAACTGGGACTGACCCAAACGCGAGTCGTAGGCCAGGGGGATCGCTCCCACTTTACCCAAGATGGCACGTTGACGACCATTCGTTTTCTCGCGGCGGCGTGGACCTGGCGGCGAACCGTCAGGCGAGAACTCCGGACATGAAAAATGGCAGCCACTTTTGATGAAAGAAGTAGAACTCTGTTGCGTATAGACTCCAGAACTGATATGCCCAGTTCCAATTTTGGAACTTAAGGCCTTCTTTCATCAAATCAAAGAAGCGGCTTGTAAAATGGATTACAGCCTCGCTCTGCCCTATTTGAGTCAGCACTATATCCTTTGTTTCGAAAGGCAATATGAAACGTACCACTGCAGTTGTTTCATCAATAAGATAACGACCTGAGGCAAAGGCGCGCTGCATAGCACTAGTTCGAGAAGCAGCAAGAGCATCTGCTCGATATCTCCCGTTCACAAGGTACAAGGAGTATCCTTTAATCGTGTTGTTGATGAAGTCATGAACCAATTGCACTACCTGTTCATGCCCATAAATATTCGACAAATCAAGATCTTTCCGTATCCTTTCTGAGGGATTACACCTTGGACTAGGTTTCTATACTAGAGCAAATGTCGAGCCTTGTTTGTTAGCAGTATGCGGGCGTATGCCTGTTAGCACAAGAAAAGAGAGAGGTGTGATCATAGCTCCAGTCGGTAAGCATTCACAAAAGCCAGAGGAGCAATATGCCAAGATCGAACGTTTGTATCCTAATGCTGATCGGATAGAGCTTTTTGCGCGACAAAAACGACCAGGATGGGATTGTTGGGGGAATAATCTGCCAGATAGCATTGACCTGGAGGACCTGTCATGAGTGACACGATTGAGATCAAAATAAGTCAGTTGATGCTTGATAGTGGAACCCAAGCTCGTTCAAAATTGGATTTCCGGGTTATTGCTAGCTACTCTGAAGCGATGAAAAAAAGCGAGCAGTTCCCGCCAGTAGTTGCATTTTTTGATGGCTCGAAATACTGGCTAATTGTTATTGATCCTTATTATGCTACACCTAGCGTGATAGCTAAAACTATAGAAAGACTAAAATATTATTATAAGCGAAAGACAGGAAGAGATTTCATTTAAAATTAATCTGCATCAACCGCGACGCCGAGATCGCCCTCGTGCTGGCGAACGGCAACCTCGCGTACCACGACCTCAGCGGCTCGATCCACGAGATCGGCCGCGCGATCCAGAACGCGCCGTGCAACGACTGGGAGCACTGGTACTACGCCGACGAGCAGACCGGCGCGCGCCACCCGATTGACCGGCTGCGCGAGATCGTGCGCGCGGCGCCGCAGCGGCCCCAAGAAACATGAGCAGGTCGCGCGTACCCTGGAACACCGCTCGCATGTTCGTTTAACCACAGAGGCCACTGAGACCACAGAGCGTGAAAGAGCGTCTGGTTCTCCTCTGTGCCCTCCGTGATCTCTGTGGTAGTTCAGCCGCCGGCAACCGAAACTCTGACCGGCGCTCTGGAGCACGATGACGAGCGCCTCCTCCATGAAGTCCGCTTCCGTATCAGCTGAATCCACTGAGCAACCTGCCCTGGGAACTCTTTCCGCCCCGCCGCCGTCTCTAAGACAAGGCTCTTGATGATTTGACTATCTGAGCGGAGGTGGGGGTCTGGGGGCCGGGCGCAGGCCGGCCCCCAGACCCCCACCTCCACCAGAGATCGACTGTAAAGTAATGAAGCGGTGCGCTGGCCGCACCGGTTGTGCAGCCCGAGGAGGAGGCAATCAGATGACACGGCGCATTGGAATGACGATCGGAGTTGTGGCGGCGGTGCTGCTGCTGGCGGTGCTAGCTGGCCTGGTCGGCCTGCTCTACGCGCGGCCGGCGACGGCCCAGACCAGCGTGGGCGTGCCCGGCATGCGTCAGGTCGCGGTGGTTGGCCACGGCGAGGTCAAGGGCCAGCCCGACACGGCGACGGTGCAGATCGGCGTCGAGACCGAGGCGGCGGCTGCGAAGGACGCGCTGGCGCAGAACACCACGCAGGCCCAGGCGATCCAGCAGAAGCTCAAGGATCTCGGCATCGCCGAGAAGGACATCCAGACCAGCAACTTCAGCATCAGCCCGGCCTACAACAGCGATGGCCGCCAGGTCACCGGCTACCGCGTCAGCAACATGGTGACGGTGACGATCCGCAACCTGGATCAGGCCGGAAACCTGCTCGACCAGGTGGTGCAGGCCGGCGCGAACAGCATCTACGGCGTGAGCTTCAGCGTCGATGATCCGCAGAAGCTGCTGGAGCAGGCGCGCGAGCAGGCGATCAAGGACGCCAAGGCGCGCGCGACCCAGCTGGCGACCGCTGGGGGCGCCACGGTCGGCGACGTGCTGGTGATCAACGAGAACGCCAACGCCCAGCCGCCGATCCCCATGCCGATGGCGGCGCGCGCCGATGTGGCGCAGGGCGCGCCAGCCGTCCCGGTGCAGCCCGGCGAGCAGACCTTCACGGTGGACGTGCAGGTGACGTTCGCACTCAGGTAGCTTTTTGATCTTCACGCAAGAGTCTGGCCAGGGTGTGGGAGCAGGCTACTGCCGCTCCCACAGCCCTGCCAGGCCGATCACTTCCGTATCGTATGCTGGCCCTGCTCGCGCAGGCGCTCCAGCAGCGTGCGGGTCGCGCGCCGGATCGCCGCTGCCACGGCGATCAGCCGGCTGGGGCCGAAGATCACCAGCGCGATCGCGAGCAAGATCAGCAGCGCGGGCAGCCAGGCTGTTCCCATCAGTACACCTCGTACGTGGCTCGGGAAGAACACACCCACCGTGCGCGTAGCAAGCAGCAATCCTCCCAGTACACCATGTTATGTCGCCCACATAAGCGCCGGATGAGGTCCAGCTAATAGTTGGCTCAAGCGTGGCGAGCCTCATTCTTCTCTTATCCACGTTTCACCTTCCTCTTACGCACGGCTGCGATACTACCGGCATTGACAGGACGTACGCGGTCGCCCGATCAGCGGGAGGTTTGGAGGGTCGCAGGCCCTCCACGATCATTTCTTTCTGGCCGGTCTCGGCCACGTATGTGGCCGAGACCGGCCAGAAAGAAGATTTCTCGGGGGCGGTTGCACCGCCCCCATGCCCCCACCGCGTAACTCCTGGCATTGAGCGAAATGGCAGCACGACGAGAGGAGCAACGCATATGGATGTCCTGGTGTACAGCGGAGACGGCGAGCTTGTGGAAGCACTGCGCGAGGCCCTTGGCGACGAATATCGGGTTCGCAGCGCGCCGACGGAGCGGCAGCTACAGTCGGCGTTCGCATCCGGCCGCGCCGGCGCGGTGATCCTCGACGGCAAGGCTCCCCGTGTGGCCGCCATGTGCCTGTGGCTGCGCATGGGCGCCGAGGTGCCGATCGTCGCGATCGCCGCAGGCGACCAGGTGGCCGAGCGCGTGCGCCTGCTGCGCGCGGGCGCCGACGATGTCTTGAAGCGCTCGTTCCAGCCCGCGGAGCTGGTGGCCCGGCTCAACGCCAAGCTGCGCCGCACTGAATTGGAGCAGCGCCGCCGCGCGGCGCGATTGCCGCACACGCCTCTTGGTTGTGCGGCGGATCGCGCTGTGCTATAGTCTTTTATAGCCGAGAGCAGAAATGTTGAGCGAGCACTGCGGGTGAATCGCCCTCCGTGGCGGCGTTCAGATGGGTTCAATCTTTCTGCCCCTGGCTGTAGATACATATTCGTAGCGATTAGGGTTTGGGGGAGGGCCTACGGCCCTCCCTACGGCCCTCTTTCAGATTCTTTTTCTGAAAGACTGAGGAGCGCTATGGCCCAGCGGATCCTGATCGTCGAGGACGAGGCTGAGATCGCCGACTACTTGCGGCGCGGGCTGGCCTACGAGGGGTTCGCGGTCGAGGTCGCCTGCGACGGATCGGCCGCGCTCGTCGCGGCGCGCGAGCGCCCGCCCGACGTGGTCGTGCTCGACCTGATGCTGCCCGGCATCGACGGGATGGAGGTGGCGCAGCGGCTGCGCGCCGGTTCGAGCGTGCCGATCATCATGCTGACGGCGCGCGACTCGGTGGCCGCCCGCGTCGCCGGGCTGGAGCGCGGCGCCGACGACTACCTGGTCAAGCCGTTCGCCTTCGAGGAGCTGCTCGCGCGCATCCGCGTGCAGCTGCGCCGCCACCAGGCCCAGGACACCGGCGAGGCGCTGCGGTTCGGGCCGCTGACCCTCGACCTGGCCGCGCACGAAGCGCGCCTCGGCGCCCGGCGGGTCGGATTCACCGCCAAGGAGTTCGATCTGCTGGAGCTATTCATGCGCCACCCGCGCCAGGTGCTGACACGCGATCTGCTCTATGAGCGGATCTGGGGCTACGACTTCGGCGGCGAGAGCAACGTGATCGAAGTGTACGTACGCGCGCTGCGCCAGAAGCTGGAGGCCGCCGGCGCGCCGCGGCTGATCCATACGATCCGCGGCGTCGGCTACGTCCTCCGCGAAGATACCTGACAGGGAGACAAGGAGACAAGGAGACAGGGAAAATACGCCCCCTGTCTCCTTGTCTCTCCTTCTCCTTGTCTCCTTGTCTATCAACCGATAGCGCTTATGCTGAAAAGACCGCTGCCGCTGCGAACCCGCCTCGCGCTCGGCTACACCGCCTTTTTCGCGCTGGTGCTGGCGCTGCTCGGCATCGGCACGTTCCTGGCGGTTCGCGACGCACTGCGGGGCGAGATGGAGCGCCAGCTCCAGACCAGCGGCGAGCTGATCCAGCAGGATTTCGACGCCAGCAACGACCAGCTGAGCGACTATTTCCAGAATCCCGAGTTTCTGCTGCGCACCCACCCGCCGCGCGTCGAGGGGCTTGAGTCGCCCACGCTCTATGTGCAGGCCACCTCCAACACCGGGACTGCGGTCGTCACGTCGCAGAGCCTGCAGGGCCGGCGTCTCCCACTCGATCAGCGGATGCTCCGCGCGGCCACGGCCGGCCAATCGCAGACGATCGACGCCGAGCTCGGCGGATCGCGCGTGCTGATGCTGGTCCGCCCGCTCTACGCCGACGAGCAGCTTGTGGGCGTGCTGCTGGTCGCCCAGCCGCTGCGCGAGATCAACCAGACTCTGCGGCTGCTGCTGGCCAGCCTGGCGGCGATCGGACTGATCGCGCTGCTGGCGTCGCTGCGCGGCGGCGCCTGGCTGGCCGCGCGCGCGCTGCTGCCCGCCGGCCAGGTTGCCCAGACGGCGCGACAGATCGTGCGAGCCGAGGATCTGGCCCAGCGCGTGCCGGCTGTGGCGAGCGACGACGAGCTTGGCCAGCTGACGTCGACCATCAACGAGATGCTGGAGCGGCTGGAGACGCTCTTCAACGCCCAGCGCCGCTTCGTCGCCGACGTCTCGCACGAGCNNNNCACGAGCTGCGCACGCCGCTCACGGCGATGCGCGGGAACCTGGAGATCCTGCGGCGCGCCACCGCCCGCGACCCGCAGGCGCTCGACGCGTCGCTGGCTGCGATGGAGCGCGAGGTCAACCGGCTGGTGCGGCTGGCGAGCGATCTGCTGCTGCTGGCCCAGGCCGAGTCGGGCGTACGGCTGCGCCGCGAGCCAGTCGCGCTCGACGAGCTGGTGCTGGAGGTGGTGCGCGAGCTGGCGCCGCTAGCCCAGGGTGTCGTGCTGCTGCCGCAGGTCGCCGAGCAGGTCGAGGTGATCGGCGACCGCGACAAGCTCAAGCAGGCGCTGATCAACATGGTCGTCAATGCGATCCAGCACACGCCGCCGGGCGGCCGGGTGCACGTAGCGCTCGCGCGGCAAGACGGACACGCCTGCCTGAGCGTCGCGGATACCGGCGCCGGGATCGCCGCCGAAGACCTGCCGCACATTTTCGAGCGCTTCTACCGCGCCGACAAGTCTCGCTCGCGGGCGGCGGGCGGCGCCGGGCTGGGCCTGGCGATCGTCAAGTGGGTCGCCGAGGCGCACGGCGGCGCCGTCACAACCCAGAGCGCGCTCGGCCAGGGCAGCACGTTTATCCTCACGCTACCGGTCGAAACCGCACCCGGCGCGCCTCACGCACGCAAGGAATCGTGTGAAGAGCCGATCGGCGCGGCGCTCGCGGAATTTGAAGATTAAGACACCGTGCTAAAAGTCATGGTAGAATACGTTAGACGCGCCATCTCCGCGTCACGTTCCATCGTAGGTCAATTTCGTCATTTGCCGCTGTCACTACCGGGAGCGCAGTGGGACGTCGCCGAACACACATCCTGATCATCATCTGCGCCTTGCTGACCTGGGCTGCCGCGCCACGACAGCTGCCCGCGGCCCCGGCGCGCGCGCTGGCGCCGCTCGCCAGCGCGCCGTTCGGCCTGAACACGCACCTGGCGACCCGCTATCCCGATCCGAACAGCATGGACATCCCCGCCGCGGCCATTGCGCAGTCCGGCGCGACCTGGGCGCGCGAGGACATTCACTGGTGGCGCATCCAGCGCTCGCCCGACAGCTGGGACTGGAGCTACACCGACGCGGCGATGCGCGCGCTGCTCCAGCGCGGGATCAACGTCGTCGGCGTGCTGGGCCACCCGCCCGGCTGGGCCACGCCCTACAGCGGCGACGACCGCGAGAGCTTCTCGTTCTACGCGCCCGACCCCGACCAGTTCGCGGCGTTCGCGTACGCGGTGGTGAGCCGCTACGGCCGCTATGTCCATCACTGGGAGGTCTGGAATGAGCCGGACAACCCGCTGTTCTGGAAGCCCGCGCCCGACCCGGCCGCCTACGCCGCGCTGCTCCAGCGCGCCACATTCGCCATCCACCGAGCCGATCCCGGGGCGCAGGTGCTGCTCGGCGGCGTCAACCCGTTCAGCACGACGTTTCTCACGCAGCTCGCCCAGGATGGCGTGTGGGGAAGCTTCGACATCCTGGCCATCCACCCGTACATCGACCCGGCGACGCCGGAGCAGGGCAACATCGTCGCCGCGGCCGACGCAGTGCGCGCGCTGGCCGCGCAGCTGGGCGCCAAGCCGATCTGGGTCACCGAGATCGGCTGGGCCAGCGGCAGCAGCGACCACGACCCGGCCAGCAAGGCCGACGCGCAGACCCAGGCCAACCTGCTGGTGCGCGGCATGCTGCTGCTCTGGCGCGCGGGCGTCGAGCGGATCTTCTGGTACACGCTGAAGGACGACCCCGGCAACCCCTACGGCCTGTTCGCGGCGGGCGCGGGCTACGCCGACTACAGCCAGCCCAAGCCGGCGTTCCACGCATTCCAGACGCTCAACCGGCAGCTCGCGGGGGCTGAGTTCGTCGGCATGCGCGATCTGTTCGAGCGCACGCCCGTGTTCGGATTCGAGACGTTCGGCACGTGGCGGCGCGGCGACCAGCCCAACGGCGCGCTCACCCCGACAAGCGACATCACGTACAGCGGCGGCCAGGCCGCACGGCTCACCTATAGCTTCCCAACCGGCGGAAACGATTATGTCGTCTTCCGGCGCGACCGGCCGGCGGCCATCCCCGGCGCGCCCTACGCGCTAGGCATGTGGGTCTACGGCGACGGCTCCGGCCACACGCTCAAGATCTGGCTGCGCGACGCCGAGGGCGAGATCCTGCAGTACACGCTCGGCACCGTCGGGCCGCCCGGCTGGCGGCTGCTCCAGGCGCCGATCAGCGGCCCGGTGGCCCCGTGGAACCGAATCAGCGAGGGCGGCAACGGCCGGCTGGACTTCCCCGCGCGCGTCGACGCGATCGTGCTCGACGACGGCGAAGACCGCTTCATCGGCGGCGGGACGATCTTCCTGGACGAGCTGATCGCGATCAGCGGCCCGGAGGCCTACGACCTCCAGCTGAACCAGGGCGGCGCGGCCGTCGATGTGCTGTGGTCGCCGATCGGCCTGCGCGCGGCGATCAGCAGCTCCGCGGCGAGCGCGGGCCTGACGACGATCGCCGGCGCCCAGCGCGAGATCGCCGTGGAGAACGGCCGGATCACACTCGACCTCGGCCCCGCGCCGGTCTACGTGCGCCACACCCGCTGACCACCTTATTTCAGATTGCAGATTGTAGATTGCAGATTGTGGCCTCTTGACATGCCTCGCCGGGGTGGGGATGCGCAAGCTCGCCCGTCCAACTCACCACCATCTCGCGCCTGCCTGGCATGCCTCGCCGGGGTAGGGGTGTGGGGCCGGGCGCAGCCCGGCCCCACACCCCTACCCCGGCCCAGATTGTCGAGAAGGGCTACAAACCAGTAGTACCAAGGTACTACTTTTTGTCGAATGTAACCTTCCCGTAAGCTGCGGCCATAGTATTCCAATACACTACATGCTATAATTTTCTATACTGGAGGAAAGGCCACGGGCGTCCCATATGCGGATCGACGGGAGAAGACCCTGGCTGTAAGCGAGATGTTCGATCAGGACACGTGGCGGCGCCAGATCGCCGACCAGCTACGCGGCTTCGCGCGCAACCCCCGCCAGGAGATGCAGCTCGCTGGCGCGCCGAGCCTGCTGTCCTACCTGGTCGCACGCACGCTCGACCCGTTCCTGGAGGCATTTCAGCGCGAGCCGATCGCGGCCGTGATGACGCTCGCGGCGATCACGCACACCCCCGGCGCCGACCAGATCGTCCAGCGCGCATCGCGCATGCGCTACCAGTCGGCCGCCCAGGTCGACCGCGAGCTGCGCGCGAGCAAGGATATCCGCGCGGCGGCCGAGCAGCTGCTGATCGAGCTGCAGACGATCGCGCTGGTGCGCCAGCGGCTCAACGGCGGGCGCGACGAGTGGGTGCGCGCAACGCTCGACCGCGAGCTTGATACGTTCGCCGGCGAGTTCACCCAGCTGCGGCGCGCGCTGAGCGATCGCGGCTGGCAGACGCGCTCGGAGGCGCTGCGCGCGCTGCGAAGCCGGAAGGGCCGCTACAGCCCGGCCGACCTGGTGCTGATCCACGACGGGCTGACCGACAGCGCCGCGCATGTGCGCGCCGCGGCCGCCCGCATGCTCGGTCTGATCGCCGAGCCGCCGGGCGCGCTGCTCCAGAAGACGCTGATCAAGGTCGCGCTGCACGACTGCGACGCCGAGACGCGCGTCGCGGCCGCGCGGGCGATCGGGATGCTGCGCGACTATATGACCTCGCCCCAGCTGCTCGACCACCTCTCGGCCTGCCTGTTCAACGAGGACAGCTTTGTCCGCTCGGCCGCCGCACTAGTGCTGGGCGAGCTCGGCGAGATGGCCAGCGCGCCCATTCTGGTCAAGCACCTGACGCGCCTGCTCGACGACCCCGACGCGTACGCGCGCGAGGCGGCTGCGCGCGCACTCGGGCGAATCGGCGCCTCTGCCGCCACGCCCGATGTGCTGGCCGCGCTCACCAGGGCGATGGAAGACGCTGAGCTGAACGTCCACGAGGCCGCGAGCGACGCGCTGGCCCGGCTGCGCGAGAGCCGCCCGGCCAAGCCGCTCAAGGTGGCGACGTCCGCCTAAGGCAAGGTTTCCGAATCTCCGTCTTTGCTTTACAGTCGATCTGTGGTAGAGGTGGGGGTGTGGGGGCGGGGCTGTGCCCCGCCACCACACCCCCACCCCAGCCCAGATTGTCAAATCGCCAGGAACCTTGTCTTGCCTGGGTAGTTCCCTGTACTTATTTAGGCTCGCCATCGCCCTGTGTTCGGCGGCTGCCCTCGCGCGCCGGGCCGCCTTGATCGGGCCGCAGCATCCGGACGGTCAGCAGCAGCAGGATCAGGCTGAGCAGCAGCGCCATCAGCAGGTAGACGATCCATGGGCTGGGCACCAGGATATGGCTGCGCGGAGCCAGATCGGAGCCGATCGTCACCTGCGAGTAGAATGGGCTCTCGCCGCTGGTGATGTCGGTTTCGGCAGCCTGGAGCGCGATGAACGGGTGGCTGTAGAGGAACGCGCCAGCGACATACCGGAACAAGGCCGAGTTCAGCCAGTTCGGTGATAGCTCGCGCCCGAAGATCAGCGAGAAGATCAGCGCCAGAAACGGAATGCCGAGCAGCAGCAGCATGATCGTCCCGAGCGCCAGGCTGGTCGCGCCAAGCGTGCTGCGCAGCGCCGCCGACCAGAAGACCCCGATCGTCGCGTAGAAGATCGCGGTAGCCACCAGGCCGACCAGCGCGATCAGCACCTCTGACAGGCTGACCCCGCCGAACAGAAACGCCAGACTCATCATCGGCACGACCGAGAGGATCAGCAGCAGCGCGAAGGACAGCGCGGCGGCCAGCTTGCCCCAGACAATCTGCCAGGGCGAGAGCAGCGAGGCGATCAGCAGATCGTAGGTCTGGCGCTCCTTTTCGCCCGCGATGCCGCCGGCAGTCAGCGCCGGCGTGATCAGGCAGACCTCGATCAGCGCGACGGTGGCGATCAGCAGGAACAGCCCCTTGCCGATCGTCCGCCCGCTGTCGAGAGTCGACCCGGATACGTCGGCGATCGCGGCGTAGAACAGCAGCGTGACGCCGCTCAGGATCAGCAGGTAGATCGTGAGCAGCACAAAGGCACGCGCCCCGCGCATCCGGCCGCGCAGCTCCTTGATCAGCACCGGGTTGAACTCGGGCATAGCCGACCTCTCGCCGTAACGATTCGGCCTGTGCAGAGCATTCATTATAGCATGCCGGCCAGCTCGTCGCCGCAAATCGCACAGCGCGCACACGTGGTACGCAGGCTGCTGTGTAGGATGGAGGAGCCTCTGCTATAATTACCCTGCTCTGAATACAAAGCGCCATGCGATGGGCGAGCACTCGCGCCGGTGCGGTGTGCCGCCCGCGGGCTTTCGCGGCGCCGACAGGCACAAATCGTGAACTGGTTCTTCCTGACAATTATCATTCAGCTGATCTTTCTGGAGTGCATCCTCTCGATCGACAACGCCGCCGTGATGGGCGCGATGGTCGCGCATCTGCCGGACGATCGGCCAACCCCGTGGCCTGCGAGGCTCCAGGGCGCGTTCGGCTGGGCCGATCGCCTGCTCGGCTCGCAGCGTGAGGCGGCGCTGAAGGTCGGGCTGTTCGGCGCCTACGCCGGACGAATCCTGATGCTGGCGCTCGCGAGCGCGATCGTCGATCTGGCCTGGATACAGGCGCTCGGCGCGGTATACCTGCTGTACCTCGGGGGCGCCCACTTCGTGGAGCAGGCGCAGGGCGCGGCGAATGATGAGCGAACCGCCATTCGCCAGAGAGGCTTCTGGGCCGTGGTGCTGGCGCTAAACCTGGTCGACATGGCCTTCAGCCTCGACAATGTGGTCGCCGCCGTCGCATTGTCGAACAACCTCTGGATTGTCGTCCTGGGAGTCGGGATTGGCATCGCGATTATCCGCTTCGGCGCGGCGATCTTCACGGGGCTGATCGTGTGGGAGCCAGCGCTGGAGCACGCCGCCTACCTGCTGCTGCTGGCGATCGGCGGCGAGCTGCTGCTGGAGCTGTGGCTCGGCCTGCGGATCGACGACCTGGCCAAGTTCGCCATCTCGATGGGCATCCTGGCGCTGACGGTGCTGGTGGCCCGCACCCGCGCCTGGTATGCGACCAGCCGATCGCGCGAGGTCGAGCACGATATCCGGTGACGCTCCACGACCGCGGCCATAGCTCCTACTACATCCACTCGAAACCTCTGCGAGGGTTCGCGCGTCTCTCTTTCTAAGACGAAGAATGCCGTGATATTTTCGCCGCCACCACATTCATCAGAGCACCAAGCGCGCGACTCCCCCGCCGCAGCCATCCAACCTGGAGCTTCAACGCACATGATGTCACTGGCACGTTGCCTGCTACATATTGTGGTAGCTTTGCCGGGCGCGGGCGCGCCGACCGGCTAGGTATATGCCGAAGGGCCTGATCGTGTACGAGAACGACCAAAACGAGTATGGCTGCCCACTGCGCCACCAGACCGGGGCGCAAGGTGTAAACGACTTCGCGGCGCTGATCGCGCGCCTGTCGCCGGAGCAGCGGGCCGCGTTCGAGTCCGAGCGCGCACAGCGGCAAGACGAGCTGGATGGCTATATCGCGCGCTATGGCTACCAGACCTAGCGAGATTGCAGATTGTGGATTGTAGATTGTAGATTGAGTCGGGCACGTTCACTATCTTTGCGCTTTTAACAAAGTGCCCGGCTGGGGAGGTCCAGGAGGGGTTGCGGGGGTGCTGGCGGGCGGCGAAAGCCGCCCGCCAGCACCCCCGCAGCGGTCCAACGCGTTCGGAATGCCGGGCACGTCGTCTGGGGCTGCACTGGCACACATTCGTGGAAGTTCGTGCGGGATGATCTGGACGGACGACCGACGACGGGAGACAAAACGCGCCGTCGTTCGTCGTCCGTCCAAACGAGGCTTTTCCGCCGAGTTGTAGTGGATCAGGGTTGCGGCTGGTCGGCGTAGGCGACGACGACCGCCTGAAGCTGGGACTCCAGCCCGCGCAGGCACTCGAGCTGGCTCTCGGTCAGCGGTGCCGCCCGAAGTTTGCGCACCTGCGACTCCACCGCACGGCTGCTGGTACGCTGCACGGGTCGGTAGACCAGCAAGTACTCCGCGCCGAGGGTGTGCTCGGCCTCCGTGAGGCGCCGAAGCTGATCGCTGCTCAGCTCGGCCCAGGTCCATCCGCTCGTAGTCATATGGCCCTCCTACTCACGCTTACGACCCGCTTGACATGATACACCAACATTAAGACAAGGTTTCGCTTGACAGCGATCAGCTTTACCGTTTGTCGCATGTCGCATGTCGCAAGATGAAGCCACCTGCGACCTGTGACCTGCGCCCTGTGACGCAACAATGTAAAGTGCACAAGAACCTTGTCTAACATTAGATGCCGGCAAGCATCTCGGACTGATCGCCCGGCTGCCAATCATGGTGCATCCCGTCGATAGCGTAGAAGTCGTGCGGATCGACCTCCACCAGTAGATCTTCGATCTGCACAATCACCGGAACATCGTCGGCGCGCGAGTGGGTCACGCGTGTGGCCTGGCGGTCGCCGACGAAGAGCTGCTCGCCTTGAGTCAGCACCTGCTCGCGCTTGAGCATTACCGGCACATCCTGTTGTTGGCCGTTGATTGTCACAAGCATCGCGCTCTCCTTCTGCTCACTGGCCGCGCACCGCGGGCGCGCTGTGCTGTGCAGCACGGCGCGTGCCAGGAACCGCCGATCTGCTGGCCTGGGCCAGTGTTGAGAAGCTTTAACGAACAGTAGTTGATCGATCATCCCCAGACCACACACGACATGCTATGATCGACTCGGAGCGCAACGCCGTCCACACTCGCGCGGAGCGCAGGCCGCCACGAAGCGACAAGCAGACTGGCAGGGACGGGATGGGCCAGTAGGCGTGGCGAGGTTGGTACGATCAGGTGAGCTGGCGCGACCTGATGGAGAATAATAACAATACGGGCACCGGTTAGCCGGTGCCCGTATTGTTATGCCGGCCGGGCCGTCCGCTCGTGCGTTGCTGTATGGCATACCCCTTGCTACCATACCATACGATCTGCGGCGAGGTGGGGATATGGGTTCGAGAGAGAGCTGCGGCACCTCCAAACCCTCCTCGACCGAATGAGGGAGGCAATTGCATGACCGAGTCATATACAGCGACGGCGCCGGGCGCGCTCAGCCAACACGATGCGGGACGCCGGCGGCGCGTCCTTGTCACCGGCGCCGCGGGCAACATCGGCGCATACTTTGCCGAGCATTCACAGAGCAGGTACGACCTGCGCCTCATGGTGCACCACAACGATCAGGACGCCGAGGCGCTCCGGGCCTTTGGCGAGGTCGTCACCGGCGACCTGGGCAATCTCGAGCGTATGAAGGAGCTATGCCAGGGGGTCGACACCATCCTCCACCTGGCCGCCGACGCCGACCCGAGCGCGCCTTGGCAGAGCCTGCTGGAAAAGAACATCGTCGGCACCTACCACACGTTTGTCGCGGCCAAAGCGGCGGGCTGCCGGCGCGTGATCTACGCATCCTCGATCCACGCCGTGTCGGGCTATCCTGCCGATGTGCAGGTCAAGACCAGCGAGCCGGTCAACCCCGGCGACATGTACGGCGTCACCAAGTGCTTTGGCGAGGCGCTGGGCCGCTATATGGCCGAGCAAGAAGGCCTGTCGGTGATCGCCCTGCGCATCGGCGCCTCCCAGCCGATCGAGGCCGCGCAGCAGGAGGGCAGCATCGGTATGCTCGACGCGTTTGTCTCGCAGCGCGATCTGAACCAGCTGATCGAGCGCTGCATCGACGTCGAGAACCTCAGGTTCGCAATCCTCCAGGGCATCAGCAATAACCGGTTCAAGCGTCTCGACATCTCCGACGCGCGGGCGCTCGTCGGCTACGACCCGCAGGACGATCTCACGGCCGAGAATCCAAAGCTGAAGGAGCTCAAGCTCGGCGAGACGATCAGCGCGCACAATCTATCGGACGAGCAGCAACAGTCCGGCATTCGCGAGGACGTGTAGCGACCTATCGGTACGCATCTTGCACACCGACACCCATCGCGAGAGGAACATCGTCTGCCCCGAGGTGAGCACGCGAGAGGAGAAGAGCGATGACATCCACTGAGCTACCGATGAGCAACATGCCATCCGCTCACCGCCCGGACAGCGGCGCGGCGAGCGAGATCAACGTCGGCTACTACGAGCGCATGGCCTCGGTGGTCGGCGGGCCGCTGCTTGCGGTCTATGGCCTGGCGCGCGGCATGCCGGCGGGACTTGGGCTGGCGCTTGCCGGCGGCTACCTGTTCTACCGCGGCTGGACCGGCCGCAGCCCAGCCTACAAGGCGATCGGCATCAGCACGGCCACGCAGCAGGGCCGGCCGCTGCACGTCGAGCACAGCGTGACGATCGACCGGCCGGCCGAGGAGCTGTACCGCTTCTGGCGCGACTTCGAGAACCTGCCGCGCTTCATGAAACACCTCGAGTCCGTGCGCTCCACCGGCGACGGCCGCTCGCACTGGGTCGCGACGGCGCCAGGCAACACCACGGTCGAGTGGGATGCCGAGATCACTGACGATCAGCCGAACGAACTGATCGCCTGGCACTCGCTGCCCGGCGCCGAGGTCGACAGCTCCGGCGTAGTGCGCTTCGAGCCCGCGCCCGGCCGGCGCGGCACGGTCGTGCGCGTGGCCCTCGACTACAATCCGCCGGCCGGCGCGCTGGGCGCGGCGGTCGCGAAGCTGTTCGGCGAGGAGCCGGGCCAGCAGGTCGCGGGCGACCTGCGCCGCTTCAAGAACATCATGGAGACCGGCGAGATCCCGACGACCGAGGGCCAGCCCGCCGGCAAGCGATCGGCGATCGGGGCGCTGCTGCAGCCCGAGCAGAAGCCGGACAGCGCCGACACGGCGCCCCCCGCACAGCCGAAGAAGCCGGCCCAGCCGAAGAAGCCGCCGGTGATACAGGCATCGGAGGAGTCCTTCCCGGCCAGCGACCCGCCGGCGTGGACCGGGACCGGGGCGACCGGGATGGAGCGGGAAGCCGGGGCGTAGACCGCGGAGATTAGAGATTGGAGATTGTACTCTCTAATCTCTAATCTCCAATCTCCGGTTACCGAGAAGGAGATTAATCGAATGAAAGCGGTTTGCTGGAACGGAGTGCATGATATACAGGTCGAGACTGTCCCTGATCCCGAGATCCTCAACCCGCGCGACGCGATCGTCAAGATCACCGCGACGGCGATCTGCGGGTCCGACCTGCACCTCTACGATGGCTATATTCCCACGATGGAGAAGGGCGACATCCTGGGCCACGAGTTCATGGGCGAGGTCGTCGAGATCGGAAAAGAGGTCAAGAATCTGACGCGAACGCGTGGATGGCCGAGAAGCTGTACGGCTACTCGCCGGCCGGCATCTACGGCTACTCGCATCTGATGGGCGGCTACGCCGGCGGGCAGGCCGAGTACGCGCGCGTCCCGTTCGCCGACGTCGGCCCATTCAAGCTGCCCGACGGCCTGGCCGACGAGCAGGTGCTGTTCCTCTCCGATATCTTTCCGACCGGCTACATGGCCGCCGAGAACTGCGACATCCAGCCGGGCGACACGGTGGCGGTGTGGGGCTGCGGGCCGGTCGGCCAGTTTGCGATCAAGAGCGCGTACCTGCTCAGCGCCGAGCGCGTGATCGCGATCGACCGTTTCCCGGAGCGCCTGCGGCTGGCGCAGGAGCAGAGCGAGGCCGAGGTCATCAACTACGCCGAGGGCGACACGTTCGACCGGCTCACGGAGCTGACCGGCGGGCGCGGCCCCGACTCGGTGATCGAGGCGGTCGGCATGGAGGCACACGGGTTCGGCGCCGACGCGCTCTACGACAAGGCCAAGCAGGCACTGCGCATGGAGACCGGCCGGCCGACCGCGCTGCGCGAGGCGATCATGGCCTGCCGCAAAGGCGGCATCGTCTCGATCGCCGGCGTTTTCGGCGGATTCGTGGACAAGATCCCGTTTGGCGCCGCATTCAACAAAGGCCTGACCTTCAAGATGGGCCAGACACACGTTCACAAGTACCTTGGCCCGCTGCTGGAGCGCATTCAGCGCGGCGAGATCGACCCCTCGTTCGTGATCACGCACCGCCTGCGGCTCGACGACGCGGCGAAGGGCTACACGATCTTCAAGCACAAGGACGACGGGTGTATCAAGGTCGTGCTGAA
>WNGB01004828.1_pt1 | contig 20348 bp, 19 predicted proteins | sample 5400681 | NCBI WGS metagenome assembly WNGB01 (sample SAMN13153367, study PRJNA577476) | soil metagenome | isolation source: 115 cm soil or saprolite under grassland replicate 2 | place: USA:California | collected 2016-06-15
CCTTGGCACCAAGAAAGGCTGGTAGCGCCATGCCGATCGACCCCTCCGGCCTCGCCAAGAGCATCGGCGCCTTGCATACCCTGGACCCACGACGCGGCCTGGCCCCGACCCTGCAACAGGTGGCGGACGCGGCCAAGCAGCTGTTCGGCGCCGACGCGGCCGGCCTGATGCTCATCGACCAGGAAGGCCTGCTGCGCTGGGCGAGCGCGTCCGACCAGAGCGCCCAGACCGTGGAGGACAGCCAGGAGCGACTGGCCCAAGGCCCCTGCGCGGTGGCGTTCAGCCAGCGGCTGCCGGCCGCCATCCGCAACGTTCGCACCGAACCGGGCTGGGGGGAGTTCACCCAGGTGCTGATCAGCGAGGGGATCTGCGCCGCGCTGAGCGTGCCGGTCGAGCTGGACGGCGGTGTGATCGGCACCCTGGACGTCTACACCGCCAAACCGCGGGACTGGGACCCCAGCGAGGTCGCCGCCCTGCAGGCGTATGCCGGGCTGGTCGCCAGCCTGCTCAGCGCGGCGGTCACCGCCCAGGTCAAGGGTCGGCTGGCCGATCAGCTGCAGGCCGCCTTGGAGCACCGCTGGCTGATCGAGCAGGCCAAAGGGGTGCTCATGGGCCGCGAGCAGCTGGACGCGCAGGCCGCGTTCGAGCGGCTGCGGAGGGCGGCACGGTCCTCGACCCGTCGGCTGGCCGACGTGGCCCGCGACGTGACCGACGGCACACCTCTACCGACCGACCCGCGCGACCGGGCCAGGGCGCGGGCCGAGCAGGCGAAGAACGGATGAGGAGCACACTGGTGGCGGCGGCCTTCCTGGTAGCCGTGGCGCATCGGTCGGCGCCCCGCGGCTGATCCCAGCGGGCCGGGAGCGTAGCGCCGAAGGCTGGCAGGCCGGGAAGGTTCTGCCCTTCCCGGCCCGCCAATGTGCCGCGTTACGACCTGGTCCTGGTCTGAGCGCGGGCGTCGACCTGCTCGGCGTTCTGCTTGGCGCTCTCGGCGAGGTCCTGGCCGTGCTCCTGGCCGCGCTCCTTGGCGGTCTGGACAGCGGCCTGCGTCGCCTCCTGGGCGACCTGCCTGCCCCGCTCCAGCGCCTCCTGGCCGGTCTCCCTGGCCTTGTCCTTGACCTGGTCGGCCACGGGGCCGAGCCGCTCGTCCTCGACTCGGGTCGAGGGCGTTGCGAGGCCGGCCAGGAACCCCAGGGCGGCGGCGCCGACGGCAAGGCCGAGCGGGTTCTCCTGAGCCAGCCCGACCACCCGCCTGGCTGACCGCTTGGCGTCGCCGCCGCTCGGGGCGGCGTCGCCCACCCGGGAGGCCGTGCCGCGCACGGCGTCGCCGGCGCGGGACGCCGTCCCAGTGACCGCCTCCTTGGCGCGCATGGCGGTGTCGCTCACCGTCGCCTTCACGTCGTCCACCTTCTCGCTCACCTTCTCCTTGGCTCGGCTGGGCACGTCGGCCTTGTAGCCGATGGCGTCCACGGTCTCGCCCATCTCGGCTCTGGTCTGCTCTATCTCTTGGCGGATCTGGTCTGGTTCTTGGCCCATTGCACGTCCTCCTTGACGGTCTCGATGGTCTGCTCTGGCACCGGCGGGACCGCCTGCTTGACCCGAGTCCGGCCCCGCAAGGCCAGCACGGCCGCGATCCCCCCGTACACCACGGCGACGATGAGGGCGGCCAGCCAAGCCGGCATGGCCATGTCCAACAGCAGGATGAAACAGGTGGTCAGCGCGGCCGCGGCCAACAGGCCGACGGCGCCGGCGGCGCCGAACAGGCCAGCCCCGATGCCGGCTTGCCTGCCCTTCTGGATCAGCTCGGCCTTGGCCAGCTCGAGCTCCTGATGGACCAGCCGGGTGGTCTCCTCGGAGAGCTGCTTGAGCAGTTCCCCGAGCGGGCGCTCGCGCAGGTCGCCGGGGCCGTCTGGAAGCTGCGATGTCATGGTCACCTCCCGCGAAGCGTCAGGTGCGGACGGTCAGGTCCGGGGGTCCGGGTCGCGGCGCGGACCGTCGCTGGCGCCCGGTTCGGCGTTGACGGAGTCGTCGAACAGGTCGTTGGCCGTCGTGGCCGGATAGGCCGGCTCGGGATGGGCCTGCTCGGTCGCGGATGTGGGCCCGGTGTCGGCCGGGTCGACGGTGGGAGCCACCCATCCGCTGGTGACCGGTTCGGTGTAGGTCGCGAAGCGGTCGGTGTCGTACGACCGGTAGCGGCGGCTGCTGGACGCCTTCAGGAACCGCGACCCGGCGAAGCCGAGCACCAAGCCCCCGGCCGCGACCAGCCAGGGCTTGCTCCGGGCGAAGTCCTCGACGTCGCGCAGGATGCGGTCGCCGCCGGCGCCCTTGAGGTAGTCGCCGAGTCGCTCGGCCTGACCGGCGACCTGGTCGACCATCCTGGCCGGGGCGTCCTTGCCCTGCCGGCGCAGTTCCTCGGCGATGCTGCGTCCGTCGGCGGCGGTACCGGTGAGCCGCTCGCCAGCCTGGGTCGAGCGCTGGTCGACCTGGTCGCGGAGCTGGCCGCGGGCCTGGCCGAGCGCGCCCCTCGCCTTTTCCTGAGCCACCTGCGCCTTGTCGCGCACCTGGTCCCTGACCTGCTCGGTGGTCGATGCCTCGTTGGTCGCGCCCGCCCCGAAGGTCGAGCTCGTGGCGTAGTCAGTCATTCGAAGTCCCTTCGTCTCTGGTCGCTTCGCCCGGATGCAACAGCCCGAGCGACGGGGTAGCCGTGCGGGACGTGCCCGCCGTCGTGCCGCCTCTTGTCGGGTCGACGGGTAACCGGCGCCTCGCGGCCGCCTAGCGGCCAGGAAGCAGGCGCCGGATCATGCCCAGGGCCACTTGCGCGGGACGCTGCTGCTCTCCCATGCGGGCGTTGACGACCAGCACTGCGCCAGTCAGCGCCGGGATCACCCACTGCAGCGCCCTCAGCTGCCGTTGCGAGCGGGCCACCTCGTCAGGAGTCCTGGCAGCTGGTGTGGTGCCGCCCTCGACAGGGGTGTCGCCGGCCCGCTCGAGCCGCTTGCCGAGCAGGCGCGCGTAGGCGGTCGTGCCGAGCGCGGCCAGGGTGAGCGCCATCTTGATCGTGCTCGCGGCGCCGACGCCCTCCTGGCCGGCGAGCCGGCCCCTGTTCGCCCCGACGAGCGTCGCCCCGCCCGCCAGGTGCGCGGCGATGCCGGCCAGGTTCAGCGGAGTCCAGCGTGCCCAGCCGCTGTTGGCGACCCGCAGGCGCTGGGCGGGGTCCTCGACCACGGCAGCGGCGCCGTTGAGGCCGGTTGCGCCCATCAACGAACCGCCGAACCAGGCGGCCAGGCCGACATCGTGTAGCGTGCGGGCAATGGTGTTGTCCTTGGATGGCATGCAGATCTCTCCTTCGTCGATGAAGTCCTCGCTGCTGATCAGGCGCCGCGGCCGGAGAAGTCCCGCGCAGGCCGCCGTGTTGGCCAGAGGGCGATGGCGAACCCGGCGAGCGAGCTCGCCAGGTGCAAGCCGTTGTCGGCGCCGTTGATGGACAGGAAGTTGATGTCGGAGTTGCCGGCAGCGACCAGGCCGTAGACGAGCACCGCGCCGTAGCCGACGGCCAGGAGCCAGCCGTGGATGCGGGCGGTGTCCAGGTGACGCCACATGGCCAGGCCGCCAAGGCCGAATGTGAGGAGCTGGCTGGGATGCCTGCTGACCGGGGCAGCGTCGGATCGCCGGTTCATGAGGAGGACCTCGCTTGCATCCGAAAGGACGAGGTCTGGGCCCTTTCGCGGCGGGCGCGTTCGCCCGCCCGGCGGTACTGGTTGGACGGCGGCCAGCGTCCTAAACACTCCGCAGGAGTTGCGGCGGTACAGTGCGGCCGTGGTCAGTCGCAAGCCGCTTGATGTGGGGGAGTTGGTCCGCCAGCTCGGCTCCGGCGAGCCGTTCCGGTTGCTGGACGTCGCCCGTGGTCATCTGCTCGCGGCCGGGCAGGCCGGCGCGGTCAACCTGCTGCTGGTGGACTACGCACAGGAGGTTCTCCGCCCGTTCGGCACCTACTCAGGGTCCGTCGCTTGCTGGATACGAACCCGGGCTGCTGGCGCATCCAGTCGGCGGCGTCCTGCCAGTCGGCGAGGAACTTTCTCCTCGTGGCCGTCGGGGACCTCGAAGGCGTTGACCAGCACGACACTCATCGACTGTTCCTTGCCGTGGTCGCTTCGGCGCCAACATGGTAGGGCCACCAGGGAACGGTCGTCGGTAGCCGCGGTGATGGCGCCACCTCAGGCCACGCTGAGGGCCTGCGCGAGGTCCTGGTGGTTGAGGTAGAACACGACCCGCAGTCGGTCCGCGTCCCGGCGCAGGATGAACGTCGAGGACAACCGGACCGGGGTCGACGCTTCGGTGCGTTCGCCGCGCCAGTCGGTTCTGGCCAGGACGTAGGTGTCATCCAGCGCGTGGTGCTGGAGGTTGGTGAGGACGACGCGGGCGATGCCGGCGGCGGCAAACAGCTCGGCCCGCCGTGGCAGGGCGTGGAGGAACGCCTGCCGGGGTACGGGTTGCACCCCAGCGGGGTCGGCGGCAAGGAACGTCTCGGCGAACAGCTCGGCCAGCCGGTCGACGTCGAGCTGGTCGCTCGCGGCGGCGAATGTGTCGAAGAAGGCCTCGACTTGGCCGTCGAGGTTCAGATCGGACATGGCAGCTCCGTAAGGATCGTGGTGGTCACAGCAGGTCGGCGAGACGTTCCAGCAGCGGCGCGGCCGCGGCCAGCTGCCGACGCTCGGCGGCGGTGCAGCCTGACTCCACGGCCTGGACCATTCGTTCGATGACGGTCTGCTCGCGGACGGTGAACGCCGACCGGCCCGGATCGGTAAGCGACACGATCGTCTTGCGACGGTCCCGGGCGTCGGGCGTTCGTTCGACGAGCCCTCGCCGGTGCAGGGCGCCGATCGCGGCGCCGACGGCCTGAGCCGTGACCCGCTCGCCGTTGGCGAGCCGACTGGCCGAGGCGGGGCCGTCCCGATGCAGCCGGGACAAGACGGCCAGCTCGGTGAAGGTCAGCTGGTCGCCGCGGCCCTGGGCATAGAGCTGGCGCAAGCGCCGCGCGAGCCGGCCGACGGCCAGGCGCAGGTCGTGGGCAACCTTGGAAGCATCAACGTCGGACACAACCAACAAGCTAGGTTGTTCAATCTAGGTTGTCAATTGTGGTCGAGCGGGAGCTGGCCCTCCACGCGCCAGTCGCGGACAGCAGTCGTCATCCTGAATAGAGATAGCCGCGGTATCCGTAGTATTCGCAGTATCCGCAACGCCCAGGAGGTGGTCAGAGAGCTGTATCGGCATGCATCAGGGCGCGGTACTTCGGACTGCGCTCCCTGGCGCCTTGGTTGACGTTGTGTGAACGGAACAAGGCGAGCGCATGATGGTCATAGTCGACCCGGGGCCGCCCGGGACCATCGTTGGAGGTGGCGGGCGTGACCCTAAGCGACCACTTCGCGCAGGTTGCCGGTGTCTATGAGTCGCTGCGCACGACCGATGAGGCGCCGGTTCGGACGATCGCTCAACTGCTACCCGACGGCCCGGCCAGCGGCGTCGACGTCGGCTGCGGGACCGGGCGGTACTCGAGGCTGCTGCGCGCTCTGCTGCCCGAAGGCTCGCTGCTGGTCGCCAGCGACCTCTCGGCGGCCATGCTGGCCGAGCTACAGGCCAGCAACCATGGGCGCCTCGCGCTGGTGCCGTTGCGATCGACTGCCGAGGACCTGCCGATCAGGACCGGCAGCCTGGACCTGGTCACTTCGTTCAACTCGGTGCACCACTTCGACCTGGGTCGCTTCCTAGGCGAGGTCGCTCGCGTGCTGCGGCCGGACGGCCAGCTGTTCGTCTACACCCGCACTCCGGAGCAGAATGCGCGGACGGTCTGGGGCCGGTACTTCCCCGGCTTCGCCGAGCGGGAGCGGCGGCTGCACAGCGAGCAGGCGTTCCGGGACGCCGTCCGCCAGGTCGGGGATCTGGTGTTTGAAGGCACACGCACGCTCAGCTACCAGCGCGTGAGCACTCGTGAGCGGCTCCGAGCCCAGGCTGAGGGGCGTCACTACTCGACGTTCTGTCTCTACCAACCGGAGGAGTTGGCCGCTGCCACCGATGCGTTCGTCGCCAGCCTGCCCGGTCCCGAGGTCTCCTGGGTCGACGAATATCTCCTGGTGGTCGTGCGCCGCAACCGCCATGCCGGACGCGAAGGGTGACGACTCGAGCAGCGAAGCATGGCGGAGGCAAGCCGCGGAAGCACCGGTCAGGCACCGATCGGGTGCCTGACCCGATTGCTTGCCCGCGCTACGGCGTCGCCGGCTTGTGGATGACGGCCTCCAGGTAGTCCATCCGGAGCACCAGCGTGTCGTCGGCCACGTTGAAGCGCTTGGCCAGCTCCAGCATCTCGGCCCGGAGGGCCTGGGAGCGGTCGGGGTCGAGCGCCTCCAGCGCCTTGAAGGTTGGACCGTAGAAGGTGGCGAAGAACTCCGCCTGGTGCTCGGGCGACGGGAACCGCCAGAGGAAAGCTGCGCCGTGGGGCGGAGATGGTCACCTCGTCGCCGAACAGCTCCTGCAGCCGCTCCGGGCTTCCCCAGAGCACCGGCGGTCGCACGCCGGGTGGTGGCGGGAGTTGGCGGCCGATGGCCTTGAACAGCTCGCCGACGTAGCTGTCGGGGGTCCAGTTGACCATGCCGATCCGGCCGCCGGGGCGACAGACCCGCAGCAGTTCGCTGGCGGTCTGCTCCTGGTCGGGGGCGAACATGGCACCGCAGGTCGACAGCACGGCGTCGAACGAGTCGTCGGGGAACGGCAGGGCCTCGGCGTCGGCTTCCTGGAACGTCGCTTCCAGCCCCTCGGCGAGGGCACGCTGGCGGGCGCGTTCCAACAGCGCGGGCGGCCCGGATTCGGTCGAAGATCGCGAGTAGAATCAGACCCTCTAAGCAGATAAAGTCGCCAACCACGGCCCCGAGCCGCAGCAGCCCACTCCGGGGCGCTACCTGTTCGGGGAGGGCATGGCCTCAGATTCTGCGTCTTCGCCACCGACGGTGACCCCGAGGAGCAGGAACGCCCTCGTCGGGTTCGCTGCGAGCAAGGACGACTACCGGCTGGTCGAGGGGCTGCCCGCGGTCGTGGCAGGCCGGGCGTGGACGATCCCGCCGCCGGTGCCCTCGTTCACGGGCCGGGATGAGCAGCTAGCCGCATTGCGCGACCAGCTGACTGGCCAGGGTGCCGCGGCGCTGGTGCCGGCACCGGCGCTGAGCGGCACGGGCGGGCTCGGCAAGACCGAGCTGGCCCTGGCCTACGCGCAGCGCTACCGGGGCGACTACGAGCTTGGCTGGTGGGTGCCCTCGGAGACCGAGCTCGCCATGCTGACCGCGCTGGCGGAGCTTGGAGTCGCACTGGGGTTGTCGCCGGAGCTGCCATCGGCCGAGCTGGCCGCCCGGGCGCTCGACGTGCTCGGGGAGCGGTCGGGGTGGCTGCTGGTCTTCGACAGCGCCACCGACCCCGACGCGGTTGGAGGGTTCCTCCCGCAGGCAGGTGGCGGGCATGTGCTGGTCACCTCACGCGACTCGGCCTGGCGGGGGATGGCCGAGCCGGTTCCCGTCGACCTGCTGCCACTCGACGAGGCGGTCGGGCTGCTCGGGCGCCGCTCCGGCGACCAGGACGAGCAGGCGGCGGGGCGGCTGGCGGAGGCGCTTGGCCGTCTGCCGCTGGCGTTGGACCAGGCCGCCGCCCAGGCGGTCCGGCAGGACCTGGAGCTGGCCCGCTACCTGGAGCTGTTCGACCAGCGACGCGCTGAGCTGCTGGCCGGTGGGAAACCGCTCGCCTACCAGGGCACCGTCGACGCCGCCGTCAGCCTCGTGCTGGACCAGGTGCGAGAGACCAACCCGGCGGCGCTGTGGCTGGCGCAGCTATGCGCGCTGCTGGCCCCCGACAAGATTCCCGTGGACCTGCTGCTCGGCGACGCCGAGCTGCTGCCGGAGCAGCTCGCTGCCGCGGTCGTGGACCCGCCGCGCCGTGAGCAGCTGCTCGGAGAGCTCTACCAGCAAGGGCTGCTCACCCGCGACGTGGCCGACACGTCACGGATGCACCGGCTCGTCCAGGACATCATCCTTGCCCGCCTGGGCGACGCCGACCGTCAGGGACGCACCGCCGAGGCGGTCGGGCTGCTCGCCGAGCTGTTCCCCTACCAGGGCAGCGAGCCGGCCTCGTGGCCGCGGTGCGCACAGCTGCTCGCCCACGCCCAAGCCGTGCTCGGCCGCGCCAGGACTTCGCAGCTCACCAGCGCGGCACTGGCCGGGTTGCTGGCAAGAACAGGCGTCTACCTTCGTGACCGTGGGCTGAGCGTGCGGCTCGCGGGACAGCTGCACGAGCAGGCGCTGGCGATGTACCAGCGCCTGTACGAGGGTGACCACCCCCACGTGGCGGACAGTCTCGGCAACCTTGCCTTCGACCTGACCGAGCTGGGGGAGTACGGGCGGGCGCGGGACCTGAGCGAGCAGGCGCTGGCGATGGAGCAGCGCCTGTCCGACGGGGACGATCCTCACGTGGCCGCCAGCCTGACCAACCTCGCCTACGCCGTGCGCATCCTTGGGGAGTACGGGCGGGCGCGGGAGCTGGACGAGCAGGCGCTGGCGATGTACCAGCGGCTGCACGAGGGAGACCACCCGTATGTGGCCGCCAGCCTGACCAACCTCGCCATCGACGTGCGCGAGCTGGGGGAGCACGGGCGGGCGCTGGAGCTGAACGAGCAGGCGCTGGCGATGCGGCAGCGGCTGTACGAGGGTGACCATCTCGACGTGGCCGCCAGCCTCAACAACTTGGCCATCGACCTGCGCAGGCTGGGGGAGCACGGGCGGGCGCGGGAGCTGAACGAACGGGCGCTGGCGATGTACCGGCGGCTCTACAATGGGGACCATCCCCACGTGGCCGCCAGTCTGAACAACCTGGCCATCGACCTGACCGAGCTGGGCGAGTACGGGCGGGCGCGGGACCTGAACGAGCAGGCGCTGGCGATGCGGCAGCGCCTGCACAAGGGTGACCATCCCGACGTGGCCGCCAGCCTGAACAACCTGGCGATCGACCTGCGCAGGCAGGGGGAGCACGAGCGGGCGCTGGAGCTGAACGTCCAGGCGCTGGCGATGCGCCAGCGGCTGCACAAGGGTGACCATCCCGACGTGGCCACCAGCCTCAACAACCTGGCCATCGACATGACCGAGCTGGGGAAGTACGAGCGGGCACTGCAGCTGGACGAGCAGGCGCTGGCGATGCGGCAGCGGCTGTTCCACGGCGACCACCCGGCTGTAGCCCAGAGCCTGGCCAACCTCGCCGTCGACCTGCAAGAGCTGGGGCAGGATCGGCGGGCGGAGGAGCTGGACGAGCAGGCCATGGCGATGCGGCAGCGGCTCGGGGAGCCGTAGCGGCGGTCGCCCAGCGCAAGCGCACCGGCGGCTCGTCGCCCAAGACCCGCCAGGAGCTCTACGAGGAAGCCAAGCGTCGGGATCTGCCGGGTCGCTCCAAGATGGGCCGGGACGAGCTGGCCCGCGCGCTCGGCCACAAGTAGCCGCGTAGCGCCACCGCCAGGCCGGCCCGTGGGACGTCCGTGACAGGATGGCGGCGCGGCTCGGCATGCGTCGATGAGGGGAGGCGACGGTCATGGGGAAGGTCATCGTGGCGGCGACGATGTCGCTGGACGGGTTCATCGCCGACCCGGTGGACTTCCGCGTGCGCAAGCCCTGACACCGCGCGAGCTCCGCGGCCCGTCACACCTGGTGGGCGGCGGTCTCGGCGACCTGGTGGACGGCGGCGGCGACGGTGTCGGCGCCGCTGGCGGCCACGGCGGCCTGGTCGGTGATCTCGCGGGTGGTGGTCTCCTGCGTCTTGACGGCGGCGGCGATGGTCGCCTGGTGGCGGCTGATCTCGCCGATGACCTCGCTGATGCGGTCGATGGCCTCGACCGCGGCGCTGGTGTCGAGCTGGATGGTGTTGACCCTGCCACGGACGTCCTCGGTCGCCTGGGAGGTCTGCTTGGCCAGCTCCTTGACCTCGCCGGCGACCACCGCGAAGCCCCTGCCGGCCTCGCCGGCACGGGCCGCCTCGATGGTGGCGTTGAGCGCCAGCATGTTGGTCTGCTCTGCGATCGCCGTGATCATCCGGAGGACCTCGCCGATCTCGGCGCTTGACGTGCCGAGCCGCGTAACGGCCTGGTTGGTCTCGTCGGCGGTGGTGACCACGGTGCCGGCGACCAGGGACGCCCGCTGGGCGCTGCCGGCGATCTCCTGGGCCGAGGCGTCCAGCTTCGCGGCGGCGGCGGCGATCGCCTGGAGGCTCGCGGTCACCTCGGCGGCGACCTCGTCGGCCTGGAGGGCCTGCTCGCCGAGCCGCCGCGCGAGCGCCTGGCCGGCCGCGACGCGGGCGGCGTGCTCCTCGGCGGCGAGGCTCTGCTCCTGCGCGGCGAGCTCGGCGGACTGGCGCTCCTGGGCGGTGGCCTGCTCGGCGTGCTCGACGGCGGCCTGGGCGTCCTCGGCGAACTTCCACAGCGACACCTGGACGGCGCTGGCGGCGAGCACGAAGCCGGCATGGACGAGCATCTGGGCCAGCCCGGCGCGCGCGTCGCGGGCGTCGCTGTAGACCGCTCGCGGGTCGATCACGCTCAGCGTGCCGTGGTGGACCACCACGTAGGCGAGCGCCAGCAGGAATGGCCGCCAGTCCTGGTAGAGCGCGATCAGCACCAGGACGACGAAGAAGTGGAAGTGCATCTCGGTGCGGCCGCCGGTCAGGTGGACCAGCACCGCCGAGCAGGTGAGCAGCCCGAACGCGGTGAAGGTGGAGCGCAGCGAGCGGCCTAGATCGCGGCGGGAGGCCAGCGCGGCGAACGCCGCGATCAAGCCGATCTCCAGGGTCAGGTGGAGCACCGGGTGGGTGATCAGCCCGAGCAGGCCGAGCAGGGGCACGTGCGCCCACAGCACCCCGACCAGGAAGCGGTGCCGCTGGCGCCACGCCTCGGGGGAGAGGCCGGCTCCCTTCGGCAGCCAGGCGGCCAGGGCTACGGGCATCGTGGGCTCCTGCGGGTGACGCGGTTGACTCCGTTGCAACCTCATCGGCACCCACGAGACCGCGCTCAAGGCGACCCTTCGCGGCGGCTACATGGAGGGCATGAGCCCGAGCTGCATCATCATGCCGGCGACGTCCGGGTGCGAGCTGAACCGCACGATCCTGCCGTCCTCGACACGCGCGAAGTAGCTGCCCCGGCCGAGCACGCTCCTGCCGCTCGGCGGGATCTCCATGCCGCCCATCATCATCGGGCCCGTATTGGTGCCGGTGAATTCCACCTCGGCGGCGACGCTGTCGCCGCCGACGACCCGGTTCGTCTGCTTCACGCGCATGTCGGGGAATGCGGTGAACCATGCCTGCATGTACTGGCGGGCCTCTTCCCTGCTCCGCATCGGCTCCGGCAGGGTGAGGTCCGACCAGACGAAGTCAGGGGCCAGCAGCGCCACGAAGCCCGGCACGTCGTGACGGTCCCAGGCCGCCATTCCCTGGTCGTCGATCTGCTCGATCTCGCTCGGCATTCGTCTCCCCCCGGGTCGGTACGGTCGGCCGGTAGGCTGACGACGCCCCGGCGGTGCGTCAAGGTGAGGAATTCGCAGGTCGGTGCAAACCCCGTGGACGCGAATCGGGCGTTCCCGCAGCGTGGGAGGCGGCCGCCTTCCCGGAAGCCCACACGGGACCAGCGCGCTGGGTCGGTCAGCTTGCGCTAGATGGGTTTAACCTGGCTGAATTGGGAGAACAACCCGGACCAAGCGCCGACCGGCTGGGCCGAGGCTCGACCCCCCCGGGGCGGTTCCGTAGGTTCCTCCCGGCTTCCGGACCCGTCCTCGACCCCCGAGCCCAGCCGGTCGGCCCTCACCTCGACAACCAGCCGATCAGCGCAGCTCGTGGCGCTGCACCTTGCCGAGTGCGTTGCGCGGGAGGGCGTCCAGGAAGCGGAGCAGGCGCGGGCGCTTGTACGGGGCCAGCCGCTCGGCCGCGAAGGCGAGCAGCTCCTCCTGCTCCGGCGGCGGGCCGGCCGGCACCACCCAGGCGGTGACCACCTCGCCCCACTCCTCGGACGGCGTGCCCGTCACCGCGGCCTCGGCCACGCCCGGGTGCGCCTGCAGGACCTCCTCGACCTCCCGGGGATGGACGTTGTAGCCGCCGGTGATCACCAGCTCCTTGCTGCGCCCCTCGATGCGCAGGTAGCCGTGCTCGTCGAGGCGGCCGAGATCGCCGCTGCTGAGCCAGCCGTCCGGGTCGAGCACGGCGGCGGTGGCGTCCGGGTCGCGCCAGTAACCCGCGAAGACGTTGGGTCCGCGCAGCAGCACCTCACCCTCTGCCGAGAGGCGTAGCTCCACGCCCGGCAGGGGCAGCCCGACCGTGCCGGGCCGGCGCTCGCCCTGGTACGGGTTGGAGACGTTCATCAGCGTCTCGGTCATGCCGTAGCGCTCCAGCACGCGCTGGCCGCACTGCTCCGCGAGGCGCTCGAACAGGGCCGAGGGGAGCGGCGCCGAGCCGGAGACGCACAGGCGCAGGCGGCCGAGCTCGGCCACCCGAGGCGAGGCGGCGAGCCGCGCGTACATGGTCGGCACGCCGAAGAACAGGCTGGCGCCGTGGTCGCGGACGGTGTCCAGCACGGCGTCGGCGTCGAAGCGGGGGAGCAGCACGGCCGACGCCCCCGCAAGCAGGGTGCCGTGCAGCCCGACGGCGAGCCCGTGCACGTGGAACAGGGGCAGCGTCAGCACCAGGCGGTCGTCGGCGCTCCAGCGCCACGCCAGCCGGACCGACTCGGCCCCGGCGAGCAGGTTGCCGTGGCTGAGCAGCGCGCCCTTGGGCGCCCCGGTGGTGCCCGAGGTGTAGCAGATCAGCGCCGGGTCGTCCGGCCCGGCCTGGTCGAGCGCGGGGGCGTTGCCCTCGGGCAGCTCCACGTCGGGGGAGAGCAGCAGCACGTCCCCGCCGCCGGCGCGGCGCACCGACGCCGCCCGCGACGGGTCGTCGACCACCGCCGCCCGCGGCTCGGCGTCGCCGACCAGGTGGGCCAGCTCGCGCTCGCTGTAGGCCGGGTTGGCCGGCACCATCACCAGGCCGAGGCGCAGCGCCGCCAGGTGCACCACGACCACCTCCAGCGAGCTGGCAGCCGAGCACGCCAGGCGGTCTCCCGGCCGCAGGCCGGCCCGGTGCAGCCTGGCGGCGACCACCCGGCTGGCCTCGTCGAGCTCGCCCCGGGTGCGCCAGCCCCGTTCCGCCTGCCACAGCACCGGTCGCCGCGGCTCGGCGGCGGCCAGCCGGCCCCACGCCGCCGCCAGGCTCCGTCCGGCGAGCAGGTCGACCCCGGCCGGGTCCATCCCGTCGGGCAGGTGGACGGCCCACGCCGGCGGCTCGCCGTGCCCAGGTCGCCCGTCATGAGGATCGCCGCCGCCGTGGTCGCCGGCCGGCTTCTCGGGCGGCCCGCCGGGCATGATCTAGGTGGCCGGGGCGGCCCGCGGGATGCGGTCGTCGCCGCGCACCTGGTCCCCGCGGCCGGCGCCGCCCGAGGTGGCCAGCCCCGTCCAGGGGGTCCGGCGTGCCGTCACCCGCTCGGCTCCGTGGTGCTCGTGGTGGTGCTGCTGCTCGACGTCGTGGTCTTGCCCGGCGGGCCCGGGTCCCCGCTGGGTCCCACGTCGCCGGGTGGCGGGCAGCGCCCCGCGTCGAGCGAGGCCAGGCAGTCGCCGCCCCGGCGCAGGTTGGCCGCGACGCCGCCGTGCAGGAGCATGAAGCCGACCGACAGCAGCAGGGCCGCGACGGCGACCATCAGCGCGTAGGTGACGACCGTCGCCCCGCGCTCGGCGGTTCCGGTCTCGGCCGAGCGGTGCGTCCTGGTCATTGCCACATCCCCCACCAAATCCGGACGGGCATCCTGCGAGTGTCCGGCGCCCGGATCTTAGTGGCATGCCCAGTGCATGGCTACCGCGCGCCGGCAGGCAATGGTCACGGGCACGGGGCGCGGACGGCCGGGCGGCGCGGTTCAGGCGGAGGCGGGGGCCGGCCAGTGGTCGGCGGCCGCCTCCGCGGCGGCCGCGAGCGGCAGGCGCAGGGTGAAGGTCGAGCCCTGGTGGAGCACGCTCGACGCCTCGATCTCCCCGCCCATCGCCCGTGCCAGCTCGCGGGCGATGTAGAGCCCGAGCCCGGTGCCGCCGGTGGTCATGGTCATGGGGTCGTCGACGCGGTGGAACTTGTCGAAGATGCGCTCGAGCTCCTCACGGGGGATGCCGCGGCCGTGGTCGATCACCGAGGCCCGCGCCCAGCCGCCGTCCTGCTCCACCCGGAACACCACCAGCTCGTCCGATGGCGAGTACTTGTGCGCGTTGGACAGCAGGTTGGCGAGGACCTGGCCGAGGCGCATGGGGTCGGCATCGACCTCGAGCGGCTCGTCGGGCAGCTCCAGGGTGAGCCGGGTCGGCTCGCGCAGCCAGTCGGCCGCGGCGGTGCGGGCGGCGCGCACCAGGTCGAGGCGCTCCATCTGCAGCCCGGGCATGGTCGAGCCCGGCCGTCCGGAGGAGATCCTCGACGCCAGCAGCAGGTCCTCGATCAGCCGGGCCATGTGCTCGGCCCGCTCGGCCATCACCCGAAGGATCTCCTGGCGCTTCTCGGGAGCCAGCTTGTCGCCCTTGATGCGCAGCAGCTCGACGTAGCCCTTGATGGGCGTGATCGGCGTCCGCAGCTCGTGGGAGACGGTGGCCACGAAGTCCGCCTTGAGCCGCTCGGTCTGCCTGATCGCGGTGACGTCGTGGACGATCACCACGTCGGTGGTCCAGGCGTCCCCGTCGAACAGCAGCGAGTGGTTGCAGCGCAGCCAGCGCTCCAGGCCCTCGCTGGTGTGGATGCGCACCTCGGCGGAGGCTCTCGGGCTGTCCGGCCCGGTCTCGGCCAGCACGCTCTCCAGCGTGACCTGGTTGCCGCCCGGGTCGGGGCCGGCGAGCCACTCGTTGTACGCCAGCCCGACCGCCTCCTCGGCCGGCACGCCGGTGATCCGCTCCATCGCCTGGTTCCACAGGCGCACGCGCCCCTTGCCGTCGAGCAGCAGGATGCCGTCGGAGGAATGGCCGAGGATCTGCTCCAGCTTGGACTTCTCCTCCTTGATCTGGGCGAGCCTGGTGGCGTTGGAGATGGACACCGCCAGCCCCGAGGCCAGCGGCGAGAGGAGCTGCGGGTCGCGGCTGGTGAACCGCGTCGAACCGCGGGTCAGCCGGGGGCGCCGCTCCTCGCGGTTGCCGAGCAGGATCACGCCGTGGTGCCGGCCCTGGGCGACCAGCGGCGCGGCGAGCACCTCGCGCCAGCCGGCCGGCGCGTCGTCGCGGATGCCGAGGACCGGGTGCATCGAGTCGCCCAGCAGCCGCAGGGCCTCGAGGTCGGCGTCGCTCGCCGGCCCGTAGCGGAAGCCCTCGGCGTCCTGGATCGCCCCGAACGGGCGGCTCACCCCCGAGGCGAACAGCAGCCGGGCCTCGGCCGCGCCGAACAGCCGGGCGATCCTGGGCAGCACCACCGGCAGCACGTCGTCGAGGTCGAGGGAGGAGGAGAGGGACTGCCCGATCTCGTAGAGGTTCTGGAAGCGGTCGCGCTCCTCGGTCTCGCGGGCGGCCGACCGGTAGGCGAGGTAGAGGGTGGCCACCGGCAGCAGCACGGCCGGCAGCACGACCGGGGCGCGCAGCCACAGCGTCACCCCGATCAGGCCGACCGAGGCGTTGCCGAGGAAGGTCAAGGTGGAGGTCTTGGACGACTCGCCGACCACCTCGCCCGCCGACCGTTCCTCGACGGTGGCGATCAGCTGGCTGATCAGCAGGAGGTTGAGCAGCGCGAACACGGCAACGGCGAAGGCCATGGCGACCACGCTGCGCGGCGCGAGCGGCGCGCCCGCCGCGGCGGTGGCGTGGTAGAGCAGCACCGCCGGGCCCAGCGCCGCGCCGTACATGCCCGCGTTGAACAGCACCTTGACCGGCGCCCGGCGCAGCAGCGCCTGGGCGAGCAGCAGCCCGGCGAGCGAGACGAGCATGGCGGGCCCGGCCGGGAGCAGCGCGGTGTTGGCCACCAGCATGCTCTCGTACAGCGACAGCGACTCCAGCGCGCCCCGGTGGCGTAGCCGCAGGCCGCCCAGCTCGGACACGGTGGTGAGGGCGAGCAGCACGGCCACCTTGCCGGGCTCGCCGCCGCCGAGACGGCCCGGCTCCACCGCCACCACCGCGGCGGTGGCGGCCGAGCCGGCCACCACCACCATGACGATGAAGCGCCTGAGCCTCGGCGGCACCACCGCCGGTGCGGTTCCCGCGGTCACCCGCCGCGCACCAGGATGCGGCGTGGCCTGGGCGTGAGCTGCTCGGTGATGGCGTCCCAGGTCGGGCTGGGCCGGCCGGCATCCGGCGGAGTCCAGGCGACGACCGGACCGGCCGTGGCCTGCGAGGTAGTGGTCACAACGGAGCGGGTCCGTGCGTGCCAGGCCGCCCGGCGGACGGGGGCGTGGCTTCGAGCCCAGGTGCGCCCGGCCCTCGGGGCGTGGCGCAACGGTGCCCAGGCCGGCACCGGGCGGCCGTTCGGCCGCTTCCGGCCTGCTCCGCGGCGGTGCAGCGGCGGCAGCACGCGGACAGCGGTCACGGACTGCACCGGATGAGCACCCCTCCCGCCCCGCCCCGCCGAGGACCGGCACCGGCCTGCCCACGGCCGGCGGGGATCGCGCTTCCAACTCGCCAATCCCTGCTTCGGAGGCCGCAGGTCTAGTCTTAATAGCCCTTACTGCCTGGCCCGATCGGGTTAGACCGGCGCGGCGACGCGCCGGCGCGCGCCCGGCCGCCCGGGCGGCCGGCCGGCGGTGCTACGATCGGCCGCGCCTCGTGGCCGGGCACCTGTCCGGCGCGAACCCCTGTGGACCTCGCGTGAAGGAGCGCACGCAGTCTCATGCCCGTCCCACTCCGCCGCCCGTCCCGCCTCGCCTTCACCGCCCTGCTCGTCGCCGCCCTCGGGGTGGCCCTGGTGGCCCTCGCCAGCCCGCCGGCCGCCGCCCAGGCCAAGGGCGCAACGATCAACGGCACCGCCCAGTTCAAGTGGGAGCCGGCCGACGTGACCATCAAGCCCGGCGAGTCGGTGACCTTCAAAGTGGCGAGCGGCCCGCCCCACCCGGTCGTCTCCGGCGACGGCTCCAACCTCGCGGGCGACAACAAGTTCGACGCCTCGGCCTGCGGCATCGACAAGATGAGCACCGTCGGGGCGAGCTGCACGGTGAAGTTCCCCAAGGCCGGCACCTTCCCGTACTTCTGCCAGACCCACGTGTCGCTCGGGATGAAGGGCACGATCCAGGTGGGCGCCCGTAGCCCGGGGGCCACCACCACGACCGCGGGCGGCTCGGGCGGCACCCAGCAGGTGATCCCTCCGCCGGAGGCCGGCGGCCCGCCGCCGCCCGGCAAGCCGGTGGTCTTCTGGGCCGGCTACGGCCTGCTCGCGCTCGGCGCCCTGCTGTTCCTGGCGGCCCTGGCCGGCTACATCCGCTACGCCCCGAGCTTCCGGCGCGAGAACCGCAACCGCTGATCATGGCGCGGATCAGGTGCTCCGCCGACCCGGCGCGAAGCGGGACGCTGGCGTAGCCTGAGAACTTCAGCCTGTCTCGTCGCTGGAGTCACCGTGGTCTCGACCACCTCGTCCACCGAAGTCCCGGAGATCATCGACTGGAACCTCGCCGCGCGCGTCGGCCGTCGCGTGGCCGGCGGCGACGAGCTGCCCGTCCGGCCCGCCTGGCGGCGCCAGTTCGACGACATCTCGGCCGTGGCCGACCAGGCCGTCGCGGAGTTCACCGGCCTCGGCGGCGACCTGCCGCCGCCGACGGCGATGCCGCTGGACCGCGGCCAGTGGGTCGAGGCGAACCTCGCCACCCTGCGCCGGGTGCTGCAGCCGGTCGCCGAGAAGGTGGTCAGGCGGCGCGCCTGGCAGGACCAGAGGCCGGTGGCGACGGCGATGCGCTCCGGCACCCGGGCGCTGACCGGCGCCCAGGCCGGCACCCTGCTCGGCTACATCGGCCAGCGCGTCCTCGGCCAGTACGACCTGCCCGTGCCCGGTCCGGAGGCGGCCGAGGGCACCGTCTGGTACGTGGTGCCCAACATCGTCCAGGCCGAGCGGCGCCACGGCTTCCGCCCGGCCCACTTCCGCCTCTGGATCGCCCTGCACGAGACCACCCACCGGCGCCAGTTCCGCGGCGTGCCGTGGCTCTCCGGCCACATCCACGGGCTGCTCGACGAGTACCTGGGCTCGGTCGAGGTCGACGACGAGGCGCTGCGGCGCCTGGCCCGCCGCGCCCAGAGCGTCGCCCGCCGCGCCATCGCCGGCGACCGCATCGAGCTGCTCGACTTCCTGCTCACCCCGGAGCAGCGCGGCATCGTCGACCGCATGCAGGCCACCATGAGCGTGCTCGAGGGCCACGGCGAGTGGGTCATGGAGCAGCTCGGCGCCCGGCTGGTGCCCGGCCACGACGTGATGAACCGGGTGCTGCGCGAGCGGCGCGACGCCGGCACCCCCGCCGACCGCTTCTTCCAGCAGGCGCTCGGCTTCCGGCAGAAGCTCGACCAGTACTCGGCGGGGGAGCGCTTCCTGCGCCACCTCCACCGGCGCGGCGGCATGGCCGCGGTGAACCACGTGTTCAGCGCCGCCGAGGCCCTGCCCACCAAGGACGAGGTGCGCGACCCGGACCGCTACCTGGCCCGGGTGGCATAGGAGGAGCGCGTGGCGCGGGCGCCGGCCGAGCTCCGGCTGGTCGCCGACCGGGCCGCGCGGGCGCTGGCCGCCGCCGGTGTGCCCACCCCCGGGGACGGCGTGGCCGCCGCCGTCTCCGGCGGGGCGGACTCGGTCGCCCTGCTGCACGCCCTGCGCACCCTTGCCGGCCCGCGGGATTGGCGGCTCGGTGTGCTCACCGTCGACCACGGGCTGCGTCCCTCCTCGGCGGCGGACGCCGCCTTCGTCGCCGGGGAGGCGGACCGCCTCGGGCTGCCGGTGCGCCTGCTGCGCCTGGCGCCGGAGGAGCTGGAGCGGCACCGGCGGGCCGGGCCGGAGGGTGCCGCCAGGGCCGCCCGCTACGCCGCCCTGCTCGCCGCGGCCGACGAGGGCGGCTGGGACTGGCTGGCGACCGGCCACACCCAGGACGACCAGGCCGAGACGGTGCTGCTGCAGCTGCTGCGCGGCAGCGGGCCCGACGGGCTCGCGGGCATGGCGCTCCGCTCCGGACGGCTGCTGCGCCCGCTGCTCGGCGTGCGGCGGGCGGAGACCCGCGCCTGCTGCGCCGCCCTCGGGGTCCGCTGGCGCGAGGACCCCTCCAACGAGGACCAGCGCTTCCTGCGCAACGCCGTCCGCGGCCGGGTCCTGCCGCTGCTCGAGGAGCTGCGCCCCGGCGCCACCGCCACCCTGGCGCGTGCCGCCGAGCTCGCGCGTGACGACCGCGCCTGGACGGCTGAGCTGGCCGCCCGCGCGCTGGAGGAGCTCACCGGCGCGGCCGTGGCGCCGACCGGCGTGGAGGCCGGCGTGCCGGGCGTCCCCGGGGCCGCGCCGCCCGTCCTCGACGGCGGCGGGCGGGAGGGCGTCGAGCTGGCCTGCGCGGCGGTCGCGGCCCTGCCGCTCGGGCTAGCGCGCCGGGTCGTGCGGGCGGCGGCGGCGCGTGCCGGGCACCCGCCGCTGGACGCTGCCGCCACCGATGCCGTGCTCGACCTCGCCGGCGGCAGGCTCCCGGGTCCCGTGGCCTGGGCGGGCCGCGACCGCGCCTGCCGCGAGGGTGCCAGCCTGCGCTTCCCGCCGGCATAGAGGATCAGGCGCCGGCTTGCGGCGCCTGCCCGGATCTCCGCCGCGACGGGAGCGCCGCTGCTTGCCGCCACTTGTATGATCGGCGCCGCCAGGGGCAGACGCGACGCTGGAGGGGCCGGACGGCGTGTTCGAGGAAGACATCGAGTCGGTGCTGCTCGGCGAGCAGCAGATCCAGGACAAGGTGCGGGACCTCGCGGCCCAGATCTCCAAGGACTACCAGGGTCGCGAGGTGCTGCTCGTCGGTGTGCTCAAGGGCGCGTTCATCCTGATGGCCGACCTGGCCCGGGCGCTGACCGTGCCGCACGAGTTCGACTTCATGGCGGTCTCGTCGTACGGCTCGGCCACGCAGACCTCGGGCGTGGTCCGCATCCTGAAAGACCTCGACCGCGAGATCCAGGGCCGCGACGTGCTGCTCGTCGAGGACATCATCGACTCCGGCCTGACGCTCAACTACCTGCTCAAGAACCTGCGCAGCCGGCGCCCGGCGACCCTCGAGGTGTGCGCCCTGCTGTACAAGCCGGAGCAGCTCAAGGCCGACATCGAGGTCAAGTACG
>WNGB01004841.1_pt1 | contig 20324 bp, 18 predicted proteins | sample 5400681 | NCBI WGS metagenome assembly WNGB01 (sample SAMN13153367, study PRJNA577476) | soil metagenome | isolation source: 115 cm soil or saprolite under grassland replicate 2 | place: USA:California | collected 2016-06-15
CCGATCCCGCCGCCGGCGATGTACAGCAGCGCGAAGGTGGCGATGTTCTGCCGGTAGGTGGGGCTGCTGAGGACGAGTTCGAGCAGGAAGATGGGGGCGACCAGGCCGGCCTGGATGGAGAACCAGGAGAAGCCGCGGCGCAGGGTCCAGAACCAGACCCGCGGGCCGGCGGATCCGGCGCGCAGCGGGACGTGCCGGGCGTAGACGTGGTAGCCGGCCCGGGCCCAGCGGGTGCGCTGCTCGACGAATTCGCCGGGGCTGCGGGGCACGTCCTCGTAGGAGCGGATCCGCGGGTCGATCATCACCCGGTAGCCCAGCCGGCCGATGTGCATGGTCAGGTCGGCGTCCTCGCCGTTCATCCCGACCGGGAACCCGCCCGCGGTGACGGCGGGCCCGCGCCGGAAGGCCGTGAAGGTGCCGGGGATGACCACGATCCCGTCCACCATGCTCTGCCCGAGCCGGGCGAACCGGAACTGGAACACGGTCTCCAGCTTGCGCATTTCGTGGAACCAGGTGCGGGTGTCGGTGCGCGGCTCCTCCATCGCGCCGACGCTGCCGATGCCGGGGTCGCGGAACCACGGCACGGCGTAGACGAGCGCGTCCTCGCCGAGCACGCAGTCGGCGTCGACGCGGATGATGATCTCCGCCCCGGTGGCCGCGATGCCCCGGTTCAGGGCGGCGGCCTGGCCGCCGTTGGGGGCGGTGAGGATCTCGGCGTGGGCGTGCCGGAACGTGGCGATCTCCGCCTCGGCCAGGTCCGCCGTGTCATCGAGCGAGCCGTCGTTGGAGACCACGACGCGGACCGGGCCGCCGTAGCGCTGCGCGGCGAGGTCGATGGAGCGGAGCAGGCGGGCGATGTTGTCGCGCTCGTTGTAGGCCGGGATGATGATGTCCACCGGCGGCCGGTCCGGGCCGGGCCGGGGCAGGGTCCGGTTGGCCCACCAGATAAGCCACAGCGGCGCGAACATCAGCAGGAACAGCATGCTCACCGCGTACAGCGGGACGAAGACCTGCCACACCGAGCCCAGGTTGGCCTGCTGGGAGATGAACGCGTAGATACCGACCAGCAGGGTGATCACGGTGACCAGGGCACACCAGGTGACCAGGTTGTCCCAGCGCCGGTTGATGCGCACCAGGGGAACCGTGGTCGACCGGGGCAGCGCGAAGGCGGTGAACGTCAGGCGCATGATCACCAGTCCGCCGATGAGCAGGTTGGCCAGGGTGGCCTCGATGCCGAACGGGGCGACCAGCCAGCCGGTGGCGATCCCGATGGCGATCATGAGGGCCTGGGTGAGCAGGGTCATGGCCAGGTAGAGCGGGGCGTGCCACAGCATCACCAGCCGCCGGCCCGGCCTGGCCCGCACGACCAGGGAAATAGCGATGATGAAGGCGACGGCGAAGAAGGCCAGGGCCGGCCTCAGCCGGGCGACGTACCCATTCACGCTGGCCGGATCATGGGTCAGGGCCACCGCCACGCCGCGCACGCCCCCGGAGTACAGCAGCGGCAGCGAGGGCCGTTTCCAGCCGAGGAACAGCAGCCCCGCGGCCGCGGAGATGGCCAGGAACGCCCACGTGCGCGGCCGGTGGTTGGGCGTGCGGACATAGCCCGGGATGAAGACCTCAGTCCGCCCGTCGCCGCGGTCGTCCGCGCTGTCCGCGTAGACCGGGAGCAGGCACGCCACCACGAGTGCGGTCAGCAAGGCAGCCGTCACCAAGAGCGCTGGTATATCCATAATCCTCTGTGTTACCTCAGAAAGCTTTTCCCGCCAGGCGTATGGCGTGCGAACGTATCAGACGATGATGTCGGATGCGTAAATGGGGTGTCATGTCAGCATGAAGCGATTCCGGCCCCTCCGGCGCCGGCCTGGGCACTTTACGGACGCTTTAGGACTGTTTTCGTTCCACATCCGTAATGAAATGGCCCGATGTGTTACCGGTCTTATACAGAGCGGGGCAGACCCCCTGCTCAGGGTGCATGAGCCGGGACAAAGCCGGCCGGGTCCGTATTTCCTATCTTGCATATCGAGAATATCAATAAAGTGCGGTAACGCGAAATTAACCAAAGCGACATGTGGCTTATGAATTACCTGCGCTACTTCATATACCTGAGTCCGGTATGCTCCGCATCGGTAGGGATTAAGCAGGCTTTCGCGGGGTAGCAGGGGTCCCGGCCGGAACCCCGCGCGAGCCGGCCCGAATGGCTAGGCGCCTGGCCCTGAATGCCGGGCGCCAGTTGCCTGCTGCTGTTATGCGGATGCATGCGGCATTGTCGGCCTGCCGGTCGTTGGATCTCGCCGCGCTGATGCGGGCGACGTCCGGTGGGGGGAACTGATTTCGAGGCGGAGGACCATGGCCCTGACGGGGAACCCGGACACTGACACATCCGGCACGCACGTGACGCTGGGCCGCCAGGCCCTGGACTATGCCCGGGATGGCGCGACCGGGGACCAGGAGTCCCCCGGGGAGACCGGGCAGGAGCCAGCCCCCGGCGCCCGCGCCGCGGCGCCTCCCGCGCCGGTGACGGCAGCCGGGGCGGACGGGCCTGCCCGGCGGCCGGTGACCACCCCGCAGATCATCGGCGGCATCCTGATCGTCGTGATCGTCGTGGCCGCGGCGGTGTGGTACGTGCCGCGGATCGTGCGCGCCGACGGGCGCTCGTTCACCGGCACGGTGAGCAGCAGCGGTGTGACCAACCTGAACTTCGCGAACTCGGGCCTGGTCGGGAAGGTCCCGGTCCAGCTGGGCCAGGTCGTCAAGGCGGGCCAGATCCTGGCCACCGAGACGTCCCCGTCCACGACCGCCGCGATCAGCGCGGACCGGGCCGCCATCGCGGCGGACAAGGCGGGCCTGGCGGAGTCGAAGGTCAGCGGGACGCAGGCCAGCATCGCGGCGGCCGGAGCCCAGCTGGCCAAGGACCAGGCCCAGCTCGCCTCGGACAAGGTCAAGCTGGCCGAGACCCAGATCATCGCCCCCTCGGCCGGGACCGTGATCGCGATCAACGGCCAGACGGGGGAGACCGTCACGGCGGCCGGGATCCGGAGTTACTCCTCCTCGTCCCAGTCGTCCGGGTCGCAGTCCCCGCCGTTCTCGCTGCTTCCCGAGGGCCCGGCCGCCAACGTCAAGAGCAGCTCGTCGCAGTCCGCGCTGCCCATGCTCGCGCTGCGCACGTCGAGCAGCTGGCAGGTCACGATGCTGGTCCCGGAGAGCGGGATCCAGCAGGTCCACGCGGGCCAGGCGGTGACCGTCGCGGTGCCGGCGGTCGGCCTGCGCGGGATCCGGGGCACCGTCCAGCAGGTCTCGCCGACGCCGGTGAGCACCTCGATCGGCACCGCCTACCAGGCGATCGTGCGGATCAGCGGCCACCAGCGGGTCACCCCGCTCGGCGGCATGACCGCGAACGTGCAGCTAGCTTCTTGACCGCTCGCTGGGCGCGGGTCCTCGGCCCGGTGGTGGCCGTCGCCTGCGTGCTGGCCGGCTGCTCGGCGGATCACGGCGGGGGCGGCCCGGCCGGGTCCGCCCCGGCCACCCCCGGGCCCGGCACGCCTGGGCCGGGGGGCACGGGACTGGCGACCACGGGGCCGGGGGAGCGGGCGACCTGGATGCTCACCCGGGGTGCGCTGTCCCAGGTGCTGTCCGACCCGTCGGTGGCGGCCCGGCTGGAGGCGGCCCTGGTCTACGAGATCCTCACCCCCGGGGAGCAGCCACTGGCGGCCGTGGGAGCCGAGCCGGTCGTGACTTTCTCCGCGGTCAGCGCGCTCCGGCAGGCGGTGGACGGCGGCCAGCTCCCGCCCGGCACCAGGGCCGTCCTCTACGATCCCGAGGTCTGGCCATACACGCCCCTGGCCGAGCAGCGCAATCCCGTCCGGGCCGCGCGGCAGGCCGCGGCCGTGGCCCGGGCGCACCACCTGACCCTCATCGTGGCACCCGCCCTGGACCTGGCCACCGCCCAGCCCGGCCCGGGCGGGCCGCTGTGGCGGCAGTACCTCCGGCTGAACCTCGTCGGCGCGATCGCCAGGGTGGCCGGGGTGGTCGAGGTCCAGGCCCAGAGCCTGGAGCGCAGCGCGCAGACCTACCGGGCATTCGTCCGGGCCGCGGCGGCGCAGGCCCGCGCGGCCAACCCGCACGTGAGCCTGCTGGCCGGGCTGTCCACGAACCCGCCCGGCCCGGCCGTCAGCAGCCAGCAGCTGGCTGCGGCCATCCGGGTCAGCAGCGCGGCCGTGGCCGGTTACTGGCTCAACGTCCCCGGCCAGGGCCCGCGCTGTCCCGCCTGCAACGCCCCCCGGCCCGGCCTCGCCCGCCAGATGCTCGGCGAGTTCGCCTCCTGACCGGCAGCTGGCCGGCCAGCTGACCCCGATCGGCCGGGACATGCTCAGCCCAGGTCGACCGAGGGGTAGAGCGGGAACTGGGCGAGCAGTTCGGCGGCCTGCTTGGCGACCCGGTCGGACAGCGCGGGATCCGCCGCGCAGGCCGCCTTGGATGGTGCGCCGCTGGACGTGGTCCCCGGCCGGGCCTGGCTCAGCACCTCGTGGATCAGGCCGGCGATCACGTCCATCTCGCCGGTGCCCAGACCCCGGGTGGTCAGCGCCGGGGTGCCGATCCGGATCCCGGAGGTGTACCAGGCCCCGTTCGGGTCCCGGGGGATCGCGTTGCGGTTGGTCACGATGCCCGCATCCAGCAGGGCCTGCTCGGCCTGCCGCCCGGTCAGCCCGTAGCCGCCGACGTCGATGAGCACCAGGTGGTTGTCGGTGCCGCCGGTGACCAGCCGGGTTCCGCGGCGGATCAGGCCGTCCGACAGGGCCTGGGCGTTGGCCACGACGCGCTGGGCGTACTCCCGGAAGCTGGGCTGACGGGCCTCGGCCAGCGCGACTGCCTTGGCCGCCATCACGTTCGGCAGCGGGCCGCCCAGCACCAGCGGGCAGCCCCGGTCCACCGCCGCGGCTAGCTCAGGCTGGCACAGCACCATGCCGCCCCGGGGCCCGCGCAGCGATTTGTGCGTGGTCGTGGTGACGATCTGGGCGTGCGGGACCGGGTCGAAGTCCCCGGTGAATACCTTCCCCGCGACCAGGCCGGCGAAGTGCGCCATGTCCACCATGAACGTGGCGCCGACCTCGTCCGCGATCTCCCGCAGGGCCGCGAAGTTGACCCGCCGCGGGTAGGCGGAATAGCCGGCTACCAGCACCAGCGGGCGGAACTCCCGCGCGGTCTCGCGGACCACGGCGTAATCGATCAGGCCGGTGGCCGGGTCGGTGCCGTAGGACCTCTGCTCGAACATCTTCCCGGAGATGTTCGGCCGGAAGCCGTGCGTCAGGTGGCCGCCGGCGTCCAGCGACATGCCGAGCATCCGCTGGTTGCCGAGCTCGTGGCGCAGCCGCGACCAGTCCTCCTCGGTCAGGTCGTTGACCTGCCGGGCACCCGCCCGCTCCAGGGCGGGGGCCTCGATCCGGCTGGCCAGGATCGCCCAGTAGGCGACCAGGTTGGCGTCGATACCCGAGTGCGGCTGCAGGTACGCGTGCGGCGCGCCGAATAGTTCCCGGGCGTGCCCGGATCCGATCGTCTCGATCGTGTCCACCTGGGCGCAGCCCGCGTAGAACCGCCGCCCGATGGTGCCCTCGGCGTACTTGTCGCTGAGCCAGTTGCCCATGGCCAGCAGCACCGCGGGCGAGGCGTAGTTCTCGCTGGCGATCAGCTTGAGCGAGGCACGCTGGCTGGCCAGTTCCGCCGCGATCGCGTCGGCCACTCCCGGCTCGACGGAGCGGACCACGTCCAGCGCGCTGCGGAAGGCGGCCGATTCGGTGCTCGGTGACGACATGGAACCCCCAGTGCTGCAAAGCTAGTGCGGTCGGCTGTGGCGCGGTTTCGGTGTGCTCACGGAGGCCCAGGCGCCCGGCATGCGTCCCGATGACGGGGCCGCTCCCCGATGGTGACCCATCCCTGCGCGCCAGTCACGACCCGCCCGCAGCTTACCGGGAGCGGGCTGACGCTGTCAGCGACCACCCGTACCGTGGAACCGTGACCACCGTGCACCTGCCCGACCAGCTCAGTCCCGCGATCGTGCGGCCACGCCCGCACGTCGAGGCGGTCCTCGCGCAGAGCCTGCGCGAGATGGGCCCGCGCGGGCGCACCGCCCTGGCCTGGCAGTGGGCGCTGACCGGGACCCGGCCGTCGCCGGTCACCCTGTCCCTGGCCCCGGGCTCCCCGCCGTCGCGGGAGGAGATCCTGGCCGAGGCCGCGGCCGAGCCTGAGGGGTCCACCGCCCCGCCCGGGGTGCCGGCCGATTTCCGCGACCAGTTCCGCGAGACCCGCGCGGTCCTGGCCTGGCTCGGGGGCGGCACCGACGAGGTGCCCGTCCACGCCGACAACCGCGGCCGCTTCATCGGGGCCCGCGGCGACTACGCGCGCACCGACGACGAGATGCGCCTGGTCCTGGAGCTGACCCGGGACGCGCTGCTGGAGGGTGACCTGCCCGAGCCCATGTCCGCGTCAGACGCGCGGCACCCGTGGCGCTGGGAACCGGGCTGGATGAACGCCGCCTGGCTGCGCGGCGTCCGTGACCTGCTCGACTGGGTCCTCGGTGACACCGCCGCGGCGCCGCTCTGCGGGCGCTCGGTCGGCCTGCCCAGCACGTCCCATCTGCACTACGAGGACGCCGCGGCCAACGTGGTCGTCCTGCAGGGCCGCCCCGGCGGTGTCCCGGTGGACCCGGGCCGGTACCCGCCCCCCCAGTACGGCGAGGGCCTCCAGGCGGCGATCCGGTGGCTGCGCGGCGAAACCAGCGCCGCCCCGGTCGACGCCGGCGGCCGCGGCCCGTACCTGTACTCCGGCGACCGCCGCTGAACTGCTGAGCTGCTGAACCGAGGCCAGGCCGGGGCTCAGCTGCTGCTGGGCCGGCCCAGCGCGTCGTAGTCGTGCCGGGCCTGCTCGACCTGGTCCAGGTGGGCGTCGGACCAGCGGGCCAGCGACGCGAACCCGACGCGCCGGCGATCCTCGGCCGGCCACCCCGCACGTTCGCCGACTGGGCCGCGGGCCAGGTCGCGGCGGGCGTCTTCGGCTGACACCCAGGTCGCGGCGGCCCGGAAGGGGGATGCCTCCCCGGCGGCCGGGAAGCAGGCATCCTGGTACCGGGACCACCTGGACCTACGACACCCGGACCACGACACCCGGACCCGAAGGGAAGGCGCCGCGCCATGGACAGCACCGGACTGCGCGCCGTGCAGCAGCCGCTCAAGGACGCCTACCGGGAGGATCCGCAGCAGGCGGTGATCACCCTGCAGGCCCGCGGCGAGCTGGGGGACGAGGGCATCAGCTGCTCGGTGGACACGGGCCGGGCGATGGCGGTGGCCGGGCTGCATCCGGCCACCGGCGGCGACGGGTCACTGCTGTGCTCCGGGGACATGCTGCTGGAGGCGCTGGTCGCGTGCGCGGGGGTCACGCTGCGGGCGGTGGCCACGTCGCTGGAGATCGCGGTCACCGGCGGGACCGTCCACGCCGAGGGTGACCTGGACTTCCGGGGGACGCTGGGGGTCACCAAGGAGGCCCCGGTCGGGTTCACCGCGATCCGGCTGAGCTTCGAGCTCGACACCGAGGCCAGCGACGAGCAGATCGCGACGCTGCTCCGGCTCACCGAGCGCTACTGCGTCGTGTACCAGACCCTCGCCCACCCGGTCCCGGTCAGCGCCTCAGTCGGTCCCCTGGCCTGTGAGGGCGGTGGCGGCCACACCGGCCCGGCCGCGAGCTGAGCGCGGCCGCAACGTCCCAGTGGGCAATGTCCTCAGCGGCGCGGCCGACCGCTCACCTCACGCTTCGGTCAGGGCGGGGGGCGCGGGCCTTATCCAGGCATATGGCTGCCCCCAGCCAGGTCAGCTACCGGGCGACTGCTGCCCGGCGGTGCTCTCTTGCTGCCTTGCTGACGTGGCATTCAGGTGGCGGCCGGCTCTGCACCGTAGCGTCACCGAGCTGTGCTATTGACATGGCCTCGCCTTCTGTTGTCTGATGACGGTCTACGGTTAACCGCTGTGATCATCCAATAAACAGTCGCCGAAGCGCCCTACGAGGCGCACGCGGCGACCGTTGGCTCACCCAACCCCGAGTCACCGGGCTCCGTGCGCGGCGGAGCGAGCGGAGGAGAAGGCGATGAAGCCTGATGAGAAGGCGCTGAAGACAGCAGCAAAGCGCCGTGCGGTGGTGGTGTGCGTGGCCGCGTCCCTGTTCTTGGCCGCCTGCGGCTCCAGCGCTTCTGCGGGCAGCTCGGCGGATGCAACGACAGCGATCACCGTTGGAACGTCTCCCGCTATCTTGAACGTGTCGCTGTACTATGCGGCCCAGAGCGGCCTGTTCACCAAGAACGGGCTGAAGGAGACGCCCAAAGTCCTCGCGTCGGGCGAAGAGGCGACACCGCTGCTGCTGAACGGGCAGATTCAGTTCGCTGCGAATGACCCGGTCGGTGTGATCACAGCTATCTCAAAGAATGTTCCGGTCGTATTCGTTGCTGCGGCGGGCTATCCATCGACCGATCCGTCGAAGGACATAACAGGCCTGCTGGTCAAGTCCTCGATCAAGAGCGCAGCAGACCTCAACGGCAAGACGATCGCCGTCAATGCCCTAGGAGGCAACCTTGAGCTTGCGGCCAAGGCCGCGATCGATAAAGCGGGCGGCGATTCGGCCTCGATGAAATTTGTAGTCATGTCGCTGCCGTCGATGGACGCCGCGGTCAAGTCCGGCAAGGTCGCCGGCGCTGTCGCTTCCGAGCCCTTCATAGCCGCAGGCAAGGCAGAAGGGCTTTCTGATCTGCTTTCGGTGGCTTCCACGGCGGAGCCCGGCGTCCCGACAGTCGTGTACATGACCTCGAAGGCGTACGCATCCAGCCATCCTGACGTGGTCAGGAAGTTCATAGCCTCGCTTAATGCGTCAGACTCCGCGCTTTCCAAGAGCCCGGCCACGGTACGGTCTGTCGCGGTGAAGTCCACAGGTGCCCCCGCGTCGCTGCTAGCGAAGAGCAACCTGCCCGTGTTCAAGTCCGCCGCTGTACCTCTCAGTGCGCTGGACGAACTCCAGAATCTGATGATCAAGTACAAGTTCCTGGCCAAGAAGGTCGACCTGTCGAAGTACATTGCCAGCGGCAGCTGACGGTGAAAGGGACCCCGATGAATCCGCCGGCGCCGCTGTCAGGCGTGCGAGTACTTGAATTCGGCACCTTCGTCACTGGTTCATACACGGCCGGGCTTCTCGGCGACATGGGCGCGGACGTCATCAAAGTCGAGCGCCCGCCCGCCGGTGACCCGATGCGGGGGTGGGACGGCACGGAGCGCAGCCCGTACTTCCGCGCGTACAACAAGAGCAAGCGGTCAATTGTTGTCGACCTGCGTGCCGAGAAGGGACTCGAAGCCTGTCACCGGTTGATCGCGACGGCCGATGTCCTCGTGCACAATTACCGCCCTTCGGTGGCCGACCGGCTCGGGATCGGATCTGGTGCAGCGCGCGAGATCAACCCGCGCCTGGTCTACTGCCAGATCTCTGGGTTCGGCGACCGGGGCCCGTATGCGTCCCGGCCCAGTTACAATCAGGTTGTCCAGTCATTGAGCGGGCTCGACAGTCTCATCACCGACGAGAACAATCCTTCCCCGGTCGGGCCAAACTTCGCTGACACCCTCACCGCATTGTATGCGTGCTACGGCATTCTCGCGGCGATGCTCCGGCGGGAGAGAAATGGTGCGGGCTCGGTCGTCGACACCACGATGCTGTCATCGACGGTCGCGTTTCTGTCAGCGGACGTCCAGGATTATCTCGTGAGCGGAGCGGTTCCGAACCAGAAATCCCGGCCCCGGTTCTCGCAGTCCTATATGGTTCGAGCTCGCGACAACCGTGCCTTGACGATCCATCTCTCTTCGCCGCCGAAATTCTGGAGTAGCCTGCTCCGGGCCATTGAGCGCGAGGACCTGGCTACGCATCCGGACTTCGCCACGTGGTCCGACCGGGTACGAAACTACGAGCTGCTGCAGGCCCAGCTCGGGCCGGTGTTCGCCACGAAACCGCGGGACGAATGGCTCGCCCTGCTCGAACGTGAAGACGTGCCCGCGGCGCCGGTTCTGGACCTGGCTGAGGCACTCAGCGATCCGCAGGCGACCTCGATGGACCTGGTGACCGCGCTGGATGGTGCCGCTGATCAAGAGGAGCTCGGGGTGCGATGTCCGGTGCTCATCGACGGCGAGCCGCTACCCGGGGCCGTCGCGCCCCGGCTCGGCCAGCACTCCGGCGAGATCCTGGCCGAGCTCGGATACACAGCGGAGGAGTTCAGCCAGATCGCCGGCATACCGCTGGGCAGCGGTGCCGTGGGTGGTCATGGTCAGCAGTAGTGCGAGGGATCGCCTCGCGAGAGGGTGTCCGCGGTGAGTGCCGGGCACTGGCGCAGCCTGCTGTTCTGTCCCGCGGATCAGCCGCACCGGATCGCCAAGGCCATCGCAGCCCGGCCCGGCGGCGTCATCGTCGATCTTGAGGACGCCGTGCATCCGTCACGTCGCGAACGAGCGCGGCAGGACGCGGTGCAGGCATTGTCCGCTGCTGCCGATCCCGGCGTGACCCATCTGATCCGGGTGAACCGGGCGGGTAGCCGTGACCTGGCCGAGGATCTCGCGGTAGTGGTCGGGCCGTGGCTGGACGCGGTGGTCCTGCCGAAGGTCTCGGGCCCGGATGAGGTGGCTGAGGTCGCCGAGCGGCTGCGGGCGGCCGAGCACGCCGACGGGCTCGCCGCGGAATCGGTCGGAATCGTTCCGGTCATCGAGGACTGCGCTGCGCTGCTGCGCGTCGAACAGATCGCGCGTGCTTCCAGCAGCGTGGTCGCCATGTCGTTCGCCGGAGCCGAGGCCGGCGATTTCATGGCCGATCTGGGTGGCCGCTGGACCCCGGACGGGCTAGCCCTGCTCTACCCGAAGAGCCGTTTCCTCTGCGACGTGCGTGCCGCCGGCGACCTGCCGGCCGTCGACGGGCCATCGATGAACCTCCAGGATCCTGGCGTGTGGGAGAGCGAGTGCTCGCTCGCCAGGACGCTGGGCTTCGATGGCAAGGTGGCTATCCATCCGAAGCAACTCGACGTGATCCATCGAGCGTTCACGCCCACCGCGGGCGAGGTCGAGGATGCCCACAGGCTGCTGGCGATGCTGGACGACGCAGCCGCCGGTGCCAGGGGTGTGTCGAGCAACGGCGGACGGATGATCGACTCGGCGAACGGGCGCGCGGCACGCCGACTGCTGCGCCGCGCGGGGGTGCCGGCGGCAGGCAGACGATGACCAGTACGCGTGACCCTGCATCGACTCGCGCCCTGCGGGCGCCGAGCCGGCCACCGGCGCAGGACGCACCGGAGGCGATGCGACGGCATCGGCTCCTGGTCCCCGCGCTGCGCCTGCTCCTGATCGTCCTGGCCGCGTGCGCATGGCAGATCGTCGTGGTGACCGGCGCGGTGCCGGAGTCCGCGGTGGCCACGCCGACTGGGGTCGCGGCGCAGATCGGCCCCCTCGTCACGACGGGCGCATTCTGGTCGGCGTTCTGGTCGACGGTGGCGACGTGGGCCATCGGGCTCGTGGCCGCGACCGTGATCGCGGTGCCGGCCGGGCTCCTGCTGGGCAGCAGCCGGATCGCCTATCGCCTGAGCCGGTTCACGATGGATTTTCTCCGGACCATCCCGCCGATCGCGCTCGTGCCGTTGGTGCTTCTGATGTTCGGCGCCACCGAGCGCATGGCACTCATCCTGGTCATCTTCGGCTCGGCTGGTTCACTCCTGCTGCCGACCATGTATGGCGCCCAGCACGTCGAGCCCCAGGCGCGCGATGTCGCCCGCGGTTACCGGCTGAGACGCCGGGACACCGTCTGGCACATCCTGGTACCGAGTGCGATGCCGTTCATCGCCACCGGCCTGCGCATATCGGCGACGATCAGCCTGTTGCTCGCCATCGGCGCGGAACTCATCGGTGGTGCACCGGGCCTGGGCAACCAGATCTCCATTGACCAGCAGAACAATCACATTCCGCAGATGTATGCGTACATCGTCGTGTGTGCGGCCCTGGGCGCGGTCGTGAACCTCGCCATGGCGCGGCTGGAGAGGCGGGTGATCCGGTGGTCGCCAAGTCACCGGTAATCGTTCGACGGTACGCAACGCACGCGCTGAACGCCGTGCTCGAGATCGCCCTACCCGTCGGCCTGGTGGCCCTGTGGTGGTTCGCCAGCCAGCACAGTTCCTCGGTCTACTACCCGCCGCTGTCGACGATCGTGACAACGCTGCGGCACGTCTGGCTGTTCTCCCATTTCGGCTCCGACGCCGTGCCCACGCTGGTGCATCTCGCGATCGGGTTCCTCATCGCAGTCGCTGCCGGAATAGCGGTGGGCACACTGCTCGGCCTGGCGCCGCTCTGCGCCGAAGTGGTGTCTCCGATACTCGAATTCGTCCGGGCCGTGCCGGTCGTGGCCCTACTGCCGGCCGGGCTGCTGGTCCTCGGGGTCGGCCCAGTCTTCCAGGTCACCGTGATCGCCTACGGAGCGGTATGGCCAGTCCTGCTGAACACCATGGACGGTGTCCGGGCTCTCGACCCGATCCTGGCGGACGTCGGCCGGAGCTTCCGGATACCGCCTCACGTGCGGCTGCTCAAGGTAACCCTCCCTGCTGCCGTGCCGAACATTGTCGCCGGTATCCGGACCGCCATCTCGATCGCCGTGTCGATCGTGATCTTCAGCGAGTTGATGGGCGCCACGAGTGGCATCGGCTACCAGATATTGCAAGCCCAGGACACGTTCGACGTCCCGCAGGTCTGGGCGGGGGTAATCCTCCTCGGCGTTCTGGGTTACCTCCTGAACGTGGCATTCAGGGGACTTGAGCACGTGCTGCTCAAGCAGCACCGGAGCATGCGCGAGACGGCAAGGTAAGGCACTGGAAAATGACATCAAGCTACAGCCGCGACGGGGCGGTGCACGATGGCACTCCGCTGGTGGAGGTGCGGGGCCTGACGAAACGATACGGCGCGGCGCCATCCGGCAAGCTCGTCTTGGACGGCGTCGACCTCGATGTGGGACGAGGGCTGTTCCTCAGCATTGTCGGGCCGTCGGGCGCCGGCAAGACCACCCTGCTCCGGTGCATGGCCGGGTTGCTGCCGCCGACGGCGGGTTCGGTGGTGATGAACGGGGTGCCGGTCGTAAACCCGCCGCCATCACTCGCCCTGGTGTTCCAGGACTACAGCCGCTCACTGATGCCCTGGATGTCGATACGCAAGAACGTCGAGCTTCCGCTGCTGTCCAAGAAGATCGCCAAGAGTGAGCGCCGCCACCGTGCAGACGAGGCACTGGCCGCTGTGGGGCTGACGGGCAGCACGAGTCATTACCCGTGGCAACTGTCCGGTGGCATGCAGCAGCGTGTCGCCATCGCCCGGGCGCTCGCCTACCGTCCCGAAGCGCTGCTCATGGACGAGCCCTTCGCGTCGGTGGACGCGCAGACACGTGCCGACCTGGAGGATCTGACACGTGGCGTGCGGGACCGATTCGGCATGACGGTCATCCTGGTCACCCACGACATCGACGAAGCGGTCTATGTCGGTGACGAGGTTGTGGTCCTCTCCGGCTCACCCGCGCGGGTCAGGCAGCGGATTGCGGTGGACCTCGGGCCGGCCCGCGATCAGCTCACCACGAAGTCGTCGGCTCGCTTCACCGAGCTACGCAGTCAGGTACTGGAACTCATCCGCCGTGAGCGCCAGGCAGTTCAGGGTGCCGCGTAGTACGCATATTGCTGTCTGGACCGGCCAAGAAAGGAAGATCACTGTGCCGCCGCAGCTCAAGCGCTACGTCGTAAGCACCGACAACGCCGGAAAGTCCGCCGTCGTGACCGAGGAGCTCACCAATGCGCAGCACCAGGAGGGGTTCTACTGGCGCTCAACCCTCTGGGCGACGAGCCACTTTCCGCCGCACAACGCCAGTGACGGAGACATCTCGGCAGATGTCATCACCCGTGAGCCCCTCCCCAGCGGACTGCTCTTCAGAGCGCTGGAGATCGCGCCGGATCACGAGGACGCGGAACTGCACCGGCGCGTACTGGCCGAGCTGAGCAGCGCGGTCGGCCAACGTGTCCAGCCTTCCGATGCCGACCTGGCCCGGCATCCGAATATGCATCGCACGCGGACCCTTGACTTCACCACCTGCGTCCGAGGACAGATCTATCTGGTGACTGACGTGGACGAAGTGCTGATGACGCCAGGCGACACCGCAGTTCTCCGCGGCGGGAACCACGCGTGGAGTAACCGTTTCGACGAGCCGTGCCTGCTAGTCGTGACCCTGGTAGATGCCGAGCCGAAGTAACGAGGGGACGCTGCGCCGTGGTTTCGATCACCGAACGCCCCGCCGACCATGCACTGGCTATTCTGCGCGGCCGGGTCAGGCGGCATCTCAACCCGTTCTTCTCCTTCAGCGACACCCAGGACGCGCTGGCCGCGCTGGACTCGGTGACCACGCCGGCCAGTGACGAATGGGCTGCCGCCTTCATGGCCCTGGGACGGGCCCGGGCGCAGCAGGCCGGGCAGTTCACCCAGGATGGCGACAGCGCGGCCGCGCTCGGTGCCTGGAGGCAGGCCTACGACTACTGCCACATCGCGCGCTACCCCTACGCGGACACCGACGCGAAACGCAAGGCGCACGCTCTCGCGGTCTCCTATTTCCGGCGGGCCAGCGAGCAGGTGGACTCCATCCAGCACATCACTATCGGCTGCCCGGCCGGGCGGATCGAGGCGGTGCTCCAGCATCCCGGCCAGCCCGGCCCGGTCCCGCTCATCATCGGCGTCGGAGGGCTGGACGTCTGGAAAGAAGAGATGATCAGCGTCGTCGCTGTGCCGTACGTGGCCGCGGGATTCGCCGTGCTGGCGCTCGACGGCCCAGGCACCGGCGACTCGCCGTTCCCGATGAGCACCGCCGCCGATGTGATGTGGGACGCAGTCCTCGACTGGGCGGACTCTCGCCCGGACTTCTCGGCGTGCCGGGCGATCCTCGGCACCAGCCTGGGCGGCTACTGGGCGACCCGGGTGGCTCACACCCACGCGTCGCGGCTCACCGCGGCCATCAACCACGGCGGACCGGCGCATTACACCTTCTCGCCCGAATGGTTTGATTTCTGGGTCGACCGCGGCGAATATCCGGTCGGCTTTGCCGCGGCATTCCGGACGATCACCGGATCGGCCGACGCGAGCGAACTGACCGCGCGCTTTTCCGAGCTCTCCCTCCTGGACTCGGGTTTGCTGGAACTCCAGAGCGCGCCACTGCTACTCGTGAACGGACGTCATGATCGCACCATCGACCCCAGGGACATGGAGCTGCTCTTGATGAGGGGCCCTCCCAAGGCCGCACGCTTCTTTGCCGCCGGGCACATGGGCTTCACGCCGCAGACCGTTCCCACGATGATCGAGTGGTTGCGTACCAAGCTCTAGATCCCCGGATGGTTCTCCCGGGCTATTCGGTGAAGTCGGCGTTCTGGTAGCTGTGGGGCGGCAACGTGTAAAAGCGCAGCCGCGCTCCGTCGGGGGAGGTGAAGTCGATGGTCTCGCCGATCCGGGCCCTGCGGACGCCGGAATGCTCGACGCCGCATGCATCCAGGTGCTCAGCCCATTCGTCCAGGTGTGCCCGACCCGCGGCCCCAAACGTCACTGGCTCATAGCCAACGATCGCCTCGGCCAGTGCATGCGACAACCGCAACTGCACTGGAAACGGCAGTCCGGGCACCTCGAGGATCACCGCATAACGGACCTTATCCGCGTCGTGATGATCAAAAGCCGGGTGATGGCGAGCGCCCAGCACCCGCCCGAACCAGGCAATGCTCGCGTCGAGGTCGGAAACCGGGAACTGGATGTGGTGCAAGCCTGCGACTTCTGGTGTCTCCATGCGTGCCTCAGCTCTGCGTTCCTTCCTCCGGCACTGCAGCACCGAGTGGCCATCGAACGCGATGATCGACCACGTTCGCTCAGTCTGTTAACGGACTTCAGTAATCAGATAACGGTCATCGGCACACTGTCAAGTGTTATAATGGTCTCTCCGAACCCAGGGAGGTTGGCGGGGTGGAACAACTGGGCCGGTCGGCGTCCGACGAGCTCGCGGACCTACTTGCCGCGGCAGTGGTGCGTGGCGACCTCGAACCCGGCGAGCGCCTGATCGAGGCCGATCTCGCCGCCCAGTTCGACGTCAGCCGTGGCCCCGTCCGGTCGGCGTTGTCCACGCTGCACCGGCTCGGACTGGTCGAGATGCGGCCGAAGCGCGGCATGGTGGTCGTCGAGCTGACCTCGTCGGATGTGCGAGACCTCTACGAGGTGCGGATCGCGCTGGAACGCGCGGCCGTGGAACGCCTGACCAGCCTGTCCGACCTGGACTGGTCGGCAATGCGCGGCCGGATCCAGGAACTGGAAGATGCGGACCGCAAGGGAAACACCGAGGCAGCTACGCAATCCAGTCTTGGCTTTCACCACAACTTGGTCGCACTCGCCGGAAACAAGCGGCTGCTGCGCGCCTGGGAAGCGCACTCCGATCTGATTAAGCTCGCGATCTACATGCGCCAGTCCGCCGGCGGCACGGTGACAGCAGATCCCCTGCTCCACGACCACCGGGCGCTCGTCGATGCGCTCGTCGCCAGGGATTCGGCGCGAGCGGTGCCCCTTATCGTGTCGCACCTCGAAGCGACGCGGGACGATCTGGTGCGGATCCTCGAGGCCGAGAACACGTCCGCGGCCAGGTAAACGGCCGCCACTGGTTGCTGACGCCGGTTAACCGCCCGCCGTGGCTTGTCAGTTGCCCTCCGCGGGCGTTGGGAAACAAACTCAGCTGCTTGGTGCGTGGCGGTGGAACGACGGCGCGCGCGGCGCCGCAGGCCGCATGGTCTGCCGCAGTAGCGGGAGCGTGCGGGGCGGGACGAGCACCGACAGGATGACCATGCTGGTTGACCTGCGGATCGCCTCGGCCCTGTTCAGTTCGAGCAGCAAAGACTGAAGCTCGTTGTTCGAACGTGCGGCGAGACGGCAGAACACGTCTGCGGTCCCGGTGGTGGCGTAGGCCTCGAGCACGCCCGGGATATCCGCGAGAAGCTGCAGCACCTCCTCCAGGCGGCCCTGGCTGATTTCCAGCGTCGCCAGGGCTTGTACCTGGTAGCCGGCCGCGATGAGATCCAACTGCGGGGCATAGCCCGTAATAACGCCGGTGGACTCCATCCGGGACAGGCGCGCCGTCACCGTCGCCCGCGCGACTCCGGCCATCCGGGACAGCTCGAGTATGCCGACCCGGGGGTGGGCGTGCATGAGCTCCAGCAGCGTGACGTCGAGCGCGTCGAGTCCGGCTGCGTCCATGACTGCAGGCCCTTCTGGATGCCGATGCAACTTAGCAAGATGTATAGCTGATGTGGGGCTCGACTGCAACAATGCGGCAATCCGGCTAGCTAGGAATGCGCCGATTGCTAAGTCACCGGGCAGCCCTTTGACTAGGTGAGGTCCAGCCCGTGGCGCGCCTGATGCAGGAGGAAAGAGCATGACGACCGAGCAGGCACTCACCGATCAGGAGCGGTTGGCCGAGCTGAGCCTGGAACAGTTGCAGGAACTCGTCGGCCTGGTGGAGCACGATCCCTCGTGCGACCCGTTCCCGATCAGTGGGTGGGATGCACTGGTGTGGACGGTGGGCAACGCGACGCAGGCGGCGCTGTACTACCAGTCGGTGTACGGGATGGAGCTGGTCGCCTACGCCGGTCCCGAGACTGGCGTGCGGGACCACGTGTCCTACGTGCTGCGCAGCGGTGCGGCGCGGTTCGTGCTCAACGGTGCCGTCGAACCGGACAGCCCGTTGATCGCCGTGCACGGCAGGCACGGGGACGGGATCTCCGACATCGCCCTGCAGGTACCCGACGTCGACAAGTGCATCGCGCACGCGCGTGCGAAGGGGGCGACGGTCTTGGCGGACCCGCACGACGTGTCCGACGAGCAGGGCACCGTGCGCCTCGCCGCGATTGCCGCGTACGGGGACCTGCGGCATACGCTCGTCGATCGGGCCCGGTACGAGGGCCCATACCTGCCGGGGTACGTGTCACGGAGCTCGGGCTACGTGAAGCCCGCGGCGTCGCCCAGGCGGGTGTTCCAGGCGATCGACCACGTGGTCGGCAACGTCGAGCTCGGCCGCATGGACGAGTGGGTGGGGTTCTACAACCAGGTCATGGGCTTCACGAACATGGCGGAGTTCGTCGGCGACGACATCGCCACGGAGTACTCGGCGCTGATGAGCAAGGTGGTGGCGAATGGCAACCACCGGGTCAAGTTCCCGCTGAACGAGCCGGCCGTGGGCCGGAAGCGGTCGCAGATCGACGAGTACCTGGAGTACTACGCCGGCCCGGGACCCCAGCACGTGGCACTGGCGACCAACGACATCCTGCGCACGGTCGACGAGCTCTCGGCACGCGGCGTGGAGTTCCTGCCCACTCCGGCGGCCTACTACGAGGACCAGGAACTGCGGGGCCGCATCGGGGAGGTGCGCGTCCCGATCGACGAGTTGCGCAAGCGCAACATCCTGGTCGACCGGGATGAGGACGGCTACCTGCTGCAGATCTTCACCAGGCCGATCGGCGACCGGCCCACGGTGTTCTTCGAGTTCATCGAGCGGCACGGTTCGCTTGGTTTCGGCAAGGGCAACTTCAAGGCGCTGTTCGAGGCCATCGAGCGCGAGCAGGAACGGCGCGGCAACTTCTGAACTGCTGAGACGGTCCGGAGGCATTTCGATGGCGTACTACCGCAGCACCGGAAGCATCCCTCCCAAGCGCCACACGCAGCACCGCACGCCTGGAGGAGGGCTCTACTACGAAGAGCTGGTCGGCGAGGAGGGGTTCGTCTCCGACTCGTCGCTGCTGTACCACCTCGGCCTGCCGTCGGCGATCGTGGACGCCGCATCGTGGGAGCTGCCCGACCAGACGCTGACCGGGAATCAGCCGTTGCTGCCCCGGCACCTGAAGCTGCACGCCCTGTTCGACGGCGAGGAATGGAAGACCACCGACGCCGTCACCGGCCGGCGGCTCGTTGTGGGCAACGAGGACGTGCGGATCTGCTACGTCGTTGCCGGGGACGTGTCGCCGCTGTACCGGAACGCGATCGGTGACGAGCTGGTCTACGTCGAATCGGGCGCAGCGGTCCTGGAGACGACCTTCGGCGCACTCGAGGTCGGACAGGGCGACTACGTGATCTTGCCGCGGGCCACCACACACCGCTGGGTGCCGCATGGCGCGGCCGAGGACAAGGGCCCGCTGCGGGCCTACGTGATAGAGGCCAATTCTCATATAGCCCCGCCGAAGCGGTACCTGTCCCGCTACGGGCAGCTGCTGGAGCACGCACCCTACTGCGAGCGTGATCTGCACGCGCCAGCCGAGCCGCTCCTCGCCGAGGGCAGCGACGTGGAGGTCGTGGTGAAGCACCGCGGTCCGCGCGGCATCGCCGGGACACGGTACGGGTACCCGGCGCATCCGTTCGACGTGGTCGGCTGGGACGGCTGCCTGTACCCGTACCGGTTCAACATCAGCGACTTCGAGCCGATCACTGGCCGCGTGCACCAGCCGCCGCCAGCGCACCAGGTATTCGAGGGCACCGGCTTCGTCGTGTGCAACTTCGTGCCCCGCAAGGTGGACTACCACCCGCTGTCGATCCCGGTGCCGTACTACCACTCGAACGTGGACTCCGACGAGGTCATGTTCTACTGCGGCGGCGACTACGAAGCCCGCAAGGGATCGGGCATCGGGCCGGGCTCGGTCAGCTTGCATCCCGGCGGCCACTCCCACGGCCCGCAGCCAGGGGCGTATGAGCGCTCGGTCGGTGCCGAGTTCTTCGACGAGCTTGCCGTCATGGTCGACACATTCCGGCCGCTGCAGATCGGGGAGGGCGGCCGGGCCAGCGAGGATCAGGCCTACGCATGGAGCTGGTCGGGCCGGGGGGCGACGCGGTGAGCGCGGCCGCTGCCCGGCCCGCTGGCGGCACCGAGTACCTGCCACCGCTGGTGCGGGCGCTATGCGACGACGCCGCAGTGTTCCCACCCGGGCTGGCGCCGCTACGTGAGGCGATCGCTGCCCACCGGCAGTACCGCTCATCCTGGTTCGCGGGCATGATCGGCCCGTTGGTGCTGCCCGCGTCCTCCCTGGCCGAGTTCCAAGCTCTTGGGCACCCGGTGCCGCTGTGCCTCACGTTCCCCGGCGGCCCGAAGCTCTTGCGTGGCACTCTGCGCCAGGCGGACGGTACGAGCGAGTTGCAGGCGGTAGAGATCGCCGTGCCGGCGGGACTCCCAGCCGGCGGCCTTGTCACCCAGAT
>WNGB01005953.1_pt1 | contig 20322 bp, 24 predicted proteins | sample 5400681 | NCBI WGS metagenome assembly WNGB01 (sample SAMN13153367, study PRJNA577476) | soil metagenome | isolation source: 115 cm soil or saprolite under grassland replicate 2 | place: USA:California | collected 2016-06-15
GAGGCTGTCGCACAAACCCCCGCTCGTCGGGGGTTTGTCGTCTGGGGCGGCATGGACGATTCGGTGAGCGTCCTGTCGATCGGAGGTGCCTTGTGGCTCAGAACTTCCTTCCGTGTGATCGCGACCAAGAGCTGTTGTTGCCCCCGAGCCTTCGCGAGTGGCTGCCGGAGGATCACCTCGCCTGGTTTGTGCTCGACGCCGTCGAGGAGATCGATCTGAGCGGCTTCTACGGCGTCTACCGAGAGGACGGCTGGGGTCGGGCGGCGTTCGAGCCGGCGATGATGGTCGCATTGTTGTTGTACGCGTACGCGGTCGGTGAGCGCTCGAGCCGTGGGATCGAACGGCGTTGTCGCGAGGATGTCGCCTTTCGTGTGATCACGGCGAACCGGATCCCCGACCACGCGACGGTCGCGCGCTTTCGGGCCCGGCACGAGCAGGCGCTGGCCGCCACCTTCACGCAGGTGCTCGCGCTCTGCGCGCAGGCCGGGCTGCTGTCGGTGGGGCTGGTCGCGCTCGACGGCAGCTTGCTGGCGGGCAACGCCTCGCCGGGGGCGACGCGCAGCTACGCCTGGATCCGTGTCGAGGTTGAGCAGATGCTTGCAGAGGCCGCTCACGCGGACGCCGACGAGGACGAGCGGCTCGGCGATGCGCGAGGCGACGAACTACCGGTCGAGCTGGCTGATGCCCGCTCTCGCCGGGAGCGACTGCGCCGCTGCAAGCAGCAGCTAGAGCATGCGCAAGCCGACGAGGAGGCCGCCTATCGGGCCAACTTGGCTTGGCGAGCGGCCTGGGAGGCCGAGCACGGGCGCCGACTGGCGGGTCGGAAACCGACCCCGCCTGATCCGGCCGCGCTCGCTGCGCGGAAGATCAACACCACCGACCCCGACACGCGGCTGATGAAGCGGGCTGGTGGCAAGTCGGTGCAGGGCTACAACGCCCAGGTTGTCGCCAGCCCGAGCAAGTGATCCTCGCCGCGCAGGTGACGCAATCGCACAACGACGCAGACCAGCTCGAACCAATGGTCGCGCACGCCGTCGAGACGCTGCGCGAGGCCGGCGTCGCGGAGCCGATCGGGATCGTGCTCGCCGACGGCGGCTACTGGAACTCGCCGGCGATCAGCGAGGTGCGCCGACAGGGAATCGATGCGCTCGTCCCCACCCAGGATCGCCGCCGCTCCGCCCCACGCAAGCTCTCACCCCGCCAGGGACAAGAGGCGCGGCGGATCGAGGCGGTGCTGTCGACACCTGAAGGGCAGGCGCTTTACCGTCGCCGCCAGCAGATCGTCGAGCCCGTCTTCGCGCAGACGAAATGCATCCGCCGCACCGACCGCTTCCTCCGCCGCGGCCTCGCCGCCTGCCAAGCGGAGTGGCAGCTGATCGCAGCCACCCACAACCTGCTCAAACTCTGGCGTGCCGGTCTTGCTCCGGCAGCAACGGCGATCCCGAAGCCAACGGCCGGCTGACGAGCCCGACCCACGGTCGAGCCGTCACTCCCGCGCGGCAATAGAAAACCCCCGCGCTGAGGCTTTGTGCAACAGCCTCCTAGCGGGGCTTTGTTGAAGCGGATGATGGGACTCGAACCCACGACCTTCTGCATGGCAAGCAGACGCTCTAGCCAACTGAGCTACATCCGCGTGGCGCGGCCAGTATAGCCTCAGGTTTCCGCGTCCAGAGCCTCGTTGACCAGGCGGTCTGCCAGCTCGTTGTGGGCCCGCCGGACGGCCGTGTAGCGCACCTTCGCGAAGCGCCGCTCCAGGTCGTTGGCCTCCTCCCAGAGCGCCCGTAGCGCCTCGTTCTTGACCCGGTAGTCGCCGCGCATCTGCTTCACCAGCAGCTCGGAATCCGAGATCACCTCGAGCTCGCGCACGCCCAACTCGGCCGCCTTCGCCATCCCCGCCACGAGCCCGCGGTACTCCGCGACGTTGTTCGTCGCGCGGCCGATCGCTTCGCCGTGCGCAGCGAGGACGTGGCCGTCGTCGGCCTCCAGCACGTAGCCGTACGCCGCCGGCCCGGGATTGCCGCGCGCGCCGCCGTCGGTCGACAGCCGCGCCTTCACCCGGCTGTCTGCAGATAGCGCTCGGCCTCACGCGCGGAGCGCAAACGCACGTGCGGATACCCACCGACCAGCTCCGCCCGCCGCCGCTGACCGCGGCGATAGGTCTTCAGGAGAAACCAGAGGATCGAGTCGCGGCTCAGGAACGATCGCCGGAAGCTTTCCGCGTTCGTCGTTCCCCACAACTGCTCGCGCGTGCGCAAGCGGCGCACCGTCCTGCACAGCAAGCGCCAGAACGTCACCACAAACGGCGGATCGAGCCACACGACCTCGTCCGCCTGGTCGAGCACGGACGTTCCGAGCCGGGAGCCGTAGTTGCCGTCGACGACCCAGCCGTCGCCGGCGAGGACTCTGTCGATGCGCGTCCGCAATTCCTCGGCCGAAGACTCAACCCAGCCAGACCGCCAGTGCAGCGCGTCGAGCTCGATGTGCGGCACGCCGAGGCGGTGCGCGAGCGCACGCGCGAACGTCGTCTTACCCGACCCCGTGCTGCCGATCACGCAGACCTTCAGCTCGCGGTGTCGATCTGCGCCTTCTGCAGCTTGCCGCTGTAATCGACGTAGATCGACTTCCACTCCGTGAAGACGTCGAGCGCCGCCTGGCCGGCTTCGCGGTGACCGTTGCCGGTGTCCTTCGTGCCGCCGAACGGGAGATGCACCTCGGCGCCGATCGTGCCGGCGTTGATGTACGTGATGCCCGCCTCCAGGTCGCGCATCGCGCGGAACGCCGTGTTCACGTCCCGCGTGAAAATCGAGGACGACAGCCCGTACTTGATCCCGTTCGAGACGCGGATCGCCTCGTCGACGTCGCGTACGCGAATCAGCGCGGTCGTCGGGCCGAAGATCTCTTCCTGCGCCACACGCATCTGCGGATCGACATCGCCGAAGATCGTCGGCCGGTAGAAGAAGCCCTTTTCGAGCCCGTTGTCGGTCGCGACCTCGCCGCCGGTCAGCAGCCTCGCGCCCTCGTCCTTGCCGATCCCCGTGTACGAGTGGATCTTCTCGAGCGCGCTCTTGTTGATCACCGGGCCGACGTCGGTGTCGTCCTCCCACCCCGGACCGAGCCGCATCTTCTCCGCCGCGGCGACCAGCTTCGACTGCAGCTTCTCGTACGCGCCCTCCTGCACGATCACGCGCGAAGCGGCGGTGCAGCGCTGTCCCGACGTCCCGAACGCCGACCAGAGAATCCCTTCGACTGCGAGCTCGAGATCGGCGTCGTCAAGGACGATGATCGCGTTCTTGCCGCCGAGCTCGAGGTGGACGTGCTTCAACCCGTCCGCGGCGTTGCGCATCACCTCGACCCCGGTCTCGCGCGAACCGGTCAGCGTGATCACGCGCACGTCTGGATGCTTGACGAGCCGGTCCCCGACAGCGCCGCCGCCCCCGTGCACGATATTCAGCACGCCCGCGGGCAGACCGGCCTCCGCGAACAGCTCGACGAAGCGCTCACCGAGGGCCGGCGTGTCCGTCGCCGGCTTGAAGACGACGGTGTTGCCGCAGACGAGCGCGGGCGCGATCTTCCAGGACGGGATCGCGATCGGGAAGTTCCACGGCGTGATCGCGCCGACGACCCCGATCGGCTGGCGCACGCTCATGTTGAACTTGTCGCGCAGCTCCGACGGCGTCGTCTGGCCGAAGAGGCGCCGTCCCTCACCGGCCATGTAGAGGCTCATGTCGATCGCCTCCTGCACGTCGCCGCCCGCCTCGGCCTTCACCTTCCCCATCTCGTGCGTCATCAGGTCGGTGAGGTCGTCCTTCTCCTCGATCAGCAGGTTCGCGAAGCGGTAGAGGATCTCGCCGCGCTTCGGCGCCGGCACCAGCCGCCACGCCTCGAACGCCGCCTTCGCCGCCTCGACGGCGCGGTCGACGTCCTCGGTGTTCGAGCGCGGGAAGACACCGATCGCCTCGCCCGTCGCCGGGCTCGTGCTCTCGAACGTCTCGCCGGACGCCGAATCGAGCCACTCGCCGCCGATGTAGTTCTGGAAGGTCTTGGTCCCCGTCAGCGCCACAGGGGCGAGTCTAGTCAGCCGGCGCGTCCGTCTCCGGGAAGGTGCCCGGCACCCGCGGGCGGCGCCGGTCGCGGATCGTGCGGTGCTCCCGGGCTCCGTCCCCGCCTCCGCCCTTGCGGTTCCGCCGGTCGGGGCCCTTGCGTCGGTCGATGATCACCGTGACGTTCGGGTTGTCCTTGTAGTACTCGACCATCTTGTCGTACAGCTCGTCGGCGAGCTCCGGCGGGATCACGCAATAGATCACGTTCTGATTGTAGGAGTGATGCGCAGCAGCGCTAGAGCCAAGGGGCGTGCTTCTTCAAACCGAAGCTGACCGAGCTTGTTGGATTAGACGGCCCCACGAGCAAAGCTCGTGCGGCCTCTATGCGGCGCCGCCGAGTCGGCGCCTAGAGCCAAGGGGCGTGCTTCTTCAAACCGAAGCTGACCGAGCTCGTTGGATCAGACGGCCCCACGAGCAAAGCCCGTGCGGCCTCTACGCGGCGCCGCCGAGTCGGCGCCTAGAGCCGTTCGATGTCGGGAACGAGCCGGCCGTCGTCCTCGATGCGTGCGTTCCAGCGCTGGTACGTCGCGTCCAGCTCCGGCAGCTCGTGCCCGCGCTCGGCGAGACGCACCGGTTGTGCGGAGTCCGGAGTGACGCGGTACTGGTACCACGAGATGTCCCAGGCGACCGTGACGACGAGCTCCCCGCTGACGCCGGAGAGCGGGACGATGCTCGCCCGCGGTTCGCCGAGGCTCTTCGCAATGCCGCCGACGGTGCGGCGGTAGTCGCTCGCGTTGAAGATGTCGGCGGCCTCGACCATCTGCTGCTCACGCGCCGAGAGGCGCCGGAGGATCGGCTCCGCCACGACCGGGTCATCCGGCGGCTGCCGGCGCGGATCGAACAGCGACGCGAGCCCCCGCCGGCGGCGGCGGCGCTGGTTCGGGACGGTCGGCGTCGTCGGGCTGCCCTCCTTGACCCAGCCGTGCTCGATGGCGATGTCCTGGCAGAGCGGGCACACGTCGACGAAGTCTTCGCCGTTCGGAGAAAACCGCAGCGAACGCTCGCCTGTAAGGAGCGTGCGCTCACAGACGGCGCAAATCATCTTTGCGCGCTGGCGTGCGAGCTGGCGCATGTGCGGACCCTAGCCCACATAGCGCAGGTCGCCGGTGCTATGGTCATTCTCATGTGTGTTTTACATGTAGGTGCCTGCTGAGCGGCCGCCGCGCCCGCTACCGGCGAAGGGGTCGCCCCGGCCATTGGGGCGTCCGCGCGCGGGTGGAGCGCTTCAGCGAGCCCGCGGTGCTGCTGCTCCTCCGTGAGCGACCGGCCCACGGCTACGAGCTGCTCGACGCACTCCCGGATCTGACCGGAGAGGCACGCGTCGACATGGGCAACCTCTACCGCGTCCTACGCGGCCTCGAGGAGGACGGGCTCGTGACGTCACGTTGGGAGGCCGGCGAGCCCGGCCCCGCAAAGCGCACGTACGAGCTGACGCCCGCCGGCACCCGCCTGCTCGACGAGTGGGCCTCGGCGCTGCAGCGCTCGCGAACACGCATCGACAGGTTCCTCGATCGCTACGAAGGGAGGTGACCATGCACCACGGACGCAGACGACACCATCGCGGCCTCGGCCGCCGGTGGTACGACCGGGAGAACGTCCTCGAACGGCTGGAGAACTACCAGCGCGACCTCGAGCAGGAGCTCGCTGACGTCTCCGACCTGATCACTCGGCTCCGCGCCGGCGAGCAGCCGGGCCAGCCGGAGCCTCAGAGCGTGTGACCCGCACTGCTGGGGTCTGACCCGGAGGGGTCAGACCCCGACGGCGGGGAAGACTCCCGCCGTGTACGCGGGAGTAGTCGTCCTGCTCTTCCTGCTGGGGACGGCATTCTTGGTCGGAGCGACGCTTCGACTCCGCTCGACACCCGAGCTCGTGCTCGCCATGTACGTCGTGGCGTTCGCCGAGGTAGTCGGCCTCACCCTCTTCCTTTCCGCCTTCGACTCGGTGACGCGCGGCTCGCTCGTCGCAGGGACGATCGTGCTCTTCGTCGCGGCAGCGGCGGCCTGGTTCCTCGTCGGGCAGCCACCGTTGCCGCGCCTGCAACGGCCTTCCGTCGGTACGCGCCCGGTGTTGGTGCTCGGCGCGGTCGTCGCCGTTGCGCTGGCGTACGTCATCGCGCTCATCGTCGGGACGCCCCCGAACGGCTGGGACGCGCTCAACTACCATCTCGCGCGGGCGGCGTTCTGGCTGCAGTCGGCCCACGTCGGCTACATCGGGGACGCGTACGACCAGCGGCTCAATTTCAATCCGCCGAACGGAGAGATCGGGCTGTCCTTCGTGTTGGGCGTGACTCGAGAAGAGACGCTCGCCGGGCTCGTCCAGTTCTTCGCCGCGATCGCATGTGCGGTCGCGGTCTTCTGCCTGGCCCGGAGGTTCGGGCTGACGCGGGCGGAGGCTTCCTTCGGGTCCCTGCTCTTCCTGACGCTGCCGATCGTCCTCCTCCAGTCCTCCGGGGCGAAGAACGACGTCGTCGTGGCCTCGTTCGTGCTCGCCGCGTGCGTGTTCGTCCTCGGCTCGTCGCGCCGTGAGCTCGGGCTCGCTGCGCTGGCAACCGCGCTCGCGATCGGGACGAAGTTCACCGCGGCCTACGGCCTCGCGGTGCTGTTCGTTCTCGCGCTCGTGGCGACGCCGCGCCTGCGGCGATCCGGCCGTCTCATCGCCGTCGCGGTCGGCGCGGTCGTGGGCTCGTACTGGTATCTCGTCAATGCGGTCGATACGGGCGATCTGCTGGGCGACCAATCCAACGCCGGCAAGCTCACCGCGCCTCTCCACCCTCGAGAGAACCTGCTCACCGCGTACGGCCTCGTTATCGACACGCTCGACCTCTCGGGTGCCCAGGGACGGGATCTCCTCCTGTACGTGGCGGCCGCTGTCGTCGTCGCGGTCGGCCTCGCACTGGTGCGTCCTCGTTCCGCGCGAAGCGTACGTTCCGCGGTGCTCGGAGGCGGCATCCTCGCTTCGCCGCTCATCCTGCTCGCAGCGAGCATGCACGTCGGGCGGCCGAACCTGATCAGGTTCTACGACTTCCTGGGTCAGCCCAAGGGCTATCTGGCCGTCGGCGATCTCGTCGCATCTTCGCCGAGAACGGCGAGCGACACCGCTTCGTGGTTCGGTCCCCTCGGATTCCTGCTCGTCCTCGGCGCCGGGACGGCCGCACTCGTGCTGGTACGCAGACGCCGCCTACCACGCATCGCCGCTGTAGCCGCTACGACGCCGCTCCTCTGGTTCGCGGTCGTCGCGCTGACGCTCACCTATCACCCGTGGCAAGGGCGCTTCTTCATCGCTCCGATCGGGCTCTCCGCGGCGCTCTGGGGGCTTACGCTTCGAGCCAGAGCCCTCGCGTGGAGCGCCGTCGCCCTCGCCGCGGTGACAGCGCTGCTGTCTCTCGATCACTTCGCGGAGAAGCCGGCCGGTGTGCGCTTGCTGGACCGGACGCGCACCAGCTCGGTGTGGCACCTGGAGCGCTGGGAAGTGCAGTCGCAGCACGATCCTGCGCTCGCCCCCATCTTCCGTTTCCTCGACCTGAACGTACCTCGCCACGACTCGATCGCACTCGCGCTCGGTCCCAACGAATTTGGCTTCCCGGCCTTCGGCCCAAAGCTCGAGCGGCGCGTCGAGTTGGTTCCGTTCGGTTCCGACGCCCACCGCGTCTCAACGCGCTGGCTGTACGCAGACTCGCAACGTGCGACTGAGATCGACTCCGGCTGCTGGCACTCGGTCTTCCGCTCCGTGCGCGGCACGGTCTTTGCTCGAGCTCCAGGCTGCTCGTAGGTGCTACGCCTTGGCTGTCGCGTGCTGCAGCAGGTCCAGCACCTCGCCGGCCTGCTCACCGCCCGCCTCAGCATGCGCGATGAGCGGAATGCCGTGCGGGCCACGCGCATCGCGCAGGTCGGGCTGAGCTTCGAGCATCGCGCGCACGATCTCCGTCTCGCCGAGCATCGCGGCGGCGAAGATGTCCATCCGAGCGCCGTGCTCCAGCAAATGCTCCGCGATGTCGCGCCGGCCGACATGTGAGGCTGCGCCGAGACCGGTTTCCCAGTCCCCACCGCCCCAGTCCCACGCGGCGTTGACGAGCGCCGGCTCTTGCTCGAGCAACTGCTTCACGACGCCGAGATCTCCATGCGCCTTCAGCACGAACTCGTTCACCAACTCTGGGTCGATCGGAACCGGCTTCTCGTCGGTCACGCCTTGACCTCTTCCTTCTCCTTCTTCGCCTCGTCGATCACCTTCTGCGCGATGTGCGACGGCACCTCCTCGTAGCGCAGGAAGTGCATGTGGTAGTCGCCGCGGCCGCCGGTCATCGACGTCAGCGCCTGCGAGTAGGTGAGGATCTCCGCCATCGGCACCTCGGCCTTGATGCTCGTCATCCCCCCGCGCGGCTCCATGCCCTGCAGGCGTCCCCGCCGTGAGTTGAGGTCGCCGTTGACCGCGCCGACCGCGTCGTCGGGCGTCGTCACCTCGACTTCCATGATCGGTTCGAGCAGGACAGGATCCGCCTTCTCGTAGGCCGACTTGAACGCCATCGAGCCGGCGATCTTGAACGCCATCTCCGACGAGTCGACGGAGTGGTACGAGCCGTCCACGAGCACGACGCGCAGACCCTGCACCGGCGCGCCGGCGAGCTCGCCATGCTGCATCGCCTCCTGGACACCCTTGTTGACGGCCGGGCGAAAGCTCTGCGGGATCACGCCGCCGACGATCTTGTCCACGAACTCGTAGCCCTGGTGGCCGTCGAGCGGCTCGAGCTGGATCACGCAATCGCCGAACTGGCCGCGCCCGCCGGTCTGCTTCTTGTATCGGCCCTGCGCGCGGCTTTCCTTGCGGATGGTCTCCAGGTAGGGGACGCGCGGCTGGTGCAGGTCGACCTCGACGTTGAAGCGACTTTTCAGGCGGTCGACCGCGACCTCGACGTGCATCTGCGAGAGACCACTGAGCAGCTGCTCCCCGGTCTGCGGATCGCGCCGCATCTGGATCGTCGGGTCCTCCTCGCCGAGGCGGCGCAGCCCGGCCGCCATCTTCTCCTCGTCGCCCTTCGACTTGGGCGTCACGGCGAAGCTCATCACCGGCTCGGGGAAGCCGATCTCCGGCACTTCGACCTGGCGCTCCGCCTCGAGTAGGACGTCACCGGTCTGCGTCTCCTTCAGCTTCGCGACCGCGCCGATGTCGCCCTCGCCCAGCTCCGTCACCTGCGCATGCTCCTTGCCCTGCACCTCCAGGATCTGGCCGATCCGCTCCTTCGAATGAGCGCGCGCGTTGACGACGTTCGCGTCGCCCTTGAGCGTGCCGTTGAGCACGCGGAAGACGTTGATCCGGCCGGCGAACGGGTCGGCGATCGTCTTGAAGACGAACGCGGCGGTACCGCCGCCGTCGACGCTGATCGGCGCGCCCTTGCGCGCCGGTGACGGCACGCCCTCGACGAGCAGGTCGAGCAGCGCCGTCGGGCCGAGATTCTTCGACGCAACACCGCACGCGACCGGGAACACCTCGCCCCGCGTGACCGCGTCCTTGAGCGCCTTGGCAACCTCCTCCGCGCCGAGCTCCTGGCCGTCGAGGTAGCGCTCCATCAATCCCTCGTCCGTCTCGACGACCGCGTCGAGCAGCTTCTCGCGGTACTCGTCCACCTGCGCCTGCAGCTCGGCGGGGATGTCGGCCGGTCCGCTCTCGCGCTGGCCGCCCGGATCCATGTACGCCTGCATGTGCAGCAGGTCGACGATCCCGGTCAGCTCGTGCTCGGCGCCGATCGGGATGTGGACCGCGACGCACTTGTCCGACAGCTGCTCGCGCATCGCGTCGAGCACGCGGAAGAAGTCAGCCCGCTCGCGGTCGAGCATGTTCACGAAGGCGACGCGTGAGAGATCGCCCTCGTCGGCGCGCGCCCAGTGGCGCGACGTCTGCACTTCGACGCCCATGACGGCGCTGACGACGAACAACGCGCCTTCGACGACGCGCAGCGCCGCGATTGCGTCGCCCTGGAAGCCGGCGTCGCCCGGCGTGTCGATCAGGTTGATCTTGCGCTCCTGCCACTCGAGGTGGCAGATCGACGCGGAGAGGGACATCTGCCGGCGCTGTTCGTCCTCGTCCCAGTCGCTGACCGTCGAGCCGGACTCGACCGTTCCGAGCCGGTTGGTCGCTCCCGCCTGGAACAGCAACGCCTCGACGAGCGACGTCTTTCCCGTCCCGCGGTGCCCGACGACGGCGACGTTTCGGATCTTCCCCGGCTCGATTGCCATGCGGCGGCAATCGTATCCGGGGTCAGCTCTCTAGAGCGCCCTAGTGGTCGAGCCCGAGAGCCGGGCCTTCAAGCGCAGGATCGCCTTGGTGTGGAGCTGCGAGACGCGGGACTCGGTGACGCCGAGCACCTCGCCGATCTCGCGAAGCGTGAGCTCCTCGTAGTAGTAGAGCGTCACGACGAGCTTCTCCCGGTCGGGGAGGCGGGCGATCGCCTCGCCGATCGCCTCCTTCATCTCCGTCTGGGAGAGCGAGCCCTGCGGGTCAGGCGCTTCGGTGTCCTCGATCGTGTCGATCATGGCGACCTGGTCGCCGCCGCCGCTCGACACCGTCCAGAGCTCGTCGAGCGCGGCGATCGACGAGCGGGAGATGTCCGTCAGGGACTCCCCCAGCTCGTCCTCCGAGATACCGAGCTTCTCGGCGATCTCCTCGTCGGTCGGGGCGCGGTGCAGCTTCCGCTCGAGTTCCGCAATCGCCCGTTCGATGTCGCGGGCGCGGGCGCGGACGGAGCGCGGCACCCAGTCCATCGCGCGCAACTCGTCGATGATCGAGCCCTTGATGCGGGCGATCGCGTACGTCTCGAACTTGACGTCCCGCTCGGGGTCGTAGCGCTCGATCGCGCCGATCAGCCCGAGGAGCCCGTAGGAGACGAGGTCGCCCTCGTCCACATGGGCGGGCAAGCCCGAGCCGAGGCGGCCGGCGACGTACTTCACGAGCGGCGCGTACGTGAGGATCAGCCGGTCGCGGAGCGCCTTGTCGCCCCTGTTGGCGCGGTAAGCGCGCCAGAGGGTCTGAGTGTCCTCGGCCTCGGCCACGGGCAGAGGATACGCGGTGCCGCGGCTCTACCTGAGCGCCCGGAAGGCCATCGATGCGAGCCAGACGGCGAGCGCGACGGCCGCGAGGACGATCGCCCATCCGGCCATTTCGTGTCTGGCACCGTAGGCAGCGGCGAAAGCGATCCCGCCGAAGCCGATCGAGAGAAGTGCGAACAGTGCGCCCAGAGCCCGGCGCTGTCTCAAGAGGCCGAAAACCTCACGGCTACAATCCTCGCGCAAATACAGGGGCGTAGCTCAGTTGGTAGAGCGGCGGTCTTAGCGCTTGCAAGTCCGGCGCCGCTGCGCGGCGCCATGATGACTTGCAAGCGATCGTTTGAGGCGAACGTTTGCGGCCGTGTCGGGCAAAGCCCGCCACGGCGACGAAATGGGTCAGGGCTACAATCCGGCCGAACACAGGGGCGTAGCTCAGTTGGTAGAGCGGCGGTCTCCAAAACCGTAGGTCGGGGGTTCGAGTCCCTCCGCCCCTGCTGAAGCTTTCCAGGGAAAACCGCACGGTTGACCCATAAACCCATCATCGGAGTCTCTCGACGGTTACCGCTTGCAACCGCTACGGACCGCTCCTAACGGCGGACGGGTGTCGCGCGGGTGTCGCGCGGTGTCGCGCACCGTTCGCTCTCGCGCGTGTAACTAAATGCCCGTATGCCGCAAGCCGGTCTGTGCGACGCCGCTGAGAACATCGACGGCGACGTCTCGGCCGACGCCGACGACGCCAGCGCGAAGGCGCTCCCACTTCGAGCGCTCCTCATCCGACGCGGCCTCTCTTCGACGTGCTCGTCAATCAGGGCGAGTAGACGCGTATAGGCGGCGTCGGCTGCGCCCGACGGCGACCCGGCGGTGATCTGTAGCCCCTTCTCTGTGATCTGGCAGTACCGGAATCCCATTGACCGAGCTTTGGTGTCGAGGTAGCCAGTAGTGACGAGCATGCTGAGGACTCGATCTGTGCGGGCATCGCCGGGCTCGCGCCCGAGTACCTCGTTGACGGTGTTGTCGCTCACGCCTAGATCGGCGTCGGCGGATCCGCTCGCGGTGTAGAAGGCTTGCAGCACCGGGAGCACTTCCGTCTCCCAGTCGTAGCCGCCGGTGCCGCCTTCGTTCGGATCGCGTTCGGCTTCGGCCGCGCGATGCTGAAGCTCGACCCGCTCGAAGCCCGCGACGGTCACGTCAAAGAACCACTCCTCCCAGACCGGCTGTACCGCCCGTCCTGGGCCGCGCCTCGGCACGCTCCGTGTCTCTTTTTTGAGCCGGATTAGACCTTGCTCATGGAGGTCCTCAAGGTCTTGGAGATTGCAGTCCGCGGGCTCCTGATCGCCGAATCCGCTATGCGAAAGCAGCGGCCCGGCGTGACTCTCGATGCGTTGCACTCGGAATCTCTCCCGCTTCGGTCTGAGTGCGCGATCGGCCGCGAGCCGGGAGCGTCTCACGACGCTACCGGTAGGCGGGCCGGGGGATTTTTAACGCCCGGGGCTTTAGCGCATGGGCCTACTGATCGCCGTCGTCTTGCTCCCCCTGCTCTTCGCGGTCCTGGCCGCCCACGCCGTCGTGCGCGTCGGGCTCGCGCTCGTCAGCCTGGCCTTCGCGCCAGTGCGGCTCTACGTGGCTTTGCGTCGCTAAAACTGGTCAGCGCCGATCAGTTTCTAGAGCGCGTCGAGCTCGTCCCTGGGCGGAAAGCATCCGGCGGCGGGTTACTAAAGCGGCAACGGCGTAATCGACGCCCATTACGCTTTCGAGGGTGGACAGACCGCTAGAGGAGTTTGGGCCGATCCAGGTGATCAAGGGCCGAGAAGAGTGGAAGTATTGGACCGCGACCCCTGGTGACCTTGCGGAGATCGGTCAGGCCGCTCTCGATCTCGTCGAGGGCGTCGCTAAGTCGGTCTCGTTCGCCGCGGAAGTCTCGGCCCCCGCATTTGACGCGTCGTTCCTCACACCCGCCCAGCTGCGCAGCGGCTTAAAGCCTGAGGACCTTACTGAGCTCACCTCTGTCGAGATCCGAGTCGACGAAGAAGGTGGGGCCTCTGTACCCGCCCGCATCTGTTTGGCTGATCCGTGGTCCTACCTCGTTGAAAAGCGCGAGTGCGATGGCTGGCGTGTCGCGCGTGTCGTCGACGATTTCGCGTAGCCACAAGATGTTCGCCGTCGGGAACCGCACAGCCCCGGCGTCGGCATCCTCCTCCCGACGCCGGGGCTTCCGGGTTCAAGGTTCCGTGCGCGCGCACGATGGGCGGGGCTTTGGGGTTTGCTCCCGCCCCGACTGCTGGCCTGCGCGGAGAAGCCGGGGGAGGGGTCGCGTGAGCCAGCCTCTCCCTCGGATCACCTAGGCCGCGATCACGATCGTGATCGCCTGGGCAGCCGTTGCCGTCGCGGCCGTCGCCCTCTTCGCCCTCTCCCGGCGACGGCGTTGAGCAGGCGCAGCAGGGCGCCTAAGCCACGCTCTGCCCTCGCGAGTAGCGGATGAACCGACAAAGGTGTCCCGCGCCCGCTGCGTCTTACAGCGGGGGTTCTAAGAGGTTGCAAGCCCCATGCGTGCGCGAGGCTCACCCGCCATGGGCCGACACGCTCGCGCCGCCGTCGTTTGGATTAGGACCGAGGAAACTTGAGCGACTGCAAAAGGCTTTCCGCCTTCATCAGGAAGGCTGGGAATTGGTCCATCGGAAGGAACGCCGGTTCGATGAAGACCACGATGGTCTTTGCTCTGATCTGCAGCACGATGATGCGGAAAGCGACGCCCTTACCGAGCTCGAAGGCGTCGCCGTAGAACCTTGCTTTACCTGACTTAGGAGTGAAAGGGATGAACGTGTGCTGCTTGCCAGTGATCGTGCCGTCGAACTGAATGCCCGTGAATCCGCCGATGGTGACGTGTGAGCTTGGCGAGTAGGTAGCCCCGTGTCCGCGCGTTCGCAGATAGTTCGCCGTTGCTGTCGCGGAGCGTGTCCTCGTGTACGAGGTGACGATCGTGATCGCCCCGAGTGGCCCAGCATCGGTCGTCGAAGGAGTTTGGATCACGCCAACCCAGCCGAAAAACGGCGGCTTCCTGCTGTGTCGACCCACTGCCGATGTTTTCCATTGCGCCCCCGACCAGCTGCCATCGGGCGGCGTGACGCGCAGCGCGATCGGGAAAGCGCGCTTCGCTTCGTAGGTCACCCCTGCCCGGAGAGGGGCCGCTTTGCCTCCGTCGATCAAGCTCACCTTGATGGTTGGCAGTGGCGTTACAGCGCTGCTCGTTGCTCCAGCCGCCGTTAAGAAAGCGACGGCCGCCAAACTCGATAGAGAAACGATCACCCGGCGCATACCCACTCCTTCGGAAAAATGGCTTACGACCCTTGCGGGCGAGGAGAGGAGCGGGCGGCGAGGCGGTTCATCGGCCGTCGGCCCGACTAGTCGCTCACGAGAACTATACGACGCTTGAGCCTTTCGTCATTGACGCTCGCGGACTGGCGGATGTCGCACAAAATGTCGCGCACCCCTGGTTTTCGGGACAACCACGCGAAACGGCGTCAGTCTCCAAAACCGTAGGTCGGGGGTTCGAGTCCCTCCGCCCCTGCTGACGATGTGACGAGACCCAGAGCGCGTGGGTCTTTCTCAACGCATCTTGACCGCGTCGCGCCTCCGGGTCGAGACTCGGGCGACCGCGGCAACAGACGAAAGGAGATTCTTGATGAGGCGCGTACGACGCCTGCTCTTAGGCCTGAGTCTCACCGCAGCGCTCGCGATCTCGGCGGGGTCGGCGGCGACGCCCGCCGGCGCCGAGTACGGACCGCTGGCGGTCTACCAGGTTGCATTCTCGTTCAATTGCAACAACCCCAGCTTCTGCGGGCCGGAGCTCGGTGGCTTCTGGGGTTGGGCTGTCTTCAACAGCGACGGCACGTCGGACGCTGAACTGATCGGGTGCGGCCATCTCCAAGGCGGTCCCGGTGGAGGCGGCGGCGGAGCCCAGCACTTCTCTGCCGACGGAACCGGCTGGTTCATCGCGCCATCCTCAGAAGACCCCTCGGTCCTGACATTCTGGATCAGTCACGAAGTCGTAACGTTCACAGGTCACGGTAAGCCGGTGACGTTGACGGATCCGGAACCACCGTACCCATCCGACACCGGCATTCCGGCGACTCCAGGCCACTACAGCACATCCCAGCTGCTCGGCTTCTCGCCGCCGCCCGGCGTCTCGTTCATGGTGCAGGTCGTCAAGATCCCGAACCGCTAGACGTCGTTTCAGGGGAGGCGCTACCTCGCGCCTCCCCTGCCCCCTTCGAATAGGCCGTTCGGCCCATGGAAATCCCGCTGCGGCTCATGTTGAGTCAGTAGAGGACGTTGCACCCCTTTCGACTCTTCCTAGCCCTCGGGGTCGCGTCCGTGCTCGCGGCGGTTTCGGCGCGCCCGGTCGAGTCCACCCACCTGAAGATCATCGTCGGGGTGACCGACGACACCGCGAAGTGGATGGTGCGGCAGGACGGGATCGTCGGCGTCCACCGCGATCTCCGGCTGATGGCCGTCCGGGTGACGATCCCGTGGCGTCTTGGACAGGTCAAGCCGACGAAGCTGCAGGAGGTCTACCTCCAGCGGATCAAGCGGATGACGCTGCTGAACGATCGCATCGTCCTCGCGGTCTACAACACCGCCGAGCTCGCGCCGACGACACGTCAGACGCGGATCCAGTACTGCTCGTTCCTGCAGGGCGCGGTCAAGCGCGTGCCACTGATCCACGACGTCGAGATCTGGAACGAGGCCAACTCGCCGACGTACTGGCCGCAAGCCGCCGGCCCCGCCGCCTACACCAAGCTGCTCGCACGCTGCTACGACGCGCTGCACAGCCGGCCGTTCCCGATCAACGTGATCAGCTCCACTGCTTCGCGCCATGACCCGGCCGGGTTCGTCTTCGGCCTCGGCGACACGTACCGCTCGCTCGGACGCAGCCGGCCGTTGTTCGACACGTTCGGCCACAACCCGTACCCGGAGAACTCCGCCGAGCATCCGTCCGCGCTGCACGCAGGCTCAGATGTGATCGCCGAGGGCGACTACGAGACGCTGATGAACGTCCTGCACACCGCGTTCGACGGAACCGCGCAGCCCGTGCCGGGCGACCGCGGCGTCACCATCTGGTACGTCGAGGACGGCTTCCAGACGGTGCCGCCCCGGGACAAGCTCCGTTACTACCGCGGCCGCGAGAACAACCGCTACGCGCTTCCCGCAGTCTCGAACGACTCGCTCGACCAGGCCACGCAGCTACGCGACGCGATCCTGCTCGCCTATTGCCAACCCGCCGTGTCGGGCTTCTTCAATTTCGGCCTGCTCGACGAGGACCGCCTCGGCGGCTGGCAGGCCGGGCTGCTCTACCGCGACGGGACCCGCAAGCCGTCCTACGACACCTACAAGGCGGCGATCGCCGAGGTACGGCGGCGCGACACTGACTGCTCCAAGGTCCGCGGCGCACCGCAAGACTGAGCGCTCCAAAAGCGTCTAGTCGTCGGCGAGGCGGGGAGGTCGGTCAGAGGGGCTTTCCTCGTCTCGCCAAAGCTCTTGGGGTCTAACCCTGCGGGTCAGACCCAGATGGTGTACGCCGCTTCGCGGGGAACGCGCGCGGGCTCAGCCCGCGCGCTCCTGGCTGGTCGACGTCTGTTCTCTTCCGTGCGGCGCGAGCATGCTGCGCGTGCTCGCGTCGCATCAGTCCGCCTGCGCGTAAGCCGGCTTCGCCCGGCTTACGCTCCGGCTTTGGTCGAGTGGTGATTCGAGCGTCTAAGACTGGCGGTCAGACCCCTGCGGGGTCAGACCCCTCTAACACGCGCTTCAGTCTGTCCAGATCGGAGCGGAACTGGCGCTCTACCTGGCTCTTCGCCACTGCCGCGGCGAAGCGGAGTGCGCCGCCTGTCTTCGCCTCCGCGCTGACGCGCAGCAGGGTGCCGCCGTCGTCCGCGGCAAACGAATGGTGGATCTCGAACTTCACCGGGCCCTTCACCGCCTTCACGTCGAAGCGTCGCTCTGGCTCGAACGCGATGACCTCCAGCTCCGTCTCGGCCGTCCGGCCGAGGAAGCTACGCCGCTCGCGGAAGCGCCGCTCGGGCTCGATCCACTCGGCCTCGATTGCGCTGTCCTGCCACTCCGGGAGGTTGCGCACGTCCGTGACATAGGCGAACACCGCCGCGACGGGCCGGGCGATCGTGACCTCGAGGTCGAAGCGCACGGCGTGCAGGTTAGGCTGCGCCGCCATGCGTGTGTCCTTCCTCGTGCCCGCGTACAACGAGTCGGCGACGATCGGCGCCGTCCTCGACGCGGTCTGGGCGCTCGACCTCGAGAAGCAGATCGTCGTCGTAGACGACGGCTCGACCGACGGGACGGGTGATCTGGTCGAGCGCTGGCGCGAAGGACGCGACGACGTCGTGCTCGTGCATCAGGAAAACCGCGGCAAGGGTGCGGCGGTTCGCGCGGCCATCCCACACGCCGACGGGGAGATCGCCGTCGTCCAGGACGCCGACCTCGAATACGACCCGGCGGACGTCCCGGCGCTGATCGAGCCGATCGAGCGCGGCGTCGCAGACGTCGTTTTCGGCTCCCGTCTCTCGGGCGGCCGCCCGCAGCGTGCGTATCTGTTCTGGCACCTGCTCGGGAACCGCTTCCTGTCGCTGCTCACCAACGTCCTCTACAACACGACGCTCTCCGACATGGAGACCGGCTACAAGGCCTTGCGAATGGATGTGCTGCGCTCACTCGACCTGCAGCAGGACGACTTCGGGATCGAGCCGGAGATCACCGCCAAGGTCTGCAAGCGCAAGCTGCGCGTGTACGAGCTGCCCATCGCGTACTACGGCCGCACCTACGCAGAGGGAAAGAAGATCACGTGGAGGGACGGGTTCAAGGCGATCCGCGTTCTCCTTGGCGTCCGCCTCTTCGGCTGAGCCTCACGCGCAGCATCGGGATGGCGGCCGCCGTCCTCGTCTTCGCAGGCCTTGCGGCAAGCGCCGTGCTCGGCGTCGTCGAGGCACTCCCCCACGTCGAGGATGCAGTCAAGCACGGCTCGAACCTGAGCGCCTCGGAACGCCGGCATGCCGCGGGCGATCGCCTCCATCTCGACCCGGCGCCGTTCGACGCGTTTCTGGCGAGGCTCCAACCCCGCGAGCGGTACGCGGTGGATGTTCCCGCCGGGGCAAAGGGGCCGTTCATCACCCGCGGCGAGGTCGTGCGTGCGTACAGCGCCTTCTACTTCCTGCCCGCGATCCAGGTCCGACACGCACCGCTCGTGTTCCGCTACCGCTTCAGATGAGAGTCGCCGGGCTGCTCGGTGCAAACGCACTGATGCTTGCGGCGGGCTTCGGCCTGCTGCCGCTGCTGGGGATCGCACGGTCGTGGCGCGATCTGGTCGCTCGCTCCGGGCTCGCGTACCTCTGCGGGATCGTCCTGGCCGGGATCGTCGCGGCCCACCTGGCACTCGTACACGTGAGCGTCGGCTGGATCGGGCTGAGCGTGCTCGCGCTCGCGTCGCTCGCCGCCGGCGCCCTACGGCTGCGCGGCAGCGAACGGCCGGAGTGGCGCCGGCCGGGCTGGTTCTCGCTCGCCGCGGTCGCCGCCCTCGCAGCGTGGCTCGCGGAATGCGCGCGCGCGTTCGCGGTCGCGCCGCTCGACCGCTACGACGCGTGGGCCATCTGGTCGCTGAAAGGACACGCGTTGTACTCCTTCGGCTGGGCCGACTCTACGATCTTCGCGGGCCAGGAGTACCGCTTCGCGAACCTGGACTACCCGCTGCTGCTGCCGTCGCTCGAGGCGATCGACTTCCGCGCAATGGGCGCCTTCGACACGCGGTTGCTCCACCTGCAGTTCCTGCTCCTGCTCGTCGCGGCGCTGGCCGCGCTGGGTGCGGTCCTGCGCGACCGAGTGCCGCAGTTTCTGGTCTGGCTCACGCTCGCTGCGATTGCGTCCGCTCCCGCCGTCTTCGACCAACTGCTCACCGCGTATGCCGACCTGCCCCTGGCGCTGGTGTTTGCCGTCGGCTGCGCAGCAGCCGGCCGCTGGCTGATCACGAATGAGCGCTGGCCGCTCACGGTCGCGACGTTCTGCTTCGCCGGCGCCTTGCTGACGAAGAACGAAGGCTCGCTGTTCGTCGCCGCGGCGTTCGTCGGACTGGCCGCCGCCGCCTACCGGCGCTGGCGCGCGCTGGCGCTCGCGGCCGCGGCGGACATCGTTCTCCTCTTGCCCTGGAAGGTGTACGTGCGAGTCCACGACCTGCACGACATCAACTACAGCCTCACCGACACCTTCGACTGGGATCACATCTCGGGACGACTCGGCGTCGCACGGATCGCGTTCCAGACGCTGGGCGGGGAGATGACCGATCCTTTCAGCTGGGGCGTGCTGTTGCCGGTGCCCTCTACATCTACGGTCTCGTCTGGTCGACGCTCTCCTGGCTCGGTCTGAGCTGGATCTACGTCATCTCCCAGTTCGAGTACAGCTCGTATCTGGGGTCGACGAAGGAGCGCGTGATCGCCACCGTCGTGCTCGGGGGCGCCGCCCTGACGCCGTTACTTGCAGCTGAGACTTGGACTATCGCTCGCGCCCGAGCCCGGCCTCGTGGCGACGCCGGACGAACTCCTTGACCTCCTCGAGGAAGCGCGAGCAGTCGGCCTCGTGCTCATCGGAGATGAACTGACCCGGCGGAGCAACCTGTTGCTCCGCGTTTGCCTCGATTTGCGCCTCGTCTGCCTGCATGACCCGCAGCGCGCGAGTCTACGGCGTTGCTTCCCACAGGCATCACTCGAATGAGGGATGCCTACAGCGAGTCTCCGCAAACAGCGGCTGATTCAAACGAGCGCGAGCTGGCGATGACTGGCCAGACCGGACACGCCGACGCCGACGAGCCTCAATGCACCCGGCCGATCGGTCAAGGCGCGGTCGAGTAACCCGCACGCGAGCCCGCCGATCTGCTCCGCGTCGTCGATCCCGACGCGCAAGGACGTCGAGCGGCTGCGGATCGAGAAGTCCGTGTAGCGCACTTTCGTCGAGACCGTGCGCGCCGTGCGCCCGGTCTTCTGCAGGTGGCCGGCGACCTGCTCCGCCATCCGGCGCAGCTCTGCGTGGAGCTGGACGCGGTCGGTCAGGTCCCGCTCGAACGTGTTCTCGACGCTGATCGAGATCCGCTCCGTCTGCAGCTCGAGCCCGCGCGGATCGATCCCACGGGCGCGGTC
>WNGB01010690.1_pt2 | contig 20320 bp, 11 predicted proteins | sample 5400681 | NCBI WGS metagenome assembly WNGB01 (sample SAMN13153367, study PRJNA577476) | soil metagenome | isolation source: 115 cm soil or saprolite under grassland replicate 2 | place: USA:California | collected 2016-06-15
GGCCGAGAACGCTGCGGATGACTTTCTCTTGGTGCAGGTACAGCGGACGGTCGGGCGGGAGCGGGCGATCGTGCGGCGGATTGATGTGGTTCTGAAGTTGGCATACGACCTTGTCCACAACACCTTCGTTGGCCAATTCCTGCAAAGAGCGACCGGCGACATAAGGCGGATTCAATTCTAGAAAAGGGCCGCGGAACAACGCCCCTGGCAATTCCAGATTGCGCCGCAAGGCGCCGGCGAGAATCGCGTCGCTTCGTTCGACGTTGAAGGTCGTGAGCAGGTAACGAATGAAATTGCTTCGCAACGTTTCAGTGACCTGGATCGCGTTCATAACTATCCTCCGATTCGCCTGTAACCGTAAACAGGCAGGCGACGGGTGACCGGGATGAAAAAGCTGACTCCGGGGTAACGATCAAAATGGAATCTGGCCGCGTTGATGGTCTCTCCGAGGACGGATATTTCAACAAAGGCTTCGAGAGCGCCGAGTCCGTAATCGAGGTGAAGCGCCTGTTGTCCAACGCGCATGTATCGAATCGGCTCGCCGTCCGTGAATTCGGAGCTACCGGCGGAGCTCTTATAAACCACCAGCGGCAACAATTGATGTTCATGCTGGCCGAACTTCACAATGATTCTGACAGGCGCATGTTTGGCCGCGCTCTGCTTTACAAAGTCGGTGAGATTGGCCAGTGGGAATCGCAGCCTTCCTTGCGCGTTAAATTTGCCACTGGTAACAGGAACTTCGCCCGCATAAACCTGGTAAGGCGCTTCTGGCATGCCTTCGACATCAACGATACGAGCGAAAGAAAGATCGTCCAGCGCCAGCGCGAGAGGCTGCGTTTCCCAGGCTGTGAGAGTCCCTATGGAACAGACGCCAGCTCGCAGTATGTGCGGGCGCCACCGCAATGGCAGGCTGAAATCCCCGAAGCGTAGCGTGGCCTCGAAGTCATTTTCAAAGGGCGACCATTCGATGCGATGGATGCCAGGCATGACAGACCTGATGTCGCCTGTCTTGCTGGTCGCCTCACTTGCTGCCGGGCAAGCGATCTGAACCTGCGGCGCCTCCTCGGCCGTGTAAAGGGTACGGTCGAACTCTTCCGCGGAAGGCGTGACTCGCGTCGCGGGTACGAGGCTGAATTCCAGAGGCCGGTATTGGGCGCTTTGCAAGCCACGAAGTAGTTTGAGACGAAAGCGACCGGCAGCCCCCTTCGGCAGGATGACGCCAAGTTGAATTTGTAATTGTCGCTTCGATTCTGACCAGACGGCGATCTCCGAGTCTCTGAGGCTCTGAATCGAGTAAATATGAGCGCCACTCTCCTTTTCATTGATCGCCGTCAGATCGCGCAATTGCAGTTGAAGATTCTTGATCTCTTCCCAGATATGGGCGGCGATGAAAACATCCGGCGCGGCGCCGGTGAAAGTGGCCGCGCCACTGGGGTCATCAGCTTCCGGCAACATCTGCCCTTCCAACCGAAGCGATCTGGAAGTCTCTTCGGCGACGCGAATCCGTTCCAATTCCTCTTTCGGATCGTTCGCTGCGAAAACGGTCACGGGAGGCGAAAGAACAACCGACAGCGCCCGGTATTCCTCAAACCCTCGCAGGGCATACCATTCGCGGCTCGCTTTGACCTCTCCTTCCGCATCACGCAGACGTAGATTCCGGCGAATAAGCGCGAGCCATTCGCCGGCAGGCAGCCCATTTTCGAAGGGGACAAATGTGGCGACCGCGCCCGAGGCTTCGAGCTTAAAGAACAGGACTCTTTCATTTAAAGGACTCGCCGCGTAACGCCGCAGGACAGCGCCATCCTCCCCGCACAGTTCCACCGTAATGTTCCGGGCGTCAGAGTCGACACCGCGCATCCCAACAAGACAGGTCGGTTCGATCTGCCAATATCCATCCTTATGCTCGACCTCGGCGTTATATCGCTCCTTTCCGATCACGAATGACGCTGGTCGTGGGCCTCCGCTGATACTCTGCCTGGGGAAGAAAAGACGTAACTGTCGCGATCTGATATCCCACTGCCAACGCGGAGCGAAAAACAGTGATTGGCGAACGGTCGCGGCCCCATTCCGCTCGGCCCCCATCCCCATCAATTGGTCCCACACCTCGCGTTGTACTGGATGGTCTTCAAGTAAGCTCTCAATGTCCTGCAGGCGGAAAACCCCGCGTTGGCGCAGGTGGGCGGCTTCGCATAAGTCATGTACAAACTGCGCGGCGAGCCGGCGCGAATGACCATTATTGACGAATCGGCTGAGCGATTTCGTCGCGTGAGCCCTATGCGCAACTATCGGAAGCTGGCGTTCGAGTTCCTCAATCTCCATTTCGGAGACGGCGTCCCAGCCAGAGTCCTGGCCGATCTCATGCAGCAGGCGCGCCATTTCCGGCACACAGGCCTGCGGGATTACGGCGTGGTAGAGAATCGGCGTGACGTATTTGTACCCTTCGGCCGGGAAGTATAAACGCTCCAGATTGCTCCGCGCTTCATCGAATCGTTTGCGACAGGCGTTCTGGACGCCGGCGTCGTTGCGCAGTCCCAAACGTTCGAGAAAAACGGACCAGTAGCCCGATGTGTATGTGTCTTCGTAACGGGCGCAGAAGACCAACAGCGCGAGGAATACTCGATCGGGAATCCATTCGAGGTTCTCCGGTTTCTTATTCAACGCCTCTTTGGCAGCGTGACAGACACGCTGGTAGTCATCGTTCGTAAACCTAACCTGGCCGAGCAACTCCACTTTGCCGAATGAGCGATCGAGAAGCTTCTCTACTTTGGCAAGATCGATTTTGTCGGTATTCTCGAACATGACGTTTAGCTGCTGATCACTCGACGGTTGTAAGTCAACCAAAGAAGGCGACCTGAAAGCCTGAGAAGAACGACGGACCAGGCGCCGCTCGGGCCAGGGCCGCGCGACTCGGCGCTTTGTTGCGGAAGCTGCCTGGGCGCTTCTCCGTCCTATTCCGGCGCCTGCCGGATTGAGCGGATCACAATAAATTTTTGAGCGATTACGCTTCGATCCGTTACTTCGCTTGTGATTCATCTCGACCTCGAAATTTCAGACGTCCGCCAGGACTCGAGAAGCCAGCGGCGTTGAAACAGTCTCAACAACTGGGGTTTCAACCGTCGGGCTTTCATATGAAGTCAGCGGCGGCGCTGTTTCGTATTGCAGGCGGTAAAACACCTCTCGCGCGCACTTCACATCTCGCATGCAGTATTCAGCTATCTCTTCATGCCTCCCCTGTTGATAGAGTTCGTAGATCCCCAAACCATCTACGCCTAATTCTTTTGGGGACGGTATTCCCAGAGCCTGAGTCAGTTCATGCAGTGAAATTCGATGGCGCCATTTCGTCCATTCCCACATCGTGTCGAAAACCGGGTATGAGTAATAGCGTCTGAACGACAGGTTTACGCTCGGCCTGATACCGTGGATACAGGATCGTTTGTAAAGAAAGGGCAGGTCGAAATCGAGCAGGTTATGACCGATGAACAGGTCCTGCCCCTCACGAAATCCCGCGACCAGTTTCCAAAAGGATTTCAGTGTGCGCGCTTCGTCCATGTGAAATTGCCGGGTCTCGCGATCCCGCCCCAGCGCGCCGTACTGTTTGATAACGCCGCCCTCTTCAATCACAAGGCCAATGCATAACAGACGGCCCCACTCGCCCCGCAAAGCGAGTTCGCGAAATCGGCGTTCGACCTCCACATCACTTTCCGATTCATCAGGTCCAATCTCGTCAGGCCCAGGCTCCGCATATATTTCCCTCGCCAGTTTCTCTCGAAACGATTCGACGGGCGGCAACGTCTCGATATCCAGAAAGATTCTTATGCTCACGGTGTTCCTCCTATAATCGGCCCCCCCAGAGAGGGCAGACTCATAGTCTTTGAAAAATAAATGCGACGACACTTCTTAAGCCGCGCTAGCGGCGATTGGGCTTAGTCCGGCTCTTCAAAGTTAGGGGAGAGGGCGCATAGTCATTGCGGCCACTTCAGCGCCGGTTGAGTTTGCAGATCGGTCTCAACCGTCCCCCACGACTGACGGCCAAGGGCGGCTATGCGCTAGACTTTGAAGAGCCGGACTAAGCTCACGCAGTCGCTGTGGCGACCGAGAAGACGGTCGTCGCATTCATTTCAAAGAACCCCACTGCCGGCTGCTCCGATTCAGCTCTGTGTTGGGCGAAACAAGCATATTCAAGCCGCGTGCCAATCCTGAAAACTGCGCATTTGATCATTTTTCCGCGGTTTCGATTCTCTGAACGGCAACTTTGAATAAATATTCTTGTGCTAACACAAATGCTCTTGTAGATTGAAGGGATGAAAATCTTACTGGCCTGGATAGGCGCCACAGACCTCAATGCGGCGGCGGGTGAAAGCAAAGTCGGTTCCGGCCCGATCCGCGCCGCCGTCACCGCAACCAAATATGACCGGGTTATCCTGTTGAACAACTATCCCGCGAAGAAAGGCAGCCATTACGTCAAATGGCTGCGACAGGAGACCGGGAGTGAAGCTGAGCATCACCACATCCCCCTGCCCTCGCCGACTAATTTTGGCGAAATCTATAAAGCGGTCGTGAAAACCCTCGAGCAGATGCGGGCCAAATACGGCGATGACGTCAAGCCGACTTTTCATATCAGTCCCGGCACTCAGGCGATGGGCGCGGTTTGGATCATCGTGGCCAAGACACGCTTCCCGGCGGAATTGATCGAGTCGTCGAAGGAGGAAGGCGTCCGCAGAGTCTCACTGCCCTTCGATATTTCAGCCGAATTCATCCCCGACCTTCTGCGTCGTCCCGATGAAGAGCTAAAACGGTTGACTCCTGGCCTGCCTCCTGAGAATGCGGCCTTCACTGACATCATTTACCGCAGCAGCCAGATGGACCAGGCCATCGAATTGGCTCGCCGTGTGGCCGCGCACAAGGTTCCCGTTCTGATCGAAGGCGAGTCGGGCACGGGCAAAGAGCTGGTGGCCCGCGCCATACACAATTCAAGCCCACGAAGTGGCAAACCTTTTATCGCAGTCAACTGCGGCGCTATCCCGGCCGAGTTGATTGAATCGGAACTGTTCGGACATGAAAAAGACGCCTTTACCGGCGCATCTCGGAAACGTGAAGGCCATTTCGTCGAAGCTAACGGCGGGACGATCTTTCTGGATGAGGTCGGCGAATTGCCCCTGCCGGCGCAGGTCAAACTGCTCAGAGTCCTGCAGGAACAGGAAGTCATGCCCGTCGGATCGAGCCGCGCCAAAAAGATTGACGTGCGTGTAATCAGCGCCACCAACCGCACGCTCATCAATGAGGTCGCGCATGGGAATTTCCGCGAAGACCTCTTCTACCGGCTGGCCGTCTTTGTTCTGCGGCTTCCCCCATTGCGCGAACGCGAGGGCGACGTCGGTTTGCTGCTGGACAGAATGCTGGACGATTTGAAACGAGAGACACCCGACCTGATCTCAGAAAGTAAAAAGCTTTCTCCAAATGCAAGAAATTTTCTGCTCAACTACGGTTGGCCCGGCAACGTCCGGGAAATGAAAAATACACTCCTGCGGGCCGCCGTGTTATCATCCGGGCCGCAGATCACAGAGGCCGAAATCCGTCAGGCCATCTTTACTGCCCCGACACAAAATAGGGATGGGATTCTCAACCGCCCTCTTGGCAATGGTTTCAACCTGCAACAAGCGCTCACCGAAGTCGCGCAACACTATCTGCGCCGAGCTTTGGAACATGCTCACGGCAACAAATCGGAAGCAGCCAAGTTGGTCGGATTGCCGAGCTACCAGACGTTCACCAATTGGTTGAAGAAGTACGACATTGAGATTGGCATATAATTTGCCAAGCTCCATTGCGAAGACATCGTGGATAATGCGTTTCAGATGTATGTGAACGCTACCCCATATAACTTGAGTTTTACTGCGGCCTCTTTGCGCCCGGAATTGGCGCGAATCGTGGCGGAGTATTTCCTCGCTGTGAGAGATTGGGAGAAAACGAAAGAACATATTCTTTCCACCAATGCGCTCCAGTGCCGGAGCGCGAGCAGCGCGGCGCGCTTGGAGCGAGAACTCCGCCAGCGGCTAGAGACATTGACCGGCGAGCAACTCGTAGTTCTGGCTCAGGCCAATGCGGAAGATCGGGCGGCGATGGCGTGGCTTGCGGCCTGCAAGCGCATCAGCTTTGCTTTTGAATTCGCCGCCGAAGCGCTACGGGACAAACTCGCGGCGCGCGACCCCATCTTGCGCCCGTCCGATTACGAAACCTACGTGGAAAGCAAAGCGGTTGAGCGGCCGGAACTGATGAAATTGTCCGCTTCGACGAAGAGTAAAATCCGGCAGGTCCTGCTGCTGATGCTGTCGGAGGCTGGGCTGGTTGGCGAGGGTATCGCATTGGGAACGATTCAACGGCCTGTTTTATCGCCGGCTGCGCTTCACGCCATCGCTTCCGACGATCCGCGGTGGCTGGCAGGTTTTCTCGTTCCCGACCATGAGATTGGAGGTCTGAGCCTTTTATGAGCAATCTCGGCGAACGTCTATTTCAAATTTTCAGCCATCCGGATTTCCTTGCGATGAAAGGATTGGCCAACGAGGTACCTATCTTTATCCAGACACACGAGCCGGCGCGGGAAGACGTGACCAGACGTATGATCGAGAGCCTTGCCATGCGTTTGCGAAATACCGGGATCACACTAAAGACACTGGATCTCTTCAATCTGGTACTGGCGGAACTGGAGGAACATCAAATCCTGGGTGACTTGCTGCGTGATGAGGTGACCTATGAGAAGACCGATCTTTTCAATACGCTGAAAAATTATTCCGACCCCCAAACCCATCTGATCCCGCGCCTGATCCGAGCTATTGGGGACGATGGGACGCAATTGACTTTCTTGACCGGCTCGGGGCGCGTCTATCCGTTTTTGCGCACACATACCATCCTGGAATCTTTACAACCCGCGATGCTTCGTCATCCAGTAGTCATCTTTTTCCCGGGGGAGTATGTACAGGAGCCTGGTGGCGGCTCGCATCTGAGGCTGTTCGGTTCAATCCCCAGCCCCAAGATCAAGAATCCATACTATCGAGCGATAAACCTCGACCATTACAGACGGGATTTAATCACGGCATGAAAATACACGAGCTATTCATCAAACCCGTTGATCGTCCGATTGACGGCGTTATCAAGGCTGATGACCAGCGCAATCTCCAGATCGAACTGGAGGAGTATGTCGTCACGCGCGACGTCGCCAGGGGGCTTGGCGTTTTTACCGAGCGCTACCTGAATGAACTGACAGCCAACGGGGTTTGGATCTCTGGCTTCTTCGGCTCAGGTAAATCGCATTTGCTCAAAATCCTGTCACTCGTCCTGGACGGCCAGCCATTGCCAAATGGTGAGCGGCCTGCCGACATTATTTTGCCGAAGATTGACGACGAGATCGTGCGCGCTGACTTTCTCAACGCGATTAAGATCCCATCGCGCAGCGTCCTGTTCAATATCGACCAGAAATTTGACGGGATCGGCGGCAATCATTCGGCGCCGATTCTGGAAGTCTTCGTCAAGGTCGTGAACGAATTGCAGGGTTATTACGGCAACCAGGGCTACATCGCGCGCTTCGAGCATGACCTCGATGTGCGGGGTGATTTCGTTCCCTTTAAGGAAACCTATCTGCGGATCAACGGTTCGCCCTGGGAAAAAGATCGCGAGGCGATCGCCACCGCGCGCAAGGCGGCGTTCGGCAAGGCTTATGCCGAGCATTTTGGCGTATCCGAGGCGGAAGCCGCCACTCTTATGCGGCAGGTCATGCTCAACTTGCAAACCGTGGCGGAAACGCTGGGGACCGTATGCAACGGCAGGGCATGGGTCTTTGTCACTTCGCAGGCTGATTTGGAAGGAGTCCTTGGCGCCTTTAGAGGCTTAGAAGCCCAAGACATCACAAAAATCACACTGACAGGCTCTGATGTACGAGAGGTTATTCAAAAACGACTTCTTACCAAAAAAGAGGGTGAACCTGAGGTTCTAACAACGATCTATGATCGTGAGAAGGATAATTTTCAAACGCTTTATCGCTTTGGCGATGGATCAAGAGATTTCAAAGGTTGGCGCGGCAGCGATGAGTTCTGTGGTTTTTATCCCTTTCATCCTTATCAGTTCGATCTCTTTCAAACGGCTATTCAACAGCTTTCTCAGCACAGCGCTTTCACCGGGAAATACTTCGCTGTCGGCGAACGTTCAATGCTGGCTGTTTTTCAGGAAGTCGCCAAGGCCGTGCGCAATCAGGAGGTAGGCCATCTGGCCACATTTGATCTGATGTATGACGGCATCGCCGCCTCCATCCGAGGTGATATGCAAACTTCGCTTAACCTTGCCGAGCGGCAGTTGGGCGATGGTCTGCCGGTTCGCATTCTCAAGGCGCTTTTCCTGCTCAAGTGGGTGCGCGAGTTCAAGGCGACGCCGCGCAATGTGGCGATCCTGCTGATTGACCGCCCCGAGATAGACATCCGCGCCCACGAAAAGGCGGTGTCGGAAGCGCTCGCGCTGCTGGAAAGCCAATCATATCTCCAGCGCAATGGCGATCAGTTCGAGTTCCTCACGGATACCGAAAAGGACATCGAGATTGAAATCAAGAATACGGACATCGACGAATCCCAGGTAACCAAACTGCTCGGCGATGTTCTTTTCACCGATATTCTTCGTGATCCCAAGATCCGCTTCGAGGGCAACGGGCAGGATTATCCCTATGCCCGGAAGCTGGATGACCAGCTCAGCGGTAGAGAGGCCGATGTCACCATCAATATCATCACGACAGAGCATCCGAATCATACCAATGCCGGCGTCCTCGCGATGCAGAACGTCGGCAAGGCGGAACTGCTCGCCGTGCTGCCCGCCGATACCCGCTTGATTGAGCAGGCCCGGCTTTACCTGAAAACGCAGAAATACGTGCAGCAGAACACCGGCAATGGCGATGACACGCGCAAGTCCATTCTCGACCTGCGCGGCCAACAGAACTCCCAACGGCGTACCGATATGCAAACTCTCGCCAAAGAGCTATTGAGCAAGGCACCGCTCTATCTCAACGGCTCGCGCCTCGATACGGTGGGTGAGGGGGATGCCCGCAACCGGGTCGCCAAGGCCTGCCAGGAATTGATCGCCTTCGCGTATCCCAATCTGAAGATGTTGCGGGGGGCATACAGTGAGACCACGCTGTCCAGGGCATTGCTCGAACAGGATGATCTGCTGAGCAGCGGCGCGCAACCGCCGACAGAGGCTGAGCAGGAGGTACTGAACTATGTGATGCGCAACCAGAACAATGGCGAGCGCACCTCCGTCGATGAGATCATCCGCAATTTCGCCCGCCGCCCGTATGGCTGGTATCCGATGGCCACGCTCACCCTCATCGGCAGACTTTTTCGCATGAGCAAGGTGGAGTTGCGCGCCACTGATTTACTCGACGCTTCAAAAGCCTTCGAGATGCTGAAGAACAGCCGCCAACACCCCAATGTGCGCGTGCGATTGCAGGAGCAGTTCGATGCGACCAAGGTCAACGCCCTGAAGAAATTCCACCAGGACTTTTTCGATCGCGCGAACAATGGCGCGGACGCCCGTTCCGTGGGCCAGTTCACTTCCAATGCGCTTGCAGCCGAGGCGCACGATCTTGGCATGTTGCTCGACCAGGCCGCGCGCTACGCTTTTCTGGAACCGCTTCGGCCCATCGCCGCACGGCTTAGTAAACTAGCCGAGAAGGATTACACTTACCTGCTCAACAATCTCGCCGATTTCGAGGATGATCTGCTGACGGCGAAGGACGATCTGCTTTCTCCCATCAAGGCGTTTATGCATGGCCAGCAGCGCAACGCTTATGACGAGGCCGTCGCCTTTCTGCGCGAAGAAGATGCCAATTTTGTCGAGCTTCCATCGGAAGAGACGCAGCCGCTGCGCAATCTGGCCGCGTCCACCCATCCTTACCGCGGCGCGGTCGTGCCCGCCGCGAAGACTGCCGTGGCGAAACTGCGCGGACTGGTCGATGATTTGCTGAAAGCCGAACGGGATAAAGCGATGGCCGCGCTTGCGGAGCAGGAAGCCCGCCTCCGGGCTACTGAGGATTTTGCGTTGCTCGATGATACCGCCCGCCAACAGGTACTGGCAGACACTCAGGCCGCGCATAAATCCATACAGTCCGCCCGGTTCGTCACGGGAATCCGCGACCAGATCAATCGCTACATCACGAAGACTTATCCGGATCAACTCAGGCTGGTTTCTCTCCTGACGCCGCCAGTGTTGAAGACTGACGGAAACACGGACGCGGCGCCTGCGCCCGCCCCGGTCCCAATCAACTACACGCCGGTAGCCCGCCTGCGCCCGCAATGCAATCTGACCTACATTGCCACTCAGGCGGACCTCGAATTGTGGCTCGAAGCATTGCGCGCCGCGGCTCAAGCGGAACTGGACAAAGGGAATCGAATCAGCCTTTGAGAAATAACGATGTCTCGCACATTCACAATCGCTTCGGATCAAACTCTCTGCGCGATGATAGCGGCGGCGACGGAAAGGCTCGTCCTTGTCGCGCCAGGCCTCTCCAAGACGGTAGCGACGGCGCTGGCCGAGCGAATCCGGCGGGACCGCGGACCACGCACTCTCTCGGTAATTTTGGATGTGGACCCGGAAGTTTGCCGTCTGGGGTACGGGGACATTGAAACCTTCGATCTGCTGCGCCCTGCGCTTGAGTCGCGCGGGCTGGCCATTCAGACGCAAAAAGGCGTACGCATTGGACTGGTAGTGGCTGACGCCGAAGTTATGGTTTACTCGCCAACCCCAAAACTGATCGAGGCCGGTTCGACCTCCGAAGAGAAGCCAAACGCCATTCGCATTACAGAAAATGGCGCGCAGGAACTCGCGATCGCATGCGGCGCGGTTAAGGAGACATCATTACCGATTGCGCAAGAGGTTGGACGCGACATCGCCAACTCAGCCAGCATTGAGAAGACCAAAGCGGATTTGAAGGAAAACCCGCCCCGGCAGTTTGACCTCGTCCGCCTGGAGCGTGTCTTCAACTACAAGTTGGAATTCGTCGAGTTTTCAGTTGGAGAATATCGGCTCAATACACGTTCGGTTACATTGCCACCGGAACTATTGGGGCTTGCGGAGAAGGATCTTAAAGATCGCATACGAAATTCATTCCGGGTGTTCGAGACCGGTTCGCCGTTTGAATTTGAACTGCCCGATCCCAACGATGCAAAGATCACACTCAAGGTCACCGAAAAGTGGCTGACTGACGAAGCCGCCAGGTTGCGAAAAGAGTACTTCATTCCACTCGGCTCCAAGACCTATGGCAATCTCATTCTCAAACGTCACAAGCCTGAATTTGAGGAGCAGGTAAAGCGCCTGACTTCACTTGTCGAATCCTACGCCGAACATGTTCGCAAGAGCATAGAGGAAAGGGTTAGCGCCACCCGCGACAATCTCATCGAAGCATTGTATCCGAGGGTAAAAGCAGCCCCGCCCAAAGGCTGGTTGAATCGCACGGTTGACGGAAAGCTCAGCGACGAGGCCCTGCGGCAACGGTTGGAGATTGAAGTGGATCAGGCTTTTGAGGAAGTCGAGCAGTCCTTCAATCCGGTTGTGACCTGTCTGTTCAAAGGCGTGAATTACGAAACCATCGTCAAGGACGAACATTTCCGAAAACGCATCGAAGCCCATTTCGGAAAGGAAGAATCGACCAAACTTCTCTCCGAATACAACGCGGCGCGCGCGCAGGAACACACAAAGGAATTATCGCATTATTCATTGCCGCTCTGAGATTGAAAAAGGTACCCGGCATTGGCAGCAATCTCCAGTTTCATACGGCAGGCCTGCCCTACAGGTAAATTTATGGCGGAAACGAAATCTTCTTCGGAAGAACCAACTTATCCAAGATTTAAGGTAGGTTTCCATCCCTGGCCGGACAAGAAGGTAGGTTTCTATACATGGGCGAACAAGATCGTCTATGTTCGATTCGTTTCATCGGATAGCGACCCTGTAGAGTACAATGCTCTGAGCGTCGTATGCCCGGAGCCATTTCGAGACGGAAAGATCACCCAAAAATGCCGGTCTTTGTTGATTGAAGTCGCACGGCATTATGCCAGAAGTCTGCATAAGCAGATTCGCATTTATTTCTCACAGGATTCCGCCGACATTTTCGATATTCTCAGGATCAGAGTGGCAAAAAAGCCTTCCCAGTTTAAATACATACACCCTGAACGAAATATAGGTACCTTTAAGCCGCTTGCCGTATTGAATGAGCCTGTTCCCGATCCTGAACCTGAAGAGGACGACGGCGAATATATCTATCATCACTATAGACTCAGCAAAGACACAATAGAAAAGATCCGAGCTAAAAACAGCGCCCACAGTGTCGAAATTGCCGATCCACAACCGGATGAGGGCGGGGGCGGCAACTTCGAATTTGATGGGGTTCAGAACCTCCTTGCCACATATGTCGAATGTGAAAATTGCGACGCCAGCGTCGAACTGGCGGACCCGCAATCGAATAAGTGTGCGGATTGCGGCTTCGAATATGACGGAGACGGGAACCTAATCACCAGATATGTCGAATGTGAAAAATGCAGCGCCACTGTCAAACTGGCCGATCCGAAATCGAATCGGTGTCCGGATTGCGGCTTCGAATATGATGGGGATGGGGACTGCATTACCGGAGAGGTCCAATGTCTTGAGTGTGGCAGCACGGTTGATTTGATAAACCAGAAGAGCAACGAATGTGAGGGCTGCGGCTTGAAATACGATGGCAACGGCGATCCCGTAGCCGATGAACCGCCGCCAGGCATGTACATTGGCCGCCAGGAAGGGGGAGGAGTCGGAACATCGTCAATGGAGAGTTACTACGTTGACTGTACTGACGACGGGCAGTGGCTAGTTTTCCATCATGGCGACCATCCTGGTCTTCTCGCTGAAGAAGGACCTTATGACGCCTTTGAACTCCTTGATGCGCTCGAGGAATTTGGATTCAAGCGCGAGAAGATAATCGAGAAACGAATAAAGGGATTGAAAGCAGCTCTCAAAAAGAAGCGACCTCCGTCCAGCGGTTCTCAGTCGCCTGAATCGTGATAGCGCCTTTGAACCGATGAAAACCGTCCACGAAGTCACACAAAGAGGCGCGAAGATTTTGAATTTTCTTTCGTGGTCCTTCGTGCGACTTCGTGGATGTGTTTTGAAGAGAACACTAACTCATGAATACTTCCGCACTCAAAACATTTGCTCCCGCCGTCCGCCGCCAGTTGATGGAGGCGGTCACGCGCAAACTCGATTTCGTTCTGGCGGCTCAGACGCCCGATTACCTGACGACTTACAAAACGCAAGTGGAATCATTGCGCAGGCTGGCGGCAGAAGACCGTTCTGGCCTGGTCGAGCGCGTCGCTTATACATGGTTCAACCGGCTGGCGGCGCTGCGCTATCTGGATGCGAAGGGCTGGCATCCGTTCCGCGCTCGCGTGCTGACCGCCGCTACGACTGAAGAAACCCTGCCGGAATTGCTGAAGATGATGCGCGCCGGAGCTCTGCCCGAAGAGTTGCGCCGCCACACCGATCCGGCGCGGCTGAACGATCTGCTGGATGGCCGAATTCCCTCCCCTGACCCTCAGGGCGAAGTCTATCGCCATTTGGTGTTGGCCGCCTGCCGCTTTTATCACGCGCTGCTGCCCAACCTGTTCGAACGCCTGGATGACGAGACTGAATTGCTGCTGCCCGACGATCTGCTGACCGAACATTCCGTCGCGCAGGGCTTTCGCGCCGAAATCAGCGACGAAGATTGCGCCGAAGTCGAGTTGCTCGGCTGGCTCTATCAGTTTTACATCTCGGAGAAAAAAGATGCAGTGATGGCGCGCAAGTCCGCCGTTCCGTCTGAAGACATTCCGGCGGTGACGCAGCTTTTCACGCCGCATTGGATCGTGCGCTACCTGGTGGAAAATTCGTTGGGCCGTTTGTGGCTGCTCAACCGGCCCGGCTCGCGGTTGCGCGAAAAGATGCCTTATCACATCGAAGGCGAGGCCGAGACCGACTTTCTGAAAATCAAGGGACCCGAAGAGATTCGATTGCTCGACCCGGCGGTGGGCAGCGGGCACATGCTCACCTATGCCTTCGACCTGCTCTACGCGATCTACGAGGAAGAGGGCTACGCGCCGTCCGATATTCCCGCGCTGATCTTAACGCACAACCTGCATGGCGCGGATATCTGCCCGCGAGCCGCGCAATTCGCTTCGCTGGCATTGGCGTTGAAGGCCCGCGAGAAGGCCCGCCGATTCTTTCAATCCGAGAAGTTTGTGCGGCCTCGCATCCTAGCCTTGCAGGATGTGCGCTTTGACGAAGGCGATCTGCGCGAATACATACGCGCGCTGAATCTCGGTGAATTGTTTAATCAGCCGGTGTTGGAATTGATGCGGCAGTTCGAGAATGCGACGACCTTCGGATCACTGATTCAGCCATGCCTCGGCGAAGCGGATATTGTTTCACTTCGCCGCGCAATCGAAGAAAAAGACCTTGGCAGCCAGCTTTTCCTGCACGAGACGCACGGCAAAATTCTGCGTGTTCTTGAACAGGCAGAGATGCTCACACAACGGTATCAAGTCGTCGTGGCTAATCCACCGTATATGGGCGGGAAAGGGATGAACAGTGAGTTATCAAAATTCATTGCGGAATATCTTACGGCTGGGAAAGCTGATCTATACGGAACATTCATACTACGCAATCAGAAACTAGCAACAAGTGGCGGCTATATCGGAATGATTACGATTCCAAACTGGATGTTTCTTAGCAGCTTTGAAAAATTACGATTGCAAGTGCTGGAAGACTGTCATCTAACATCATTGGTACATAATGGCAGAGGGATATGGGGTGGAGATTTCGGCAGCGTTTCATTCGTTTATGTGAATGGCCCCAATGCAGGCTTTAACGGTCAGTATTTGCGATTGTTCAAGAAGCAAGGAGAAATCCAGTCGTCTAATGAAATAGAAGCCAACTTCAAAGACAGGGCTGAGTTTCCGCTCTTCCGCGCCTCTGCCAAAGATTTCAAAAAAATTCCTGGAAGTCCGATTGCTTACTGGGTGAGTCAGAGGATTCTCGGCATATTTGAGCGTTGCCAACCGCTCGGTAATTATGTTGCAGCAAAAGTCGGCTTGATGACCTCTGATAATGCACGATTTTTAAGGTTTTGGTGGGAGGTCCCCAAGCTGAATGTATTCTTCTCAGCGACAACGAGTTTGGAGTCTCAGCAAAGCCAGAAAAGATGGTTCCCTCATAATAAAGGGGGGGCGTTCAGAAAATGGTCGGGAAACCGAGATTATTTAGTTGATTGGGAGAACAGTGGCGAGAGAATCAAGAGAGAAGTTATTGAGAAATATCCTTACCTTAAGGGCAATCCCAATTTCGTCGTGCATGATGATGGCTATTATTTCTTACCGTTCGTCTCTTGGTCAGAGATTACCGCTGCTGCGACTTCATTCAGACTGTTTCCTGCCGGATTTACATTCAATATTAAGGGCATGAGTGTGTTTCCATCCGGTGGTTGCTCTTTTGAGCAATTGCTTGCCCTCTGCAACAGTACCTTTGTTACTTATGTGACAAGGCTATTAAATCCAAGTGTCAGCTTTGGAGTAGGTGATTTCAATTCAATACCCGCAGCTTTCTTGGATCAGACTATCATTTCACCGATTGTCACTGAGCTCATTGACATTGCGAATGGCGATTGGGACAACTTCGAAACCTCATGGGATTTCCGCGATCTTCCCATGCTGCGACCAGAATTGAGATCCGAAACGCTGACAGCAAGCTGGCAGAACTGGAAAGCCGATTGCGACGCCGCCATCCGCCGGATGCAGGAATTGGAGACGGAGAACAACCGGCTCTTCATCGAAGCCTACGGTTTGCAGGACGAACTCTCGCCCGAAGTCCCCGAAGACCAGATCACGCTGGCCCGCGCCGATGCGCGCAAGGACGTGGCCGCGTTTCTCTCATCTGCCGTCGGTTGCATGATGGGCCGCTACTCGCTCGACAAACCCGGCCTTATCCTCGCCGACGCCGGAGACACGCTGGATAATTACCTTACCAAAGTCGGCAAGCCGCTTGAACAACTCCGCTTCGCTCCCGACGAAGACGGCATCATCCCGGTGCTGGACGGCGAATGGTTCGAGGACGACGTCGTCGAGCGCGCCCGCGAATTCCTGCGGGTGACGTTCGGCAAAGCCACGCTGGGCGAAAACCTGCGCTTCATCGAAGAAGCCCTGGGCAAGGATTTGCGGAAGTATTTCCTGACCGACTTTTACAAGAACCACATCAGCAACGAACGCGCCTACGGCTACAAGAAGCGCCCCATCTACTGGCTCGTGCAGAGTCCACAAAAAGGATTCAGCGCGCTGATCTATCTGCACCGCTACACGCGGGACACGATGAATCTTGTGCTGAACCGCTACCTGCGGCCTTACCAGGAGAAGCTGCGCAACCGCCTCGCCATCCTGGCGCAAGCGCAGATCAGCGGCAATCCGCGTGACAAAACCGCAGCCCGCAAGGAAACGGACAAACTGACCAAAAACCTTCGCGAATGCGAGGAGTGGGAACGCCAGACATTACTGCCCCTGGCCCAAGCCCGCATCGAACTCGACCTGGATGACGGTGTGAATGAGTATTTTCGGAAATAGGCTTGATTTTTTTCATTAATCTGAGGCATCACTGTCAGTTCACGCATAAAGTGAAAATTGTCACGCATAAAATGAAAAATTGTCACGCATAAAATGAAAATGACCCTTCCCAGATTCTTGCCCCCATGATCGTAACGCCTCACAGTCTTAGTATGATGAATACTGTTAATGTCTAGTTTCAAGCACTCGAATGACTCCCTTCCAAGCGTTACCGTGTCGCTGTCAGAATGAAAATGACCACTGTTGCTCAGCCTCTTTCTGGAAGACGTCTTCTTCCTTCAGCTTTGATGGCTTCAATATCAAGCGGTTTTCCTTCACCTCTGTCCAGCGACGAGATTCCTTCATCGATATCCGCTCTCAGTTGCTCCAACTTCATCTTCTGCGCTTCGTCAGCTTTCCTTTTTCATTAACTCCGCAGACATTTTGAGAGAGTGCGGGCGCACAATCATTCGGACCGGAGAGCAATCATCGGGTCCACTTTCGTTGCCTGCCGCGCCGGTATCCAACAGGCCAGCAATGCGACGACCGTCAGCAGCGACACAATCGTGACGTACGTCAACGGGTCGGTTGCGCTCACTCCAAACACCAGGGTTTCCATAAATCGCGTCAATGCCAAAGCCCCGCCCAAACCAATCAGGATACCGGCGCCCGCAAGCTTCATCCCCTGCCCGATCACCATCATCATCACATCGCTCCGCCTCGCGCCCAACGCCATTCGTATGCCGATCTCGCGAGTGCGCTGGCTGACCGCATACGACATCACGCCATAGAGACCCACGGCGGCAAGGGACAGAGCGACTGCCGCGAAAATGATCTGCAGGAATGCCGCGAATCGTTCAGGCCCCAGCCGTGCCCTCGGCGCCTGATCCATAGTTTGGATGTCGTGAACTGGAATGTCCCTATCGAGTTTTCTGACCTCGGCTCGCACGGCTGGGACTAAACTCAATGGGTTGTCTCGGGCGCGCGCCACGAGCGCCATTGAATGCACATGTCGCGCGACATAGATCGCCGGTTCGACCTCTGTTTCTCTCACATAATGCTTAGTGTCGGCCACCACGCCCACGATGGTTATCCATGACCTGCTGGTGGTCTGTGGGCCGTCAAATGTTACCTGATGACCGATCGGATTTTGGCCGTCGAAATAGCGCCGCGCAAAGGTTTGATTGATCAGCGCCGCCTTCGGCCCCCCTTGACCATCCTGTTCAGTGAGCGGACGTCCGAGCAAGAGCGGGACGCCCATCGTCTCGATGTACCGGTCGCCCACAGACAACACATTTGCATCGCCGCCAGCATCGGGCGCCCCCGCCGGACGACCGGCGATGCCGAAACCCAGGTTGCTTCCCATGCCACTGAGTGGCAATGGGCTGACCGCCGTGGCCGAGACGACTCCCGGAGCCCCGCGAACGCCCTCGATGAGTCGCTGGTAAAACGCGGCAACCTGCTGATCAGAGTCATATTTCATCTGGGGCAGCGATATTTGCATCGTCAACAGATTCTCCCGATTGAACCCGGCGTCAAGGTTCAGCAACCCGTATAGACTCTTGACCATCAGGGACACGCTGATCAACAGGATCAGACAGAGCGATAATTCAGACACCACCAGGGCCGGGCGCAGGCGTCGCCCCCCGCTACTTGTCCCGGAGCGGTCCCCCTCCTTGAGGGCGTCGTTCAATTTGAGCCGCGAAACCTGGAGCGCCGGCGCAAGGCCAAAGAGCGCGCCGGCGGCCGTCGAGAGCAAGACTGTAAAACCTAACACGCGCGCGTCAACACCGATTTCGCTCGAACGCGGGATGTTCTTCGCGCCGAATCCCACGAGGGCATCGATCCCCAAAATGGCGAGGATCACGCCAACCGCGCCGCCCATTAACGCCAGTAAAATGCATTCGGTGAGTAACTGGCGGACCAGCCGGCCTCGACCGGCGCCGACAGCGGCTCGGATGGCGATTTCGCGCCCCCGTGTGGCCGCGCGCGCCAGCAGCAGGTTGGCGACGTTGGCGCACGCGATCAACAGGACGAACCCTACCGCGGCCAGTAACACTAGCAGCATGTCGCGGGAGTTCCCGACGAACTCTTCACGCAGCGGGACCAGTACAGCCCGCCACCCAGTGTTCGATTGCGGATACTGCTGTTCCAGCCGCGCGGAGATGGCGTTCATCTCCGCGCGAGCCTGGTCGAGGCTCACGCCGGGTTTCATCCGCCCGACCACGAAGAGGAAATCGCTTCGTCGCCCCGCCTGAGCCGGGTCCATCGCCAGCGGAACCCAAAGATCTACGTGGCCAAATACCCAGAGGTCCGGCGCCGCGATCCCCACGACCGTGTGATCCCGTCCATCAAGCGTGACAGAATGTCCCACCACATCAGGATTGGAGCCGAATCGCCGCTGCCAGAGGCCATAGCTCAGAATGACCACCCCCGAAACGCCGGGACGATCTTCCTCTGGAAGAAAGTTGCGTCCAAAGGCGAGGGGAATAGACAGCGCAGGAAAGAGGTCGGACGTGATAACCTGCCCATTCAGCCGTTCAGCTTCTCCCACGCCGGTGAGGTTGAAGGCCCTATCGGTAAAAGCGGCCATGCGCTCAAAGCTCCGGCTTTGCTCTCGCCAGTCCGCGAAGTCAGGCAGCGAACAAGCTTCGGGATGGCCTTGCTGAGGCGCCGACGAGAAGACGACCAGGCGGTCCGGGTCTTCACAAGGCAGCGGGCGAAGCAAGACCGCATTGACCACACTGAAGATCGCCGTATTTGCGCCGATGCCGAGCGCAAGCGTGATGACGGCGATTAAAGTGAAGCCGGGTTGTCTGAGTAACATACGCGCGCCGTAGCGCAGGTCTTGCCACACTTCATCAAAGAGCCGGATGCCACGTTCATCCCGGCTCTCTTCCTTGACCCGCTCGACGCCCCCGAATCTGCGGAGCGCCGCGTAACGCGCCTCTTCCGGGCTCATCCCGCGAGCGATGTTCTCCTCAATCTCTCTCTCCAGATGGAAACGCACTTCCTCATCCAGTTCCTCTTCCATTTTAGGCTTGAAGAAGAGCGCCCGTAATCGCAGTCTCAGCTTGTTAAGCATGGCCATATCCTTTCATTCAGGGTGTCTTCAGAATCAGTTCCACCGCTCCGGTGAACCGCCTCCACGTCTCGGTCTCGGCCGACAATTGTTTCCGTCCAGCCGCAGTCAGTCTGTAATATTTCGCCTTCCGGTTGTTCTCCGACGCGCCCCATTCGGAAGCAATCCAGCCCTGCGCCTCCAGCCGGTGCAGTGCCGGATAAAGTGATCCCTGGCCGACCCGCAATACATCCTCTGAAACCTGCTGTATGCGTTGCGCAATGTCCCAGCCATGAGTCGGCCCGGTCTGAAGCGTTTTGAGCACTAGCAGGTCAAGCGTTCCCTGTAACAAATCGGTTTGTGTCTTTTTCATATGCCCCCTCGACAATCGACAAAGCGAAGAGTATTTGACGCTTTGTCGATTGTCAACAGGAAAGGAGAGTCTCATGGCGTTGAAATACAAAAATCAGTCGAGAATATATGCTAAGGCCCAAGTCTTCTGGACTATAGAGAATGGCTGAAATATCGGCGACTAGAATCATTGAAATACAAAACTTGATGGCGAATATAATGGAAGAACTGCATCGGCAAACGCGAGCGCGAAATCCTCATCTGCGGGCTGGTTGGCGATTCGACC
>WNGB01017201.1_pt1 | contig 20312 bp, 14 predicted proteins | sample 5400681 | NCBI WGS metagenome assembly WNGB01 (sample SAMN13153367, study PRJNA577476) | soil metagenome | isolation source: 115 cm soil or saprolite under grassland replicate 2 | place: USA:California | collected 2016-06-15
CGGCCGTTCAAGGCCACCGCCGGCTTGCACCATCCGCTGCGCCATTTCGACAGGCAACTCGGGACGACGATGCACGGGTTCCTCAATGTCTTCGGTGCCGGCGTGCTGGCGTCCGCGCTCAACTTGACTGAGGAGGAACTGCGGCCCATCCTCGCGGACGAGGATCCGAGCCATTTCCGCTTTACCGACACGGCCTTTCAATGGCAGGAATTGAGCGCGCCTCTCGGGGCAATCGTGGCAGCGCGTCGGGAGCGTTTCATCTCGTTCGGCAGCTGCAGTTTCGACGAGCCGCGCGCCGACCTGCGCGCCCTGGGACTGCTGGAATCGCGGGAAACCCCTCGGTCGGCTTGATTCCTGGTCGCAATCATGGCCAACGCACCGCCAACTGACGAGGCTCCGAGAACCGCTCCCACCAGGGTCGCGAGGGGGTGGCGACGTTGGCTGATCATCGGGCGCGGGGTGTCGGTTTCGACCCCTTCCCGGAACTGAGTGGCGGCTATCGACTGGCTTCGCGGTCGGCTGTCGGCTGGCGCGGGACGTTCCCGTCAGAATGTCCCCTCCTCGACATCGATCACGTCTGGCTTGGTCGCGGTTTGCCGATTCGCGACTGTGAGTTGTTCAGCCATGCCGCGTGCGATCACCGCGGCCAGAGCGTTTCCTTCTATCTCCCGCCGATCCCGTGAGAGCCCTGGCTTCAGCTGGGGGACCAGATGATCAAGTCGAACTCCTCGACCTTGTTCCGGGGCGTGACCGAGACTCCCTCCGCACGGAGCCGCTGAATCTGCCTGCGGCCGACGGTCCCTCGCTTGATCGAGCTGACGACCCTTCGCGGCCACGACCCGAAACCAGGAAGGTCTTTGGATTCCTCGGCCGTGAGCGTCGCGAGGACGAAGGCGACCTGTCGGGGCGTGGCGGCGAGGTGTCGGCCAATGGACCCGTAAGTGGTGACCCGGCCTTCGGGAATGGCCGCCATGATCGCCAGGGCCCGCGACTTGAACTCGTCGAACGCCGACCTTCCCATTCGTCCGGTTCCACCCGTGATCGCTCGTCGCATGCCAGTTTGCGAAGTTGGGAACTGAAAGCCGGACACGCCGCTTATGCAATGGCCTGTTCGATGACCTCGCCGGCGTTCTCGGTCAGGCGCTCGTTGCGGCCGTTGTGCCGGAACGTCAGTCGAACGTGGTTCAGGCCGAGCAGGTGCAGAATCGTCGCCTGCACGTCGTGGACGTGCGTGCGGTCCTCAGCGGCGCGGAGGCCGACGGCGTCGGTGCTGCCAATCACCTGACCGCCCTTGACGCCCCCGCCAGCGAGCCACATCGAAAAGCCGTGCGGGTTGTGATCGCGGCCCGACGTGCCCTCGGTCATCGGCGTGCGGCCGAACTCGCCGCCCCAGACCACCAGCGTCGAGTCGAGCAGGCCGCGTCCCTTCAGGTCGCGCAACAGGCCGGCGATCGGCAAATCGCTCTGGGTACACAAGCAGCCGTGATTGCCGACGATGTCGGAGTGAGCGTCCCAGCCGTTGGTATCGCCGCAGTAGACCTGCACGAAGCGCACGCCGCGCTCGACCATGCGCCGCGCCAGCAGACAGCGCAGGCCGAACTCAGATGTCTCCGGTCGATCGAGACCGTAGAGGCGGCGCGTGGCTACCGTCTCGCGCGCCACGTCCACAACTTCCGGTGCATGGGTCTGCATCCGGAACGCCAGCTCATAGGAGGCGATGCGTGCGGTCAACTCGGAGTCGTGTTCGCGGCCGGTCAGGTGGGTGCGATTGAGGCGATTGACGAGGTCTAATGTCCGCCGTTGCTGAGCATCGTCAATGCCCGACGGCGTCTGCAGGTGCGGGACGGGCGAGCGGCCGCCGCGCATCAGGGTGCCCTGGTAGGCGGCCGGCAGGAAGCCGTTGCCCCACGCCGGGGCGCCGCCCTTGACCCAACCGCGCGGGTCGGGCATGACCACATACGCCGGCATGTTCTGGTTCTCGGTGCCCAGGCCGTACGCCACCCACGCCCCCAGGCTCGGCCGTCCCATCAGGATCGAGCCGGTATTCATCAGGTAGACCGACTCGGGGTGCGTGACGCTATCGCCGTGGCAGCCGCGCAGCACGCACAGGTCGTCGATGCAACCAGCGGTGTGCGGGAGCAGGTCGGACACCTCAATGCCCGATTGCCCATGCTTGCGGAACGAGCAGCGCGGGGCGAGCAGACGGTTGCGGGCGACGTTGCGCCGGGTCGCGACGGGGCCGAACGACTCGGGCAGCGGTTGACCTTGCAGCCTATGGAGGTCCGGTTTGGGGTCGAAGGTTTCCAGATGGCTCGGGCCGCCGGACATGAACAGGAAGATGACGCGCTCGGCGTGAGCGCGGTGATGTGGGCGGCGCGGCGCGAGGGGGTTGGGCACCGCGGGGATGTCAGCGGCCAGCAGGCCCTCGTCGGCGAGCATCGCGGCCAGAGCGATGAGCCCGAAGCCGCCGCCGGCGCGCTGCAGGAACTCGCGGCGGCTGGCGGGTCGAGTGTCGGGGCCGTTCGGTCCATCACAGCGTTTCATGGGGTGGCACTTCCTGACGCGCCGCGGGCGTCTTGGTTCGTAGTCCCGCCTTTAGGCGGTTGCCGGTCACACCGCCTAAAGGCGGGACTACGAACCAAGAGGCGGCTCGCTCTCAATCCGGATACACGAACTCATTCACATTGAACAGCGCCCGGCACAGTTCCGTCAGCGGCGACTCGCGCAGAAACTCCCGCGTCAGGCTCGTCTCTTCCGCCGATGGCTGTCGCCCAAGCACCAGTCGGTACGCCAGCGTGATACACTCATCCGCTGAGCCGGCTTCGCGTTCGACGCGCTGCGCCAGCGCCCGGGCTGCGTCGGTAACCTCCGGCGAGTTCAGCAGTGTCAGCGCTTGCAGGGCCGTCGTGCTGCGCTCGCGCTTGGGGCAACTCATCGTGCTGTCGGGCAGGTCGAACGCTTCCAGAAAGGTGAAACGCAGATTGCGGCGGGCAAAGATGTACATGCTGCGGCGCACGTGCTCGCTCTTGTCGGCGCTGACCGTCCAGCCTTTCAGGCCCTCGCGTACTTCCGGCGGCAGCGGCGGAAAAACGCCGGGGCCGCCCATCGTCGCGTTCAACCGACCGCTCACCGCCAGCAATGAATCGCGGATCACCTCGCCCTCCAGGCGCAGCCGATTCATGCGGCTGAAGAGGAGGTTGTCGGGATCCTGACGCAGTGCCTGCGGCGCTGCCGTCGTCGATTGCCGATACGCGCTGGACAGCAACATCAGGCGGTGCATTTTCTTGACGCTCCAACCCTGGGCCACGAACTCCGTCGCCAGCCAGTCGAGCAATTCGGGATGCGTCGGGAGTTGCCCACGCACGCCGAACTCGCTGGGCGTCGGCACGATGCCCCGGCCGAAGTGATGCTGCCACAGGCGGTTCACTAGCACACGCGCCGTCAGCGGATTCTCGGGACTGGCAAGCCACGCCGCCAGCGCCGAGCGCCGCCCCGTGCTCGCCGGCAGCGCCGGGATTTTCGCCGGTAGCGAACGGTTGTCGGAAACGAGGATGATCGGGTAGCCTGGGTCGACTTCCTCGCCGGGGTGCTTGAGTTCGCCGCGGCGTAACAGGAACGTCTTCGTGGCGGGCGTGATCGTTTCCTGCAGAGCGGCCAGCGTCGGCAGCGAGGCGGGTTTGCGGGCGTCGAGTTTCTTCAGCTGATCTTGCAACTCCTTCAGTTTGCCCTTGTCGCTCTTGCCCAGCCGCGCGATTTCGGCCTGCAGCGGCTTGACGAGCGCTGCATGCTCCTTGAGCGCTCGCTCATGGGCGGCTTTCGCTTCCGGCGAAGCCAGCGGCAAATCGCGGCGAAAGACCGCCGGGGCGAAGAACGCTTGCAGGCGGTAGAAATCCTTCTGCGGGATCGGCTCGAACTTGTGATCGTGACAGCGCGCGCAGCCGATTGTCATGCCGAGGAATACCAGCCCTGTCGTATCCGTCATGTCGTCGAGGGTATTCTGCCGGCGTTGGGCCTGGTTGGCGGCGTCGGTCATGTCCGGGCCGAGCAGGTTGAAGCCAGTGGCGATCAGCGCCTCGACGTCGCCGGGATACAACTCGTCGCCGGCGATTTGCTCCTTGATGAAACGATCGAATGGCTTGTCCGCGTTGAAAGCGCGAACGACGTAATCGCGGTAGCGCCACGCTCCAGGGCGGATCTCGTCGTGCTCGTAGCCGTTGCTCTCGGCGTAGCGGGCGAGGTCGAGCCAGTGCCGGCCCCAGCGCTCGCCGTAGTGAGGCGATGCCAACAAGCGATCCACGACCTTTTCCCAGGCGCGCGGCGAGGGATCGTTGATAAAGGCGTCGATCTCGTCCGGGGTGGGTGGCAGGCCGATCAGGTCGAAAGTCACCCGCCGCAGCAGGTGCTCGCGGCTCGCTGGCGGGGCGGGCGACAGCTTCGCGGCCTCCAGTTTGGCCAGCACGAAGGCGTCGATGGGGTTGGTTACCCAGGCGCGATCCGTCACCGGGGGGACAGGTGGGCGCACTGGCCCTTTCCAGGCCCAATGATCCTTCTTCGCTGGTGGAATGGCGTAGTCGGCAGCCTTTCCGTGACCCGGAGCGGCGAACGCCACGGCAGCGACGATCCAGCAGAAGTGCGGCGTAAGTTTCATGGCGGTGCGGCGAGGTTCGTGGGCAAGCTGGTCACGGTAGGCACGGGCATGGCAGTCAACTCACTTAATGTACCAGGGGCCGCGAGAAAAGCGACGAAAAAGTGCTGTGCTCCCGAGAACAGCAGGGCACAAAAGCAGTGTCCTGGTCTCTGCCCGCTCGACCTGTCCGGTGACCGGGGGCTGTCCCATGCCCTGCAAGCCCCTCCGCGCGCGCTGGCTGAGGGCAACCTTGTCAGCCGTGCGTCGTTGCGCAGACAGACGCCCTGCTGGCCTTGGGCAAAGAGAACCTTCTCCTGTGGGGAAGAGGACATTGCGATTGCGCTTTGACAGTTGCGACTGGAGAACGCTCTGGAACGACAGTGCCGCCGCGCGAAACCCTGCCGTGGAGATCAATCGCGCCAGCGCGGTCCTGCGGGAAGCGGGACAAACCGGCCAGGATGCTCTTGCGTGGCGCCGATTTTGGCGCAGGCTTGCATGATCTGTTTGGGTGCTGCCGCGGGGAGCGCGGTGGCGTTTCGCACAAGGAGGATTGTCATGAAACGACTTACCCTGCCGCTCACCGCGGTCTTGCTGCTGGCCTGTACATCCGCCCCCGGTCCCGCCCAGGAGACAATCCCGCCGCCGGAGGAGAAACTGCCGCCCGTCCTGGAAGCCCCGCCGGTGCATGCCCCCTGTGACCATTCCCACCCCGGCGTCAAGTTGTTATGGCTCGATCGCGATGAGCCGATCCAGGTACTGACGCCGAGAGAAGTGCCTGTCCAGCAAGTGCGGCCCGCGCTGCAGGTGTTCTTTCGCCCGGAGAAGCGCACGGTGATCGAGACCGTGATCGAGTCGCGCGAGGTCACGCGCGAAGTCCCCTTCACGACCATGAAACCCGTTATGGAAACCTGCCCCACCACAGGGGAATGCCACCCGGTGATGCAGCCTTGCACCGAAATGCGCACGGTCAAGGAGCGGGTGTTTTACCCCGTCACCAAGGAGAAGACCTACGAGATCCAGGTGCCGTATCTGAAGGAGGTCCAGGAGACGGTCACCGGCAGCGCGATTCTGCTGGAGTACCGCACCGAGTGGCAGAAGGTTCCCGCGGCGCTCGCCGTCCCTTCGCAGGAACTGCACCCGCGCTTCTTCGTGGCGCCCAACGCGTGCCCGCACCATCCGTAGAAGATGGCAAGGTGACAAGGTGACAAGGTGACAAGGTGATCGAGGAAAGGGTCGTTAGTTCCATTCACCCCGTCACCCGGTCACCTTGTCATCCCTGCCGTTCGCTCCCGCGGTTGATAGGCTGTTGGGAAAGGCATCGCCCGGCGGACCGCGAGCGCGGAAGGTGGTCGCAATGACGTTGTCCCGGACCTGTCGCCTGGCCACGCTGGGCTGCAAGGTCAACCAATACGAGACGCAGTACGTCAAGGAAGCCCTGCAAGCCAGCGGCTATCGCGAGGCCCACGACGACGAACCCGCTGACCTCTGCGTTGTCAACACTTGCACCGTCACCGCCGAAGGCGATGCGAAAAGTCGTCAACTCGTGCGCCGGCTGCACCACGATAATCCGTGCGCCGCCATCGTCGTTATGGGCTGCTACGCCACGCGTGCCCCCGACGAGGTCGCACGCTTGCCCGGCGTCGCCCGAGTCGTCACCGACAAGGGCCGCCTCGCCGAGGAACTGCGCCCCTTCGGCGTGAACGAACTGCCGCGCGGCATCCGCCGCTTTGACGGGCATCAGCGCGCCTTCGTGAAAGTGCAGGACGGTTGCCTGCTCAATTGCAGTTTTTGCATCATTCCCACGGTCCGCCCGGTGCTGAGGAGTCGGCCTGCGGAGGAAATCGCCGAGGAGGTGGAGCAACTGGTCGCTGGGGGCTGTCCCGAGATCGTGCTGACCGGCATCCACCTGGGGCATTACGGCATCGACCTGAGCCGCCGCCGGCCACGCGCGGAGTGGTGCCGGCTGTGGCATCTCCTGGAGCGACTGGATCGACTGCCCGGCGATTTCCGCATCCGCCTGAGCAGCCTGGAGGCGGCCGAGGTGCGCGATGACCTTGTCGATGCTCTGCGGAGCCTGCCGCGCATCGTGCCTCACCTTCACCTGTGCCTGCAGAGCGGTTCCGATCGCGTCCTCGCGAGGATGCGCCGCCGCTACCGCGCTGCCGGTTTTCTCGAACGCTGCCGTCGCTTGCGTCAAGCCTTGGATCGACCGGCATTCACCACAGATATTATCGTCGGCTTTCCCGGGGAGACGGACGCGGACTTCGAGGCCACCTGCAGCGTGGTCCGCGAGGCCGGCTTCTCGAAGATTCACGTCTTCTCGTACAGTCCGCGCCGCGGTACACTCGCGGCAACGTACCCCGATCAGGTTCCCCCTGCGGTGACGGCCGAGCGACGCGAACGGCTGCGTCTGCTGGAACACGAACTCGCAGATGCCTATCACCGCAGCCTGGTGGGCCGTCGCCTGGAAGTGCTGGTCGAAGGCGCCGATCCGCGTCGCCCGGGCCTGGTCATCGGCACGTCTTGCCGGTACGCTCAGGTGGCCTTCGAGGGGCACGCCCCGGCGCTGATCCGGAAGTTGGTGCCGGTGCGTGTCACGTCCGCTGTGGACGGGGCCTTGCTCGCGCGTCCGGAACCCGTTGCAGAATTGGAGTTCAAGGAGTGCCAAAGGGCGAATCCGGGGACGGGTCGCATCCCTTTGACTCAGGTTCTCCTGCAATGAGAACACCTACAGGACATTCGGCAACTCAGGACGCTGGGAATGCGGACGCCATCGTCTTCGGGCTCCTCGTAAACCCCTCTGAAAAGTGCCTCTTCATCGGTCATCCATCCTCTCCGATCGGGCGGCTTGGTCCTCTCACAGATGGACGCCTTCTCCGAACCGTGCCCGTAGCAACTTCTCGCCTTCGTTTTCGACCGCGATATCGCGCAGGTCGAGCGAGGCAAGCCGATTCAGGTACGGGGAAGCCGCGAGCGCACTTGCGCCGACAGTTGTGATCCACAGGAACGGTCGCTCCCGAGTCGAGTTCTCTTGTGGCCCAGAGACCTGCAACGATTGCAAGTTCACTAGACGAGGACACCCGGCAAGAGTCGCAATCGCTTCGTCGCCACGCTCCCAGTCCCGGAGACGCAGTTCAAGCCCGAACAGTTGGCGCAGGCGTGCCGACTCGACAAACTCCACGCACTGCTGCGTGTTGAGGGAAAGTAGACGCAGAAACTGGATCGGCGTTGCCGCGAACAGAGCAGTTGCTTGCAGACGATAGTGTTTCCACCGCGTGACGGTTGCTCCGCTGAGGAAGCCTCGCCAGAACCGGTGCCACGAGATGCCGGGCAACATCGGCAGTTGTCCGCGCCAGCGTGAGCCGCAGCGGAGAGTCAACGCCAGTGACCGAGTGCGCAGTTCAGCTTGCTGGGGTGCGTCGCTCGGCAGACTTGCCCGCTGGACCTGCACGCGGATGAATTCGGCCCGATCGACGTCGCCGTGTTCCTCCAACCAATCGGCATACACCAGCCGCACCGCGTCATCGGCGGGATTTTCGACGACCGCTTGCAGCAGAGCGGCTTCCGGCGTCATGGCGTCCTCCGCGGAGCGGGCTTCCCCTGACCGTTATATCCAAACCACCCCGCCAAACCGATTCCGCAACGCCGTGCGTGCCGTCCCGCGGATATCGTTGTCGCGCAGGTCCAGCGCCTTGAGGTTCGTCAGCACCGGCGATTCGATCAGGGCGCTGATCACCGCATCGCCGAGCCAGCAGTGGGCCAACCCGAGTCGGGTCAGCCGCGACAGGTGCCTCGACACGGTCAACGCGCGCGCGCCCTCGTCGCCCAGCGGATTATGGTCGAGCAGCAGCGTCGTCAGCCCGGCGAGGGTCGGCGCCGACGCCAGGGCCTGCGCCCCGGGCGAGCGGATACGGTTGTTTGAAAGATTGAGATAGGTCAAATGTCCGAGATAGGGAGATGCGGCGATCGCCGCCGCCGCGAGGTCGCCGCACTGGCAGCGTGACAGATCCAGTGCCGTCAGCCGGGCGAGCGCGGGAGACGTCGCCAGCGCGTGCGCCCCGGTGTCGTCGATGTCCGTGTCGCCCAGCGATAGCGCGAGGAGTCGTTGCGTGTACGGCGAGGCGGCCAGTGCCCGCGCTCCGGCTTCACCGACGGGGTTGTCGCCAAGGTTGAGCGACGTGAACCGGGCCAGCCCCGGCAGTTTCGCGAGCCGCGTCATGTCCCCAACTTCGATGAGCGTGCAGCGGGCGTCGAGTGCCGTCAGCGCGGGGAGGTTCGTCGAGGTTACCAGCGCTTCCACGCCATCGACGCCGACCAACGTGCCTTCCAGGGAAAGGGCGGCCAGTCGCCCCCGCGCCGGCGAGTCCGCCAGCGCCCTGGCGGCACGCCACCCAAGGGCGCTCCGACTGAGATCGAGGAAAGTCAGCTGAGCGAGGCAAGGCGATTCGGCCAGGACACAAATTCCCTCGGGATCCAGGAGGTTGCCGCGGAGGCTCAAGGAAACCAGGCGGCGCAACTGAGGTGCCGCGGCCAGTGCCTTCAGGCCGCCGGCGCCGATGTCGTTGTCTGCGAGGTCGAGCCGGGTCAGGCCCTCGGGCAGGTCGGAGGCGAAGAGGCTGCGCGTCCGTTCGTCGCCGATGTGCAGGCCGGCGAGGCTCAGGCCCGCCAAGGTCTCCGGCAGCAGCCACGACGCCAGCTGTCGAAGCCCCTGCGGTTGCAGGAAGGTCACGCCGCGGATGGGCGTCAGCGCGGACAACTCGTCGGCGTGTTCGCGGAAGACGCGGAAGCTGTCGGCCACGATCCAATCGGGAAGTGATCCTCCAGCGCGACGCGGCGCGGGTCGCCGGCGAGCATCCCGGCGAGGGTACACTGGACGCGGATCAACTCGGCGCGCGCCGCGTGGCCCTGTTCCTCCAGCCAGTCGGCATAGATCAGGCGCACCGAGTCGTCCTCGGGGTCTTCGCGAATCGCCTGCAGAAAAACACGTTCTTCGCTCATGGGTGCCTCGTGGTGGTGGCCCTCGCTCCACGGAGGGACACACGCCACGGCCGCGCGGTTCTGCAGCGCGGGCAGGCGATTCGATCAGTCGTCAAAATACACCTGCTTGAAACGCTGTTCGAGCCGCACTTTTGCCGCGCCAGGGATGTGATTGGCGAACTCCTCGCGGGTAGAATTGTTACTCACGTTAAGAACTCTTAGCGATCTTAGATAGGGGGATTCTGCCACGGCGATCTGGATACGGATGAACTCGGCGCGCTCGGCGTCGCCGTGCTCCTCCAGCCAATCGGCGTAGACGAGACGCGGGCCATCATCATCGGGGTTGTCGATGACGGCCCGCAGGAGAGCTTGATCCTGGTTCATGGTGATGACTGTCGCGCTCGCGAGTTCGCAGGAGGCTTCGGCGCTGCTAACCCGCAAGCGGGAAGACAAATGATTACGGGCGCGTCCCCACGGACGAGGCGAGCCGCATGTCGAGGCCGGGCGGCAGATGATCGACGTAGCGCCCTTCCCCGAAGCGCCCTCGCAACCTCTCGGTCAGATCCCAGAGCCGTGCCGCGCCCGGCAACTCTTTCTCCACCTCCTGCACGAGCAGGCCGCGGTTCGGGCTACCGGTATCGGGCGTCAGGCTATGGTGCAGCACACCCAGGCCCAGGTTGGGCAGCCGATCAAGAGAGTTTTTTACCCTCCCGGATGGCGGCATAGTTCCACCTGGGGGCGTCTCCGCGTCCATCAGCACCACCTGCGCCCCGAGGAAGTCGTCGAACTCGCGTGCCAGCTGCCGCAGGTTGATCGCCTCTTCCTCCAGGTCGCGCTCGCCGCCGGTGCGGGCTGTCCAGAGGTAATGGTCTTCCCCGCGAATCGTCTCGGCGCCCTGGAAATACACGAGCACCAGGTCGTTCGTCGGGAAACCGTCCAGGGCGCGCGCCTTGATCGACTTGTGGATCCGGTAGAGCGCGTTGAACATCACCGGGCTGCTCTCCCGCGTCAGCAGCGCGGACGACTGCACCTTGAAGAGCTTGTTCTGGCCGACCTTGTCGAGCGTCGTCTTCAGTCCTTGCTGTAGCGGTGCGGCGTCGCGTTCCTTCGGGGCGATGACGACCACGTGAACCACCCGCCGCTCGTCGGGCTCGGCGCAGTCAACCAGCAATTCCGTATCGCTGTTGCTCTCGTACTCCAGGCCGGGCAACTTCACCTTGATGAAGTTATCCTTCGCCTGACTGAGCACCACCGGCGCCTTGAACTTGCGTTCGAGACTATCGCCGACGCGCTCCTGCAACTCCACCGGCGTTTGCTGGAAACCGTTGACGTAGAAGCGCAACGGCCGCTTCTTCTCCTTCAACTCCTTGAAATTGTCGTGCGGCCAGATCACCTTGCCCTCGACCCAGACCCGCGCCCCGGGCGCCGGCTTCTCCAGCCTCAGGCTGCCGCTTGTCGGGAGCATCACAGTCGGGCCGCCGGGGCCTGGGACGGTGAGTTGATCGAACGCCACGCGCACAAGCGGGCGCACGGCGCTGACGGGAACCAACTGATGCACCTGCCCGCCGTCATTGGTCGCCTCCACGCGGAGCGTGTTCTCACGCCACTCCAGCTGGGCCGGCACCTTGAACTTGTATTCGTAGTGTCCCGCGCTGCCCGACTTCTCCGCATTGAGCTGCTCCGGCGCCCCCTCGCGCACCAACTGGTCGTCGCGCCACAGGGCGACGTGCCGCAGCGGCACCGCGGAATCGACGCGGAATTCAACGGTCAGATCACGCTGCCCCACACGCGGCGCGTTGCCGGCAGGACTCAGGATCGCAATGCTCGGCGGCCGCGCCGGCTTCATCCACGCCACCTGGACTGCCTTCGCCGGATCGTCCTCGTCGTCGCGCGACTCCGCCTCGGCGTTCCGCAGTCGCAGGCGAACCTTGTTCTGCCCCTCCGTGAGCGGCACGCCCTTCAGCGTGACCAGCCACATATTCTTCGCCCCGCCGGCGGCGATGCCAACCTCGCCCGCGCTCACGCCCTTGCCGTTGATCGACACCTTGACTGTCTCCTTGCGCAGCTCCGTCGGCGACCAGATGCGAGCGGTCAGGCCGGCAAATGGCTTCTTCGCATCGATGGCCGGCTTCTCCCAGTTGAGGAGTTGCGGCGGCCGGATGTAGCGCACGTGAACCTCGCCATACGACGGCTCGCCGCCCCAGGTGTGCGTCAGGCGAATGCGAATCCGATTGTCCCCCGGCGCCAGCGGGATGTTCTGGGCGCTCACCTTGGTCTTGCTCACCTCCGTCTTCGCCCCGGCCGCCTCCTCGTTGTCGAGCAGCGCCGTGGCGTTCAGGGGGAAGTCGCCGTCGTAGCGGTCCTTCGGCCACGACAGGTCGCCGACCACGTCGATCGGGCGCGACTCGCGCTGTTCGGTTTCACGGAAGATCAGGCCCTCCATCTCCGGCCGCACCACCTTCAGCCGGAACCCAGTGATCGGCAGGAGCGGGCGATAGTGAACGTGTACCTCGCGCGTGGCCTCGGGACTGTTGGCCGTCTTCGCCCGGAAACGGACGGTCTGCAGGCCAGGCTTCAGGCTCACCGTCTCCTCGATGCGGTAACTTTGCTTGGCGCTGGGCAGCGGCTTCAATGCGCGGGTTTGGAGCTTTTGGCCCTCTTGAATGTGTTCGATGGCGGCTACCGCGAGGTCTTCCTTGCCCTTGATCGTTCCGAGGAACTGCAACTTCGGGACGCTCACCAGGAGCTTGCGGCCGGACTCGATGGCCAGCGGTCGCCGCTCGCCCTCCAGCGCCAACGGCACCGCCGGCTCCAGGGTAATCTCCGGCCGGGCCACCATCGCGACCTGTTTCTTCGCGTACGTCACCTCCAGCGTCAACTCATCCGTTTCCTCGTCCTCAAAGTTGACCAGGGCTCCCCGGTTGCGTGCCCACACCTTGAAGCGATTTTTCCCCTCTTTGAGGGTGAATTCCTTGCCGATCTTCTCATTCGCGGCCTTGACCGCGGCAGTCATCTTGTCAACCTGGTCCTGTTGGATGGTCACATCGACGATCACGCCCGGCGCGCCAGGGCTGACCATCACGGCCAACGAGAACCCTGGCTTGTCAACGTCAGCGGCAAGCGGCCCGGTGATTTTGAGGGAGGGCTTTGGTGGCTGATACCGCAGCGTCAACCGTTCGGAGTGAGCCGTTTCGTTCGGGCGCTCACGCCGGCGGAAGGCCGCCTCGACGGTGTGCAGGCTCGCCTTGCCGGGCGGCAGTTCCAGCTTCGCCGACCAGCGATTCGGGGGCTCTGGGGTGAGCGGTTGGGCCTTGCCGCCGTCGAACTGCCATTCGGCCACGTCGCCCGCATCCGGCTTTTCATACTTCTCAGCGGTCAGAAGGAGATTAACGCTGGGACTGCGGACGAACAGCTGCCCCTTCGCGTCCGGCAGCAGCGGCTTCTCGGCGGCATCGACGGCCGCGAAGGCAAGCACCGGCAGCGGCGGGGGCGGCGGCGCGAGCGCCTGCTGGGCGTCCGCGAGGTTCGCGTGCGCGATGAGCTTATTGACGATCCCCTTCTTGTAGTATTTGTCGCGGGCCTGGTCGATCGGGGCGAAGGACGTCGGGGCGGCAGGCTTGCCGGTGTTGAAGTGCCAGCCGAGATAGCTCTCCGCCGGGCGGCTGCTGGCCTCGTACAGCCCGCTCGGGCTCCAGCCCACCCACTCGCGCCGGCCCTTGTCGGGGCGCGTCACGAACAACGTCAGCAGGGGCTTGTGGATGGCCGTTCCCTGTCCGACCGTGATGGCCACGTCGCCCATCTGGCCTGCCTTGCCGGCCCGCAAGGTCAGCTTGGTGCCGGGCTTCGAGGCCCACAGGGCATCATAGAATTCGTCGGGCGTCGTCAACTTCCGGAGCTTGCCGTCGCGCATCAGCCCCTCGATCAGCATGCCCTTCTGCAGATTTTGCGTACCTTTGTTATTCGCTGAAACTCCTGCCACTACCAGGGGGTTGCCCTCTTTCTCCTGGGTGACGGCAAGGCCAGGAGCGCCGCCGACCTGGCCGAGTGGCTTGACCAGTTCGGTCAGGCTCCACACGCAAACCGTCTGGTCGTTGGCGGCGGAGGCGAGCAGTCGGCCGTCCGCGGATAGCGACAACGAGCGGATGGGCGCGTAATGGCCACTGAAGCGCAGGACGTGGTCGCGCGTCTTGAGGCCGTAGAGTTCGATGACCGTATCTGCCGTCTCCGGCGCGAAGAGAGCGACGATCAGCAGCCCATCCGGGGCGTTCTTGCCGCCGGGCGGGACGACAGCATGGGCCTGAACGAACCATGATGGATCGAACGCGAAGGACTCCTTCACCTTGTTGCCCTCGAAGACACGCACGACATCCTTGCCCTTGAAGGCGACGACGTCCGTGGACCAGCCGGCGCCGCCGAGTTCGTCCAGTCGCCAGCCCACCTTGCCCACGGTGAGCGCAGCCGTGTTGAAGTTGAAGGTGAGGCTCTCGGGCTTCCCGCCCGCGAATACGGGTGACTCTTCAAGGATTAAGCCGATCTCTTTTCCCTTGCCCTGGCCGCGGCTCGCGAAACGGGCCGATACTAAGGAGGTGCCAACGCTGCGGATCTCCTGGCGGGCGACCTCGTTGGCCAGCACCCCGGTGATGGGGAAGACAAGAATGCGGTGATCCGGGCTGCCGCCGACGGCGATGTGCCTGCCCTGACGACTGGTCGCCACGACGGGCCAGATATTCGTGCCGCTCCAGAGCGGCACACGCGCCTGGCGCTCTCCGCCCGGCCCGTAGACCTCCAGCGTGTAAGCGGGATTCTTGCTGTTATCGCTCACCAGCAGGGCGGCGCGATCGGCTGCAGCGCCCGGCTGCGCAGTAAACAGGGACAGGCCCTTGAGCCAGGCGGAGCCGGCTCCTCCGACCCTGTCGATCACCACCTGCTGGGCCACCTTGAGACCGCCGTTCGCCACGTCGTACGTCCGCAGCTGGCCCTTCCAGGCCTCGCCATCCCGGACCACCGTGCCAGTCAAGAGCAGTTTTCCGGGTTGGTCCGGCGGGACCGCGACGGTACTGTTGAGCGAGAGCTTCTCGACCGTCACTGCGGCGTCCCCTTGCCCGATCGCGACGTTCCACACACGGAGCTTGCCGTCGGTCAGGTGCTCGTGTTCTGCTTGCCCGGCACGCGTGCGGCCGAAACCAGCGTTGGCAGCCGCCCCTTGCCGCGCTCGACGAAGGTCAGATTGCGAACCTCGCCGGTGTGGCCGCGCAGCGTTTGCAAGAGCCTCCGCTGCTTCGTGTCGAAGACGTAAACCAGGCCGATGTCCTTGCGGTCGTCCTCGGTCAGTGCCACGCTGGGGATAACACCGCCGACGTCCTCGAACAGCAGGCTTCCCTTCGTTGCGTTGAACCCGCCGACGGCCAGCAGACCGCCGTCGTCGGAAATGGCCAGGGTGTTGACGGCGCCGAACTGCCCGGGACCGATCGGCACGCGATAGGAGGTCTCGTCCTGGAGGACGAACTTGCCGGCGCCATTGAGGGCCCAGACGCGCACGACCTTGTCGTGCCCGGCGGCGTAGAGGAACTTGCCGTTGGGGCTGAAGGCCAGCGCCGTCACATTGCTGGTCGGTCCGGCGGCTTCGAGGCGCAAGAGCGGCTTCTCGGCCGGGGCCTGCTTGGCGGGCTGGGCCGCGCTCGGCACCGCTCCGAGAAGAACGAACAGTGGCAGGGACAGATAGTTGCGGACTCGCATCGGTTCTCCTTCGGGCGCGGCGGCAGGAACTTGTTTAGCCGCGGTTCGGAGAACGCGCGCTCTGGCAACATCACAAGAGCGCGGTTCTCCGCACCGCGGCTAAACGGGCACGGGGCGCGCTCGCTGATCGTTCGCCGCGAAACGGCCCCGTTTGCTGCCCTCTATTGTTCTATGCTCTTTCGGCCGCCGGGCGGACGGTTTCGAGACATTTCGCGGCGCTTCAGGTGGTGCCTTCCGGAGACAGGCCTTCCTTCTCCGCCAGCCCCCGTACCCTTTCCATGATACGACGGATCTTCCGATCAGAGATGTTCAACTCCTTGGCGATATCGACGTTGCTGTGGCCCTCCATGCGCATCTTGAGGATGCGGAGTTCCTCGTCCCCAAGAAGGGCAAAGAAGTGTTCGAGCTGATCGACGAAGGTGGTGGCCTCTTCGGGGCTGGGATCGCAGGTCACCAGTTTGAGCAGCATGTCCTGGGATTCGTCGCCGTGCGGGGTCTCGATGGTGGCGTCGCGCTTGGCGCGCTTGTGATAGGCGATTTGGCGGAAGGTCTTGTGAATGGTGATCCGGGCGAGCAGTTTGCAGACGTCGTCCGGGTCTTTGAAACTAAACTGTCCCTCCTCGCAGCGGCGGAAGAACGTGCGAAAAGACGACTGGACGATGTCCTCGGGGTCGATGCGGCTCGCGAGGCGCTGGCTGATGCGCTTGCGCGCCAGCAGGACGAGCTGTTCCGCATAGCGGTCGAAGAGTTGACGGGCCGCGTCCTCGTCGCCCGTGCTCCAGGGGTTCTGGACCGGTTCGTTGCGGGGAGACTCGGACATCGTTCCTCTCCTTGCTGGGCCCGCCCGCCGTGGCTCCGCGCGAATGTCAGGCGTCGGTCGGCGGGCAGCGTTTGCGGGGACCGCGATCCTGGGCCGGTTGGAGATGGGGCCGCACTGGGTTGTGATTATGGTGCTTGCGGAACGCCCCTGAATCTCTCGCCAGCGTATCCGTCCCTGCGCCGCTTGGCAAGCCATTTCCGCGTGGCCCGTGCGCTTACCGCTATTCCTCGACCGTGCAGACGCTCACACAAGCCCGGAGCGCCAGCGCCGGGACCATCCCACACAAGCCCGGAGCGCCAGCGACGGGACGGTAGCCTACTACCGTCCCGTCGCTGGCGCTCCGGGCTTGTGTCAATCCTTCGCCGCGGCCTGATGGTCCTCGACCGTGCAGCGGACGGGAATGAGCAGCGTCTGGGCCACCGGACCGCTCAGCCGCACGCGCACGGCGCCTTCGACGTCCCTTGCCGCGAGACGCTCACGCTCGACCTCGATCCGCACCGTGGCGCAGTTCTCCGGCCCCGGCGCCCAGCGGCAACGTATCCCCACGGCGTCCGCCGTCACGTCCTGCACGATGACCTTCTCTCCCTGACGATCCGCCAGGCGCACACAGCGCGACGCGGCCATCTCTCCCGATGTCAGGCTGAACGTCACCCGTTCCGGCGTGGCCGTCAGCCGCTGCCGCGGTCGTTTGACCAGCGTGATCGGCAGCTGTAAATCGCGATAATCAGGGTCGTCCGTGTAGATAATCAGGGAATCGGTGTGGCGGCCTTCGGGGCAGTCCCCCGCCACGTCGAGCACGATCTTGCGGATCCAGTGGCCGAGGCCGTCGCGATACTGCTCGGCGAGGCGAGCGCGAAGGTGCGGCGAACTGACGGTTAGCGCCGTGACCGTCAGCGGTTGCGGACGCAGGTCGGTCAGCACGATTTCCTGGGTGAGCGGGCCATCGGCGAAGAGCGTCAGCGCCGCAGGTTGTAACGTCACCTCGGTGACGACGCGCGCAGCCACCTCCAGCGTCGCCTCGCGCTCGGCGGATCCGGCGCGATAACGCAGTTGCAGGCGCCAGCTGTGCGGCCCTGCCGACTGACCCCGTGCGTGGACTTCCAGCGGGATGACGCCGGTCTCACCGGCCTGATAGACGCGCCGCTCCAGGCTCGGCCGCAGACAGCCGCAGCCCGGCCGCACTTCAAGGATCTCGACCGCATCCGGCCCCGTGTTGACAAATCGGAAGGAATGCGCCAGTTTCGCGCCGCTGCATATCTCGCCCAGATCGGTCCTGGTGGCGGCGAAGTTGAGATCCGCCCGTGCCTCACTGCCGGCCAGGCAAACCAGGGCAGCCAGGCAACAAACCATTCGCGATCTTTGGTGATTACGGCGCATGGCGACGCCCTCTGCAGATCGGATCTGGCAACATCCACTTACGGTTAGCGCGACGAGTGCTAACCCGCAAGCGGGTATAGCCGTCCGGCGTCTGCGCTGCAAGCGGCAAACGGAGCTGCAGGTCGCGCGCGAAAAAAGTGTACGAAACCTGCCACGCTTCGCCACTATTAACGGTAAGGGCCCAGGCCCTCGTCCTCGACCATCCCCAAATATGGACCTAACGGCATGCGCCTCACCTTACGAACTCTCCTGGCTTACCTCGACGATACCCTGGAGCCGGCCCAGGCGAAGGTGATCGGGCAGAAGGTCGCCGAAAGCGACACCGCCCAGGAACTCATCACCCGCATCAAGCAGGTCACGCGGCGGCGCCGCCTCACCACCCCGCCCGAGACCGGCCCCAACGCCAAACTCGATGCCAGCACCATCGCCGAGTATCTCGACAACACCCTCGATGCCGACCAACTCGCCGAGGTCGAGCAGATTTGCCTGGCCTCCGACGTCCACCTCGCCGAGATGGCGTCGTGCCATCAGATTCTCACGCTGGTCCTGGGCGAGCCGGTCCTCGTGCCGCCGACCGCCAAGCAACGCATGTACGGCCTGGTCAAGGGCCGCGAAGCGATCGCCTTCCGCAAACCGCCGCCGCAACCGCTCGCCCCCGACGCCGACACCGACCAACCCCTGGTCGAAGGCAAGGAGGTGGATGAAACGCTCCGTCTCGGGGTGCCCGCGCTGCGCAGCAAGGATCCCTGGGCCAATCGGATCATCCTGCTGGGCGGCGCCGTTGGCCTGGTCGCCTGCCTCGTGGTCGCGATCTTGATGCTCGTCCTGCCGGGAGGCCGCGAAGACGATCTTCCTGCCCCGCGCAAGGACGGCAACGCCCAGGCCAAGGTGGACTCCAAGAAAGGCGACGGTAGCCTGAAGAAGCCCGAAGACGGCCAGGGCAAGGACGACAAGCAGAAGCCGAAGGCCAATGGCAAGGAGGAGGTCAAGCCAGATGACAAGAAACAGCCTGACGACAAGAAGCAGGTCACCGAGGACAAGGGCAAGGAAGACAAGGGCAAGGTAGTTGACGACGGCAAGAAGATCATCGAACCGAAACTGCCGGCCGAGACGCCGCACGGCCCGCCGAGCAAGGAGGTCGTCGAGGTCGGCACCTACGAGCCGCCGAGCCGGCCGGCGACCACGGTCCTGGTACAACATCAACCGGGGGAAAAATCCGACTGGCAACGGCTGGAGCGTCAGGCGAAGGCCGTGCGTATCCTGACCGGCCGACCGCTAGTGAGCCTGCCCGGCTTTCGCAGTGTCGTCAAACTCGACAGGGGCGTCCGCCTGGCCCTGGTCGGCACCCTCCCGGAGTTTTTCCCTGGCCCCGGCTTGCGCCTCTTTGAGAGCCGCGTTGTGCTACACGCGCACGACAACTTCGACCTGGACCTGACCCTCGACCGTGGCCGCATTATTCTGACCAGCACGCGGGGTGACAAGCCGGTGCGCGTCCGTGTTCGCTTCGACAATCCCACGACACCCGAGTTGCGCGAGATGTGGGATCTGATGTTGGAGGAGAAGGGCACGGAAGTGCTCATCGATCGTTGGAGTCTCTACGTTGACGACCGCTTTTATGAGGATCGCAAGCACCCCAACCGCAAGGGGCCGCTCGCCAGTCTGGGCATGGTGGTTCTGCGTGGGGCGGTCAATCTCCGTATCGACGACGTCGCCTTTACGCTGAGCCAGCCTCCCGGACCGGCGACCATGTCCTGGAACAGCCGCAAAGGTCCGATGGGACCATTCAAGACCGAGAAGGTGCCGCCGTGGCTCACGGGCGATCTCCCTCTGTCCAACAAGGATCTGGAGGCCGTGCGCACCGAGCTGCAGGGGGCCGCCAGGCAGCTGAGCGCTGACCTGAGCGGGCGGGCACGGGAAGTGGAAATCGGCTTGACAAAGGCCCTGACGTCAGCGGACACGGGGTTGCGCAAGTTGGCGGTGCGCGCCTTCGGCGCCCTGGACATGCTGCCCCAGCTCATCGACGCGCTTGGGGACGGGAACCACCCGGACATTCGCAGGGACGCCATCGAGACGTTGCAGTTCTGGATTGCCGCCAAACGCGACAACTCTTATGAGTTGCTGGCGAAGTTGAAAGAACACCTCTACAAGCCGGTCGAGTCGGAGCGGATTGTGTCACTGCTGCACTACTTCTCCGAGGCGGATCGGGGCCGGCCGGAAACCTACAGCACGCTGATCGATCAACTCACCAATCCCAAGGTGGCCATTCGCGAACTGGCGGCGTGGCATCTCTATCAAATGGTGCCCGAGGCGCAGAAGCAAGTTCCTCCGTGGAATGCGACCGCGCCAGCGGCCGAACTGCAGCAAATTCAGGCCGCGTGGCGCCAGGTGATTCCGCGGGGAAAAATGCCGCCCGTGTCGAAAGCACCACCGCCGCCTAACAGCTGATAGAGGATAGAGGATAGAGGATAGAGGATAGAGGATAGAGGATTGCGAGGACAGGCGGCCTGGTCTTTCGATCCTCAATCCTCGATCCTCGATCCTCGATTCTCGAACGCTCATGCGACCTGTACCGGCCCGTGATCGTCGCAGTGGTCGCCATGCACGTGATGCAGGTGCCCATCGACCAGGTAATCGATGTGGTCACCGTGCGGCACCGCCTCATGACCGCAACCCGGCCCGTGCTGGTGCCCCTTTGCATGTTTACCGCAGTCGTGGTGCGGTGTGCAGCCGCTCGGATTGACGGCGCTCACTTCCACCGCGACTGCGGTAAACATG
>WNGB01009033.1_pt1 | contig 20307 bp, 22 predicted proteins | sample 5400681 | NCBI WGS metagenome assembly WNGB01 (sample SAMN13153367, study PRJNA577476) | soil metagenome | isolation source: 115 cm soil or saprolite under grassland replicate 2 | place: USA:California | collected 2016-06-15
GCATCCAAACAGGAACTCAAGGATCGCATCATGGCTGCTATGGACGAATTCAACCGACATCCTGTCGTCCACACTTGGTCCTATCGGATCGACCAGGCCGCTTGATATGATTCAAACCTCGAAAACGATGAACTAGATGGCGAAATGCGATTCGACGAACTGCGCCCGCCGGCCCCCCCCGCGCGGGTTTTTTGATTCGCGCGGGTGCATCGGCGCGCGCCATGCGCGCGCGGCCCGACCACTTGACCCCTACCGCTCACTGCCGCCGGCGTCGCGCGTCCTCCGCGCATCGTACCGGCGCGTCCATCCGTCCGGTGCTCCATGGTCTTGCCTGGTCGAAAATCACGGACCGGCCGCCCAGGAAGCGCCCGCCCGCGATGGACCAAGCAACTTGCAGAGGACCCGGAATATCAACGGATGCGGCTCGCCTATCGGCGCGCGTACCGGGCGAGCCGCAACGAGCTTATCAACGCCCGTCGGCGACGCCGACGGGCTGCGGATCCCGAGCATCGCGAGAAAGAACGTGCCCGTCGCTACGGGCTTTCCGTGCAGGAACTCAGAGCCATCCTGGCGCGGCAGGGCAACGCGTGCGGCATCTGCAAAAAATGCGGAGCCGCTCATCGGGCGGCGCTGAGCCTGTCATCGGGCCGCGCTTGGCGCGGACCCGTTGGCGCCGGCCCGTTGGCTATTCCGCGCTGCGGGCCATCCCCATTCCAAAAAACGAGCCGCGGCGCCCGGCTCATCACCGGACGCCGCGGCCGCAGTGTTCGATAGACGCTAGTTCGCCGCCAACGCGGCGGCGATCTCCGCCTGCTTGGCAGTGGTGCCGTGACCGCCCACGATCGTCGATCCGGTGATGCTGGCCTTGCGCAAGGCCTCGCCCACCGCGACCGTGTTGGGATTTCGGGCGACCGGGCCGCGCGGCGAGATCAGATCCGTGGTCCACACCAGATTGGGCCCGACCACGTGCGCGATGATCATGCCGTCGGCATGCGGGTTCGGGATGTTGTAGAGCCTGATCTCGACGGTCTCGTCCTTGAGCGACATCGTGTCCTTCACGTCCACGATCTTCGCCGGCTTCGGCTGCTGCGCCAGCGCGTCGGGCGTGAGCTTGTGCTCGGCCTGGAACATCTTCTCGAAGAACGGCCGCGCCTGGCCCGGGATCACGATCTCGGCGCCTTCCGCCACATAGGCCCGGGTGCCGCCGGTGTGGTCCATATGGTGGTGGGTGAGCACCAGCTGCTTGATCGGCTTGCCCGGATACTTGGCCTTGGCTGCGTCGATGACCCAGCGCGATTGCCCCTGGTCGACCGGCGCGTCGATGATCACGATCCCGTCCTTCATCGCGACGATCAGGTTGTTGGCGGAGCCGCCGACCACGTGCTGCACGTTGGGCGCCAGCTCGGTGAGCTTGAAGCCGCCGCCCTCCGGGAAATAGACCTTGTCGCTGTCGAGGAAGCGGCCGAGGAACATGCGCCGCAGCACCCATTGATAAGGCGCCTCGTTGGCCGCCGTCTTCGCCTTGGCCTTGACGTCGTCGTTGACCGCGAAGGTGTCAGCCGGAATCGGCGCATCGACGGTGACCTCCTTCAGGGTCAGCCGCTGCACCTCGACGCCGTTGAGCTGGAACGACAGGGTGTGCGCGCGCTTGGCGCCGCCGACGGCTTTCCAATCGGAGAGGATCAGGTCGTAGTTCGAGTCGCCGTAGACGTTATCGGCGTCACGGGTGCGGACCGCCGCCGGCAGGTGCGTCGTGCGGTCGAACAGCACGGTAAAGGTGCCGGCGCGGCTCTTGATCGAGACCGCCGGCAAGGAGCGATCGCCGATCTTCTGGTCCCCCAGCGCCGTGATGCTGTCGGGGGCGTCCAGCGCCCGCAGCAGCAGCCGCGGCGAGGCGCGCTCACGCTCGCGCAAGTGCGCCGCCAGGCGAATGCCCGACATCGGCTGCTGCGCGCCCTTGCCGTCGATCACGACGCCGAACGTCGGCGCGGTGATCTCGCTGAACTTGAGCCGCTCGACCGCCGGATACTTCATGTCGCGGTCCCAGTCGATGCGGGCCGTCCGGCTCGCGTTGTCGACGGTCTGCGTGTAGGTCGAGTCGCCGAGGAATTTCGCCTCGCCGGTGGGGGAGTACGATTGCCCGGGCTCCCAATGCTTGGCTTCGCCCTTGATGATGGTGGTCTTGGCCGCGCCGAGCGCCGCGGCGCCGCCTTGCGCGGCGACCGCCTGTTTGACCAGATCGACGCCCGATTGCGCGGCCGCCGGCTGCGCCGCCGCCGCGCCGAGCACGAGCGCGACGGTGGGTACGAGAATACGCCACATGATTTCCTCCGTATTGTGGGATTGCAAACGTCGTTGGTTTGCGATTGGCCCTTCTTCCGAGGCGCTAGCGATACTAACCCCGGGCCGGGGAGGGTTATTCGGCTGCAACCGACATTGCCGGTTCACCAGCGAATTGCCGCAGACGATAGCATTGTGCCGGGGTGCGCGGAAGCCGGCGTCCGGGACGCTTTCGGCGTGCGCGGCGGCGGGCGGCAGGGTGGGCTAAGCGAAGCGAGCCCACCATAGTGGGCCCGCGTGGCTGCTCGATGATGGTTATCGCGTCTGATACGACGTGACGCCGGTTGCCCGGTCGTACAGCAGCCTGATGTCGTCGATGGTGCAGAGGTTCACGTTCGGTATCAGCGGCGACGGGTAGCCCGCCATCGCCCACTCGATCTTGATCGTCCAATTGCAGCCTTTGTCCGCCTGGTTGAACTTGATGTAGACGCTCTGCCCGTCTCGCAGCACTTCGCTGAGCTCGTTCTCGTCGAAGTCGTCGTCGCCGGGCGGATTGACGCCGATGAACTTGATGCCGTAGCCGGTCGCGTTGTAGATCGTGATGTTTCTCTCGTCCGCGCCGAACGACGGCGCGGCGCTCATCAGGCAGGCGGCAGCCAGCATTCCGATCAGTCCTTTACGTGCCCGAATGGCGGGTTATGGCTTCGCCTAACCCGCCCGACAATCGAAGCGGAACAGCCGGAAGAAGTCCGTCGGATCGGCGAACAGCTGCCGCGCCTCGCCGAAGCCGGCCGCGCGGCCGAGCTCGCACCAGACCGCCGCGGTCTCGGGGAAGTCGCAGCTGGTGACGTGGTGCCAGATCTGGTCCCATTCGGCGCCCGTCAATACGCGCCACAACGGCTTGTTCGTCCGCAGGAAGCGGTCGAGCCATGCGGGGCGATCCTCACCATCCCGCCGCGTCGGCTCGTAGAGCATGAACATTCCGCGCCCACCGACGGCGCCGCGGATCGCCTTCATCAGGCGTAGCTTGTCGTCGGTCGAGAGGTGATGGATCGACAGGCTGCACCAGGCCGCGTCGGCGTGCTCCGGCCGGCGCAGCATGGCTTCGACGAAATCGCGGTGGTCGAGATCGACCTCGAACGGCAGCTCGGCGAGATTGCCGGCGGCGAGCTCGAGGGCGGCTTGCGACAGGTCGATGCCGTGATAGTGGCGGACCTTGGTGCCGCGCAGCGCGCTCTTCATCATACTGGCGTCGCCGCAGGCAATGTCGAGGAAGCTCAACGGCGAGGTGAAGACGTCGTTCAGGGTTGCTCGCAGGATACCGCCGACCTCGCCCTGGACCAGGCAATCGCTTTCGACCAGCTTGCTGTAGGTGGCCCACTGCTGCTGGAACTGCCCGAGCGCCGCGGCGTCCACCACCGCGCCGCCGGGTCGGAATTGATGGATATGAACGTTGACCAAGGTCGCTGCCTCCCGCCAAGACGATCGAGCCACAGGGATCTCGCCCGCATGAAACACGCAATTCCCTTCAATTTCGTTTGCGCGGGACGAAGGGTAGGGCGGGTTAGCCGAAGGCGTAACCCGCCGCGCTTCGGTGGACGGCGGATTAGCTCCGCTAATCCGCCCTACGGTCTCAACGCCAGACGCGGGGACAGCGTTGTCAACCGCGCGCGGCAAAGGCGCTTTCGATGGCGGCTTTGACCCTGGCAACGAGATCCTGCTTGCGTGAGACGAAGGCCGCGATGTCGCCGCTCGACGTTTTCAACACCAATATGAACTGTCGTCTGGGCCAAAACAGCTGCACGACGGCCCCGGCGCCGATGACGGCCAAACCGGCCACGGCAACGTCATATTTCCTTTCGAAGGCTCCCAGGATGACCAATGCCGCGCCGGCCAGCAGCATGAAAACCGCGAGCCGGTTGGCTTTGGTGCGTCGCGCGATGCGAACGCGCCCGATATTCGCGATCTGGTAGGACGTCTCCCCGAAATATGCGACGTGCCGCGTGACGCGGATATCGTCGAGCTCGAAGAGAAGGTCCTGGCTCATGGAACTGTTCGGCCGAGCACGTGTATTCGGCCCTCGCATCATCCTGCTGCTTGCGCCGGTACGCAACAACCGCGGTCGGCACGTGCATACCGTGCGGTAAAAGAATGTCCGCCGGCTTACATAGTTCTGCAACAATTGCGCGACAGCGTTCGCATCCTTGTCCAACAGTAACGAGTAACGAGTATGCGTATGTCCTATACCCTCGCAGCGGCCGCGACGGCCACCGGGCTGAGCCGGACGACCATTCTCAGAGCGATCAAGGACGGCAAGATCGCCGGCACCAAGGACGAGCTCGGCGAATGGCACGTCGAGCCCGCCGAGCTTCACCGCCTCCATCCACCTGTTGCAGAGCACGGCGCCGGCGGCGACGTCGCCCCGCCACGGACTGGGCTCGATGTCGACGCCCTCGGCGCGCAGATCGAGGCGCTGCTGAGGCAGGCTGCGGATCGTCTGCGACAACAGGTCGATGACGCGCGCCGGCAGCGCGACGCCGGGCGCGACCGGACACCTGCCCTGCTGCCCGCCGACGAGCCCGAGCAGATCGCGTGATGCGATTGCATCGCGCCAGCTCCGTCTTCTGGTCGACTTGAGCCACAAACGCAGCTGTCATCATCCGCGTAAGCGGATGATCCAGTAATCACCGTCACTGAAGCATGGCACCGGCGGTGATTACTGGATGCCCAACGCAAGTCGGCTATATATAGCCGACTTGCGCACTTAAGGATGCCGATCTCGGGTAAACCCGAGATCGGATGCGCGGGCATGACGATCGAGAGATTGGCCCAATTCGACCGGAAAACGCGCTCTGGCTCGGGAAGCGCAACCGCCGACCTCACTGCCGGTCGAGCTTCTCGACTCCGTGCAGGTCCATCGACCAGGGCAGCGCCGAGCGGCACCAGATCTGCCGCTTCGGCCGGCGCAGCTCGCCGCGCTGCTTGATCGAGCCGACGCGCAGCGAATAGGTCGGCGGGTTGCTGATCGCCGAGGCATAGACCGGCGTGCCGCAATCCGGGCAGAAGGCATGGGCGCGCTTCGATCCGCTCTCCGCGGTCTTGATGTAGATCTTCGGCTGCCCGCGCAGCAGCACGAAGCTTTCGGCCGGCGCCTGGATATTGGCGCGATAGGGCGAGCTGGTCAGCGTCTGGCAATCGGTGCAGTGGCAGATCAAGACCGTATCGGGATCGACGCTCGCCTCGTAGGCGATCTTGCCGCAATGACAGTTGCCCTCGACCCTCATGGCGGTTTCCTCCGACGGATGACGGGGCATTGTATCTGGCAAGTCGCCCGCATGGGACGCGTATGGCGAATGCGGTCGCATTGCGCTTCGCCCATCCGGGCTGCGCATCGGCAGCGTTGCTGCCGTACCCTCGCCGTCCTAGTCCTCGACGTTTCGTCGGTCCCATTCCGCCTGCCAGCGGCGCTCCAGATCCATGTCCGGGCGCGTCGGTATTTTTTCATCGAGCCAATATGGCGAGATGATCCCGGCGTAGCCGGCGGCAGGCATGATAATCATGGGAGACTGGTGGGAGTGGGAACCGATTGTCACGGGTGACATCGTCATCTCTCATCTCCTCTGGCTGCGGCGGTCTCGAGGTCCGCCGATGCATCCGTGATAGGCGAGCCGGGAAGATGCCGGTGTGCGAAATCACACACGTCGTTGCGGTTCCGGGGAGAGGGTATCCCGGTGGCCGGTCGCCCGCACGGACCGGTTCAGAACAGTCCCGCCCCCGGGGGGTCGGCACGTTGTTCGGATCGAACCAGCGGGACGGTGCGGCGGTATTTCAGTCCTCGGCGTTCGGACGGATTTCGATGTGGAAAAGGTCCGCCACCGTCACCCGGCTACCGGGGCTGCCCCATGTTCGGCCGCAATACCCATCAGGCTTTCCCCCGCTTGTGGACACACAGCGCGAGGAACGAGCAGCGTCATGTCATTCTTCCAGTGCAGTAGGTGTGATTGCGTCGAGGACACGGCCCTTTGCCATTATTGGTCGGCCCGGCTGCAACAAATGCCGGTCCTGTGCTCCGCCTGTGACCCCAAGATCGCCAAATGGCATGGCCAGTTCCCGCGGGAATCGGCCCGGCGCTGGATCAGCGGCGACCGCGGCTTGGTCTGCCGCAGGAGCGAGGTCGAGGACTGGCTCGGGCAACCGGTCGAGACGATCGGCAGGTAACGGCTCGGCCACGAACGACCCTGACCGGACATTTTGCTTCATTCGACCACCGCGTCGACGCGCGCCGGCGATAAGGCGTGCTTCTCCGCGTCCGGCTTGCCGCCTCCGTGAATTTCACTCCGGTTGCAGTAGCAATCGTAGGGTGGGCAACGGCGCGCAGTGCCGTGTCCACGCGAGCATGCGTAATGTTGCTCCGTTATGGTGGGCTCGCTTCGCTTAGCCCACCCCACAGATCGCGCCGATGAATTTCACTCCGGCTGCAGTCCGATCTCCTGCACCAGCTTGCCCCAGGCGGCGTGCTGCGCCTGCACGTAAGCGCGGGTCTGCTCGATCGTGCCGCCGCCGCGGCTGATGAATCCGGCATTGCTCATTCGCCCCGTCACCGCCGGATCCTTGAGGATGACGTCCATCTCGCGGTTCACGCGTTGCAGGATCGCAGCCGGCACGCCGGTGGGGGCGGCCAGCACCCACCAGCCGGCGAAATCGAAGCCGGGGAAGGTTTCGGCGACCGGGGGGACCTCGGCGAAGTCCTGCAAGCGGCGCGCGGACGTCACCGCCAGCGGGCGCAGCGTGCCGCTTGCGATGTGTCCCCTCGCCGTAGGGACCGCGATGATGATGAGCTGGACGCGGCCGGCGAGCGCGTCCTGCACGCCGTGCGTCATCTGCGTGTAGGGCACGTACGAGATAGTGGTGCCGGCCAGCTTGTTGATCCAGGCCGCGATCATGCCCGAGAACCGCCGGGCGCCGTCGGTGGCGACGGAAAGCTTCTCCGGCTCGGCCTTGGCGTAGGCGATCAGCTCCGGCAGCGTCTTCGCCGGCACGCTCGGATGCGCCAGCACCATGAAGGAGACTTCCGCGATGCTGGAGATCACCGTGAAATCCTTCATCGGATCGTAGGGCAGCGACTTGTAGGTGTGCGGATCGGTCACCAGCGCCGCGGCGCTGGCGAAGAAGAACGTGTAGCCGTCGGGCGCCGAACGGGCCGCCGCCTGGGTGCCGATGACGTTGCCGCCGCCCGGCCGGTTCTCATAGACGATCGGCTGGCCGAGCTTGGCGGCGAGCTGGTCGGCGACCAGGCGCCCGATCGCGTCGGTGCCGCCGCCCGCGGCCTGCGAGCTGATGAACTTGATCGGCCGGTCCGGCCAGCTTTGCGCCTGGGCCAGCGAGGACGCCGCGAGCGCCCACAGCGCCGCCAGCAGCGGGCGAAGCACCACGTTCATGTCGACCGGTCTCCACATCGCTCTCGGATCTGCGTGAATGGTAGCGATTTTCCGGGTTGCTCGGAAGGCTGGACGCGAGACCGTAGGGCGCAATAGCGTAGCGTATTGCGCCAATGTCATTCGGCCTTTTGGCGGAATACGCTTTCGCTATTGCGCCCTACGCGCTGAGCTACGCTTGCTCATTCGATCACCTCGTCGGCGCGAGCGAGCAACGAAAGCGGGAAGGTGAGACCGAGCGCCTTGGCGGTCTTGAGGTTGAGGACCAGCGTCAGCTTGGTGACGGCGAATGATGGGTTTCGCTGCGCTCAACCCATGCTGCGGGCCACGTCGCGCTCCGATCCTTCCAGATCCCCGAGAAACGGCGAATGTTCTGCAATCCACGACGACAACGGTAACCAAGCCCGGGTGCACCGGGGCAGGCGGGTCTTGGCCCGCGTTGATTTCCCGCACGGTGAACGTAAGATCGTCGCCAAGCCAGCATTGGGGTAACCCGAATGACCGACACGAACGTCATGCGCCTTGGTGGGATCTGCGGGCTGTTGTTCGTGATCTCGTTCATCCCTTCCTACCTGTCGGCGCCGGACTCGCCCTCGGCGGGGTCGGACCTCCAGCAAATGCTCGACTATTTCACCACCCGGCAGACCGAAATCCTGACGCTGAACGGCCTGTTGCTGATCTTCTCCGCCTTCCTGTTTCTGTGGTTCCTCGGCGTCTTGCACGCTCTGCTGCAAGACGCCGAGCGCGCGGGATACGGGTTCGCGTCGGTCGCGCTGGCCGGAGGTCTGCTGTTCGTCGCCCTGATGCTGGCGGGCGCGGCAATCGAGATCGTCCACCCGGCGACCCAGGCCCGCTTCGCAATCTTCCGGCCGGACGCCCAGCTCGGATTGCTTTCGCTCGCTCTGTCCGGGTGGCTCTACCGCTTCTGCTTCGTCGGCATGGCGGCGCTGATCGCCGCGACTTCGCTGGTGGCGATCAGGACGGACTGTCTGCCGAAATGGCTGGCCTGGGCCGGGTTCGTGTGCGCCCTGCTCGCGCTGCTGCGGTTTTTTGGCCCGCTCGCCGGCTGGCTGGCGCTCGCCTGGATTGTCGTCGTCTCGGTGCTGATGGTTGCGGGGACCATCGGCCGATCGGTCGTTGCCGCTCGCACGTAACGTAGGGCGAGGCGCAGACGCCTGCGCGACCTAGCGCATTTTTCGCGCGTCTCGATGCCAGCGAAACCCATCACGCCTTCCGCGTCCCGCAGCCGAATGGTAGCCTTCGCGCAAAGCCCGCGTCATTCGAGGCAATAACACGTCAAGGGAGAGCCGCGATGCGAATCCTGATTTCAGCCCTATGGCTCATGTCGCTGTTGGCGCCGGGAGCGGCGGTTGCGCAGGCGTTCCCGCCCAACGACGCGGGCGTCACCATGGGACACTGGCATCTCAACTCGGTGAGCGTGGAGGCCAACCAGAAGATTCTCGTCGGCATGGGCGGCACCGCGATCAAGCCGGGCGATTTCAACATCGCGCGCTTCCCCGGGGTCGCGGTCTTTCTGCATTTGCGCCAGACCGGGACGCCGCCGACCGGCGGCACCGAGGGGTCGGTGGTGAACCACGTCGGCTTCGTCGTCCCGAATGTCCAGGAGTCGGTGGCCAAGTGGAAGGCCGCGGGCGTGCCGGTTGAGCCCGGAAACAACAACAGGCTGGATCAAGCCTGGGTCACGACGCCGGACGGTTTGCGCATCGAAGTCCTGCAGGACAAGACCCAGGCGATGCCGATCCGGCACGCGCACATCCAATTCTTCGTCGAGGAGTCCGTGATCCCGCAGATGCAGGCCTGGTACGTCAGGCATTTCGGCGCCAAGCCGGGCGTGCGCAACGAGGCGCCGGTCGCCGACATCCCGGGCACGCAATTGCGGTTCAACAAGACCGCCGCGCCGACCGTGACCACCAAAGGGCGCGTGCTCGACCACATCGGCTTCGACGTGACGGACCTGCGGGAGCGCTTGAAGAAGCTCGAAGCCGCCGGCGTCAAGATCGACCGGCCGTTCACGCCCAGCCCGCTCGGCGGCGGGCTCGCCTTCATCTACGACCCGTGGGGCACCTATATCGAGCTCAACGAGCGGCCCAAGCCGCTGTAGGGCGCGGGGTACGTAGTTCGTAGCCCGGATGAGCGAAGCGAAATCCGGGAGAAAATTCGACTGATGGCTATCGACGAAGGCGCGCTGGGCTATGGCGAACGCCTGGAATGCCCCGGATGTCGCTTGGCTCATCTGGGCTGCTTGCTCCTGCCTCGCCTCGCCCGGCGCCGATAGCGGTCGCTGTTATGTTCTTCCGTTTTGGCGGGGTTAGCGAGTGCCCAATCAAAATAGGAAGTCGTCTACCCCGATGCTGCCGACGGGGGCGCCGAGAATGTGGATCTCGTCGCCCGTTGGGATCACGGTCACCGTCGCATTCCCGGCACTGTAGGTGATCGAGAGCTGGGCCATGGAGATGCCCATCGCTTCGAAAGAGATGACATCGTTGAAGAGTTTCCCATCCTGCCAATCGAAAATCGTGTCGCTGTCGAAGCCCCGTGCGAAGGCAAAGGTGTCGTTGCCCGCGCCGCCTAGCAGAAGATCGGTGCCTCGTCCGCCCACGATGCGGTCGTTTCCTCCCATGCCGGCAAGAAAATCATTTCCGTCACCGCCGCGCAGTTCATTGCCGTTGCCATCGCCAATCAGCCCATCGTTGAACGGCGTTCCGATCAGCCCTTCGACTCCCAGATAGGTATCGCCGAACGCATCACCGGTGTTGAATGCGGGAATCGAAAGGGAGGCGATGACGGCGGTCGCGCCGCTCTCGTAGGAGGCGAAATCGAAGCCGGATCCTCCGACATTGGCGTCGGCGCCAGGGCCGCCCTCGAGCACGTCATCGCCGGGCCCGCCATTGAGGAAGTCCGCCCCGCTCCCGCCAATCAGCCGGTCGTTGTTCCCGCCGCCGAACAACGAATCGGCGCCGCCGTTGCCGATCAGGGTATTGGCGTTGGCATCGCCTGCCAGAACGTCGGGGAAAGCAGAACCGATCAGGCCTTCAATGGAAACATACGTATCGCCGAATGCCTCGCCGGTGTTCAGCGCAGGCGCCGCCAAATTCGCCAGGACACCGCTGCCGGCCGCTTGGTAGCTTGCGTAGTCGAAGTCGGCGCCGCCATCGAGCTCATCGCCACCAATACCGCCGACCAGCGTGTCAGAACCTCCGAGACCGAACAAATGGTCAGTGCCGCCATTGCCGGTCAGGACATTGTTCCCACTATTGCCCAGGATGGTGTCGTTTCCGCTTCCACCGACGGCGTTTTCGATCAGCGAACGCGGGTCGCCGTTGAACTGCAGCGCATTGTAGACGTTGCCGCCGGCATAGATGCCGTTGGCGATGCTGAGGAGGGCGAGCTGACCGCTGTTGAAGTCGGACCAGCCGCCGGGGGCCAGATCGATCTGGAGATCCGTGGTGTAGTTGGAGAGGTCGTAGGTGTCGACGCCGTTGCCGTCCCAAATGGTGCGGAAGATACGGTTGCCCGACGGCGTCCCCTGTCCGATGCCGTCGACGAACATCTCGCCGGTGACCGGGCTGAACGTATAGACCGTATTGGAGCTGTTGGTGTCGAAGTTGGCCCCGTACATGTACTGGATCGCGGCGATGTCGTACATCATCAGCGACTGCGGGAAGCTGTCCGGCTGCGTGTCATCGGGAACCGGCACGTCGGGCGCGCCGACGTAGTGGCGATAGGTCATCACCGAGAACTCGAAGGAGTTCGTTGCGTCTGGGAGCAGGTCCATGGTGGGACCGGGCCGGTCGTTGGCATGCCCATGCTTGAGCCCGACCGTGTGGCCGAGCTCATGCAGGACGACCCAATAGGCGCTGTCGCCGACCTGAATGTCGTTGAAGCGCGGCTGATCGACATTGAACCAGGCGTCGCCACCGCGCTGGATGATGCCGGGATAATAACCGATGCCGCCGGGAGGTGCTCCCAACTCGGCATCGGCGAACAAGCTGGCCATGGCGAAGCTGCTGTCCGCGGCCGCCCCCGGAGCGGTGCTGGTATAGACGAGCGGCGCGACCGCCATCAGCTCGGACGCAATCACCCTGTCGATGGCGGCATCGAGCGACGCGGTCGCGGGGGCGAACGAGGAGAAATCGAAAGTGGGAGGGCTGGGGACCATCCCCGCGGTAAAATATGTCGCGTCGTAATAACCTGCCGTGTCGGGGAAATTGTAGGTCAGGCTCAGACCGTTCCACCTGAAAAGGCCGAGAAGAGCATCAATGGTCTGAGTGCCCGATGCGACGTTCGAGATTCCACCAGCCATCTTCCGGTCCTTCGGTCATTGCCGAGCGTTTTGTTCAGGCGCCGGCCATGGACGTTATTTGGGTGACGGGGTCGTCCCGATGCCGGCCCGTTCCTCCTTGAGAGACAGACACTTGCGAGGTGTCAATTGACGGTTGTCCGCCGCCTGAAGGTACAATTGTGCTTCCTCCTTGCAGTCTACACGGAGCGAGTTTTGGAGCTTGAAGGCGGTTTGGAGTATTCCTGGAGAGTTCTTGGATTTCGTCGATAATCACGAGGATAGGGCCGGCCTGAGAGCCCATTCCAACCGTTGCGGTGGACCTCCGGACAGGAACCAATGTCGTATCGGATCGGCGCATATCTGATCGACCCCGAGGCGTACGAGATTCGCCACGACGGTGCCCTTGTGCCCGTTGAGCCACAGGTCTTTGATCTCCTGATCATGCTGATCGAGAATCGGCAGCGCGCCGTCAGCAAGGAGGAGATCATCGAGCGGGTATGGAAAGGGCGGATCGTCTCGGATGCGACCCTGAGCAGCCGGATCAAGGCGGCACGCCACACTCTGAGCGATGATGGATCGGCACAGAAGCTCATTCGCACCATCCACGGACGCGGCTTCCGCTTTGTGGGGGAAGTGGCGCAGGTCCATCCGCCGGCCGCAGCCAGTGCCGAACCGGATGGGGATGGCCCCGCGCAGCGACATGTTGCCCAGGCCCCGGCAGCCACCGACTCCAATAAAAGTGTCAGCCCTCCCGTTAGCAACGGCGTTGCGGCGAGGCCGACCGGTTCGCGCAAGTGGACGCTGGCAGCAGCGGCAGCGACCGTAGCCCTCGTCGGCGCAGGTTTCTTGGTCAACCAGCTGCTGCGCGAACCGGTGGGACCCGGTAGCGACAGCATGCTCGAGCGTAGCGCGCCGTCGCGCTTTGCCCCAGGCGCGCAGCAAACGACCCGGACCTTCAAGGATTGCGACGTCTGCCCGGAGATGGTCGAGTTGCCGGTTGGCGCGTTCATGATGGGATCGCCGGAAGACGAGCGCGGTCGCGAGCCGATCGAAGGACGTCCGCGGCGTATGGTCATCGCCCAGCGCTTTGCGCTCGGAAGGCTCGAGGTCACCGTCGACCAGTTTGCGGCATATGTCGCGGAAACCGGCGTCGCCGTGGGGAACGCGTGCCACAAGATTGACACCATGACTGCGCGTTGGGGCCTGACGGAAGGATCGTTTCGGCAGCCTGGCTTCGACGTTGCGGGCTCTCATCCGGTCGTTTGCGTCAGCTGGCATGAGGCACAGGCGTATGCGGCTTGGCTCGGACGCCGGACCGGCAAGCCTTATCGGCTGCCGTCCGAGGCGGAATGGGAATATGCGGCGCGGGCCGGGACAACGACCAGCTACAGCTTTGGCAGCGACGAAGGCCAGCTCTGCGACTACGCGCGATTCGCCGATCTAGGTTCGCATTTCCCCTGGCGCGGCGGGTGTCGCAGCGAGAAAGCGGCGTACGGACCTATGCAGGTGGGAACGCTCAAACCCAACGCATGGGGCTTTTTCGATATGCATGGCAACGCCTGGGAATGGGTCGCCGACTGCTGGACGCCGGATGCGCGGGAGATCCCTACCGATGCATCCGCTTTCATGCGCAAGGGGGCGTGCGAGGTCGGAGTCGTTCGAGGCGGTGGTTGGCCGGCCGAACCCAGAAAGCTGAGGTCGGCTCAACGATTGCCCATGCTCGCGGCATCCCGCCGCTACCACACTGGCCTCCGTGTCGCGCTTTCGTTCGGTTCGCCGTAGGGGGATGATCAAGTAGCTCTGACCCAGTAGAGGTCGTCGAGCATGCGGGTGATCAGATGGTCGGCATCGCGCTCTGCGGCGGTGAGCCCGTCGTCGATCGTCAGCCGATACTTGGCGATGAGGCGGGCGATGATGGTATCGCTGTCGCCGATCGTCTCGCCGTCGTCGACGAGGTAGGGAAGCTGCCCGCGCGGCGCCGCCGACGCGTCGAAAATGTGCTCGTGCCGGAACGGCACGCCGGCGAGTCGCATCCGGATCTGCGACTACTGCCTTACCAGCCGAAGCAATGACACGCGGCGGCTCGCTGCGGCCTTCGTGTTCGGCGCGGCGCAGGCGCGCATCGCGGCGCCGAGTTCCATCTGAACCGCATCATCGGACGGCGCGACACACCGGTGTGTCGAGCTCCGGATCGAGGCTCGGGCCGGAGCGCTCGGCGAACCCACGATGCAGGAGGACACGCCATGAAGGCGCTGAGGTCGACCGCCATTGTCGTCGTCGCGGCTGGTGCAATGTTGGGCGCTACAGCCGTGATGCTCGCATCCGCCACCACCTGCCGTGCAGCAGAGACGGCCGAGGTTCCAACAGGTCAGCCGCAACGGGTTACCGGCACGCTTCGATCGGTGGAACAGCTGCCCAATGTGCCGGGCGCGAAGTGCGGCCATCACTACGATCTGACGGTGGCGATTGCCGGGGACGGCCGGCGCGTGCTGCACATCTACGACATGCGCGTGTCTGGCGACAGCCTGGCCGCTCTCAAAGGTCGAAAAGTCGAGATCGATTTCGTCGCCGGCGGGATCGTGGAAAGCATCCGTGCCGTTGGCGGGCGAGGCAACGCCGTCGCCCTCTCGGACCTGTCCACCATCAAACATTGCTGACGGTGTCACGCAGCCAGTAGGCCACTGGCCAAAAAAGTAATATCTCTTGGGTCATTTGGCGCTGCTCGATGGCCTCAGGCACGATCGTAGGCGGGCTACTTGCTGGTAGACCCGTCCGGCGAGCGATGCTTGCGACGCGTGCCGTACGTCAAGCGGCGAAACCACGCCCGAATTGTTTCAACGAACGTGTTGCGCGTGGCGCGCGCACCGGCGTCCGCGCGAACCGATCGAGTCGCAGGCTCGGCGGGAACGTCGCGCGCGGATCGCTCGGCCGCCTTGAGCGCGACCGGTCCCACATTGGCGAGAAACACCTGCTCATGTGCGTCGGTGAGGGCCTCGATCGCCTGTTGCAGCGGCAGCCACCGCACGGCCTTCACATCACGCATCAACTCGCGCACCGGAGCGCCGGCGGCCTGCATTCGCCAGAACTGCACGATCTTGAGCCTGCCCCCGGCCGCGTGCGACATCGAACCGAGAAATTCGTGCACCGAGACGTCGTGCCCGGTCTCCTCCAGGACCTCGCGTTTGGCCGCGGCCGGCGCCTCCTCGCCCGGTTTGAGCTTTCCCTTCGGGAGCACCCACGACTTGTCTTTTCGCAACCGCACGATTGCGATCAGCGGCTGGAGACCGTCGGCCACCACGATTCCGCCGGCGGCCAGAATGGGCGCACGGTTTTTGTCCGAAGGTTTCATGCCAGCGCCATGCCGCGCAATTGCAGGGAATTGCAGTGATAGCTTACTCGTTTTCCGTTTCCCGGCGGGTCCGGCGGAGAACGAAAAGGGCGTAAGGTGTTACCGTAATTGCGATGGATCGGAAAATCACGCCGACGGGCTACACGAATTCCTGCTGCGGGCTTTTCGCGGTGACGACGATAGATGGAAGCTCGTAGCTCGTAGGGCGGGCGACATGACAAAGGCCGAAAGCCCCTGCCTACGTCTGGTCGGCCGCAGGGATTCTTTGCTCGTGGAACCCGCGCTGATGCATCGCATGGGCTTCGCGCACGAGGATGTGCGTTGCGACCTCGTTTTCGGTGCGGCCGAGTTTCCCGAGCGTCGCCAGCAGCGCCAGGTAGTTGAATGTCTCTTCCGGCAAAGTCAGGCTCAGCGGCCGAGCTTCCGAGCGGTTTTCAGGGCGAGCCATCTTTACGCCTCACGGTTATAATGCCATTATAATGGCATTATAACCCTTGTTTGGCGAATCGAATCATGACAGCGTTTGATTCGGCCGCGCCGCCCTGAAATTGACCCCGGAAAGACAGGCTTGGTGGCGGCGCGGAGGGGCGGTGGGTTCCAAACCCAACGTTCACCGGCCTGCTTGATGGTGCGCGGTGCTCGCCGGCCTGCCGCCAAACGATGCGACTGTGCCCGGCACATGCCCGCGCCTGCACGCAGGTCACGACCGGTTCCGCGCTGGAGGCGATCCGCAGGAGGCCCCCACCCGCGCATGCCGGTCGTCGGAGAGTCCACGCATTCCTCACGCCGCAGGGGCGTCAACATGTCCGCCAATCGTGCGACCTGGAGTTCGGAGCGCATCGAGCTGCTGAAGCGCTGCTTTCATGCCGGGCTTTCATGCAGCCAGATCGCGCGCGAGATCGGAGTGACCCGCAACGCCGTCATCGGCAAGATGAACCGCCTCGGCCTGTCGCACGCGATTGCCACGCCGCCGGAGCAAGGGCACGCCGCCGGGCCTGCAGGGGCGAAGCCTCCAAGGCCCTGGCGCCCGCGGCGCTCGCGCCTCAACATCTTCGCCCAGCATGACATGCTGACGGCGGCGTTAGGGCAGCCGCAGCCGCGCGCCGAAGACATCCCCATCCACAATGGGTGCGGATGCACCCTGCTCGAGCTGGGTCAGGGGAGATGCCGCTGGCCGATCAACAACCCGGGTTCCGCCGACTTCTGTTTCTGCGGCAACGAGCCGGTCAAGGGACTGCCCTATTGCCCGGGGCACGCGCGCATCGCGTATCGGCCGGCGGGCCGGCAGCGCAGCGCGCGCGCGTGAGCAAGCCGGCTCCTGGATTTTTTGAAGAGCGAGGCAACGAGGTTCAAGCAGAGGAATATCAGCGCGATCATCGTGGCCGACGTTAACCGCTCACAACGGTGCGTGCCGCTACTCCCCGCGCACGGGCGCCATCACGGCGGCGTGGATCGCGTTGCAATGGCGCACGAGATTTGCATGGGAGGAGACGAACTGCTTGAGCGGGGTCTCGATATCGTAGAAGTAGATATTGGCGATGAAGCCATAGATGCCGGCGTCGATGCTGGTGGGCTTGGCCCCGTGCACATAGCCGCCCGCCGGGATGAGATTGGCCAGCACCCGCAGATCCGCGAGCCCGCGTGCGTAGGCGGCGTCGGGGGCGTAGCGGCCGATGCCCTGGAAGTGGTAGCGCTGGAAATTGAACTCCTGCGCCTTGCGCAGGCCAGCTTCCGTGAGGCTCGGATGCTCCCGCATGAGCGCGTTGCGGAACGCCGGCCAGAACCGCTCGTCCTTCCAGCGCGAGTACGACATGACCCAGTAGAGGTCGTCGAGCATGCGGGTGATCATATGGTCGGTATCGCGCTCTGCGGCGGTGAGCCCATCATCGATCGTCAGCCGGTACTTGGTGATGAGATGGGCGATGATGGTGTCGCTGTCGCCGATCGTCTCGCCGTCGTCGACGAGGTAGGGAAGCTGCCCGCGCGGCGCCGCCGATGCGTCGAAAATGTGCTCGTGCCGGAACGGCACGCCGGCGAGCCGCAGGAACGCGAACACCTTGAGGCCATAGCCGTTGTTGTCGGCGACGCCGAACAACTCGGGATAGGAATAGAGCGTGATCATTGCAGCTCCACGGGATGGGAGAGGGAGCATAACAGAGCGGCCCCGGATGGCGCGTGGCTCGGCGCATGCCCATTCACCGATGGATGCCATGGATCGAGCTCAACGAGCGGCCCAATCAGCGGGAGACTGCTCAGTCCGTAGCCCGGATGAGCGAAGCGAAATCCGGGATTCGACCCATGGTCAGATACCGGTGCAACTTCATTCCGGGGGGAGCAATTTCCTCCCGGTGATGCTTTGCGAACCGGTACGCATCAGCCTTTGTAGATCGCCGGAGTGATCCCGGATTTCGCTTCGCTCATCCGAGCTACTTGTACGGAATAGGCTGCCGGCGGTTGGTAATAGACGAACGATGCTACCCCCGTTAGTATCCGTCAGCGGGCGCGGTCGGCTCTATAAAGGCTCTGGAAATGGGCAAGGCACCAACCCAGGCAAAGGCGGGGAATGCGATTGGCGCACGGCTTCGGCTCGTGGAAGGCGTAAAGGCTCCGATTGCGTACTTTACGCTGGCTCTCTTGGTGATTGAGGCGATCCTTGGGGCCGTCTTGGGCGTGGGGCGGCTCTCTGAGAGGGCAAATGAGGTCATTGCATACGGCATGGTCGCAAGTTTGCTTATCGTATTGCTTGGCTTTCTCGCCGCCCTATTCATTCGTCCGAATGTGTTGTTCCAACAAGGTTTGATCGAAGACCCAATCGCGGCATTTAGAAAAGTAGGCCAAGATTTGACCGGTAATGACCTCAAGATTTTAGGCGGAATGCTCGGTAAAGGTGCCCGGTTTTTCTCGGACTTCTGCCAGGGCGTGACTGAGGACGATGATGCTAAGCAAAGAGAGAGGCGGTCAAAGCTGGAAAAAATGAAACTGATTCAACCCGTTGGTTCATCTGAAGTTGAGTTATCAATGATCGGCACGACCTTCATACAGACTGTAAAGCGGTTCTCGGAAGCTTTTGTTTTACCGGAAGCGTCCACGGAATCGATTGAGCGCATCGCGCTGCCTCGTATTTTTTTTGCTACTACGAAAAAATATCTGAACCTTGGGGCCGAGGCCGACTTGGCCGCCCTGACAGCCTTCTCCAAGAGTGACTTTTGCATCGAGAAAAATCTCTCGTCCGATGTGCTGCGTTTGGAGTTGATCAGACAAAAGTTCGACATTGTGCATTTATTGATGGACCTTGATCAGGCCGACGGAACTCTGATCTTTGAAAATGGCGACAGGATGAGAGCAGATGGATTCGTACAATTAGTCAGGCAGACCGGCGCAAAGCTCGTGGTCCTGGCGACCTGCGATTCTATCGCATTGGGCGCCAAGTTGGCACCGCATACGAACGTTGTTGCCGCAACAACTTCATTTATGGCTCCAACATTTGCACCGTGGGCAACATCCTTTTATCACATGATCTCCAACAAAAATTCGCTGTCGCGTGCGTTTGAGATCGCCCGCGTAACCACCGATGCTCCAATGATCTTGCTGATGAAGCGCGACACAATGTTTGCTTCTTAGTCCATAGCCCGGATGTCGCTTCGCTCATCCGGGCTACTTGCTGTCCGCGCTACCGGCCTGCGCGCTGCAGCGCTCCGCAGCTTGCGACAATCGACTTCGATGGGCTGAGCGCGGAGTGGGTATAGCATGCGTCCAATCGGTCCGGAGCGGCGATGCTCATGGTGAGCGAGCCGTCCATGTCGGAGCCGATGATCTTGCCATCCGGCGCGATGGTCGCGGCGAACGGTTCCTTCCGGTCGGGAGTGGACCAGGACTTGCCCCACAGCAGGCGTCCATCCTGGCCCTCGATTTCCATCGTGAACGTGATCTCGCGAATGCGGGGCGCATCGGCGGGGGTCCCCGGCCCCGGATGGTGCGGGTTGGTTCCGTAGATCACGGTCCTCCACTGACCGGACCACGTGCCCTTGAGGTCGGGCACGGCCTGCGCAACCGCGTGATCGAAGCGTAGCCCGGATTGAACGCCCGCGAAATCCGGGACTCGTGAGGTGCTTGTCGGCGAACAGCCGCGCCACCGCACCGACGCCGCCGCCAATCTCGACATGCCGGACGCCGGAGAAGCTGTGGCAGGCGTGCCAGAAGGCGAATGCCTGACCCATTGCGGAACGGCGCCAGCACTCATACAAACGACGTCGTCATGGCCGGGCTCGTTGTTCAGTCCGGGGACATGGCTGACGCCTCGACAAAGGAAGACGTGGATGCCCGGCACCGCAGGCAAGCTTACGCAGCCTGCGCAAGCTTGGCTGCGTGCCGGGCATGACGGGACCATTGGTATTACTTCAAAACGTTCTGCGCCGTTTCGGCTCGATCGACATCGATGAAAGCCACGAGCTCTTTCGTCAGCTCGGTGAACAGCTGAAGTTTCCCGGTGTCCAGCGGCTCGCTCAGCAACTGCAGCAGAAAGGTGTCCGCGCCGTCCGCGAAGGCCGGGCCGAGGCCGCAGAAGAAAAAGCCGAGACCGCGGGCGGCATCCGTCAGGAGCGGAAGACCGGCATCGCCGACCGGAGCGGAGAGTTGCACCGAGCTGGCGCCCAAGGCGCGCACGTCGCGCAGCGCCTGGGCAAGCTCGATGGCGGCGTTCGGGCCGATCCGCTCGAAGGAGATCACGCCGTAGCCGCGATCGTTCACCTTGATGCCGGTGCGCGACTCCGGGGCCGCCGCGGCCGCCGGGGCCGCCACCGACACGGTCACGCCGAGGCTCGCGTAGATCTTGAGCAGCATCTCCCGATAGGGCGCGGGTGCGTGGATCGTGCGCGCGGCAGGCTGCTGCACGAAACGGAAGGTGCGCAGGTAGCTCTGGCGCTGTCCCGCGGTGGGGCAGG
>WNGB01004849.1_pt1 | contig 20292 bp, 17 predicted proteins | sample 5400681 | NCBI WGS metagenome assembly WNGB01 (sample SAMN13153367, study PRJNA577476) | soil metagenome | isolation source: 115 cm soil or saprolite under grassland replicate 2 | place: USA:California | collected 2016-06-15
CTTCACGATGTTGGAGACGATCCGCGAATACGCGCTGGAACGCCTGACCGAGCGCGGCGAGGCGCCGGCCATGCAGCTTGCGCACGCGCTCTATTTTCGCGACATGGCCGAGCGCGCCGAGCCAGCGCTGCGTGGGCCGAATCAGGTTGCCTGGCTCGATCGGCTGGAGGAGGAGCAGGCCAATCTGCGCGCAGCGCTGGCGTTGTGCTTTGAGGCTAGAGCCTGGAGACTGGAGCCTGGTGATCCCGGACGCGGCGATACAAGCCCCCAGCCTCCAGGCTCCAGCCTCAACGAGCTTGGGCTGCGGCTGGCGGGCGCGTTGGCGGTGTTCTGGAAGGGGCGCAGCCATCTGAGCGAGGGGCGCAGGCTGCTCGCCCGCGCGCTCGGCGCCGTACCTCAGCCGGTTGCGGCTGGCGCGGCGGATTCGCGCCCCGCGCTGGCCGCGCGCGCCAAGGCGCTTGCGGGCGCCGGTGTATTGGCCGTGTTCCAGGGCGACCGCGACGCGGCTAACGATCAGCTGACCGAAAGCGTCGCGCTCTGGCGCGCGCTGGAAGATCAGCGTTCGCTTGCAAATACGCTCGGCTTTCTCAGCATGGCGCTGGCCTTCCGCGGCGAATGGGCCATGGCGCAGTCGACCCAGGAAGAAAGCGAGCAGCTGGCGCGGGCAATTAGTGACGCTCCGGCGCTCGCCATGGCGGTGTATGGCCAGGGGCGCACGCTGATCGAGCGCGGCGACGACCGCATGGCGCGAGTGCGGCTGGAGGAAAGCCTGGCTGTCGCCCGCGCCGCTGGCGATCTCGGGAACATCGCCTTGATTGTGACCGATCTGGGCCAGCTCGTCTTGCGCCAGGGCGACTACGCGACCGCGCGAGCGTACAGCGAAGAAGGGCTGGCGGTTGCGCGCACGGTCAAGGATCGCGGGTATATGGCGCAGGCGCAGAACAACCTGGGCGAGCTGTCGCGCTGCCAGGGCGATTACGCTAAGGCCGAGGCGTGCTATCTCGAAAGCCTGGCGCTGTTTCGGTCGCAAGGGTCGAGCGTCGATACTCCGCGGCTGATCCATAATCTGGGCTATGTGACGCTCCACCAGGGCGACATAATGCGAGCGAGCGCACTGTTTATCGAGAGCCTGGCTGCATTCCGCGAGCAGCGCAGCCAGCGTGGTGTGGCCGAGTGTCTGGCGGGGTTGGCCGCCGTAGCGCAGGCGCGGGAGGATGGAACACGCGCGGCGCGGCTGTGGGGCGCCGCCGAAGCGCTGCGCGAGGCCGCCGGCGTGGCCATGTGGGCGGCCGATCGGGTCGAGTATGAGCGCCAGATCGCAGCGCTGCGCGCGGGAATGGACGAACGCGCGCTCGCCGAAGCGTGGGCTGCCGGCCGCGCGCTGCCCCCCGAGCAAGCGATTGCGGAAGCGCTCCAGCCGTAGCATTGCAAATTGTAAATTGTATATTGAGCTGCTCAATTTGCAATTTGCAATCTGCAATTCCTTGTGTAGCCAGTTTGTAGCCACCCCTCTGCTATGCTCTGTTTTGTCAGCTGAGCGCTGGCATATGAACAAGGAGCATAGCAATGGACACATCAATAATTTCCTCCGCGGCACGCATCGGCCATGTGCATCTGCGGGTTGCCGACCTCGATCAGGCGACGGCATTCTACCGCGATGTGCTGGGCTTCACGGTCACGATCTATGGGCCGGCATTCGGCCTGCAGGCGGCATTTCTAGCCGCCGGCGACTACCACCACCATATCGCGCTGAACACCTGGATGAGCGCTGGCGGCGCGCCAGCGCCGGCCGGCCACACAGGACTACACCACTTCGCGATCGTCTACCCGAACGAGCAAGAGCTCGCTCGCGCGGTTCAGCGCGTTTTCGATCACGAATACAGCGTCGATAGCGCCGAAGATCACGGCGGCACCGTTTCGGTGTACCTGCGCGACCCGGATGGCAACGGGATCGAGCTGTACTACGATCGACCACGCGAAGAGTGGTTCGATGCGGCCGGCAACCCGAAGATGAAGGCCGAACCCTTTGATCCGCGCGAGCTGCTTGCGGAGGCGACATGCTGATCATGCGCTTCGTGCATATCCTCAGCGCCTTCTGGCTGATCACCGGGCTGCTGGGCCGCTGGATGGCCTTTGCCCAGGCGCGCCGCGCCGCCGATATCCAGTCGGCTGCGGCGCTGCTGCGGCTTAGCGAGCGCTTCGAGCAGCTGATGGTCATCCCCGGCAGCCAGGTTGTGCTGATATTTGGCCTGCTGGCGGCCTGGCTGGGCGGGCATCCGCTGCTGGGCGCGCTGCAAGGCGCCAGGGCCAACTGGCTGCTGGTCTCGCTGGCGCTGTCGATCAGCATGATTCCGATCGTCACCTTGTTACTCGTCCCACGTCGCAAGCTGCGCAGGTTGGCGCTTGAAGACGCCCTGGCGCACGGGGCGTTTACGGCCGAGCTGCGCACCGCGCTCGCCGACCGGATCGTGCTCGGTAGCCGCACGGCCGAAATGATGATCACCGGCGCGATCCTGGTGCTCATGGTGCTGAAGCCGTTCTAAGCGGACGCAAGGTACGTACCGTTTTTCTGTTGTTCGTTTTTTCGCTCGCAGAGCGAAAAAACGAACAACAAAAGGAAGATAATATACCGCTACGAATACTGATGTCTGGGCGGCTGCCTAAGTCATGTAACTGATGCCCCATCTCCCATCTCCCAATCCCAGCGCGACGCGCTCTTAACCTGTAGTATACTACCGGCGCTCTGCTTTCCGCGTTTCTACAGGTTAAGAGCGCCATGAGACCACTCTATATCTCACCCCGCGGCCGCGGCGGCGTGGATTTCGGAATCCAGAACATTCTGCGCTCGGTGCGCCGCTTTGGCGCGCCGCAGGCCGAGCTGCTGCAGCTGCCCGAGGTGTATAACTTCGCGCCGGCCCTGATCCCACGCGGCCTGCCGGAAGGCTGGTGGCGTAACTTCGACGTTATCCAGGGCCGCTCGCGAGTCGCGTTCGCGCTGCGCGCGCCCGGCCGCCCGCTGGTCACCACCGTCCATCACCTAACGACCGACCCCGCGCTTCAGCCTTACAGCTCGCCGGCCCAGCGCCTGTTCTACCGGATGGTCGAAAGCCGCTACGATGGCTGGTCGATCCGCGCCGCCGACGCGGTGGTATGCGTGTCGCGCTACACCCAGCGCCAGGTCGAGCAGACCTATGGTAAGCGCGATACGGTGCTGGTGTTCGATGGCATCGACACCGATGTGTTCGTGCCGACGCCAAACTACGCACGTAGCGACCATGGGCTGCCGGCCTGGGGCGCGCGCAAAAAACGCCAGATCCGGCTGCTGTTCGTCGGCAATCGCACGCGCCGCAAAGGCTTCGAGCTGCTGCCGAAGATCATGGAGCTGCTGCCGGATGAGTATGTGCTGTTCTACACCGGCGGCTTCCAGGGCGCGAACGAGGCCCCGCCGCACCCGCGCATGATCCCGATCGGCTCGCCCGACCGCGCCGGCCTGGTGGCGGCCTATCAATCGTGTGACATCCTGCTGTTTCCATCGCGGCTGGAGGGCTTCGGCATCGCCCCGGCCGAAGCGCTGGCATGCGGCCGGCCGGTGGTTACCACCGATGCCTCGGCGCTGCCGGAGGTGGTCGATCACGGCCAGAACGGCTACCTATGCCAGCGCAATGATCTGTCCGGCTACGCCGAGGCCGTGCGGCGGCTGGGCGAGAATGCCGCGCTGCGCCGGCGCTTCGGCGAGCACGGACGCGAAAAAGTCGCGCGCTCGTTCGGCTACGACCAGCTGGCCGGCGGTCTGCTGGCGGTGTACGAGCGGCTGCTTGGGCGATAGTATTCACCGCTACGCAATCAATGAAATTCGTTTGTGTGGTCTTTTTTCGCCCCGCAGGGCGAAAAAAGACCACCCTATAAACGTAAAGTACCATTCATGATCGATCTGCACATCCACACCAGCGCGACCCCGCACCATTCATCCTGGGCGCCCGAGCAGCTGGCCGGCGCGGCGGCCGGCGCGGGGCTGCGCGCGATCGCCGCCGCCGACCACAACACCACCGCCGGGGTGCGCGCGCTCCAGGCGGCCGGCGCGCGTCACGGCCTGCGCGTGATCACAGGGGTCGAGATCGACAGCGGCTTTGCGGGCAAGCTCTGGCACACGCTGGTTTATGGCGTCGATCCCGAGGAGCCGGCGCTGCAGGCGCTGTGCGCGGCGGTCTTCGAGCGCAATATGGCCGATGCGGCTGCGCTGCGAATCGAGCTGGGGCGGCGCGGATTTGCGATCGACGGGCTGAATGCGCTTGGCCGGCCGCCGAACGTGGCCGATGTGGGCGCGGCGCTGGCGCGCGGCAATGCGCTCGCCGGGCGGCTGGCCGGCGAAGACGACGAGAGCGCCGGCATGCGCTATATCCTGACCGAGGTTCCGGGCGGCTACCAGCCGATCGGCGTAGATGAGATCATCGCCGTGGCGCGGCGCACCGGCGGGCTGGCGGTGCTGGCGCACCCCGGCCGCTCCAAAGGTCTGTATGCCATCCCTGCCACGGCCGAAGATATCGCCGCACTGGCCGCGGCTGGGCTGCATGGCGTCGAGGTATTCTACCCAACCCATACTGCGGAGCAGCGCGGCTTCTACCTTGATCTGGCGCGGCGCCACGGCCTGCTGGTGACCGGCGGCTCCGATTCTCACCACCCACACCAGGCGCTCGCGCGGGTTGACCCGCTTGATCTTCGAATAGCAGACGGTGTGCCGACTATTTTAGAGCGTTTATCGTTCTAGCTGGGGCGTGCGCCCCTCGGCCCTCCTTAGGGATGGCAGCCGCCCAAACTGCGCTGCGCCGAAACCAATCAGCAGGACGCCGCCTATGATCGGCCCGCCGATCTCCACGCGTCCCGTCAGAATCATCAAGCCCACCAGCACGAATAGTAAGCCCACCAGCGCGAGAATCAGCAACCGCAGGATATTGGCTGCCTGGGCGCGCAAGCAGAGCATGATCTGATCGAGCACAGACATGAGCGTTCGGTGGTGGCCTGCCCAGATTGGCACGCGGCTGTTTGTCTTTATCTGTACCATTGCTTGCTCCATAGCAGATATCGTTATATCGCTGATTTGTATTCATATTTCTCACATATGTAACATAGCATACACACGCTTCAGCCGTCATCAACATCAGGGCCGGATCGAAGCGAGCGAAATAGCTAGCCGCAGCTCCATCGGAAGATGGAGACCAAGCGCGGGCGTGATTGTAGATTGAGCACAAGTTGCACATGTCGAATTGACGAGCCAGAGAGCTTCACGTATCATGGAGTTACCGCCCACAGATGGTCAATGAGAAGGTCACTATGCAGCACAACACTCGTTTCATTGCCTACGGCGCGATCGTCGCATTGGTCTACATGACGATTATCTCGTCATTGAATGACATCAGCAGGTTGATCATTGTCTGTGGCCTGGTTGCGATATTGGTGATCATCGAAAAGCGCGCGCCGAAGCCCTGAGCAGCGACGTGCTGCTGCGCCGCCGCCTGGAGTATGCATACATGAACGACCAGAGCCGCAGTCCGCGGCGGATCTTGGCGCTGATCGGCCTCGTCTTTGTCGCGCTGTCGATCGCCACGACCTTCATTGCGCCTGGCACCTTCTGGAGTTGGGGCTTGCTGTTGGTTGCCTTGGCCTTCGTGTTTCTATCGCGCCGTGCCGCATGAGGTTCTGCGTGCATCTCCACGTTGCTGGTGAATCTACCGAAGGGTGTAATCAGACATTTGCAGCTAAAAACGGCATGTTGTTCCTTATGTAGCCTTTTTTCGTTCGTAGAGCGAAAATAAGCCACCAGATTTACGTTTTTGCAGGTTCCTATAATCTGCGTTAAGATAGCTTCCTGGTTGCTATACGATAGGAGGTCTAACATTCCACAGATACGCAAATTAACACCGGCAGAAGTACAAACGCTCGAATACAAATCTGCCGCCGAAGGCTGCTAAACCGCGCGGCCGCCCGAAAAAAGCATCATAGCTTTACCGAACAAGCAGCAAAAAGAGGATGACAATGCCAAAGGCGCGTGTCTGGACTCACGCAGCGTTTGAACCGGAGACGCTGGCAGTATTCGACAACCTGGCGACGGTGGTTGCCACCCCGCCGGCCGATAGCGAAGAATGGTACGCCGAAGCGGCGACCTGCGCCGGCCTGATCGTCAGCGGGCTGCATTATATCACCGGCGATGTGATGGATCGCGTCGGCGAGCGGCTGCGGGTGGTCGGCCGCCCCGGCATCGGCGTCGATCGCATCGATCTCGCGGCCGCGACCGAACGTGGCATCCTGGTGGTCAATACACCCGATGGGCCAACCGAGTCGACCGCCGAGCACGCGATCGCGCTGCTGCTAAGCCTGACCAAGCGGGTCACACTGGGCGACCGCGGGCTGCGTACTGGCCAGGGCTGGGCCGCCTACGGTGTGATGCCGATCGGGCTGGAAGCCTACGGCGCGACGCTCGGGCTGGTTGGGCTGGGCCGGATCGGCGGGCGGGTGGCCGAGATCGCGCGCGCGCTAGGCATGCGCGTTCTGGCGTTCGACCCCTACGCCGCGCCGGCGCGCGCCGAGGCGCTGGGCGTGACGCTGGTCGGCGCGCTAGAGGAGCTGCTTGCGAGCTCCGATGTTGTCTCGCTGCACTGCCCAGCCATTCCCGCTACCTACCAGCTGATCAACGCGCGCACGCTGGCGCTGATGCGGCGCGGCAGCTACCTGATCAATGTCGCGCGCGGCACGGTGATCGACGAGGCAGCGCTGATCGACGCATTGCGCTCGGGCCAGCTGGCCGGCGCGGGCCTGGATGTGTTCGACCCCGAGCCGGCGGCGGCCGATAACCCGCTGTTCAGCCTGCCGAACACAATCTGCACACCGCATATCGCATCCTACACCAGCGCCAGCGTGCTGCGCATGCGCATGATGATCTGCGCGCAGGTGGCCTCGGCGCTGCGCGGTGAGCGCCCGACCGAGCTGGTTAACCCGGAAGTCTGGGAGCGGCGGCGAGTGACAAGTGACAAGTGACAAGTGACGAGTGACGAGTAGGGCAGCACGCGACATCCGTCACTCGTCACCCGTCACCTGACGAAATGAAAGGATTAATTCAATGCTGAAGCCCAACCCCGTCAAGCAGGCCCTCAAGCGTGGCCAGCCGCAAATCGGCACGATGATCAGCGAGTCGAACTCGACCGGGTTCATCTGGATGCTCGCCAATATCGGGTTTGATTATGTGTTTCTTGATATGGAGCATGGCGCCTTCGATCTGCCGGCGGTGGCCGACATGATCAAGGTCGCGCGGCTGGCCGGCTTGACGCCGCTGGTGCGCGTGCCGGATCTGGCCTATCACCTGGCGGCGCAGGTGCTGGACGCCGGGGCGATGGGCCTGATGCTGCCGCGGGTCGAGACGCGCGCGCAGGCCGAGGAGTTTGTGAGCTATATCAAGTATCCGCCCGCCGGCGTGCGCGGCGCCTCGGCCGGGCGCGGCCACACCGATTACGGTGGCCCCGGCCCGCAGGAGCTGGTGCGGCATATGAATGAGCACACGCTGGTGATCTTGCAGATCGAGCGGAAGCGCGCGATCGACAATATCGACGAGCTGCTGTCGGTGCCCGGTGTGGATGTAGCGCTGATTGGGCCGTTCGACCTGACGATCTCGCTTGGACAGGAAAGCACCGGCGCGCCAGCAGTTGATGCGGCGATTCAAAAGGTGGTCGATGCGGCCAAGCGCCATGGGGTCGCCTCCGGCACGCATGTCGGCGACACCGCGACCGTGCTCGATTGGCACCATCGCGGCATGACCATGCTGACATGCAACAGCGATCTCGGCTTCTTCAAGGCCGGCGCTCAACAGACGCTTGACACACTGCGTAAGGGCATCGGCGCGGCGCCTGCCGGCGATGGCGGGCCGGCCGCTGCTGTGCATGTGTAGGATGTCGGCGCGCTAGTGCGCTTTCAGCGCGGGTGTTGGGTGTTGGGTGTTGGGCGGGCGGCGTTGCGAAGCCCAACACCCAACACCCAACACCTAAAACCTTGCTTGGAAATGCACTAGGTAGCCTGACGCTGTCGAGACATTGTGATCAGTGATTTCATCGTAGGGGCGTTCAGGCGAAGCCGCTTGAACCAGAATGGATAGGCATACGTGTTAGCACCGGCTATTGAAACCGAGATCGCCGATCTGGCCGCGCGCTATGGCCAGCCGCGCCGTGTGGCAGTGGAGCTGGCAGGCGCGCCGTTCAGCCCGCTGATCCTGGAAGATCGCCACGGCGAAGTCTGTATGGTCGTGCGCCGGCCGAACGGCAAGCTGATCACCGCGATCAAAACCTTCTACCCAGCCGGCGCGTTCCGGCTGCTCACCGGCGGGGTGGGCCTCGACGAGCCGATCGCTGAGGCGCTACTGCGCGAGGTGGCCGAGGAGACCGGGCTCGCTGTCGTCGTGCGGCGCTTCCTGGCCGTAATCGAGTACCAATTGCAGGGGATAGGGGATAGGGGATGGAGGATAGGAGATGAACTTCCCATCCCCTACCCCCTATCCCCCATCCCCTCGAATTTCGCTACCTTCGCATTCCTGCTGGACGAGACCGGCGGCACGTTGCAGGCACAAGATGCGGGCGAGCGGATCGAGTCGTTCCGCGAGCTAGCGGTCGCTGATCTCCCCACGCTAGCCCAAACGCTGGAAAATGTTCCCGACACGCGCGATGAAGAGATCGACGGCTCCTGGCGCGATTGGGGCCGCTTTCGTGCCGTGGCGCATCGCGTGATCTACGCGGCGCTGACGAGTGACGGGTGACAAATGGCGCTCGCTCATCAGCTTGCCATCTTGTCATCTTTTCATCAACAGGACTTACGCGGTGCCCAGCTGTGGTCATGCACAGCGGTACTGTAGCTTCTTTTTGTTGTTCGTTTTTTCGCTCTGCGAGCGAAAAAACGAACCACAGCTGCAATGGGAAGTACCATGCTGCCGCGCATCCTGAGCCTGCCCGCCCTGAGGCTCCCCTGAGCCGGTCGAAGGGCGTGTCGAAGGGTCGAAGGGCAGGCAAAGCGGCGGTTGAACGCGCGACCGCGTACGTCCTGTCATTAAAGGAGCCCTTAATGCCGCTCCCACAGCTAGCCCGCTACACTGATACCGTGCGCTACGACGCTGAGCGCGGGCTTGCGTTGGCGCTCGACTGGCGCGCGTATCCCGCAGAAACAGTGCTGGTGGCGTATTCCGATGCCGAATCGATCGTGGGCGCGATCGAGTCTGGCGCTGCGCGGCACGCGGCTGCGGCGTACCTGGCTGGCTATGGGCTGGCGCTGGTGGCGCGCGAATGGGCCGCCCGGCCATCCGACGCGCGGCGCGGCGCGTTGATTCAGGCCAGCGAGTGGCTGCGCCGCGCCGGCCCAGGCAACGCACGCTTGAGTCGGCTGCTCGATCAGGCGCTGGCACGCGCCGACGCCGCCACGCTGGCTGGTGAGGATGCCGAGGCAGCCCTGCTGCGGCTGGTGCAGGGCGAGATCAGCCGCGCCGACCGCGTGGCTGAGCGCTGCGGCAGTATCGCGGCCGGCCTGCTGGATGCGGGCGATCGTGTGATCACGCATGGCTTCGCCGGCCCGGCGCTGATCTGGATGCTGCATGTCGCGCTGGCCGAGCAGGCCAAGCCGATCACACTAACCGTGCTCGCACCGCGCATGCACGACGATGACACGCGCCTCTGCGCTGATCTGGCGCGCGCGATCGGGCTGCCGGTCACGCTGCTGGATGACCAGGCAGCCGAGCGCGCCTTCGAGCCGGCCGCGTCGACGGTCTTCGTCGCTGGCGCTGAGCGGATCGCGCTGGATGGCAGCGCCGCCGGGGGGCCGGGCGCGGCGCGCTACGCCAATCTGGCGCGGCGACATGGCCCGCCGTGCTATGTGCTTGGCGGCGATGGCCCCGACCCGACCGTAGAGACATTTGCGGCCGAGCGCGACGTAATGCCGCCGGATTTGATCAGCGCGATCATCACTAGCCGCGGCATCTACCGGCCCGAGATGATCGCGCGCTACCTCGGCGATGGCGATGCGCCGCTGGATGTAATTCCGCTCAGCCTGGGCTGATGCCGACACACCGCCGTTATGCCAGCCTGATCTGCAGCGCCAGGTACGCGGCCCCAAGCAGCGCCAGCAGCAGCGCGGCGCCGAGGGCCAGGTACGCCCGCGCCCAGCGCCGCGCCGCCTGCCTGCGCGTCAGCCGATCGAAGCCCCACAGCAGCGCCGCGATCAGCGCTGCCGCGCCGACCACGCGCAGTAGCGCCAGGCCAGTGCCCTCCGCGCCGGCCCATGGCAGCGCCGCCAGCGCCACCAGCCCCAGCGCTCGCAGCCGCAGCCCGATCTGGATCGCGCCGGCCTCAAAAAAACCAGCAACCGAGATGGGGATGGGGGATGGGGGATAGGGGATGGGGGATGGGGAAAAAGCTTCGTCGCGAATCGCCTGCCCTGAGCGGCGTCGAAGGGTCGGCCGCCTGCCCTGAGCGGCGTCGAAGGGTCGGTCGCCTGCCCTGCCCTTCGACACACTCAGGAACCGCGGCGGCTCCCCCTGAGCGTGTCGAAGGGTCGAAGGGTCGGTCGCCTGCCCTGAGCGGCGTCGAAGGGTCGGTCGTCGGTCGTCCGCAAACGGACCGATCCCCAGCGCCGGTGGCAGCACCAGTGCTAGCGCGACGGCGCCGAACCAGTGCAGGGCGCTCGTGCTGATTGCGGCCAGGCTGCCGGGCGCACGCGCCAACGCCGCAAGCTCCAGCGAGTTACCGGCCTGCGCCAGCGCCAGAGTCGCCAAAATCAGCGGCGGGTAACTGTTCAGCGTAGCCGCCAGGCGCCGCATGTCGCCCGCCTGGAGCTCCTGCCTGATCGCCAGCAGGTTTGGCCACTCCAGCAGCGCTAGAGCAACGACGATATCGATCTGCCGTGGCAGCGCGACCGCCAGCGGCAGCGGCAGCAGCGCCAGCGCGAGCCAGGGCAGGGCGATAGAACTAAGAACTAAGAACCAAGAACCACCGCGTCGAACGCCTGAATGGTTCTTGGTTCTCGGTTCTCGGTTCTGGAACGTGCCTATGAGCCAGATGAGGCCGAACGCCAGGCCGCCGGGGTAGATCAGCAGCCGCGACCAGGCGCGGCCGAGCAGCGCCAACAGCTCATTCGCCGTCACCGGATTGCCTTTGGCTACCCGGATTCGCTCCGAGCAGGCCACCAAGCCAGGGGACTTCGTCGCGCAGATAGCCCAGCAGCGTTGACGCCGGCACGTCGGGTGGCGGCTGGACGACCGGCTGCGGCTGCTCGGCCCGGCGGATCTCGCGCAGCCGTGCCACGATATACACTAGCGCCGTCAGCACCAGCATCAGCAGCACGATCGCGATCGAGGGCAGCGTGGTCACCTGGGTGTGGGCCGAGTCGCTTGCGGCTACCCCAACCCATGGCCAGATATTCAGGTCGCCGAAGGGCATTAGCCCGCCTTGCAGCTGCGCGACCGCCGGCAGAATAAGCAGGCGCACAATCGGCGGCGCGCCGACGCCAAGCACAACGCTGGTCGCGCCCGCTACCACCAGCGGCCGGCGCGCTTCGGCTGGCTCCGCGCCATTCCAAAGCGCCACGACCAGCCCGTGCAGCAGCGCCACAAGCCATGCCATCCCGGCCAGCAGCGCCACTCCGCCGGCCACGCTCGCGCCGATCAGCATCCACGCGGCCACGAACGGTGCCGTGAGCGGAATCGCGCTGGAGAGCAGCCAGGGCAGGAGATTGGGAGTTGGGGATTGAGGGCTGGGGATCAGGGGTTGGGAGGGGTCTTCATTTCCGCTACTCCCCAAAACCCAACCGCCATGGCCAACGGAAAGCACCAGGTACGTCAGCACGCCATAACACGCGGCCGCCACGCCAGCGCTGTTGCTCAGCCCAAGGCCTGCCAGCGCCAGCGCTAGATAGATTGATTGTATGCGGGCGTTACGGGCGACGACATCCACCCGCACCAACGCCGAGCAGGCGCACCACAGCGCCAGCCCGCCGCCCAGCAGCAGCGTCGCGAACGACCAGCCGCTGTTCCACGGCCCCAGGCTGTACAGTCGCGCCAGCGGGTAGAGCCAGGCGAAACGGAAAAGAACCATTTGAGCGAAGAACGTCTCTCCAAAGAACAGGTGAGGGAGTGAAAGGGTGCGGGGGCAAGCGTGCTCAGTTGGCGGTGGTCCGCCGTCCTTCGTCCATCGTCCTTCGTCCTTCGTCGCTTGGAACAGCGGAGAGCAGGCGATCGACGCCGCCAACAGCACGAACCAGAACGCGAAGCTGTCGAGCGCCGCGCCGGCGGAGCGATCATCGTAGTGCGCCGCGCCGCGCCGCGCCAGCGCGCCGCAGCCCAGCAGCAGGCAGACAGCTGCCAGCAGGCTTGGCGCCGCTCGCCGAAGCGCGTGCATGGCGCGGTTCGCTGGGGTTGTCGGCCGATCTTCCTCATGCATGGCCAGCGCCTGCCAATCGAGTGTGAGCAGCGCTAGGGCCAGGTAGGCGCACGCGACCGCCAGCGTCAGCGTGGTGCTGTAGGCTAGCGCCAGCGCGCCAGCCGCAGCCGCAGGGCATAGCCAGCGCGGCGAGAAGCTAGTTGGCCGCGCCACCAGCGCCAGCGTGACGCCGCCGAACAACGCGAACAGGAAAAAGGCGCTGAGCGCGTCGAAACGCACGAACGCTCCAAGCGCCAGCGGCGTATCGCGCACGCGCCAAAGCAGCGCCAGCGCACCGAGCGCTAGGCCGCCGGCCAGCAGCGCCGGCCAAAGCTTCACAAGAGGTGTAGATATCCGCATAGTTTCCCGGTTTGTGTTACGCGTCGTTCGACTCCAGACGATCATACTCTGAAGCGTGGGGGGTGTCAAAAATGTTGGAGAGCGTATAACATAGGATTTGCGCAAAAGGCAGCATTCGCCCGCGGCAGCATGGTACGTTATGTTATCCATGTTCTTTTTTCACCCGACGGGTGAAAAAAGAACATGGATTAGCAAAAATCCGAGGGATGCATAAGCGTATAAGATGCTAAAATAGCGTCTGCGCGGCCAGCGCATCTTCTGGCTGGGAGGCATCAGATGCCGCCACGCTCTTTCCCGCCCGGCTTCCTATGGGGCACCGCCACCGGCGCGCACCAGGTCGAGGGCCAGAACAGCAACAACCAGTGGTGGGATTGGGAGCAGCAGCCCGGCCGGATCTGGCACGGCGACCGCTCCGGCGACGCATGCGGCTGGTGGCGCGATCCCGAGCCGGATTTTGATCGCGCGGCTGCGCTGGGCCAGAACGCTCACCGGCTCTCGATCGAGTGGAGCCGCATTGAGCCGCGCGAAGGCGTGTTCGACGACGCAGCGCTCGATCGCTACCGCGCCATGCTTCTTTCGCTGCGCCGGCGCGGCATCACCCCGATGATTACGCTGCACCACTTCACCAACCCGCGCTGGCTGGAGGCCCAAGGCGGCTGGCTGCACCCGGCCACGCCGCAGCGCTTCGCCCGCTTCGCCGCGCGTGCCGTGGCCGCGCTGGGCGACCTGTGCGAGCTGTGGTGTACGATCAACGAGCCGATGGTGTATGTGACGCAAGGCTACCTGCTCGGCATCTGGCCGCCGGGCCGGAACGACATTCTCGGCGCGATTCGTGTGGCGGCTGCGCTGCTGCGCGGGCATGTCGCGGCCGCCGAGGCTATTCGAAATGTCAAACCGGCACTCCATATCGGCATTGTCCACCAGCTCCGCCTGTTCGACCCGGCCACCCAGGCCGCGCGTGATATCGTCGCCGCCGCCACTTGGGACTACCTGTTCAACGCGATCATGCTACACGCGCTGTGTACCGGGCGGGTGTTGCCGCCGTTTGGCAGCGGGCGTGTGTGGCCCGCGCTGCGCGAATCGTGTGATTTCTTCGGGCTGAACTACTACACGCGCGAGCGGGTGGCCTTCGATGCGCGCCAGCCGGGCCTAATGTTCGGTCGGCGCCACACTCCGCCCGATGTGCTCCAGAGCGAGGCCGGCTTCGAGGGTAAGACCTACGGCGAGATCTACCCCGCCGGCCTGTATCGCGCCCTGCGCCGGGCCGCGAGCTTGCGTCTGCCGATCTATATCACCGAGACGGGCCTACCCGACGCCGACGACCATCAGCGGCCGGGCTTTATCCTTGGCCACCTCGCCGCGGCACACCGTGCCATCCAGGATGGCGTCGATCTGCGCGGGATCTTTCTCTGGACGCTCGTCGATAACTTCGAATGGACCGAAGGCTGGGGCTTGCGCTTCGGACTCTATGCGCTCGACGAGCGCACGGGCGCACGGCGGCGGCGGCCATCCGCCGCACTGTATGCCGCGATCGCGCGGGCGAACGCAATCCCGGGCGAGGGTTGGCTGGCTGCCGCAGGCAAAACATAAAGTCGCTTAGGAATCCCGCTCATCCAACAATCAATCGCTCGAACGCATCATCCGGTAGCTCGACCAGCGTATCGACGACGATGTCGGCCTGCAAATCCGCGTGCGATGAGCGTACACCGATCGCGCGCATGCCGCCGCGCTGCGCGCCCAGGAGTCCTGCCGGCGCATCCTCGATCACAATGCAGCGCGCCGGAGGCACTCCCAAGCGCTGGGCAGCCACTAAGAACACCTGTGGGTCGGGCTTGCCGCGCTGGACATCCTCGGCCGAGCTGATCGCATCGAAGTACGCCGCGATGCCAAGCGCCGCCACGATCGCCTCGACATTCGCACGCGGCGCGGCCGATGCGATTGCCTGGCGCCAGCCATCGGCCTGGAGCCGCTTGAGCCAGCGCTCGACGCCGGGCAGCAGCGTGATTCCGCCCGCCTGCACGAGCGCCCTGTAGCGCGCCTCCTTGGCCTCGCCGATCCGATCGATCTCGTCGATCGGCAGATCTGCGCCCAGCCAGTCGCGTAGAATCGTGTCGTTGCGCTGCCCAAACGTAGCTACGAACTGGTGGTGGGCTAGCTCAAAGCCCTCGCCGGCCAGGATCTCACGCCAGGCCAGCCAGTGGTATTCGGCCGAATCGAGCAACGTGCCATCCATATCCCAGAGTACGGCGCGCGGAGGATCGTGCATGAGTGGTCGCTTTCTAGATCAGGGCGAAGCCAGCGTGGGCGTCGGAACCTCTGTGGGCTTGGCGGGCCTAACGGTGGGCTTAGCGGTGGCCGGCGTCTTGCTGCTCGGTGCAGCTGTAGAAAGTGTTGCTGTCGGCGTCTGCGTGGTGGTGGCGGTCAGCACGGATGTGCCGGCGAGCGACGCGGGTGTGCCAAGCGCCAGCGTCCCGCTGATCAGCGAAGGGATCAGCAGCGTCTGGCCGGCCTGGATCGCGTTTGCATCGGTCAGACCGTTGGCGGCCATCAAATCTTCGACGGTGGTGCCAAAATCTTCGGCCAGGCCGCCGAGTGTGTCGCCCTGCTGGACGACATACAGGCCGGCTGGGGTAGGTGTGGGCACCAGCTGGCGTGCGTACGCGGTGGCCGTGGCGTCTACATCTTGTGTTGGTGCGACAGTGATATCAAGCACTACTGGCGCGGTCGGGCGTGGTGAGGATGGCGCCGGCGGCGCGCAGGCGGCCAGAACCAGCAGCGCAAGCAGGGCCGCCACGCAGTGCGCATGGAGCAATAATGGAGCGTTTTGTTTCATACTATCCGGTGATGCCTTCATCAAGAAAAGGAGCGGGGGTAAGGATGGCGCTTGCCGCCATCGCTTACCCCCTGCTGTGGAGCAGTGCCTTTAGAAGCTTACTTGGTAGCGGGCTTCTTCTTGGCGTCTTTCTGCTTGCTCTGCTTCTGGGTGTTTTTTGGAGATTTGTCGCCCATGATGGTGCTCCTTTCGCAGGCTACTCCGCGATCGCTCGCGGCCTACTTTTCCCGGCACAAGGATTATAGCACAAAAAGTCAAGTGCTTGCTAATAGATTATCCCGTTGCACCTGCGCGTCATCTCGTATATAATCGGCGAAAATACGGGTCATCTCAGGCGCATAGCGCAGCGAGGGCTATTGTGGCTTCCGAGCGCCGCCCATTTGCCAATCATGGCCTAGATCTTCGGCAAACCCTGCTTGAGATGCCTACGCCGTTCTCGCTCGATGTGCGGCTAAGCCCAAAGAGAACCCCGGATCGCTCGAACAAGGTATCGGCCGACGCAGGCGCATTAGCGCTGTTGCAAGCGCTGCTTGAGACGCCGCTCGCGTCGGGCGACGAGCGACGGCCGCCAGTGGCTTTACGCTCGGTAGACACACAGCGCTATCCCAAACTGGCTCGTTATGCCGCCCCCACCTGGTTCGATACGCTGTTGCACCGCTCGTCACAGGTTCTGCTGCTCAGCGCGCTGCTGGTGTTGGGCTACTGGTTCGTCAACGTGCCGATGAGCAACTGGCTGCACAATCGGCGTGCGCCGGTCGTGCGCGCGCAAAGCGTGCGGTCCAGCGCCACAGCTACGCGCGTTGCCCCTACGAAAACGACGAGCCTGGTGTCGAACGTTGCGCCCGATATCGGACCGCCAGCACATCCGAACTACCGCACGGCTCCGCAGCAGCGCGCAGCGGCGGTTCCGATCGCCGCCAGCGCAACAGCGCACGCTACAGCGCCGCGCGCCACAGGGCTGCTAACAGTCGGCGAGCAGATTCGTTCGCCAGTGCCTGCCGTAGAAGTTCTGCCGACTGATATTCCACAGCCGACAGCATCGCCGCTGGTCGCGTCGCCGACGATTACACTCCCATCGCCGCTCTTCCCATCGCCGACGATCACACCTGTGCAATTGGGCACCGTTTCGAAACCGCCTCCAGCGCCGCGCGCCACAGCCAGGCCGATCGTCGCGCCGGCGCTGCCTACGCGCTTGATCATACCGGCGCTCGGGCTCGATGTGCCGATCAAAGAGGTGTTTATTGTGGACGACCAATGGGAGGTAGCGAAATATGCGGCCGGCTATCTGAACGGCTCGGGCCTGCCCGGCGTGCCTGGGAATCTGGCTATGGATGGCCATGCCGGGCTATACGGCGGCGTGTTCGCCAACCTAGGCGCGCTCAACCCAGGCGCTGACATCTACGTCGACGCGGCTGGTCTGCGCTATCATTACCGCCTGCGCGAGTCAAAAGCTGTCTGGCCCAATCAGATTGAGGTGCTCGACTCGACCGAGACGCCGACCATGACGCTGCTTACCTGCACTAACTGGGATACGCAACGGCTGGTGGCGATAGCCGACTTTGTCGACTCAGGCCCGGCGCTCGATGCATAGCCAAACTCGGTGCGGCGCTACCCGAAGAAAGCATCTGTCACTGGTCCAGCCAGGCCTGCCACTCGTTTTCCAGCACATCCAGCTCTTTGCTGTATACCCCCTATAATCGGCTGAGCCAGGCGCGCCATGGCCGGTCATATAGACAGTGATAATCGCAGTGACGCTAGACCAGCTGCCGCGTAAGCGGGCGAACCCGCAGCCGGCGCCAGCCGGCCAGAATGCCCGCCAAGCTCGCCAGTATAAGCCCAAGCAGCAGCCACCTATCCCCACTGGCGCTGTATGGCAGATAGCCCGTTGCAGGGTGTATTGGTATGGTTATCGGCGCCGTGCTGTCCAACGTATAGGCCTTACTATCTTGGAATCTGACGCTTGTTCTTAATGCGATCGACGCCTGTAGCGAGTAGGTGCTTCCGGCATGGTTGAACGTGGAGCTATCGACCACCGGAAGACTGAAATGATACGGCGGGAGTGCATTCTCGCCAATAGCTGTTTCCGTAACTGCTCGCTCAATCACCGCGCCGCTGCTCGTGCGTTCCAATAATTTCACAACCAATCGGCTCCCGCCAGACGATCCAGCAGTCGTGAGCGTCACGTCGCCACTAATAGTGATTGGTGCCATCGATCGACATGTAGCATCCTCCATACTCTTAATCGTGCGGCTGGCAATTCGCACGCACATGCGGAGGAAACACCCCTCGAATTGATGGCATCGCCGCGCAAACGACCTGCGCTGTTGAGCGATTGATCATCGAGGAGGTACGACGAGTATACGACCACCGCGAGAAAAAGGATGAATGCTACTATATACGATGGAGATGCGGATGTCAACGATCAAGATCTTAGGGCTTCGCGGTCTTTAATGGCTGAGCTTCTACGCGAATAGCTAAAAAGAGCGCCCCGGCAGAGAAATGTCATTCTCTGCCGGGGCGCTCTTTTTTTTCTTGGGGCGACGCCGGGTACCCTCTGGGTGTAGGCACCCGGCCGCCCCCAACCACCACTGGACTGTAAAGACGAGCCTACGCGCCGCTTAGCGGGCAGCCAGCGGCATATATAGGCGATAGGTCAGCTCGGCTGGTCGCACGTTGGCGGTCGCCGGGCCGTACTCGTTGGTCGCGCCGCCGATCTCGGTCTCGACCAGCCAGTAGGTGTAGGTCACACCAGCGGCCGCGCCTGTGTCTGTCCAGCGGTAGCTGGCGCCACCCTGGCCACGCCCTTGCCCAGGAATGAGTTCCGGCGTGATGCGCACTGCGCTGTTGCGCCTCCCATCGGCGCTGCGATACAGCTGAAAGCCCCAGGTGTTGATCTCCGCCGTCGTCACCCAGCGCACGACGACCTGATCCCCCGCGCGCGTGGCGGTGAAGCTTGCCAGCGCGATAGCGGTCGGGTTGTTGATCGCGATAGTTGTTGGATCGCCAGGCGCGGATGTGCCAGGGTTGTTGGTGAAGACAGTGATTACAGCATTCGCGCTCACTGCCGCCTGATTGCTCACTTGGGTCACACCGGCCGGTAGTGGGTTGTCGATCGTCACCTGAAAAGCGATCGTGGCTGTCGCGCCGGCATTGATTTGCCCGCTCAATGCGCCAGGTGAATTGATCGGCCCACCGCTCGCGTATGGCATCGCCGCGCCGGCATCCGCAATCGGCGCGCCGTTGAGTGTGGTGCTGCCGGCCACGTAGGTTGTGTGGGCCGGGATCGCGTCGGTGAATGTGGCGCCCGTCGCCGTGGTATTGCCAGCGTTCGGTACCGTGATGGTGTACCGCAAGATATCGCCGGGCTGGGTGGCGCCGCCATCGAGATCGGTCACGATCTTCTGCGCGCTAAGGATCGGTGCGGCTGTGATTGGTGTGCTATCACTGCCGGTCTGGCTCACGCCAGCCTGGCTATCGGCCACAGTCGCCGTGTTGTCGACCTGCGAGATACCGTTTACAAGCGGGTTATTCACTTTGACTGCAAAGGCCACCGATCCGCTTCCACCGCCAGGCAGCGTGCCGATCGGAAGCGTGCAGCTCGTACCGGCGGGGGCGCCATTAGCGCAGATCCAACCCGCAGTGCTGCCAGCCGCGTCAAACGTTGTGTCGGTCGGCACGATTTCGCTCAGGTACACCGAATCCAGATCGACGTTGCCAGTATTGGCATAGCTCAACGTGTAGACGACCGTGCCGCCGGGGATGCTGCTGGCGCCGCCGTCACTCTTCGTAAGGCTCAAAGCCGGCGCGGTGGTGACGGGCGTGGTTGCGCTGCCGCTGCCGCTGGCGCCGCCGCCGCTGATCGTGGCCGCGTTGCTAAGCTTGCTTGTGCCCGCGCCAAGCGGATCGATAACGGTGACCGCGAACGTGGCCGAGCCAGAGGTGCCGGCGGCCAGGCCGCCAACGTTCAGCGTACAGGCCGTGCCGGCCGTCCCGCCACCGACGCAGCTCCAGCCGGCGCTGCTACCCGCCGAGTCGAAGATCGTGTTGGCCGGCACCGTCTCGTCGATCACCACGCCATTCAGGCCAATATTGCCGCTGTTGGCATAGCTGAGGGTGTAGACGACGCTGCTGCCCGGCGTGGCCGTCACGTTGCCGTCGCTCTTGGTGAGCGTCAGCCCCGGCGTGCTGATGATCGGCGTCGTATCGCTATTCGAGGCGCTGTTCCCGCCCCCATCGGAGATGGTCACGCTGTTGGCGATCTGTGTGACCCCGGCGGGGATCGGGTTGTCGACGGCCACGGCAAACGCAGCCGTGCCGCCGGCGCCAGCCGCCAGGCTGCCGATTGCCAGCGTGCAGCTGGTGCCGGCCGGGCTGCCGGGCGCGCAGCTCCAGCCGGCGGTGCTGGCTGCCGCATTGAAGGTGGCGTTGGCTGGCACGACCTCCGCGATCACCACACCAGTTAGCCCGGTGTTTCCGCTGTTAGCGTAGTTCAGCACATACGCAACTGTGGCACCCGGAATGGCTGTCACGCCGCCGTCGCTCTTGGTAATGATCAGCCCTGGCGCCGTGATCAGCGGTGTCGTATCGCTGCCCGATGCGCTGGTTCCGCCGCTGGCGCTGGCCACGGCTGTGTTGCTGATCTGGGTCACTCCAGCCGGAACCGGG
>WNGB01004850.1_pt1 | contig 20291 bp, 20 predicted proteins | sample 5400681 | NCBI WGS metagenome assembly WNGB01 (sample SAMN13153367, study PRJNA577476) | soil metagenome | isolation source: 115 cm soil or saprolite under grassland replicate 2 | place: USA:California | collected 2016-06-15
GCCCTGCACCAGCGACCAAGTACGGTCCGCCAACGCCGGCGGGTCGTCCGGGACGAAATCGTAGGCGAAACTGTCGACGACGATGCGGCGGGCCATGGCTAGCTCGTGATCAACCCGAATTCCGGCAGCACGACCTCGACCGGGGTGAATGTTTCCGGTTCGAGCGCAGAGTCGATATTGACGAGGCTGACTTCATAAGAGACGCAGAGCTGATAGGAGCCCTCGAGCGCGTCCCAGAGGCGAGTGATCTCGTCGACGTTCAATGTCTCCAGACGAATTCGTAGCTCGACGTCGGAGCCAACGAATTCATCGCGCAAGTCGGCCCCACTCAGGGTCGATTTGCTATGCAGCAGCTGCAGCACCTTGCCGAGCACATATTGCTCGGTTTCCGGATCGCCCGCGTTGTCGCGGCTGGTGATCGGGGTGATCAGGTAGTGGAGCCGCAGGGGCAGCGGCGGCGGTCTCATGGTGACGGCGCTGACACGCCGAGGCGGGTCATTCAGGCGCTCTGGGTCACGCACCACACGATAGAGCCACAGCGAGAGTCCCTCCTGGCTGTTGTCGACCATCTCGGTTGGCGTGTTGAGCGTCACCACCATGCTGCGCATGTTCCAAGGGCTGGTCGGCGCGTTGAGAAACGTGTCGGCAAGAATCTGCGTCCGCAGATAGTCGCGTAGCGTTTTGCTCGTGGCGTTCAGGGCTTGGTACATGACCGTCCCTAGATTGGCGCCGCGTGCCGGCTGGTTGATGCACGGATTGCGTCGAGCAGCCCAGGTGGAGACATCTCGCCCAGCAGCACGCGGTGCGGCCGCAGCTCAAACAGCAAGCCGCTGCGGCCTTCATCGACGAGCTCAATGATCTTGAGATGCGAGCAGCTATAGAGCAGCTCGTCGTACCGTCGTTCAGTCGAGGGGCCCTGGCCCAGGATGATAACGTCCGCGCGGCACCGTTCCGCGGCCTTGACCAAATTCGCGTCGCCTTCAGCGCGTCCGACAATCCTCATGTCCGGCTGTGCCGCGACAATCGGAGCAATGATATCGGCCAGCAAGGGCGCCATTTGCGAAATCAGGATGCGAATGGGCATCAAGGAACTGACTTTCCATGCGCGACCGCCGCCGGCCGCCTCACCCCTCATATCGCTAGAACCGAATCCCTTGAATGGACCTCCATATCTCAAAGAGAGCTACGAGCTTGGTCTGGACCGGGAAGCTCCGCTGGCTCATCTGCGGCTGGCAGACGGGAGATAAGGACTAGACCGACCTCAGCCCTGCTGGACCGGCATTTCGGAGTCGGCAAGACGATTTTCGAATACGAGCCGATCCACGATCTGGCCAGGATCTAGACCATTGAGCATGGACCGGGGATTCCCCATCGCGGGCCTCGAAAATTCTAGAGGTCCTCAAGAGGCATAAGGCCAGTCGTTGTAACGCGGGGCCGGCGACTGCCTGGACTAAGCTCAAATTCTGATGCGACCCGCATCATGATCTCGGCCTGCTTGCCGCTGGCGGAGGGAGAAGAACTGGAATCCAACCTTCTCTCGCAGGATTTCGCGCGGTTTCGCTCCGACCTCAGTAATCCTGGTGCAACGATCATCCCAGTGGCGACCCCACGCCCTCGTGCGCCGACGTCGAGATGACGCGTGCGATTGTGGAGATCGCGAAGCGTTAGGTATCGCGGTCCATGACCACATCATTGTCGGTCGGGACGGCCATGCGAGTCTGAAGGCGGTCAAGCTCATATAAACGGGCAAAGCCCGCTTTCGGAGAGAAGCGGACGATGTTGGCTCATCCCGAGCATTTCCGATCTTCACCCTAACTAGGCATTCGCGGTTGGCGTCAACGCCCTTCCAGAGTGCTGTAGTCTCGACCTTTCGGACGCACTTCGCAACGATCCCTGTCTCCCCTTTATTCGTCGGCCGTTTACAATTGTTTTCGACGCGACCGGGTCATTCTAGCGCCCACTATTTCCGTGGCGGGTTGCCAATATCCTTCGCCATGGAGCGGAAATACGCGACTGTGGACTTGAGGCCTTCGCGTAACGAGATCACCGGTGTCCACCCCAAGCAAGCTTGCGCAAGCGAAATGTCGGGCCGACGCTGCTTAGGGTCGTCCTGCGGCAGCGGTTGCCTAACAACAGGCGATGACGATTCGGTTTCGGCAAGAACCAGCCCCACAAGCTCGCGCATCGTAAGCTCGGTGGGATTTCCTAGATTGACAGGGCCGGTGAACGCAGCCGGGCTGTTCATCAGTCGGATCAAACCGTCAATCAACTCAGAAACGTAACAAAAAGATCTCGTCTGGTATCCGTCTCCATAAAGCGTGATGGGCTCGTTCTTCAGCGCCTGAATGATGAAATTAGAAACCACCCGCCCGTCAGAGGGGTGCATGCGAGGCCCATATGTGTTGAAGATTCGGGCGACCTTAATTTCGAGACCGTGCTGGCGGTGATAATCGAAGAATAGCGTCTCGGCGCAACGCTTTCCTTCATCATAGCAGGAGCGAGGTCCAACCGGGTTGACATTGCCCCAGTAGTCCTCGGTCTGTGGATGGATTGCCGGATCACCATAGATCTCGCTGGTGGAGGCCTGCAGAATGCGGCACTTCAGCCGCTTGGCGAGTCCGAGCATGTTGATGGCACCATGCACCGACGTCTTTGTTGTTTGTACCGGGTCGTGCTGATAGTGGATCGGCGAAGCGGGACAGGCCAGGTTGTAGATTTCGTCGACCTCGACATACAGAGGGAACGTCACGTCATGGCGCATGAATTCGAATTGCGGATGACACTGGAGATGCTCAATGTTGCGCTTGCTGCCGGTGTAGAGATTGTCCACACACAGTAACTCGTGCCCCTGCTCAAGCAAGCGATCTATCAGGTGAGATCCGAGGAATCCGGCGCCACCCGTCACCAAAATGCGCTTTCGGCTCTCGTAGAGACGCGGCACGCATCTATTTCCTTGCGGTTGCGGTGACCGCAGTCGGCCAAGCAACGTTACCTTGCCGGACAGTATCCGACGCCGCCGGTCCGACACGTCCTGTGACGCAGTTAGCGATTTTACTTCTTATCTGAAGCAAAAGCTAGTTCTTTATGTGGCTTCTACCCGGAGAACTCCTTGCTCCATCTGAAACTTAATATCACAGTTTCTCATCATGGTCGGGCGATGAGCGATAATAAAGGTGGTCCGACCTCTCCTCAGCTGTTCGATTGAGTTGATGATCGTGGTCTCCGTTTCGATATCGATCGCGCTCGTCGGCTCATCGAAGATGTAAATAGGCGCGTCCTTCAAAATGGCACGAGCTAGCGCGATACGCTGGCGTTCGCCACCCGAAAGACTCATGCCTCGTTCACCGACGGGCGTCCGATATCCCTCAGGGAGACGCTCGATGAAATCGTGTATGCTCGCAGCCCTTGCCGCTTTCACTATTTCATCATGGCCGGCGCTGGGCCGGCTATAGGCGATGTTTTCGGCAATTGTCGTCGAAAATAGAACAGGATCTTGCAAGACAACGCTGAACTGGGCGCGTAGATCGGCAACCTTGTAATCCCGGAGATCTATCCCATCGAGCAGGATTTGGCCGGAGGTCGGATCGTAAAAGCGCATTAACAGGCTTATGAGCGTGGTCTTTCCAGCACCCGTCGCGCCCATTATGCCAACCGTGGTTCCCGGGCTAACTTCGAACGATATGCCTTGCAATGCGGCGCGACCCGTGGAGTAGGCAAAGGAAACATTGCGAAAGATAAACGCCCCATGAGCGCGCCGCAGCCCCAGTGCACCAGGTCGCTCGGGAACATCTGGTACTTCATCGAGGAAGCTGAAGGCTCGCTCGGCGCTGGCCAAGTGCAGCTGCAAACGGCCAATGATCTCACTAATCAATCTCAGCGGCTCATAAAGCTGGAGAAGATAGCTCATCACCAACAATAAATCGCCAAGTGTAATGGTCCCCGCCTGAACCTGACGGGCGCCGATGAAGAGGACGAGTGCCGTTCCAGCTGCCAAGCTTATCCCAATGACGAAGCTAAATACTGCTTCCGCAGCTTCGTAGTGGATCCGCGCTTCAAGACTGTCCCCTGCGCGTCTGCCGAACCGCTCGCCTTCGAACTCTTCCCGCCCAAACGCCTTTACAACGCGGAGGGCCCCCAACACCTCCTGCGCAACGGAGGCAGTCGAACTTTCCAATTCTGTCAGATTATGGGCCAGATTTCGAAGATGAACCCGGTAAGCTTGTGAGATCAACAACACAACGGGAGAAATCGTCAGAGCCACCAACGCAAGCTGCCAGCTTATTCGCGAAATGACATAGATCATACCTATTAGGGTGAGACAGGCCGTGATGAAAGGAATAGCGCCTTCGAGCATAAGGTATCGGATATGGGGAGCATCCCATTGGATTCGAAAAGTCGAGTCCGCAGCACCTTTGGCGTCGTGATAGGCGATGGAAAGGCGCTGGGCTTGCTCAAAGAGCTTAGTGCGAAATATCAATACCAGCCTTTCGCCGATAAAGGTACGCAATCGTCCGGTACACATGAGCTGAGATAAATGTAGCAATGAAATGACGATCACGAGACCGGCTACGACAAAGAGCAGGCCCTCGCGCGAAGTAAGAATTGTTTGTGGCAGGGCGACCGCAAGAAGATCGGGGGCAGGGTGATCGCCAATGACACTGTCTACCGCTATTTTCAGCGGCACCGGGGATAAGAGAACAAAGGGTATTGATAGGAGACTAAGGCACAAGACACCAGTCAAGTGAGACCAGTAGGGTCTCACGTCGCGCAATATCCGCGCAAAAAGAACGGTGTCAGAATGACGTAATCGTTCAGACATTTCGTAACTTTCCGCCATCCATTGAGCAGGCTCAACGCATGGATCTGGCAACAAATTTGCTCATGACGCAATCAGACCCAGTCAGCCTCGGATTCCACGTCGCAACCGGCAACGACATTCGTGATCACGGCAACACCGTACCCAACCAGGGTTGCGGTCCCATCAAAGGTCTTTGCCGTGACCGCCGTTCCAGTTTCGCCATCCGTCTTGATGAGCGTGCATTTGTCGGGTACGCGATCGCGGGTGAGCTCGGCAACGTCATAGCTAGCCGTCGCCGGCTCGCGATGAACGAGAATTGCGCTGCAACGGCCTCCAGCTCCGCGGATCAACATACCGTCGAGGCCGTTGGCATTATTGTCTAAGGAGTGCAACGCAATTTCATCGCCGTAACGAGCATACTGAGCACACAGACGTCTGGCATAATACAAAGGGGTAGGCTGCGAATTGGGTTTGAGCACGCCATAGCCACACGATTCATCCGTTCCCGTCCACAGCATTTCGGCGTCGACGCCACCACGAATGAGATGCAACAGGGCCGAGGCCCCGAATGCGGCGCCGAACTGCGTCTGATTAAAACGCGCCCGAACCAGGGGTAGATAATGCGAATGCGCATTCCACTCGCCGCACACGTTGAGAACGTCTGTTTCTGGCAGTACACGACCGACCGATCGTGCACGGCTTTGATAATCTGCGGTCTGCCACATCATCATGGCTTCATGGGTGGCGGGATTGCTGGGCGCGCCGTTTTCTCCATGGTCACGCCAATCGGCGTATCGGTGCCAATTCACAAATCCGACCAGTGCTGGATCGAGTTCGTCAACAAACCGCTGAACCCAATCCATCCAGAAGGGCTGGAAACCTTCAACGGCAGGCCCCCCGATGGGTGCCCTCCGGGATCCTAGCGAGGGACCCAGCCATCGCACTATAGCGTGCGCTACGCGCTCATAGATATCTCGGTACTGCTCAAAGCTGAGCCCTCCGCCGATCCAATCACTGTTGGGTTCGTTCCAGATACACCAGTACCACTCGCGGACACGTTCTTCTCCCCATTCATCGAGGCAACTCCAGACCACCTCACCGCATTTCTCGGCGAACCAACGTATGGCGCGCGGATCATTCAAGGGTCGGTGGAATTTGGCAAATGTCACCATTGGAACTGCGCCGACCGCCAGCACAGCATCCACATAAGATTTGAACAGCTTCCATTCCGTTATTGGATCAGGCGCGCCTTTGTCGAAGAGGAAGATGCGGATGATCTGCGTCCTCATGGCGCGAAGACGTTGCCAAATGCGCTCCCGCTCGGGGCCTAAAGCAAAATGCCACCAACTATCAGTCTCATTTACTCCGTAGCGGAGGCACACTTTCGTGGCCGCGCTACTATTGAGCGTCGACTCTGATGCTGTGTGACGTTGGATCATGGGACTGCCGACCCGCCATTCAGTGGACGCGAAGATCAGTCTGCAACCGTCGTAGTGGCAATAGCAACGCCCAGCCCGTTGTAAGCTATTGTTCCGTCGCAGGGACCGGCGATGACCTGCGTCGGACTGTCACTGTCTATCTTGCGAATGATAGCGTAATCGCGGGGGTTTGTTACCATGTCGGCAAGGCAATATTGGCCCTTCCGATCAGAGAGGTGCACGATCAGCGCGCTGCGGCTGCCATCGATGCCGCGCGTTTGCACCATCAAAAGGTCCCGAGAAGCGGCCGGCGGATCATCAATGACGATCTCGTCCCCATACCGAACCGCTTGTGTCGCCAATCTTTTCGCATGATATGTGGGCGTCGGACGTGCTTGCTCGTCCCATAATCCATATGGATTACCCGCGCCGCTCCCCATCCAATAGAGTTCTCCGTCCGCCCCGCCACGCATTAGGTGAATGAGGGCGGCGGTGTAGAAGACTGCTCCGAAAATAGTTTGATTGAGTTGGCAACTTATGCGGGCCTCGTGATGAGAATTGGCATTTAGCCGGCCACAGATGTTCAAAATTCCTCGCCCGGCTATCAGCCGCTGTATAGTTGTTACATGCTCAAGATAGACTCGCGTTCGGCTCATGATCAGTCGACGATAAATCATCGGTTCCTGTGGCGCACCCCAGTCGCGCGGGGCTCGCCACTCACCAAATTGATGCCAGAGCACGAAACCGATTAATGAGTTGTCGGTTTCGTGAACAAAGCGCCAAAGCCAATCCATCCAAAACGGCTGGAACGTATCGATCGCTGGGCCGCCGATCAAAACGCGGCGACCATCGAGATAGGGCGAAATCCAACGCAAGATCTTGTGGGCCACCTCGAGATAAATTTGGTGGTACAATTCGAATGTGAGGCCTGGGTTAGTCCAGCTGCTATTGGGCTCGTTCCACACACACCAATACCAATCCCTTACGACGTGGCCTCCCCATTGCTCAATACAACTCCAGACCAGATCGCCGCAACGCTGTGCGAACCATTGGATCATTCGAGGATTGCCGAAAGGAGGCCGAAAGCGAACGAACGTAATCATCGGGGTCGCGCCGGCTTTCAGAACGGCATTGACATAGCGTGTGAAAGCCGGCCAGTCCGAAACTGGATTGGGCGTCCAGCTATCGAATGCATAAATTCGAACAATTTGCGTCTGGATGGCGCGTAAGTACTCGCTGATCTGATCCTGATGCGAGCCGTTTGCAAAGTCGTGCCAGCCTGTAGCTTCATTGATACCGTAACGCAGCCGACTGCGATCCACGCCGGCAGGCTGTCGTAAGAGCAGTTCACTCCATGTCTTTCGTTGGCTCATGCCGTAACAATCGCAATGAGTTCCTGCAGTCGCGCGGCGTAAGAGTGTCGTTCAGAGAGATGGTTTCGGATCTCCTCTATAATTTTTGCATAGCGTTCTGGATGACGCATCACGTCCAGAATTAGATTTTCCGGCCGCTCCCCTGGGAGCGCCAGAGTGCGGGCCTTAGTTCCGTACGTTTCCCCGACAAACTCGGGATGCAAACCGAAGACCGGAATTGTATTGGCTGCTAGTGTCTCGAAGGTTCGGCAGGTCACCAGTCGCAAGTGCTCAAACAGCGGTCGATATAGGACGGGGGTGAAGACTCCATTACCCATGGCTGCAATCACGTGATCGAACCTTATCGGGGGCGATACTTCCACATCAATCTGTTTGAGATAGGCGGGATCAGAAAAGTAGGCGTCTTCGCTGACAGAGGAGTTCGCCCAGGGGGCCTGTCTGTCCCACCCGTGCCCAGTCAACCCGACACGTCCGATCTCCGAGCGAACGCTTTCCACGGCCTGCAACACCCGTCGCATCTGCTGCCAGCGAAACCAATTGTTGCCGACATAGAACATGCCATATTGCTTCTGGCGAAAGTCGAGCGGTACTGCCCACTCTGGATTATAGGCATGGAACAAAAATGGCCTTACATTGGCGCGCAATGGATGCAGTGTGGGTTGGCAGATCTTGTCTGATAAGCTGTCGCAGAGCTCGATCCATCTCTGGCTGGCAGCAGCATCCAAATGGTTGTAATCGCCAACAACGCTAATGGCGTTGTTGTATTTGCCGTCGCAATCAATGACCACTCGCCTGGCGCGTGGGACGCGTGCCACGAGCCGTGCCCAATCGATCCGATCCCCGTATTGAAGGTCCGTCGTCCATTCAAAGATAAATATAATGGCGTCGGCATCTTCTATCTCAAGCGAATAATGAAAGGAGGACAGCTCCGGGGGGCCGTAGATGACGACTTCGTGGCCCAGCCGTTTTGCCGCCTCGCGATAGTTGTGCAGATCCTGCGCGCTGCCGCGATCTTCGTAGACCCAATGGACAAAAATCAATCGCATGTACTGCTCCCGACGGCATCCCGCCCAGCTGACGCAATCAGCTCTCAATGATCTCGATGAGCTCCTTTAATCTCACGAGTTGACTGTGATGCGACGCGAGGTGTCGGCGTATGCTATGTGACAACCCGGCGTAGTGTGCTGGCCGGCTCAGGATGTCCAAGAACATTGCCCCTCCATTATCCGATAGAGCAAGTTCTGCACCTTCGGGACCATAGATCTGCGCTACATGTTCTGGATCGAGATTAAAGATTGGAATCGTATCAGCCGCGAAGGTTTCAAAAAAACGAGGAGTCACCAGTCGCAGCGCACGAAAAGTCGGTCGAGTGATGACAGGATTGATGTTTGCTTTGCTCATCCAATCAATTACGTGCTCGAACGGGACAGGTTCCAGCATCTCGACATCAAGTTTTCGAAGGAACGCGAGATCGCTGTAGTACGCGCTTTCGAGTCGCATCGGGACAGCCCACTCCGGGAGCCCGGTCCATCCGTAGCCGAGAAGTGCAATTCGGCCGAGCTGCGAGCGAATGGGTTCGATAGAACGAAGGATCGCAAGCATGGGGCGCCAACGAAACTTACTGTGCCCAACATAGATCATACTAAACTCTTTCGGAGACGCTAGAAGCGGCCGTTCCCAGGCCGGATTGTACGAATAAAAGAGAAAAGGACGCACGGTCCGACGCAACGGGCTTAACGTCGGCTGGCAAATCTTGTCGGACAGGCTGTCGCAAATGGCGATCCATTGCTGCGCTTCTGCGGCGCTCCGATGATTATAGTCGCCTTCGACCTCCATAAGATCATTGTAATTTCCGTCACCGTCAAGGATGACGCGTCTCCGACGTGGAATTTTATTGACAAGCCGCACCAGGTCGAGAGCATCGCCCTGCAACAGTTGCGTCGTCCATTCGAAGACAAATACGACGGCATCGGCGCTTTCGATATCGAGCGAGTAGTTCAGCGGAATTTTTGCATTGGGGCGCCCGTAAACAGCAATCTCGTGACCCAGTGCTTTGGCGGCTTGGCAATAGCCCTGGATGATCAGGCCGCTTCCCTGATTTTCGAACGCCCAGTATACGAACATCAGTCGCATGCTTAGCTCGCTTTAGCTTGCTGCCCATGGACAAGCATCGCAACAAGGTCCTGCAAGCGGCGCTCATAGGAATGGTGAGTGGTCAGGTGCTGACGTACGTCATGAACTAGGTCCTGATACTTCTTGGGGCGTCTCAGGACGTCCATCAGTTTGTCGGCGATTTCATCATTAAGGACCAACTCCCGTCCGGCAGGACCATAAATTTGTGCAGCGTGCTCAGAGTCCAGCATGACGAGCGCAATGGTGTCGGCCGTGAACAGTTCAAAATACTTGGAGGTCACTATCCGTAGGCGACGCAGAAGGGGCCGTTGCGTCATGATGTTGACGCGCGCAGTGCCCATCTTTGCGATGACCTCGCTATACGGCACCGCCGGGAGGACTCGAATGCCGGCGGCATGTAAGCGACCTGGATCAACGCAGAACGCATCCTGCTGTCCTATACCAGCAGCCCATGATGGCGGCGCATCCCACCACATCCCTACAAAACAGACCTCTCCAAGATCTTTACGGACCTTTTCGATCGCGGGCAGGAGGCGCTCGCTTACTTCTCGCCAGCGCCACCAGTTATGGGCCACATGCATGACGTCGAATTGTTTAGCGCCGCCAGACTGGACACAGGCCTTGGAATCGTAGCCGTAGAACAGAAAGGGCTCAACTCGTGACAGGCAGGTCGATAAACTGGGCTGCACAATTCGGTCGGCAACCGCCTCGTAGGAGGCAACCCATCGCTTGCAGTCGCGTTCGGTATTGTGGTTGCGATCGTAATTGTCGATGATGATCCGGGGATTGTACATCCCATCTGCATCAATGATTACTCGACGCGAGCGAGGCACCATGGTCAAGAGGCGGGCTAATTGCAACCCGCTGAACGAACTCAGTTTCGACTCAAAGATAAAGATGACGTGGTCAAACGCGTCCAGCTCGGTCGAGCAAGGAATTTCGGGGAACGCAGGATCTGAGGTGCCATACAGCGCGACGAGATGCCCAAGCGTTTTGCCCGCCCGTACATAATTGGCGAGAGCTTGAATGCTTCCGGCGTTGATACGCCGCTCCATTACAAACAGAATATTCACGGATAGACCAAGCTTCCTCTGAATTTCCTCAAACGTGCTTACTCTCAAGCAGAGTGACGAGCTCGGTCAGTCGCCTGCGATAAGAGTGGTGAGCGGCAAGGTGCTCTCTCACGAGGCTGATCGCTTCCCAGTACCGTTCTGGGTCGAGATGAATTCTTTCAAGTTGCTTGGCGATATCAGTCTCGGGAAGTAAGGGACGCACGTTCGGACCATAGATCGATGTGGCGAACGGCTCCGGCAGCATTACCAATGGTATCGTGTCTGCAAGGAAGGTCTCGAATGTGCGATTCGTCACCAAACCTAGTTCATTGAACAGAGGCCTGTGAAAAATCGGACTGAACTGGGCTTCGCTGAGTATATGCTTGAATTCTGTATAAGGGATTGGATGGGAGGTCTGAACCTTGAGCCGATCGAGGAGTTCTGGATCAACATCTACGCCTTGGATACCCAACTGCACAGCCCAATCGGGCCGGCGATCCCATTCATTGCCGAACAGGGCGATTGGACCCAGTCGATCCCGAATCGGATCAATCGCTTCGAGGAAACGGCGCAGTTGGCTCCATCGCTGCCAATTATGACCAACATAGACGATGCTGTAGCGCTTTGCCTCATGTGACCAATGTCGTGCCGCTTCCGCTGCCGAACCGGGACGGCGTACAACCCCATCGGGCTCGTAGCCATGAAACAGAAAGGATTGAACATCGTCACGCCGCGGCGTGAGCGCTGGTTGAAGAATCCGATCGGCAACAGACTGGAAGGCCTCAATCCACTCCCATCCTTGGTGGCCGTCCATCTTTTCCAGATGATTGAAGTCATGGTCGACCCGGATCGTTTCATTATATCGACCGGTACAATCTATAATGACCCGACGGTTCTTAGGGGTGCTGTCGAGAAGGTTTGCGAGGTAAGGCAGATCTGGAAAATCAGAGGTCGTATAGATCACGAATATAGCGAAATCGAACGCACTGACATCCAATGAAAATCGGATGCCCGGAAAATCAGAGCGCTGCTCGCCGAATACAGCGATATCGTGGCCTAGTTCGTTTGCCAGCCGGCTGTACTGTGCAATCGTGTTGATTGCACGGGCGGCCCGTGACAGCGTTGAGACAAACAGGAGGTTCATGCTGCGCCTCCAGCGCATCGTATAAATAGTGTCGGGATCGATCCCTGATGACGTGACAAACAGGAGCTTCAGCGGATGAGTCCTCCCAACGCAGTCGTCCGCCAGCTTTCGTGATTCTGCTGGGCCCAGTGCAGCGTGTGTGCAAGCCCTTGCGTAAACGACGTTCGCGGTCTCCAGCCTAAGAGGGAATGTGCTCGTGCGATGTCAGCTTCGACATGACCCTGTTCGCCAGACCGTCCTGGACGATACTCTATCGGGTGATTTCTTCGGTTGCGGCCAAACGCAGCAAGCGTCCGATCCGCGAGCTCGTTGATCGACAGCCGACGTCCACTGCCGAGATTGATAACTTGGCCGAAAGTGGCCGGCTCGTTCAGCGCGCCCACCCAGGCATCCACCACATCATCGACATACACGAAATCACGTGATTGTTCGCCATCGCCGAAGATTGTGATGGGCTCGCCACGCAAGACATTTCCAAGGAAAATGCCGAGGACACCCTGATAGGGATTATCAAGAGCTTGGCCCGGCCCGTAGACGTTGAACATTCGAAAAGATGTCACATCGAAATTCGAGTCCAGATCTTTCCTTTGCGCCGTGGCGTGGACGTACCGTTCCGCCGCGTATTTGGTAATCCCGTAGTAAGAAATCGGTTGGCAAGCTGTATCCTCAGGAATTGGCACACTCGCGGTGTGGCCATACACGGTCATCGAACTGGCATAGAGAAGCCGTGATACGCGATACTTGAGGCAAAACCGCAGAACGTTAAGTGTGCCCTCGACGTTTGTCCGCAGATCAAGCGACGGATCAGTATAGGAGCGGATCAATGAGACTTGGCCCACAATATGCAGCACAGCCCCCAGCCCGTCGACGAAGGCCTGCTCCAGCTCTCGGATGCGCCTCACATCGCCCTTGATGTATCGGGCCGCTGTCGGAACATTGGTGATCCGGCCGGTTGATTCGTTATCGATAATTGTGACTTGATGACCCTCCTGAACGAGGCGATCTGCCAAATGGGAGCCGATGAATCCAGCCCCGCCTGTGACCAAGACCTTCACGGAGAGCCTCGCGAGCATTCACATTGGTCATGTATGTGCGATTAACATGGCTTGCTGTGCTGAAGCGGCGTCGTCGAATAGCTCCAAATTCGATGATACCCATTCACTGAGCCGACGAATACCAGTGTGCGGATCAACCAGGGGAGACCAACCCAGCCGTTGCCGAGCTTTTTGTATGTTGGTGATATAGCAAGGTTGATCGCCCGGCCGCCAACTGTCGAAACGCGGAGAAATCGTTTTCCCGGTAACTTGTGTTAGGCGTTCTCCGAATTCCGCCCAGATCGACAGCGCATTCGAGGGCCCTCCGCCGATGTTAAAGATCTCACCTTGCACCGAATCGATCTGGTCGCCGGCCATCCGAAACGCCTGCACCAAGTCATCAATGAAAAGAATATCCCGGACTTGTTTGCCATTTCCGTAGATTGTGATCGGCTTCCCGGTCAAGGCCGCAATCACAAAATGAGCGACCCAGCCTTGATCTTCGGTCCCGAACTGCCTTGGACCGTAGATGCAACTCATGCGAAAGACGACCGTCGGCAAGTTGTAGATCCGGGCATAATCTCGCACGTATTGATCCGCAGCGCCTTTGGAGCATCCATAGGGAGAATGAAAATCGAGCCGCTGAGTTTCAGCAATCCCATCGGCCATATGAGCGAACCTGTAGCGATTCGCCTCCTCAATGACCTCAATCTCATGCATTCCACCATAAACTTTGTTGGTGGACGTGAATATAATTGCAGGTCGATGGCCGCCCACGCGAGCAGCCTCGAGGACATTCAATGTACCAAGCACGTTGATCTCGAAGTCAGTGCGTGGATCGGAGACTGACGAGGTCACCGCCACCTGTCCGGCCAAGTGATAGATGGTTTGCGCGTCGGCAACCGCCGTCTGCACGGCGGCAAAATCTCGAATATCTCCCTTTATGATACGAAGCTGGGCATCTGCAAAATTGCTTCTCAGCCAAGCGAGATTATCGCGTGCTCCTCGTCGTGCAAAAGCATCGAAGACCGTAACATTGTGCCCGTCTCTGAGAAGGCTGTTTACAAGATTGGAGCCGACGAAACCAGCCCCGCCAGTAACTAGGGTATGGCGCATGGCATTACTACCTCAACGCTGAGCGGCCACAAACAGAACGCGGTCGACTGGGCCGCGTTCCAGCCAAGTGATTTGCAGCACAACGTACTGCGATACCAGCGCAGTCAAGAGGCGCCGTGAATGTTACGTTGCAAGACATAAGGAACTCGCAGCAGTTGACGAGAAAAATGGTGTCGCGTGAGCGCTTTCGCTACGAAGTAGCAGCTGCTAGGCGAGTACCAGGTTCGATTTGTCAGCGGCGCGCTTGGTCGCGCCCCGTTCGCGTGATTGCAAGGACGAATGGCGTATAGTTGATGCCACGTATTCTCGGAAGCAGATCTGGCTTTGACGGATCAAAGGCTTGCCACGCCGTGTTCTTGGGTGCGCTCACAAGCGAGGCCACGGGATCGCCGGTGTTGAGGGCGATGCTCAACGTCGGCATCGCGTAGCCTACGGTCATGAGCCGCCAATTGATGTCCTTTGCGGGGTCCCCGGAATAGAATGATTGCTCGTAATAAATGAAGCCGACGGAGCCGGCCAGACGCTCCCGAACATCGTCGACATATGATCGCCATCGATCGGTGGCAGCAATATCCCACACAAGCTGAGCGACAGAAAGCGCTGCCAGGATGAGGATTGTTGGAGCGCCTACCCATCGGTTGGGGGACAAGCCACGAGTAGTGACCATCGCGGCAAGCGCCGCCAAGATGGTGCTGATGAAGACCGCATGGTTTCGTGCCTGAAGCTGAGCGTTCGGCGTGAAGCCCAAATCCGAGTACCACGCCAACCAAGTCGCCGCCATTGCGTAGAACAGAAAAGCAATCGCTAGCGTCATTGACCAGCGTTTCATCCCCGCTGCGGCGTTTAGGTTTATGCATGCGAGGGCGATGAGCGCAGCCAAGGCTACAGCACCGTTGATCAGTGGAAGATTGACGCGATCGTCGCTTATGAGAAATTTTGCGCTAACAAGGCTGGAAAAATAGACCGCTCGGTCTTCGGCAAACCGAGGAAAGACAATCCAGTAGAGTTCATGCACCGCAATTAGGACGATCATTGCAGCACTGACACTAAGAAAAATTCTCGAAGGATGCTCTTGTTCCCCGCGGATTCTGAGTACGCAGGAGAGCGCCCATATAGGGGTCAACACAATGACCGTCTCATGCAGGAAGAACGCCGGTAGCAGCAAACCGAAAAATAGCAACTGGCCATGGGTCCCTCTCGTCCTAAAGAGGAGGAAGAACAATAGGGGCCAAAAGTAACTTGCTGCGATCGCTCCTTCCGCAATGGCTGCGAAGCGACTTGCGCTTACACCCGCCAAGAGGTGCAATATTGGAAAAAAAATCCAAGACTTTTGTCCAGTCGGAAGGATGGGCCAGCACGCCGCACAGAGCACAACAGGCAACAACAGCATCGAAAGCGAGAATGCTTGTCCAAGCTGCGCCAAGTTCAGATCACTCCAGTGCTGAAGCACGACCACCGGAAACTGACGCATGATCTGAACGGTAGTTCGGGCCGGGTCAAATAAGAGAAAGCTTTGAGTTTCGGCCATCCGCACGAGGTAATAGGAGCCGTCTGCATAGAGGCCGCGGTTGTAATTTGCTGCGTAGATGCTCACCAATGAATACCCGAGCAAGATGCAACAGCACGTGACAAAGCTTATGCAATCAATTTTGGCCGAATCCTGCTCGCTCCTTTTGCATCGCGACAAAATATTCATCTTCAGACAATCCCGCCCTGGCACGTCTGTTCAAAATTATATGCGAAAGTAGCGCCCGGTTTCCAGCCGCTCGAATGCGCCGTCAGAAACGTCTCGTTCGAGAAATTCGCGGGGGGACCCAGCCAAAATTCCCGTCTATAAAACGGGAGTGCCCGAGCGAAGGCTAGCTAGCTTCGGCGAGTCTCTGCGTTCGGGAAAGCAAGTTTGCAACGGAGGACACGTACCATCGCGAACCCCGAGCGGAACGCACGCCGCGCTCGTTGAGGCCACGCATGAGTGCATCCAGGGTGGTTGCCCCGGAGCTTTGCAGCGCCTGCACGAGTGGGAGAAGCCCCGCAGCGAAGACGTCCGCGCCCGAAACCAGCGCCTGCCGTCCAATAGAGCCCGCCGCGGCTAGATTGCTCGGGTTGCCCAGCCTGGCGCCCTGAGCCTTCTTTGCAGCCAGCGCCGCCTTCGTGCGATCGGAAATCAGCCGCCGTTCCTTCTCGGCGAGTGCCGCATAGAGGTGCAGCATGAACGGGTCGGCGTCGCGACCTAGTTCAGCAACGATGAAAGGCACGCGCTGAGCCATCAGGCCGGAAACGAAGGCGACGTCGCGGGAAAGCCGGTCGAGCTTGGAAACGATCACGCAGCATTTGGCACTCTTAGCCGTTGCCAAGGCTGCTGCCAGCGGCGGTAGAGCGCATCGGCGCCCTTCCCTGTTTCCGCCTCGACGAACTCGCCCATGATGGTGAGGCCTTCGGCGTCTGCGAAACGCTTCACTGCCGAGCGTTGCGCCTCGATCCCGAGGCCAGAGCGATGCTGTTGCTTTGTGGAGACACGATAGTAGGCAACAGCGCGGCTCATACAAAGGACATACCACCGTTTGCCCTTTGTATGAAGTTGGATTGAGAGCAATGAGATTGCTTTGTTCGTGTTGCATCAGCGAAATGCAGCGCAGTCGAGCGAAGATTACTTGAGAGGCCCAACGTTGCGCCCGTTTCGATCGCTCGCCAACGTTGGCTGGCTCGCTGGCGAAACCGCGCCCCGGGCACGCTGTGGCCCAACGTGAGGCAATCCGACCGGCCACCGGTTACCTCTCGCGCCATCACGTATGTCGGACGCGTGCTGCGGCTAACTCTGCTGGCGCCGGACATAGTCGAAGGGATTTTGAACGGCCGGCAGCCGACGGAGATAAGCCTCGCGGTGCTAATGACCCCTTTCCCGGTGCTGTGGGCTGAGCAACGGAGAGCGTTTTCCTGACGGCCCGAAACTCGCTTGGGACGAACTAAACGGCTACGCGACCCGCTGCGGTTCTGTCCGGAGGGTTGGATTTGTTTGCTGTCTGGACTAGTGTTCCGGATAATCACGAAAAAAGCGGCTGACAGTTGATTGGAGGAATCGATGAGTTTCAATCGTCGCGAATTTCTGCGTGCGTCCACGTCAGCCGCGCTTGGTTTAGGTCTCCCGCTTGAGTTGTTCACTCAATCAGCGCCGACATTCGCGGCGCCAGCCCCGCAATGGGACGCAGGAAGCTTGCGTCATCTGTTGCCGACGGTCAGCGACACCCGCATTCTCATCAAAGCATCCTTCAATGCGCCGCTGACTGATGTACCTACGCTCCGTGTTGACGATACGGCGATGCACGGACGAATGAGCGACACTCAGGGCGAGCACTGGCATTTCTATGCGTCAGGACTGCAGCCGGGGCGGCCTTACACACTGTCTCTTACCGCGGGCAACGGGCGCGCGCTGACACAGCCCTGGGAGCTCTCGACATTTCCTGGCCCCGATGAACGCCCCCAGCAATTCCGCGTGTTGTTCTTCTCCTGTGCGGGGGGACACCCTGAATTGCCGCCCGGCGCTAACAAATTTTTGCCCACCGTGGTGCGCAATCGGCTGCTGCGTCGCGCATTGAGTTTTCAGCCCCAGGCAGCGGTGGCGAACGGCGACCACGTCTATTGGGACTTGCTGTCGCCGCTAACTTCCAGCCGTGGTGGAGCTTCCGTCGAAGCCCAGAAAATTGCAGGTAAATTCGATCGGTCCGGCGTGGTGCTAGGGGGTGATAACGAGAGCGTACTCAAGCGCGCAGCCGGTCCGCAGATCGCACCCGTCTACGGAGCTGACTTCCGCTCCACTCCGGTATTCTTCATCCAAGACGATCACGACTATTTCGATAACGATGAAGCGACCGACGAGATTATCACATTCCCACCAACTCATTTCATGCTTCAGCTCGCACGGGCCACGCAGCACATGTATTACCCCGAGTTTCTCCCCGACATTGCGCGTCCGCGTGGGCTGGCATGGTCATCTTTGGGAGATCGGGTGGAAGGCCTGTCCGAGACTTTCGGCACGATTCGCTATGGACGTCTTGCGGAGGTCCTGCTCTATGACATTCGGCGCACGGCGACGCTGGCCGGACCAAGCGCCGTCTACATTGATGTCGAGGCAGAGAAGTGGCTCAAGGCGCGCATGGCGGCAGCCGAAGTGGCCCATGTCGTCCATGCGCCATCCAACCCGCCCGGATGGTCGGCGGGGAAGTGGGGCGAATGGTATCCAGACGTTCTCGGACCCGACAAGAAACTCACGACCTCGCTCAACAAGCCCTATTGGCAGCCAGGATGGCTTAAGCAGCACGATCGCCTCATGGCGGCAATGTCGGAGATGAAGGGGCGCGTGCCACTTGTGATCAGCGGCGACATGCATGCTATTGCACTGGGTAAGATGCTTCGGAGCGGAGCGCTCGACCTTGCGCGTAATCCGATCAACGTCGCGCTGTCAGGCACAATCGGCACCACACCGGTCGGCTGGCCATCAGTCGGTATCCGCGGCACGCCAGCCACCCCGTCAGGGGTCCTTGATCTGCAAGAGCAGGTCAAGCCAATTGAGCAGCACGGCTTCACCATTGTCGACTTCACCCCGGACAAGATGGTGCTGCGCATCTTCAAATGGGACCAGAAGACGCAGCCGATCGAGGCGATCGACACCCTCGAGCCGTTCCACACGGCAGAGCTCGTTCGGCCTGGTTGATGCGATTGTCGATCCAACGGCGCCTGCGTTGTCGCCAATCGGCAGTGCACGACCTTCGGCGTAGTCCGTTATGAGCATCACCTATATTTTGCAAAAATGTCGCCGATAATCCTTTCGGCGACCGCCTTCTGCGAGGCCAAGAACAGGTAGTACACGACCGCGTTGTTACTGTTTTTCATGGGTAGGGGATCCGGGACATGCTGAAAACCGGCGACGTTTTTCAACCTGTCCCTAAACGCCGCGACTATAGCTTGGTTGTTCTGCTTCACAGTACGCATCCGGCGAAGGCCGCAGCTGTGATGATTGACGGCTGAGCGGTTGATCTGATCGGCGAGTTTTAGGGCGGTTTCCGGTCAGATTGAGTCATTGCCCGTCATTGCGAGGAGCCCCACCGGGGTGACGAAGCAATCCAGAGGATGACGCGGCGGCCTTCTGGATTGCTTCGCTTCGCTCGCAATGACGGGCCAATTTGAGCGAAATTCGCATGAGCCCAACGCCAAGATGCGCATCGACGCGTACGTGCTCTTTCGCTCGGGCCGCGCCAAGGCGCTGATGGACGAGGCCGGTTTCACGACGCTCCTCAGCGCTCTTGGGTCTCTTCTGAGAGCGGACGGGGCGTGCGCTCGCTCGACCACGTCGGGGCAGGCCTCTTTAATGAGCATGCGGATACGAGCGAGCGTCTCTCCCCGCCAATCACTCAGCTCCTTGATTCTCGCATCGATCAGCCGAGAGGGAGAGAGTCTCCGCCTTTTCCTTCCTTCGAGCCGCTCTTCCTCTTCTTCATGGTTGTTGTCGCTTTCCTCATGGTTGTTATCGCTCGCCCGCCACTTGAGTATATATTTGAGTGTATATAGATATACATATATATCTATATAAACGCGCACTTCGGTTACCGGGATTGCCGTAATTACTACGGGTGAGGGACGAAAATGAACCGACAACGAGGCCCACGGGCGGCAGTCCTCTCGGTCGCTGCGGTTGCGCTTCTTTCATTGGCTGCGTGCGGCGATGCCGCCGTCGAGTCCTCTCCGTTACTGCCGCGCAACACGGTCGTGCCCGTGAGTGTGGTGACCCAGCACTTCCCCGACGTCACCAAGGAGGCCAGCACGGGGCCGAACGAAACGAGCGTCGGCAAGCCGATCGCGTCAAGATCGGTGGTCTTCGCCAGCGCCGACGGAAAGAAGAAGGTGACGCTCTCCGTCGACCAGTACGCCAGCGCCAGTGACGCCGCGGCCGCCGCCTACCAAACGGCCGTGCAGGGGAGCAAGGCCGCGCCCGGGTTCAAGCCTGCGGCGACGCCGAATCTGGGGCAGGAGGCGTTCGCCGGCACCTCGCAGGTCGGCGCCGAGATGCACTTCGGTCTCGGGGCACGTGACGGCAGGCTGATCATGTCTGCCACGCACGCGGGCGACATCCCCGTCACGCCCGACAACTCGAACAACCTCATCAGTCTCGGCGGCGTGGAGCTCACCACCGCCAAGCAGGTCCTCGGCCCCTCGGGGAGCAGTTAGACTA
>WNGB01014811.1_pt1 | contig 20286 bp, 1 predicted proteins | sample 5400681 | NCBI WGS metagenome assembly WNGB01 (sample SAMN13153367, study PRJNA577476) | soil metagenome | isolation source: 115 cm soil or saprolite under grassland replicate 2 | place: USA:California | collected 2016-06-15
ACTCCAGCAGCGAGCCTGGCGTCGCCATCAAGTTGACCCCGCCCGCCAGCGCCAGCGAGCACTCCCCGCTCCGCAGCGACTGCGCGGCCAGGTGCAGCGCCACCAGCGACGACGAGCACGCCGTGTCCACCGTCACCGCCGGGCCCTCCAGGCCCAGCGTGTACGCGAGCCGGCCCGAGATGGCACTTGCGGCGATACCGGTGCCGATGTCGCCCGTCGCGTCCGCCAGCGATCGCACCAGCAGGTAGGCATAGTCTTGGCCGTTGGAGCCGACGAAGACACCGGCCTGGCTGCCGCGCAGGGATACCGGGTCGATCCCGGCCCGCTCCAGCGCCTCCCAGGCCGTCTCCAGCAGCAGCCGCTGCTGCGGATCCATCACCACCGCCTCACGCGGCGAGATCCCGAAAAAACCCGCGTCGAACCCGGCCACGTCATCGAGGAAGCCGCCCTGCTGGCTCACGCTGTTCCCCCGCTCGTCGACCCCGCCCGAGCGCAGCGCGTCCAGGTTCCAGCCCCGGTCGGCGGGAAACGCGGTTATCGCATCTGCGCCGGAGCTCACCAGGTCCCACAGCTCCTCGGGTGAGGTCACTCCCCCGGCGTAGCGGCAGCTCATCGCCACGATGGCCAGGGGCTCCGATGCGGCGGCGAGAAGTTGCTGGTTCTGCCGACGCAACCGCTCTGCCGTCTTCATCGAGGCCCGGAGGGCCTCGATGACCTTCTCGCTGGATGCGGTCATAGGTCAGCTCCGTCGTCCTGCCGGGGATGCGGCGCCCCGTTCATCGCGGCCTGTACGAGGTCGTCCACTCCCATCTCGTCGATCGACTCGCCGGGCTCCGTGAGTGCGGCAGCGCCGGCGCTGGTCAGCATGAGCAGTTGTTCCAGCACTCCGGTCTCGCGCAGACGGGCGATGGGAACCGAGGCCAGCAGGCTCCGGATCTCGCTGTCGTCCGCGCCCGGGTCTGGCCCGCCGACGGCGTCCGGATCCAGCTCATGCAGGATGTGCCCGGCCAGCGCGGCCGGTGTCGGGTAGTCGAATACGAGCGTGGCCGGCAGGGACAGCCCGGTCATGGCGCCCAGCTGGTTGCGCAGTTCCACCGAGCCCAGCGAGTCGTAGCCGAGGTCGCGGAACGCCCGGTCGGGACTGACCGCTTCGGGCCCGGTGTGCCCGAGAACCTCTGCGGCCCGGGCCCGTACCAGGTTCAGCACGACCGGCTCACGCCGGGCGGGGGGCAGGGCGGCCAGCTCGCCGCGCAGGTTTCCGGCCTCCGCATGGTCGCTGTCCGCCGGCTCCGCATAGCCCGGCAGGTCAGCCAGCAGCCGGCTCGGCCGGATGCTGGCGAACGTGCGGGCGAACCGCCCGGGCTCGACGTCGGCGACGACCACGGTGGGATCAGCCGCCATCACCACCTGGCGCAGGGCCACGACCGCGAGGTCGGGGGCTAGCGGCCGGACGCCGGTGCGCCGGGCGGTCGCGAGTGCGCGGGTGTCGGCCGCCATTCCGCCGCCGCCCCAGGCGCCCCACGCAATCGACGTGGCCGGCAGACCGCGAGCCCGGCGCTGCTCGGCCAGCGCGTCCAGCATGGCGTTGGCGGCGGCATAGCTGGCCTGGCCCGGGTTGCCGATCGCGGCGGAGGCCGAAGAGAACAGGGCGAACACCGACAGATCCAGCTCGCGGGTGAGCTCGTCCAGGATCAGCGCCGAGGCGACCTTGGAGCGGAACACGGCCTCGAACCGCCCCGGGGTAAGGCCATAGACCACGCCGTCGTCGAGCACACCCGCGGTGTGCACCACACCGGTGAGCGGTGCCCGGTCCGGGATCGCGGCCACCACGGCGGCCATGGCGTCCCGGTCGGCCGCGTCACACGCCACGATGGTGACCTCGGCGCCCAGCGCGGCGAGGTCGGCTCGCAGGTCCCCGGTGCCGGGGGCGTCCGGGCCGGAGCGGCTGACCAGGACGAGGTGGCGGGCGCCGACGTCGGCCAGGCGCCGGGCCACGTGGGCTCCCAGCGCTCCCGTGCCGCCGGTGACCAGGACCGTCCCGTCCGGGTTCCAGTGCGACGCCGGGCGGCCGGGCGGACCGGGCACCAGCCGACGGGCGTACAGCGCGGCCGACCGGACCGCGAGCTGGTCCTCACCGCCGGGGCTGGCCAGGATGCCCGCCAGCCGGGCGGCCGAGCGCTCGTCGAGGATCGCGGGCAGATCGATCAGGCCGCCCCAGCGCTGCGGATGCTCGAGCGCGGCGACCCGGCCGAACCCCCAGATGGCGGCCTGCGGCAGACCGGGGATGGACTCGGTGCGGGCCACCGCGACCGCGCCGCGGGTGAGGCACCACAACGGGGCTTGGATCCCGGCGTCGCCGAGCGCCTGGACCAGCGTCGTCGTGAGCGCGAGGCCGGCCGGCACGCTGCCGTCCGCCTGCTCGGCCAGGGCGAGCAGGGAGACCACACCGGTGAAGTCACGGCCCGTGGCCCGCAGGCACTCGGTCAGGGTTTCCCGGTCAGGCTCGGTCACCTCCAGGTGCACCGCGCCCGCAGGAAGGACCCGGAGGACCTCGGTCACCCAGGGGTCATCCCCGTGACCGGGCGGGACGGCGGCGAGCCAGGTCCCGGAAAGGACGCCACCCGGGGCGTTCGGGACCGGCCGCCAGACGATCCGCTGCTGCCAGCTGTCTACCGTGGCCTGCTCGATGCGGCGGCGGCGCCAGTCGTGCAGCGCGGGCAGCACCTTGGCCAGCGCGTCGCCGTCGACGTCCAGGGACGCCGTGAGCGTCGCAAGGTCGGCCTCCTGGACCGCCGTCCAGAACTCATCGTCCCCCGCCGGCGTGCCGTTCGGGCCGCTGGCCGACCGCGTGTCAGGCCAGAACCGCTGGTGCGAGAAGGCGTAGGTGGGCAGGTCGATGCGGCGGGCACCGGTGCCGGCGAACGGCGCGGGCCACCGTGGGCTCAGGCCGTTGACGTGCACCAGGGCCAGGGCCGCGACGAGCGACTCCTCCTCGCCGCGGTCGCGGCGCAGGGCGGGCACCGCCACGGCCGCCGGCACGGTGTCCCGGGCCATCGCGCACAGCGTGCCGTCAGGGCCGAGCTCAAGCAGCAGCGTGACGCCGCGTCCGGCGAGCGTCCGCGCGCCGTCGCCGAACCTGACCGCCTGGCGCACGTGGTCGACCCAGTACCCGGGCGCGCACAGCTGCTCCGGGGTGGCCAGTTCGCCGGTCAGGTTGGCGACCAGCGGCAGTACCGGGGCGGCGTAGGACAGGGCCGCGGTGACCCGCCCGAACTCCCCGAGCATGGCGTCCATGTGCCCGGAGTGAAAAGCGTGACTGACCCGCAGTCGGCGGGACCTGCGGTCCCCGAAGACCGCGGCGACACCCAGCACCGCGGCCTCGTCGCCGGAGATGACCGTCGCCGACGGCCCGTTCACCGCCGCGATCGAGACACCGTCGGTCAGCCGCGCGCTCACCTCGGCTTCGGTGGCCTCGATGGCGACCATCGCGCCGCCCCGCGGCAGGGCCCGCATCAGCCGGGCCCGCGCCGCGACCAGCGCGCAGGCGTCCTCGAGCGGGAAGACGCCCGCCACGTGCGCGGCGGCGATCTCCCCGACCGAGTGCCCCATGAGGTAGTCGGGCCGCAGCCCCCACGATTCCAGCAGCCGGTACAGCGCCACCTCGAACGCGAACAGGGCGGGTTGGGCGAAGCCGGCGTCGTTCAGCGCATTCTCGCCGTCGCCCCACATCACCTCGCGCAGCGGCCGGTCCAGCTCCGCGTCGAACCGCACCAAGACCGCGTCCATCGCATCGGCGAACGCCGGGAACCGGCCATACAGCTCTCGCCCCATGCCGAGCCGCTGCGCACCCTGACCGGGGAACAAGAACGCTGACCGGGCACCGGGGGCGGCCCGGCCGCGGACGACACCGGGCGCGCGGCGGTCCACAGCCAGAGCATCCAGGCCGGTGAGCAGGTCCTGGCGGCTGGCGGCCAGGACGGCGGCCCGGTGCTCCAGGCCCGCCCGGCTCGTGGCCATCGAGTACGCCACGTCGGCGAGCCCGGCGCCGGGGTGGGCCGCCAGATAGCCGCGCAGCCTGACCGCCTGGGCGCCGATCGCGTCGGAGGCCGCCGCCGACACCGGGACCAGCATCGGCCGCAGCGGCGGCGCGGCCGGCTCGGCAGCGGCCGCGGTCACGTCGGCGGGCGGCCGCTCGAGGATGATGTGCGCGTTGGTGCCGCTGGCGCCGAACGACGAGACCCCGGCCCGGCGCTCCCGGCCGCTGTCCGGCCACGGAACGGTCTCGGTCAGCAGCTCGACCGCGCCCGCCGACCAGTCCACGTGCGTGGACGGCCGGCTGATGTGCAGCGTCTTCGGCAGCTCGCCGTGACGCATCGCCAGGATCATCTTGATCACCCCGGCGACGCCCGAGGCGGCCTGGGGGTGCCCGATGTTCGACTTGACCGAGCCCAGCAGCAGCGGCCGCTCCCGGTCGCGTCCATAGGTGGCGATCAGGGCCTGCGCCTCGATCGGGTCGCCGAGCTTCGTCCCGGTTCCGTGTGCCTCGACCGCGTCGACGTCGGCCGGCGACAGGCCCGCGTCGGCCAGCGCCCGGCGGATCACTCGCTGCTGGGACGGGCCGTTGGGGGCGGTGAGGCCGTTCGACGCGCCATCGGAGTTGATCGCTGATCCGCGGAGCACGGCCAGCACCTGGTGGCCATGGCGCACAGCGTCGGACAGCCGCTCCACCACCAGCATACCGACGCCTTCGGACCAGGCCGTGCCGTCGGCTGAGTCGTCGAAGGCCCGGCAGCGTCCCTCGGGCGAGAGGGCTCCCATCTCGCCGAACTCCACGAAACCGACCGGGGTGGACATCACGGTCACCCCGCCGGCCAGCGCGATGGAGCATTCACCCGAACGCAGCGCCTGGGCGGCCATGTGCAGCGCGACCAGCGAAGACGAGCAAGCGGTGTCGACCGTCACCGAAGGGCCCTCGAAGCCGAAGGTGTACGACAGCCGCCCGGACAGCAGGCTGGCCGACTGGGCCGTCTGAGCGTGGCCGATCTGGCCGCCCGGGGGACGGTAGTCACCGCTGCCGCCGCCGACGAATACGCCGGTGTCGCCGCCGCGCAGGCTGGCGGGATCGATCCCGGCCCGTTCGAGCGCCTCCCAGGCGGCCTCCAGCACGATACGTTGCTGCGGGTCCATCACCATCGCCTCGCGGGGCGAGATACCGAAGAACCCCGGGTCGAAGTCGGCGGCGTCGTCCAGGAAGCCGCCGTACTGGGTGACGCACCGGCCCGCGCCGTCCCGGTCCCCGCGGCTCAGCCGGTTCAGGTCCCAGCCGCGGTCGGCCGGGAACGTGCTGATCGCGTCCACCCCGTTGCGGACCAGGTCCCACAGGTCCTCGGGGCTCCGCACCCCGCCGGGGTAGCGGCAGCTCATCCCCACGATCACGATGGGATCCCCGGCGCTGGACCGATGCACCGCAGGCTGTTCGCCGAGCCGGCCTCCGAGCAACTCGGCGTGCAGGTGAGCGGCCACCGCGTCCGGGGTGGGATGGTCGAAGACCAGCGTGGCAGGCAGGCTCAGCCCTGTCGCGGCGCTGAGCTGGTTGCGCAGGTCGACGGCTGTCAGCGAATCGAACCCGAGGTCCTGGAAGGGCCGCCCAGCCGCGATCGCCGTGCCGCCTCGGTGGCCGAGCACCGCCGCCACCTCAGTGCGGACCAGTGTCAAGAGCGCCTCGAGACGGTCCGCCTCAGGGCGGCCGAGCAGGTCGCCAACCAGCTCGGCCATCCGGCCACCCCGCTCGCCGGTCCCGGGGCCGGAGCCGCTGCCGCGCGCCTCGGGCAGCCCAGCGAACAGCGCGGCGGGCCGCAGCCGGGTGAAGGCCGGGGCGAACCGGTCCCACGCGACCTCTGCGACCGTCAGCGAGGTCTCACCCGCGCCGATCCCCGCGGCCAAGGCGGCGAGTGCCCGCTGCGGGTCCATGGCGGGCAGCCCGCTCCGCCTCAGGTGGTCGGCCAGCCCGTCCGGCGTGACGCCAGCCCAGGCACCCCACGAGACGGTCAGGGCGTGAGCGCCGCCCGCCCGGTGCTGCCGCGCGACGGCGGCGGCACCTGGCCCCTGGCCGCTCACCCCCCAAACCCCGGAGATGGACGCGAACAGGACGAACGCATCCAGCGGCCGGTCGCTGAGTGCCGCCAGCAACCCGTCGACATCCGCGCGCAGGGTGGCCAGCAGAGCCCCCGGATCCGCGTCGGGGGGCGGTTCCTCGCCCGCGAAGAACACCGCAGTCGGCGGGAAACGGTCCAATATTGCCGCCGTCGCCGCAGAATCGGCCAAGTCGGCGCGAACGGCCGTCAGCTGCGCGCCCGCCTCGGCCAGGTCACCGCGCAGCCCGTCGACCAGCGCAATGTCCGGCTCGCCGCGCCCGGCCAGCACCACGTGCGTTGCTCCCTGGCGGGCGAGCCAGCGGGCGAGGTGCGAAGAGACCCCGGTCAGGGCTCCGGCGACGAGCACCGAGCCGGAGGGCCGCCATGAGTCCGCCAGATCGGGCGGCACGCGCACGAGCCGCCGCCCAAAGACCCCCGACGCCCGCACGGCGACCTGGTCCTCGCCGTCCGCGCCGGGCAGGCCGGATAGCACCGCGCGGAACCGGGCGGCCGCGCGGTCGTCGAGCACGTCGGGGAGGTCAGCCAGCCCGCCCCACGCCACCGGATGGTCGAGACCCGCCACCCGGCCCGCGCCCCAGACCGCGGCTTGGCCGGGGTCTGGGCGCGGTTCGGCGCGGCCAACCGAGACCGCGCCCTTGGTGACGCACCACAGCGGTGCCTCGACGCCCGCGTCCCGCAGCGCCCGCAGCACGTCGTCCGGCCAGACGGCATGGTCCTGGTCGGCACCCGGCAGCCAGGCCACGCCGCTGAATGCCGCATCGAGCCCGGCCAGGCGCTCGGTGAGCTCCAGGTGGCCACCCGTTCCGATCTCGACACGTACCGCGTCGCCGCCGAGCGCGCCGACCACCGCGCCGGCCCACGTGTCCTCGGCGCACCCTGCCGGGACGAGCGCCAGCCAGGTTCCCGGCACGCTGGCCGCTGCGGTGGCCTCGACCGGCTTCCAGGTCACCCGGTAGCGCCAGCCGTCCAGCACCGCCCGCTCGGCCCGCCCGCGCCGCCACGACGACAGGGCCGGGACGACGGCCGACAGTGACGCGCCGTCCAGGTCCAGGGTGGCCGACAGAGCCTCGAGGTCGGTGCGCTCCACCGCGGACCAGAACTCGGCATCGACGGGATCCGCGCGCACGGCGGCCGGCTCCGGCCAGTACAGCTCGCGCTGGAACGGGTAGGTCGGCAGCTCCACGCGCCGCGCGCCCGTGCCCGCGAACCCTGCCGCCCAGTCGACGTCCACCCCCGCCACGTGGAGCCGGGCCAGCGCCGTGAGCAGCTCGGTCTCCTCAGGCAGGTCCCCGCGCAGCGCCGCCACGGCTACCACGTCCGGCACTTCGTCCAGGCTCCGCTGGGCCAGCGCCGCAAGCACCCCATCGGGACCCAGTTCGAGGAACGCCGTCACGCCGTCGGCGGCCAGCGTCCGCACCCCGTCGGCGAAGCGCACAGTCTCGCGCACGTGCTGGACCCAGTACCCGGCGTCGCAGGCCAGATCCCGCGTCGCCTGGCCGCCGGTCACGTTCGACACCAGCGGGATCCGCGGCGATTCGAACGACAGCCGTGCGGCCACCTGCCGGAAGCTGTCCAGGATTGGATCCATCAATGGCGAGTGGAAAGCGTGGCTGACCCGCAGCCGCCGCGTCCGGCGGCCCTCGGCCGCGAACTCCCCGGCGATCCGCTGCACGGCGGTCTCGTCGCCGGCGATCACCAGCGCGTCCGGCGCGTTGACCGCCGCGACCGACACGCCCTCGGGTAGCCGCGCGGTCATCTCCTCCTCGGTGGCCTGGACCGCGACCATCAGGCCGCCCGCCGGCAGCGCCCGCATGAGCCGGGCCCGCGCCGCCACGAGCGTGCACGCGTCATCAAGAGAGAGCACCCCGGCCACGTGGGCCGCGGTGATCTCGCCGATCGAGTGCCCGGCTACCGCGTCGGGGCGGATCCCCCACGACTCCGACAACCGGAACAGCGCCACCTCGATCGCGAACAAGGCCGGCTGGGCGAGCCCGGTGTCGTCCAGTGCCGCCTGGTCCGCCCCCCACATGACTTCCCGCAGCGGGCGGTCCAGCTCAACGTCCAGCCGGGCCAGTACGCGGTCCAGCGCCTCGGCGAACACGGGGAACCTGGCGTACAGCTCCTGGCCCATGCCCAGGCGCTGCGAGCCCTGCCCGGAGAACAGGACGGCGGTCTGGCGGGCGGGACCGCGGACCTCACCGCGCGCGACCTCAGCGACGCCATCGTCGCTGGCCAGCAGCACGGCCCGGTGCGCGAACACCGTCCGGCCGGTGGCCAGCGAGAACCCGATGTCGGCCGCGGACGGGGCCGCCTGCCCGGCCGCGAACGACAGCAGGCGTTCGGCCTGCGCCTGCAGCGCCGCCGCGGACTTGCCCGATACCGGCCATGGCACCACGTCCGGGACGCGTCCGGAGCGCGGGACCGCGGGCTCGTCGGCGGGTGCCTGCTCGACGATGACGTGCGCGTTGGTGCCGCTGACACCGAAGGCGGACACACCGGCCCGGCGCGGCCAGCCGGTGTGCGGCCACGGCTGCGGCTCCCGCGCCAGGGACACCGTGCCGGCCGACCAGTCGACGTGCGAGGAGGGGGCGTCGACGTGCAACGTCGTCGGCATCTCGCCGTGCCGCATCGCCATGATGATCTTGATGACCCCGGCCGCGCCGGCGGCTGCCTGGGTATGCCCCAGGTTCGACTTGACCGAGCCGAGCAGCAGCGGCCGCTCCCGGTCCCGGCCGTACGCCGCGATCAGCGCGTGCGCCTCGATCGGGTCGCCGAGCGTGGTGCCGGTGCCGTGCGCCTCGACGGCGTCAACTTCTGCCGCAGACAGGCCCGCGCCCGCCAGCGCCTCCCGGATCACACGCTGTTGCGCCCGCCCGTTTGGCGCGGTGAGCCCGTGGGAAGCGCCGTCGGAGTTGACGGCCGATCCACGGACCAACCCCCAGACCGGGTGGCCGTGGCGTCGTGCGTCCGACAGCCGTTCCAGCACCAGCATCGCGATGCCCTCTGACCAGGCGGTACCGTCCGCGGAGTCAGCGAACGCCTTGCACCGGCCGTCGGGCGCGAGCCCTCCCGCGGCGGTGAACTCCATGAATGCGTCCGGGCTGGACATGACAGAGACTCCGCCCGCGAGGACCAGCGAGCACTCCCCCGCGCGCAGCGCCCGCGCGGCCATGTGCGTGGCCACCAGCGAGGACGAGCAGGCCGTGTCGACCGTGATGGCCGGGCCTTCCAGGCCCAGCGTGTAGGACAGCCGACCGGACAGGACGCTCGCCGTGGTCCCGGTGGCGGCGTGCCCGCGCACGTTGGCGGTGCCCTGGCGCAGCACCGAGAGATAGTCCTGGCCGTTGGTGCCGACGAACACGCCGGTCCGGCTGCCCCGCAGCCCGGCGGGGTCGATCCCGGCCCGCTCGAGCGCTTCCCACGAGGTCTCCAGCAGCAGGCGCTGCTGTGGGTCCATGGCCAACGCCTCGCGCGGCGAGATCCCAAAGAACTCGGCATCGAACCGCCCTGCCCCGTCCAGGAAGCCGCCCTCCAGCGTGGCCGAGGCCCCGCGGGCCAGGGCACCCAGATCCCAGCCGCGGTCGGCGGGGAACCCGGAGATCGCGTCCGCACCAGCCGCCAGCAGCTGCCAGAGGTCCTGCGGTGATTGGACGCCGCCGGGGAACCGGCACCCCATCCCGACGATCGCCACGGGGTCGTCGTCCACGGCCCGGACGGCGGGCTCCAGGATGTCCTGATCCGGCAGCGAGCCGAGGAGCTCGGCGAGCAGGAACTTCGACAGCGCCTGCGGGTTCGGGTAGTCGAAGACCAGGGTGGCCGGCAGCCGCAGGCCGGTCGCCGCGACGAGGCGCTCGCGTCGGCGTGACCGAGCACCGCCGCCGCCTGCCCGCGGACCAGGTCTAGTGCGCAGCGGTCGCGTGCGGGGCCAGCCAGGCTGGTCAGGCGCTCCCGCAGCGCCGACCCGGCCGGTGTCGCGTCGCGGCCGACCACACCGGCCCGCGGCACCCCGGGCAGTTCCCCGATCAGCGGGATCGGCCGCGCTGCGGCGAACGTCGCGGCGTAGCGCTCCCAGTCGATATCGGCCACGGTCACGGCCGCGTCGTTGTGCTCGATCGCGCGCGCCAGCGCGGACAGGGCCAAGCCCGGCGCCATCGGGATAAAGCCGCCGCGCCGGAGATGGCTCTCCACGGCATGGTCGGCCGCCATGCCCGCACCAGCCCAGGGGCCCCACGCGACCGAGGTCGCGGGCAGGCCCTGGGCGCGCCGGTACTCCGCGAACGCATCCAGGAAGGAGTTGGCGGCCGCATAGTTGCCTTGCCCGGCCGCGCCGAGCGTCCCGGCTGTCGAGGAGAAGAGCACGAACGCCGACAGGTCCAGGTCCCGGGTCAGTTCGTGCAGGTTCACCAATGCGGTCAGCTTCGGGCGCAGCACGGCCGCGAACTTCTCGGGGGTCAGGGCGCCGACGATGCCGTCATCGACCACCCCTGCGGTGTGGATCACTGACCTGAGCGGGAACTTGTCCGGGATGCCGGCCAGGACTGCCGCCAGAGCGTGCCGGTCGGCTGTGTCGCAGGCCGCCACCGTGACCCCGGTGCCGAGCCCGGCGAGCTCATCGGCCAGTTCCGCCGCCCCCGGCGCCTGTGGGCCACGGCGACTGGCGAGCAGCAGATGCTCGGCGTTCCGGCTGGCCAGCCACCGGGCCACCTGGCCGGCCAGGGCGCCGATGCCGCCAGTGACCAGCGCGGTCCCGGTGGGAAGGAACTCACTAGGGCTGGACGTCTCGCCAGAGCCGCTTACCAGCCGCCGACCGTAGGTCCCCGACGTCCGCACCGCCACCTGGTCCTCGCCGCTGGCCCCGGCGAGCACGGCCGCCAGCCTGCGCACCGCGGGCTCGTCGAGGTTGGCTGGCAGGTCCACCAGGCCCCCCCACCGGTCCGGATGCTCCAGCGCGACGACCCGACCCAGTCCCCAGATCGCGGCCGGCGCCGGGTCGAGGACGCTGTCGGAACGGCCTACCGACACCGCGCCACGGGTGACGCACCACAGCGGCGCCGCCACCCCGGCGTCCCCTAGGGCCTGCACCGCCGCCAGCGTGGCTAGCAGGCCGGCCGGCTGGTCAGGCAGCCCGCCTTCCTGGACGGCCAGCAAAGACAGCACCCCGGCGAACGTGCCGCCGGCCAGCTCCCGTATCCGGCCGGCCAGCGCGTCCCGGCCCGCGTCCGCCACTTCGATCAGGACTGTCTCGACCGTCAGCCCACGCAGGACCGAGGCGATCCAATGGTCGTGGCCCCCGGCCGGGGTCAGGACCAGCCAGGTTCCGCCGGTCGGCGCCTGCGCGCCCGTGACCGGCCGCCAGATGACCCGGTACCGCCAGCCGTCCACCGTGGACTCCTCCCGGCGCTGCCGACGCCATGAGGACAGCGCTGCGACGGCGCGGTCGTCCAGCTCCAGGCCTGACCCCAGCGACGACAGGTCGGCACGTTCGACCGCCGACCAGAACTCCCGGTCAACAGGGTCGGCGGCGGCGTCGCGACCCCGCTCGGCCCAGAAACGCTGCCGCTGGAACGGGTAGGTCGGCAGGTCGACCCGGCGAGCGTGGGTGCCGGCGAACACGGCCGCCCAATCCACGCTGACCCCATGGGTGTACAGCCGGGCCAGGGCCGACGAGATCGCCGGGACCTCGGCCTGGTCGCGGCTGAGCGCCGGGCCACCGGCCACCGGCGCGGCGTCGCCGAGGGTCTCCCGCAGCGCCGCGGACAGGACGCCGTCCGGGCCGAGCTCCAGGAAGGTGGTCATCCCGTGGTCAGCCAGCCGGCGCGCCGCGCTGGCGAACCGCACGGTGCGGCGGACCTGCCCGGCCCAGTACGCCGGCGTGCATAGCGTCTCCTCGCCGGCAAGCTCACCGGTCACGGTGGACACCAGGGGGATCCGTGGCGGCTCATACGAAACGGTGCCCGCCACGGCGGCGAACTCGGCGAGCATCCCGTCCATCCGCGGCGAGTGGAACGCGTGGCTCACCCGCAGCCGCCGCGTACGGCGGCCCTGCGACTCGAGCGAGTCGGCCAGCCGGAGCACCGCGCCCTCGTCGCCCGAGATGACCAGCGCCGACGGTGTGTTGACCGCGGCTATGCAGACGTGGTCGTCCTGCCCTTCGAGCAGCGGCAACACCTCGTCCTCGCGCGCCTGCACCGAAACCATGGCGCCGCCGCCGGGCAGCGCGGCCATCAGCCGACCGCGCGCCACGACCAGCCTGCAGGCGTCCTCCAGGGAGAACACACCGGCCGCGTGGGCGGCGGCGAACTCACCGACCGAGTGCCCGGCGAGCCGGCCCGGCCGCACACCCCACGACTCGACCAGCCGGAACAACGCCACCTGGAGAGCGAACAGAGCAGGCTGGGTGTAAGCGGTCTCGTCCAGCAGCGCGGCCGCCGGGGTTCCCGGCTCGGCGAACATGATCTCCCGCAGCGGCCGGTCGAGCTCCGCGTCGCAGTGGGCCAGCACCGCGTCCAGCGCCTCGGCGAACGCCGGGAACCGCTCGTACAGCTCGCGGCCCATCCCGGGTCGCTGGGTGCCCTGGCCCGTGAACAGGAACGCCGGACCGCCCCGGCCCGGCCTACCGGTGATCAGCGCACCGTCGGGCAAGCCGTCCCGCAGGGCCGCCAGGGCACGCTCAAGCCCGGCCCGATCCCCGGTCATAACGGCCACGCGGTAGTCAAGCCCGGCCCGGGACGTGGCGAGAGAGAAGGCCAGGTCGGCCAGCGACAGGCCGGGCCGCTCCGCCACAAAGGACAGCAGCCGGCCAGCCTGCGCGCGCAGCGCATCCTCCGTCCGCCCGGACAGTACGACCGGCACGATCCCGGGCTCGGCCTCCCCTGGTGGCTCGGCCACCTCGTCCGGAGCCTGTTCCAGCACGGCGTGGACATTGGTGCCGCTGAGCCCGAACGACGACACACCCGCCCGGGCCGGGCGTCCCATCCGCGGCCAGGCGCGGGTCTCGGTCAGCAGCTCGACCGACCCCGACGCCCAATCCACGTGCGAGGACGGAAGGTCCACGTGCAAGGTCTTGGGCGCGATCCCGTGCCGCATCGCCATGACCATCTTGATCACGCTGGCCACGCCGGAAGCCATCTGGGTGTGGCCGATGTTCGACTTGACCGAGCCGAGCAGCAGCGGGCACTCCGGTTCACGCTCTTGCCCGTAGACGGCCAGGAGCGCCTGGGCCTCGATCGGGTCACCCAACCTGGTCCCGGTGCCATGACCGTCCACGACGTCGACCTCGGCGGCCGACACACCCGCGTTGGCCAGCGCCTGGCGGATCACCCGCTGCTGTGACGGGCCGTTCGGCGCGGTCAGCCCGTTCGACGCGCCGTCCTGATTCACCGCGCTCCCCCGGACGACGGCCAGCACCCGGTGCCCGTGACGCAGGGCATCTGAGAGCCGTTCCACCAGCACAAGGCCGACGCCCTCGGCCAGGCTCATCCCATCGGCCCCGTCCGAATAGGCCTTGCACCGGCCATCGGCGGCCATTGCTCGCTGCCTGCTGAAGCCGATGAAGGCGCTGGGAGTGGCCATAACGCTCACCCCACCGGCCAGCGCGAGACTGCTCTCCCCGTTCCGCAGCGACTGGCAGGCCAGGTGCAGTGCGACCAGCGACGAGGAGCAGGCGGTGTCCAGCGTGACCGCAGGGCCTTCGAACCCGAACGTGTAGGCCAGCCGGCCGGACAGCACGCTGGAGATCGTGCCGGTGACCAGGTGCCCCTCGGCACCATCCGAGCCTGTTCCGCCCGCGGCGTAGTCCTGGTAGCTGGCCCCGATGAACGTGCCCGTCAGGCTGCCGCGCAGCGAGGAAGGATCGAGGCCGGCCCGCTCCAGGACCTCCCACGAGGCCTCCAGCAGGAGCCGCTGCTGCGGGTCCATCGCCACCGCCTCCCGCGGCGATATCCCGAAGAACGCCGCGTCGAACTCCGCGACGCCGTCCAGGAAGCCGCCCCGGGTGCTGTAGGTCGTGCCGACCCGGTCCGGATCGGGGTCGAACAGACCGCTGGTGTCCCAGCCTCGGTCGAGCGGGAACTCGGAGATGGCATCACCGCCCCGTTCGATCAGTTCCCACAGATCCTCAGGCGAGGCGATCCCGCCCGGATACCGGCAGCTCATGCCGATGATGGCGATGGGCTCGTCACCGGCAGGGACGCTCACCGGCCGGGAAACCTCGAGCTGGACGCCCTCGAGCCTGGCGCGCAGGAACTCCGTGAGCGCGAGAGGATTGGGGTAGTCGAACACCATCGTGCTCGGCAGCGCAAGCCCGGTCACCGCGGCAAGCCGGTTACGCAGGTCCACCGCGGTCAGCGAGTCGAAGCCGACATCGCGGAACGCCCGCCGCTCCGACACCGCGTCTGGCGAGGCGTGACCGAGCACTATCGCGGCCTCCGCGAGGACCAGATCCAGCAGGACGCGGTCCCGCTCAGCGTCGGGCAGCGCCTGCAACCGCGACGCGAACTCGCCGTCGGCCACGGTTCTCCCCGCCGACACCAGCCGCGAGACCTCAGGGATCTCGTCGAACAGCGGGGTGGGACGCACCGAGGTGAAAACCGGGTGATACCGCTCCCAGTCCACGTCAGCGATCGTGACCGCCGACTCGTCGTCGTCGAGCGCATGCCGCAGTCCGGCCAGCGCCAGCCGCGGGTCCATGAAGACCAGGCCGCTGCGGCGGATCTGCGCCGGGTCGACCCGGCGCAGAGCGATGTCGTCGGCCCAGATGCCCCAGGAGATGGCCGTCGCAGGCGCCCCCCGCGCCCGCCGCTGCTCGGCCAGCGCGGTGAGATAGGCGTTGGCCGCAACGTAGGCGGCGTGCTGACCGGTGCCCCACATGCCCGCGGTCGAGGAGAAGAGGATAAAGGCGTCGAGCTCTTCGGTGTCCAGGAGCTCGTCGAGGTGGCGTGCGCCGGTAACTTTCGCGTTTACCACCCGGGCGAACCCCTCCAGGCTCGTGTCCGCCAGCGGCGCGAGCTCGATGATCGCCGCGGCGTGTACCACCGTGCGGACGGCCCGGCCCTCGGCCCTGAGGCGGTCGACGAACCGCTGGACGGCGTCCCGGTCGGTCACGTCGCAGGCCACGGCCTGGGCCTCGCAGCCCTGCTCGCCGAGTTCTCGGATCAGCCCGGCCGCGCCGGGAGCGGAGCCCCCGCTTCGGCTGATCAACACCACGTGCTCGGCGCCCTGCCCGGCGAACCAGCGCGCCAGGTGCGGCGCGAGCGTGCCGGTGCCGCCGGTGATCAGGATGGTGCCGCGGGGGGACCAGCGGCGAGAAGGCCCGCCGGCCGACGACGGCGCGCGCACCACCCGCCTGGCCAGCACTCCTGATGGGCGAACCGCTAGCTGGTCCTCACCCATCCCGCCGGTAAGGACCGCAGCTAGCCGCTCCCCAGCCCGCCGGTCCAGGCTCTCGGGTAGGTCGACCAGGCCGCCCCAGCGCTCCGGATGTTCCAGCGCAGCGGTGCGGCCCAGCCCGAGGACCTGGGCCTGGATCGGCCGGGAAAGGCCGTCCGAGCGGCCCGTCGAGACGGCACCGCGGGTGAGGGCCCACAGCGGTGCGTCGATCCCGGCGTCGCCGAGCGCCTGGATCAGCGTGACGCTCAGCGCGAGCCCGCAGGCCAGCGCCGGATGGCGGTCACTGGGCTGCTCGGCGGCGGCCAGCAGGGACACGATTCCGGCCAGGTCGGCCACGTCGGCCAGGTCAGCGGTCAGGCGCGCGGCCAGCGCCCGGCGGTCGGCGTCCGGCTCATCCAGTTCGAGCCGCCGCACCGTAGCACCGTGCGTGGTGAGGGCCGCCACGACGTCGTCCTCGGCCCGGCGCCCGGTGGTGACCAGGAGCCAGGTCCCGGCCAGCCTCGCGGGGGGAAGGCCGCTCACCGGCCGCCAGACGGCGCGGTACCGCCATGTGTCCACGGTGGACAGCTCGCGCCGGCGCCGCCGCCATTCGGCCAGCGCCGGGAGCACCGGGGTCACGGATGCCTGGTCGACGCGCAGGCCAGTGGCCAGGGACTCAGCGTCCTCCCGTTCGACGGCTGCCCAGAACTCGGCGTCCGCCTGGTCGTCACGGCCCGGCCGTCGCGGACCGGCGGGGACGGCCCAGTAGTGCTCGTGCTGGAAGGCATAGGTGGGCAGCGCGACCTGGCGGGCGCCGGTGCCCGCGAAGACGGTGCGCCAGGCCGCTCGTGATCCGCGGACGAACGCCTCGGCGAGCGAGGTCAGGAACCGACCCAGGCCGTCCTTGTCGCGCCGTAGCGTACCGACCACGACGGCCCGAGCGTCGGCCTCATCCGCGGTCGCTTGGACCCCCATGGTCAGCACGGGGTGCGCGCTCACTTCGACGAACACCCGGTGGCCGCCGTCGAGCAGAGCCCGGATCGCGGGGTCGAACCGGACCGTGCGGCGCAGGTTCCGGTACCAGTAGCTGGCGTCCAGCTGCGTGGTATCCAGGAGGTCGCCCGTCACCGTGGACAGGAACGGCACCCGTGCCGGCTGTGGGCGGACCGGCGCGAGTACCCTCAGCAAATGATCACGCAGCCGTTCCACGTGCGCTGAGTGGGAGGCGTAGTCCACTGCGATCCGCCGTGCGCGGATGTCGTCGGTGGCCAGTCCGGCCAGCAGAGTGTCCAGCGCTTCTGGCTCGCCGGACACCACCACCGAACGCGGACCGTTAATCGCGGCGATCCAGATGCCCTCGCCGTGCGCCTTAAGCCGCTCCTCCACCTCGGCCACCGGCAGCGGCAACGACGCCATCGCCCCGGCGCCGGACAGCACCTGGCCGATTGCCCGGCTGCGGAGAGTCACCACCCGTGCGGCGTCATCCAGCGACAGCGCGCCGGCGACGACGGCCCCGGCGATCTCGCCCTGTGAATGGCCGATCACGGCGTCTGGGGAGACCCCAAAGGACTGCCACAGTGCGGCGAGCGAGACCATCATCGCGAAGGAGACCGGCTGGACGACGTCGACCCGCTCGAGTGATGGCGCGCCGGACACTTGCCGCAGCACGTCGGCGGGCGACCAGTCGACGAAGGCGGACAGGGCAACGGCGCATTCGCTGAAGCGCTCGGCGAAGACCGGGGACTCAGCCAGCAGCTGGGTTCCCATTCCGGCCCACTGGGCTCCCTGGCCGGGGAAGATGAAGACGACCTTGCCGTCAACATCCGCCAGGCCCTCGACCACCTGGGCCGCCGAGCGGCCGGCGGCCAACTCAGCCAACCCGCCGCGCAAATCGTGCAGGCCTGAGCTAATCACCACCGCGCGGTGTTCGAACAGCGACCTCGCCGAGGTCAGGGAGTACCCAATGTCGACTGGGCTCGGAGCCGGGTCGGCAGCGGCGTAGCCGGCGAGGTTGGCGGCCTGGGCGCGGAGCGCACCCCGCGTCCGGGCGGACAACACCCATGGGATCACCCCGCCGGAGGGAGCCGCTGGCGTGGCGTCCAGATCCTGCGGCGGCGGTGCCTGCTCTAGGATCGTGTGCGCGTTCGTCCCGCTGATCCCAAAGGAGGACACCGCGCAGCGGCGTGGCCTCTCCCCAGCCGGCCAGTCAGCGGGCTCAGTGAGCAGGCGGATCGTGCCGGGGGTCCAGTCGATGTTAGAGGACGGCGCAGTCGCGTGCAGAGTACGCGGCAGCATGCCGCTGCGCAGCGCCAGCACCATCTTGATCACGCCCGCGACGCCCGCCGCCGACTGGGTGTGGCCGATGTTCGACTTGACCGAGCCCAGCAGCAGCGGCCGGTTTGGGTCCCGGCCGTTACCGTAGACGGCCTGCAGAGCACGTGCCTCGATGGGGTCGCCGAGCGCGGTGCCGGTGCCATGAGCCTCCACCGCATCGATGTCGGCAGGCGACAGCCCAGCGCCCGCGAGAGCCTGCCGGATAACGCGCTGCTGCGATGCGCCGTTTGGCGCCGTGAGGCCGTTGGACGCGCCGTCGGAGTTGATCGCCGAGCCGCGCACCACGGCGAGGACTTCGTGCCCGTTGCGGCGTGCGTCCGACAGCCGTTCCAGCAGCAGAATGCCGACGCCCTCGGCCAGGGTCATCCCGTCGGCCGCCTCGGAAAACGCCTTGCAACGGCCGTCGGCGGCCAGCGCGCGCTGGCTGCTGAACGCGATGAAGGGGACGGGGCTGGTCATCACCGTTGCGCCGCCGGCCAGGGCGAGCGAGATCTCGCCGTTGCGCAGCGCTTGGCAGGCCAGGTGAAGGGCCACCAGCGATGAGGAGCACGCGGTGTCCACGGTGACCGCGGGGCCCTCCAGCCCGAGCAAATAGGCCAGCCGGCCCGACAAGATACTCGGGCTGCTGCCGGTCACTACGTATCCAGCGGATTCACTGTCCAAGTCGGCGCCGTAGTCCTGGTACGTCGACCCGATGAACGTGCCGGTGAGGCTGCCATGGACGGACGCGGGATCGATCCCGGCCGACTCGAATGCCTCCCACGTGGTTTCCAGAAGCAGCCGCTGCTGCGGGTCCATCGACAGCGCCTCACGCGGGGAGATGCCAAAGAACCCGGCGTCGAAGTCACCCGCGTCATGCAGGAACCCGCCCTGCGTGGAGTAGGTCGTGCCCATGCGGCCAGGGTCGGGATGATACAGGCCGGCCACGTCCCAGCCACGGTTAACGGGAAATTCCGAGATGGCGTCAACACCATCGGCCAGCAGTCGCCGGAACTGTTCAGGAGAGCGCACGTCGCCGGGGAAGCGGCAGCTCATGCCCACGATGGCGATCAGCTCACCGGTATCGCCCGTGGGCGCGGCGGGAAGCGCCGCATCCGCCCTGTCACCAAGGATCCCGGCGCGCAGGTGCGTTGCCAGCGCAACCGGGTTCGGGTGGTCGAAGACGATCGTGCTGGGCAGCGCCAGGCCGGTCAGAGCGGTCAGTCGCTTACGCAGTTCCACCGCGGTCAGTGAGTCGAAGCCCGCGTCGTGGAAAGCCCGCCGGGGCGCCACCTCCTCCGCGGAGGCGTACCCGAGAACCGCGGCCACCTCGGCGCGCACCAGATCGACGAGCAGCCGTTCCTGGTCAGCCGGGGCGAGGCCGCGCAGCCGCGCGGCGAACTCGGGCGCCGCACCGTCCTCGCGCCTGGCGGTCTCAGCCAAGGCCCGCGCCTCGGGCAGGTCGCCGAACAGGGCACTCGGCCGTGCCGCGGTGAAGACGGGTATGTAGCGCTGCCAATCGACGTCGGCGACAGTGACGCACACGTCGTCCTGCATGACCGCGCGGCGAAGTTCGGCGATCCCGGTCCCCGGGCTCAACAACCGCAGCCCGCGCCGCCGCAGGCCGTCGGCCGTGGCCTCACCGGCGGCTATGCCAACCTCGGCCCACGGGCCCCATGCGACGCAGGTGGCCGGCCGGCCATGGGCTCTCCGGTGCTGGGCGAGCGCGTCCAGGTAGGCATTGGCCGCGCCGTAGGCGCTCTGCCCAGCGCTGCCCCACACCCCGGCGACCGATGAGAACATCACGAAGAAGTCCAGCTCGCGGTCGGCCAGCAGGTCATCCAGATTCGCCGCGCCGGACATCTTGGCCGACACCAGATCGGTAACGGCCTCCAGCGATGTCTGCGCTAGGGACGCGGCCTGGGCAGCCCCCGCGGCGTGGACCACGCCCGCCAGCGGCAGGTCCGCGGGAACCTCGGCCAGCGCTGCGGCCAGCGCGTCCCGATCGGCCACATCGCAGGCCATGACCGATACCTGGGCGCCGAGTTCCACCAGCTCGGCATGCAGCTCGGCTGCCCCTGGTGCGGCTGGCCCGCGCCGGCTCGTCAGCACGAGATGGCCAGCTCCGCTGCGGGCGAGCCAGCGGGCCACCTCGGCGCCCAGCCCGCCGGTCCCGCCGGTGATGAGCACCGTTCCCCGCACGGTAAACGCCTCGGCCGCGGGAAACTCGCCCGCACGGTGCCGGACGAGCCTGCGGCCCATAACCCCGGCGGTGCGCAGGGCCACCTGATCCTCGCCGCCAACGCCCGCGAGGACACTCACCAGATGCTGGGCGGTGACCGGGGCGAGCGTCTCCGGAAGGTCGACCAGGCCGCTCCATTGCCGTGGCCGCTCCAGCGCGACCGCCCGGTTCAGCCCCCACGCAGCCGCCTGGACGGGATTGACCAGTGGA
>WNGB01006328.1_pt1 | contig 20279 bp, 21 predicted proteins | sample 5400681 | NCBI WGS metagenome assembly WNGB01 (sample SAMN13153367, study PRJNA577476) | soil metagenome | isolation source: 115 cm soil or saprolite under grassland replicate 2 | place: USA:California | collected 2016-06-15
GGCTTGGGTCTCGCTGGCGTCGCCGAGGCCTGTTGAGCTCGCGTGCATGTTGAGGTAGTCGACCTGCGCGGGCTCGAGGCCGGCATCGTGGAGCGCTGCGCGGATGGCGCGAGCCTGGCTCGTGCCGGCGGGATCGGGCTCGGAGACGTGGAAGCCGTCCGAGCTCATGCCGTAGCCGACGAGCTCCGCGTAGATGCTGGCCGAGCGTGCGCGTGCGTGTTCGAGCTCCTCCAGCACGAGGATCGCCGCGCCTTCGCCCATCACGAAGCCGTCTCGGTCGGCGTCGAAGGGCCGGCTCGCCCGGGCAGGGTCGTGGTTGCGGCGCGAGAGCGCCCGCATCGCGGCGAACCCGGCGACGGCTACCTCCGTGATTCCGGCTTCGCTGCCGCCACAGAGCATCACGTCCGCTCGGTCGAGGCGAATCGCGTCGTAGCCCTCGCCGATCGCCATCGCCGACGCCGCACAGGCCGAGCAGGGGGCGCCCAACGGACCGCGCAGGCCGAGCTCGATCGAGACCCAGCCGGCTGCCATGTTCGGCATGAACGCCGTCACGAGTGTCGGGTGGATGCGTCCGGAGCTCGCGAGCTCACGGCAGCAAGCGGCCAGGCTGGCCACGCCGCCCTGTGCCGTGGCGACGGACGCGCCGATACGCCCGGGCTCGCGTGCCACCTCGACGGCCGCGTCGGTCTCGGCCATCCGCGCGGCGGCGACCGCGAGCTGGGCGAAGCGATCCAGCCGCCGCAGCGTTCGCCGTTCGATCCAGAGCTCCGGTTGGAACTCCGACGCTTCGCAGGCCAGCTGAACCGGATGCCCCGCGGTGGGGAACGCCGTGATCGGGCCGCCCGCGCTCTCGCCGCCGACCAGCCGCCGCCAGGAGCTCTCCATATCCGCACCGAGCGGCGTCACGGCGCCAACCCCGGTAACCACGACACGCCGGTCGAAGCCGAGTGGGCTGCAGAAGGTCGGTTCGCCCGCAACCGGAAAGTCCTCGGTGCATCGAATGAATCTACGCACCCAACACCGAGTCGAGACGGATCAGCCGATGAGGCTCGGCTTGCCAGCACAGGACGTCGCTCTACCGGGCTGTCCGAGGCTCAGGCATGCTCACACCACACACAACCCGCGCCAGCGGTCGTGCTCACACCGGCCCGGCGCGGGCCGAGCGAGACCCGCGAGCGCTTGTACGGCCACCCTCACACCTCGAACATGGCTCGAACAGCAGGCCGAGCCGCGATTCCCGCTCGTCAGCCCCGACTCAAGAACACAGCGCGCTGAAACCCACCAGCCCAACTCGCGAGACACCGCTCACACTGCTCACATTGGGGGAAGCAGTCCCGTGCGCCGCTCGATGGCCATCTACTACTCCTTGGAGATGTCCGTGACCGCCGCGCGTGCGACCTGTACGAGGTCGGCTGCCGCGAGCCGGAGCGATTCGTTGTGCGAGCCGGCCTCGATCACGACCGTGTTCTGGGCGGCGACCTTTGGGTCGACGACGACGGGGTCGCGCCGGGCGCCGCCCAAGGGCGGGACGGCTCCAAGCTCGAACTCCGGATAGTCGCGCCGGAGCTCCTCCTCCGTCGCGAGGTGCAGCTTGTGCCGCCCACCGCCGTGGATCTCGCGCAGCTTGTGCATGTCGAGCCGCGCCGAAGCGGGGAGCACGACGCGCGTGTACCCGTCGGGCACCTTGACGACGAGTGTCTTGGCGACGTCGTCGGGCGAGACGCCGAGCGCCGACGCCTCCGCGAGCGCGCTCTCTGTGTGCGCGTGCGGGAGGAGCTCGTAGCTCACTCCGGCCTCGTCGAGCACGCTCGTCACGTCTGAGGTAGCCACATTCCGAACCTCCTCTCGCCGGGATGATGGCAGAGCGAGAGTCGCCTTCGAGGAGGTGGAGCAGTGAGAGCGCAGGCGGGAGACCGGATCGTGGTCGAGTCCGAGCGCGTCGCGCAGCCGCCGCGGAAGGGCGTCGTCGAGGAGGTCATCGCCGAGGAGCCGCCGCGCCTGCGCGTCCGCTGGGACGACGGCCACACGACCGTCTTCTCGCCGGCGGCCGGGGCCTGCCGGATCGAGGAGTCGAAGAAGGAGAGCTAAGGCGTTCGCTTGCGAACGCCGACCAGAGGAGGTCGCGGCCGCTTTGCTCGCGCGACCGTTTCCTCTAGGGCTCGTTGTGGAACGAGTTCTTAGCGCCAGCGGGCGACGAGGCGGCCCTCGTCCTCGCTGACCTCGGTGCCGAGCCTCGCGCAGGCGTCGACGAACCTGCGCTTGATCCACGCCGCGTCTTTGCCGGCCGCGAGCCGCGTGTGCGCGAATTCCAGCTTGCGCGAGCCGCGTGTGCGCGAATTCCAGCTTGAGTGGGATCGCCTCGAGCCTGCCGCCCGTGAGGTCGACGAGGAAGAGCAGGCCGAGGTCGTTGCGCAGGTTCGCGTCGACGCGGTAGTCGTCGAGGAAGTCGCCGAGGTCGTAGAGGACGCGTGGGGCGACGCCGTGGAAGACGTGCGCGGAGTGGCCGGCGACGAGGGTCGCGCCGGCCTTCACGAGGGCGTGCGCCGCTCGGCGGACGTCGCGTTGCGGTTCCGCGGTCATGTTCGCGCCCCAGTGCGGCGTGACGAGCACCGCGTCCGCATCCGGGAAGGTGGTGAGCCAGCCCGGGAGCGCGTCCTGCAGGTCGGCGTACGCAATGCCGGGGCGATCGGCATCCGCGGCGTACTCGGCGGGGTGGTCGGCGAAGCCCAGCACGGCGAGGCGGAAGCCACCGGCCTCGAGCACAGCCGGCGCCCGCGCGCGCTCGAGGTCGGTGCCGGCCCCGACCGCCCGGATCCCTGCCGCATCGAGGTGGGAGAGCGTGTCGAGGAGCGCATCCGGCCCGAAGTCGAGCGCGTGGTTGTTGGCCAGCGTGACGCAGTCGACGCCGAGGTGTGCGAGCGCCTGCGCGGCCGACGGCGGAGCGCGGAAGTGGAAGACCCTCCCCGGCGTCGGCTCGCCGCGCGCGGAGATGCAGCACTCGAGGTTGAGGACGACGAGGTCGGCCTCCCGAACGAGGTCGACGAGCTCAGGCGCGAAGAGCGCGTCCGCGGGCTCCGTCTCCAGCCGCTCGGCGACTCCGCGCCCGAGCATCGTGTCGCCCCCGAGCGCCAGCTTCACCGCTCGAGGCCGTGCCGGCCGATGAGCGGGACGAAGCGCGCTTCCGCCACCGTGCTGAGGTGATGGAGCGCGCCGCCCCGCTTCCCGAACAGCACGACGTCCTCGTCACCCCCGCTGCCGATCGGCTGGACGAGCCGGCCGCCCTCCGCGAGTTGCGCAACGAGCGGCGAAGGAACATGTGGGCACGCTGCCGCGACGAGGATCGCGTCGTAGGGCGCGTGCCCCGGCAGACCTCCGCTGCCGTCGCCGACGACCACCTCGACGTTGGTCGCGCCCTGACGCGCGAGGTGCGTCCGAGCGGCTTCGGCGAGGTCGTCCCAGCGCTCGACACTCCAGACCTCGGCGGCGAGACGGCCGAGTAACGCGGTCTGCCAGCCGTAACCCGCTCCGATCTCCAGAACGCGTTCGGATCCCTCGAGCTCGAGCGCCTCGAGCATCCACGCGACGAGCGAGGGCTGCGTCGTCACCTGTCCGTGCGGGATCGGCAGCGGCCTGTCGAGGTTGGCCTGCCCGGCGAGTTCGGGCGGGACGAAAGCCGCGCGCGGCACGGAGCCCACGGCCTCGAGCACGCGCGGGTCAGAGACGCCGACGAGCACGGACACCGCCACGAGCGGGTGCGCGATCACGCAGCCAGTATGCGCGCGATCCGATCCAACGCACGCGTGCCCGACCTCGTCCTAGACCAACTCCTCCGCGCAGCTGTCGCGCTTTGGTGGAACTGCGACACGCTCCCTTCGGGACGCTCACCCGTTCGCGGCTGCTCGGGCGTTTTGACCAGAGGCACGCGGCCCGGCACGAGGGCCGCTTGGTGCGCGCTACCCTGATGGCGCAGGGAGCCGGTAGCACGGCCGGCCAGGCTCCTCGCTTCCTTTCCCCCGAGGAGCCTGGGCCAGCTGGAATCCGTCCAGCACAAACAACCGGCTCTCTGCGCTTGACCGCGGGGAGTTTGCCGCGTCAGCCGGCGGAGGTCAACCGAAGGCCTTCCGATACCTCGGCGAACCCTCATAGCTTGGCCGGCCCGTAAATGAGCGCACACTTTGCCACGAGCGGAAGTTTCGATCCTGCACGCGGATGTCGCGGTTTGTTGGAAGTGCGACAGAGACCTCGACCTGGTCGAGTCTCTCAGGCCGCGGTCGCGAGGCTTGCGAGCGTAGCGATCAGCTCATTCGGTCTTCTCACCTCAAGCAGGTCGACTGGCACACCGTACTCGGTCAGATCGAGCGCGAACTGACGCGCGAGCCCGGCGTGCCGCCCGTGTGGAAGCAGCGGCACGTATAGCTGCGCCGGGTAGGCGAGCGAGGCCCGCCAGCCGTGCGCGCATTCGACCACTGTTCCCCACAGCGCTACCCGCCCGATCACCGGACACATCGCCCTGCTCGAGGCCCGGGGCCAAGTGAGGTACTCGCCCAGCCGCTGCAGCGACGCCGCGTAAATCCCACACCCGCACGACGCGGCCGGGGCGGCGTGATCACCCTGCGGCCGCCGCCGCAGAAAGCGCCAACGCAGGCAAACCGCCGCGAGCGGCTCCCGGGTCGGCCAAACCATCTCGTGGAACACGCTCGACAGCCGCGTCTTGCCACCTGCCTCGACTGCGTACCAGACCCGCCAGCCAACAACCGGCTCGACGTAGTCCGGCGCGCCGTTCACCGACGCGGCAGCTCCGGCTCAAGCGGCTCGGCCGGCTGCTCGACCGGACGCTCCTCCGGCTCCTCACGCGGCACCGGATCCTCAAGCGGCTCGATCGTATAAACCCGCCGCGGCTCCCCGATCTCCACCCTTCCTCCTCGGATCAAGGGTAGCGCTCGCCGACCTCCACCGGGGAAGGAGTCCGGCTTCAGCCGCGAAGGCCGAGGTCTTGAGACCCGCACGACGTCGCAAGACGCGGTCGCCGATGAGCTGCACAGGCACCTCGCCGACCGGCGTGAGCATCAGAAGTGGTATCGGGTGACAGCCGCGGATGTTCGGTCCGCGCTCGGTCACCGCGCCACGCTGGAGGCTCCCGCCAATGCCGCTGCAGCCCGCGGGCGCCGAGTCGAGGTCTCTGTCGCGGTTCCAACAGACAGCGACAGCGGCCCACCCGCTCGGCCGGGTTGTGGTCGATCAACCCCTACGCGACGCCACGGTTGAGCACCTGCCTGAGCGCCTGCGTCGCTTCGAACCGGTGCCCCTCGGGAACTGTCAGATGCCACGCATACACGTCCTTCGGTGAGAGCTCCGCCAACCTCACTCTCCCAACACCGCGGTCGCCTTCCCGAGCAGCCAGCGCAGCTTCGCGATCGTCACCTGCTCCGCTTGATGCATCTCGAGGTACTCATCGACCAGCTCAGCGAGCGTGATCGTCGCCGCTCGCCCGCCCGGCCCGAGCCGCTCGAGAACCTTCTCAAGCGCCTTCAGCGCCTCAGCGCGGCTCGCGAACCCGCCCACCTGCGGCCTCGCCGACCCACGCCCCTCAAGCCGATACCGGTACGCCCACAACGGCTGGCCATCAGCCGCCTTCGCCCTCAATTTGAACACCTGACCTTGCTGGATCACGTTCGAGCCTCCTCGATCGATACGCGAACCGAGGAATCTCATCGAGACGGCGCGTTGACCACCTCCCTCATTGAGAGGTGCGCGAGCCGAACTGTCCTACTCCAGCTACGCAGCGAGTTGCGGGGGAAGGTCGAGCTCGTCCCAGAGCCAACCGACGTCAGGCCAGGCAGCGCCGGCGCGGCGGGCGTGGTCGGCGCGGTTCTCTCGATCGTGCGGAGGAGGAGCTCGAGGACGGCGCGGAGCTTCGGGATGCCGGCGGCTGCCCGCGGCGTCACTCCGTCGAGTCGTTCGAGCGGCTCGTCCAGCCAGCGTCGCAGGTACTGCTCCAGGTAGCTGGCGGCCAAATCGTCCTCCTCGGCGGGACCGAGCGCTTGTCTTCGCTCGGGCCGGTCGAGGTCGAAGGGCGCGACCTCCCGGTAGAGCAACTCAGCGTTACCTGCGAGACGTCGCGAGACGAGCTCGAGCGCGCGCTCGAGTCGCTGTTCGGAGATCGCGTCGAACCGAAGATCGCAGACGGCGAGAACGAACGTGCCGGTCCCGATCCGGTTCGGGAGCCCTGCGTAGGAGCTTTCGAAGTAGAGCGCGTTCGGCGGCAGCGGCGGCCGGCGGGCGAGGAACTCGTTCCGGTCGGCGGTGAGCTGGAAGCAGTCGCCGGTTCCATCTTCGCTCTCGCCGACCCAGAGCAGCTCCGGAGGCGTGTCGAGCGCGACGAAGGCGGCGTCCGGGTCGGCCAAACGCCAGACGGCGCTCGCCGAGACGATCGGATCTCCCTCAGCGGTGAAGTAGCTCGGCTCGGCGAGCCGGCTCGGCGGGACGAACCGGAGCAGCTCCCTGCTTGCGGCGCGGAAGACCTCGATGAATCCGCCCAGGTCGCGAGACAGGCCGTGCGCCTCTGCGAGCCGCGCGAGCTCGGCGCGAAGTTCCGGTTCCTCGTCCGGCGCGTAGACGAGCACAGGTCCCCACAGCGATGCGACCGGCCCACCTGGCATTACGCGGCAGAGCACGAGATCCCAACGCACCACCTCGTGCGACACCATCGGGCTCGCGGCAACGCTTGAGGTGCCCGTGAGGATGTCCTCGAGTTCGAGCGAGCGGCCCGGAACAATCGAGCGCACGCGGTAGAGGCCGAGCCGGGCGGCGGCGATCCGCTCGGCGACGTCGCGCTCGTCAGGGTCGAGATCGGGGCGGGCGAGGTAGCGGGCGGCCGGAGTTCCGCCGCCGGACAGCACACGGTCCGAGTTGAACCAGGTAACAAGGAGCGCGAAGTCGCGCTCTTCAATCCGGTGACTCTCGGGATGGAACTCCTCGAACGCCCGCGCGAGCTCGTCGCCGAACTGCTCTACCGACCAGTCGGAGATCAACTGACCCACCCGGCTGTCGTCGCGCGCCTGCCGCGCCAGCCGCTCCTCCTCCAGGAGACAGCACTGCTTGTACTTGCGGCCGCTCCCACACGGACACGGCGCGTTCCGGGCAGTCTTCGCCACTGCCACGGAACGCTACGAATCGAAGCGGACAGCGTCCCGCCCGGGCGCTGACAGGACCGCTCGTTACAGTGCTCGTCCATCGCGGCCATGTGCGGAAGCGACCTTCAACACCGGTTCGACGGAGCCCTGCGCGAGGTCGGGCGGCTGCGCGCCGAGAACGAGCGGCTGCGAACGCTGCTCGCACTCGCGCAGCGGACACAGACGATCCTCGATTCGAGCAAACCGGAACCCGCCCTACGCGCCAGTTCCTCTCCAGCCTCGGCGGACCAGAAGATCGGGCTCATGCAACGTCTGTTCCGCGGCCGCGACGACGTGTACGCGCTTCACTGGGAAAGCGCACGTACTGGCAAGAGCGGCTATGTCCCAGCGACGGCAGAAGGCTGGAATCGGCATGGCCCAAAGACCTATCTGCGGATGAGCTACGAGGCGATCGAGCGCCATCTGCGCGGACGGGAGTCGATCGGCGTCTACCCCCTGCTCGAAGACGACACGTGCTGGTTCCTCGCCTGCGACCTGGACGGCACGACGTGGCAACTCGACGCACTCGCGCTGCTCGAGGAATGCGACGAGCATCGGGTGCCGGCGGCGCTGGAGCGAAGCCGCTCCGGGACCGGCGGCCATGTGTGGATCTTCTTTACGACTCCGGTCGCGGCCGCGGCGGCCCGCCGGCTCGGCGCGCTACTGCTTCGCGCAGCGATGAGCAGGCGCGGCGAGCTCGACCTCGCAAGCTACGACCGGCTCTTCCCGAATCAGGACTTCCTGCCCGCGAAGGGGTTCGGCAACCTGATCGCGCTTCCGCTACAGGGTCGGTGTCGCGCTGTCGGCACGAGCGTCTTTCTCGATCCGGCGACGCTCGAGCCGTGGCCCGACCAGTGGGCGTTTTTGAACTCGCTCGAGCGACTCGCGCCCGAACAACTCGAGCGTCTGCTGAGCGCGCACGAGGAGATCGCGGTCGGGGCGGCAGCGCTCTCGCCGCAAACGATGCTGCTGCGGGACGAGCGGCTGCCGGCGGAGATTCGGTGCACGATCGGCGTCGACCTCGCGATTGCCAGAGCCGACCTGCCGCCGTCGCTGCTGGCAGAGCTCAAACACCTGGCCTCGCTGCACAACCCGCTCTTCTACGAGCGGCAGCGGCTGCGGCTCTCCACCCACCAGACACCGCGGCTGATCCGCTGCTACGAGGAGGATCTGACTCACCTCCATCTTCCGCGCGGTCTACTCAGTCAGGTCGAGGATGCGGTCGCGAACGCCGGTAGCCGGCTCGTGACCGACGACCGCCGACCAACCCACACGCGTCTGCCGCTCGAGTTTCACGGCGAACTGACACCGCTCCAAGCGAACGCAGCCGTCGCGATGCTTGCGCACGATGACGGCGTTCTCGTCGCGCCGCCCGGAACCGGGAAGACGGTGATCGCCTGCGCGCTGATCGCGGAGCGGAAGCTTCCGACGCTGATCCTCGCGCACAGCAAACCACTGCTCGAGCAGTGGCGCGTGCAGCTCACGACGCTTCTCGCCCTCTCGTCGAAGCAGATCGGCCAGAAAGGCGGCGGCAGACGCAAGCTGTGCAGGATCGTCGACCTCGCGATGATCCAGAGCCTCAAAGCGATCGATGACCTCGACGCGTTCTTCGGCGGCTACGGCCTGATCGTGATCGACGAGTGCCACCACCTGCCCGCCTTCTCCTTCGAGTCTGCCGTCCGGCACGCCCCCGCCCGCCACTTCCTGGGCCTCACCGCCACCCCCTACCGCCGCGACGGGCTGCAAGAGATCGTCACGATGCAGCGCGGCGCGATCCGGCACCGGATCGCAAGCAGCGAGAGCCCAGCCGGCGAAATCAACCTCGAGCTGATCGTGCGCGAGACCGGACTCGCATTCGCCGATACCACCGAAGAGCCGATCCACGAGGTCTTCCGTCTGCTCGTCGAAGACGAGCAGCGCAGCACCCTCGTCTGCGACGACGTGCTCGCCGCCCTCACCGAAGGCAGACGCTGCCTCGTGCTCAGCCAGTGGAATCAACACTGCCATGCACTCGCCGAACGGCTGCAGAGCAGAGGCATCTCGCCGCTCATGCTCGAGGGAGGTCTCGGAAAGCGCGCCCGCGCCGCCCTGCTCGACCAGATCGAGAACACGCCACCTGACGAACCGCTCGTCGTCATCGCAACCGGCCAGTACCTCGGCGAGGGCTTCGACTGCCCGCAGCTCGACACGCTCTTCCTCGCCTTCCCCATCTCCTTCAAGGGCCGCCTCGTCCAGTACACCGGTCGCCTCATGCGAGCCCACGAGGGGAAAGCGACCGTCCGCGTCTACGACTACGCCGACGTTCGGGTTCCCGTGCTGCGCGCCATGCACGCGCGACGCCTGACGACCTACAAGACGCTCGGATTCACGCGCGCGCAGCAGACCCTCAAAGCGGCCGCCGCCTGAGCGAACCGACGCGGGCTCGAGTTCGGTGCGCAAGCTACTACTTCGACGCTGCTCGCAGCCAATCTGCGAGTGCGCGCTCCGAGATTCTGCCAGCCGCAACACCTCGATCGTTGCGACCGTCTCGTCCACCGACGACGGAGTCCACTCGACTCCGTTCCGAGCAAGGAAATCAAGCATCGCGAGGTACGCCACGCGCTTGTCGCCATCCGGGAGCGGATGGTTCCGTGCAAGCCGCACGCAGAGCACGGCGGCCTTGTCGATTACGTCCGGATAGAGCTAGACGCCCTCGAAGCACGCCGCCGGAGCGTGCAGCGCCGACTCCGCAAGTCCAATGCCAGGCCAATGAGCGATCGATTCGGCGGGGACGCCTAGAACGGCTTCCGCGATCAGCAGGTAGTCGGCGAGATCGAGGTACTCCGCCAACCCTCAGCGGGCGAGCCGCTCGAGGATCTCGCGATCACGATCCATCATCGTACGCAGACGCTCGCGGAACGCCTTGTCCTTCCGCTTACGTTCGATGTGCTCAGTGATCGCCTCGCGGACGGTGTCGGACACGCTGATCCCCTCCGCGCGCGCGACCGCCTCCAGTTCGTCTGCCTGCTCGGTTGGAAGCCTCAACGTCATGTTCTTGCGATCAGTCATTGCTCTCCATCTCGGTATCAGTTCGCCATCTCGGTATCAAGATACCAATATAGCACACTTTGACCGTCGGGGATGGAGCATTTATGGAGCCCAGCGGGCGCAACCGGTGGCAACCGGTCGCAACTAGGACACGGCCGAAAACGGCTCAAATAGGCCGATCGGCAAGCGGTGGCAACCCACGGCAACCGTTTCGGAGCGCATGGTAAGGAGGGGGTCGACGGTTCGAGTCCGTCAGAGGGCTTTGGTAAGTGCCTGCAAATTGGCATTTCTCGTCGCCTGCTCATGCAACACACGGGTACACCGCGGGTACATTCTGGTAAGCGCGCCACTTCGCGATCACGCGCGACGCCTCCCGACACGGCTCTCTGAAAACGCGCAGACGCGCCCAACGAAGAAACGGCTGCGGACGGCCGTCATCCGTTGCCTCAATGGGCGAGGCCCCGACCCCCTCCCTGCAGAGAGGGGTCGAACTCCACTGTTCTGAGAGCGGAGCCGAGAGCTCCACACGTGCTCCACCCGATTCGCGAGCGGGCCTGTAATGCCGGCGCCGGCACGACCCCCTCCCGGTGAAGAGGGGTCGAGGTCCAGCCGGCTGAAAGCGATCGAGGTGCCCGTCAGGCGTTGGTCGTGTTGTTGCTCGGCGGCCCAGGCAGAATCGTCGGAACGTACTCGAGCAGTTGGATGCGACCGTCGAACGTGCGGCTGCTGATCATCTCGAGAGCAACATCGGGATAGCCGTCGTAGATCCGCTCCCGGCCGCTGCTTCCGGTGATGACGGGAAAGACGACCACGCGGAAGCGGTCCACCAGACCGGCGTTCAAGAGCGAGCGGCACAGGGTGATGCTGCCGATGGTGCGCATCGAGTTCGAGCCCTCGGCCTTCATCTCCCGCACAGCCTCAACGGCGTCTCGAGCCACCAGTTGCGTGTTCGCCCATGCAAGGGGCTCGCTCAACCTGGTCGAGAAGACGACTTTCGACATGCCCGCCAGGGCGTCGGTTCCTGGCTCGTTCTCGGCGGCGAATCGCGACATGACGCGGTACGTGGTTGCGCCCATCAGGACTGTGTAGTCGGCTTCGGGCTGCTCTCCTAGCCACGTGAGGTACTCGGGTCCTTCCAGCCCCCACAAGCCCGGCCAGCCCTCGGCAGCCGCGTAGCCATCGAGCGAAGTGATGAAGTCAACGAGAAGTTCCGGCATCGCCGTCTCCCTTTCCTTGAATCTCAGTTAGCAGCTCCCGCCTCCGCTACCACCAATGTAGGAACCAGAGATAGGACGTGCGGCAAGGCGAGAACTCATCGCCAGCACGCGGCCGATTCGGCGATCTGCTCGTAGGCGAACCGCGCCGGAAGAGCGCGTTACCAGCGGCGGAGTCGAGAAGCGGATCGGGCCGCCGGACAGTGCGCGCTTCAACTCGCTAGGCGATCCGCTCCGCCAGCTCGACGATGATCCCCTCCGGGCCGCGGACGTAACAGAGCCAATAGCTGTCCTCGTAGCGCACCAACTCGCCGACGAGCTCGACGCCGCGGGCTCGCAGGCCGGCGACGACGGCGTCAATGTCGTCGACGACGAACGCGAGATGTCGGATACCCCGTGCGTTCGCCGGTGCATTCCTGTTCTCGCCTGCGTGTGACGGCGTATGGAACTTGATCAGCTCGAGTCGTCCGTGGCCTTCCGGCGTCTCCACGAACGCGAACTCCGTGCGGACGCCCTCGAGCCCAACGATGCGATCCACCCAGCGGCCCTCGACCGACCCCTCGCCCTGCAGCTCGAGTCCGAGCTGGACAAAGAACGCAGTCACGGCCGCGAGATCGTCAACCACGATGCCGACGTGGTCCATCCGTTGAATCGTCACGTGCTCGATGGTAAGAGACGCCGCTCCAGAAAGGCTCCATCGAATCCGCGAGTTCCGCGCGGATCGACGCCGAACTCGCGTGCATCGAGCATGACTCTGCTCCACGAAGCTCCCATGCGGCGGCGTGCTCCTGGCGCCGGGTCCCGCCCGGCCCCCTCCTACGTAAGGGAGGGGAGTCAGGACTCGCCTGCCGGTTCCAACGCGGGCAGTCCCAACGCGAGCAGGCGGCTTGAACAAGCCGTTCGAGCGCGGAAGTCGCTGCGGGTGAACGGAACCCTGTTGCCGGGGGTCGTGCACATCCCGACCGGCCATCGCGACGCCGAACGGGCGAGCGTGTGCCTCACCCGGATCTGTGTCGCCTCGCGCGGCAAGGACGTCCGGCAGACGCCGGTGCACCTCCCCCGCGTCGTCCGCCCACCCTGATTTCGTGCTTGACTCTGAGGCTGGGGACGGCGACGTCCGCATCCAGGAATTTGCGCAATGGCTGAGAGAACACCTGCACGGACGGCTCCGACCACGTCGGCGATCTGTTTTGAAGCGCAGGCGCGCAAAGTGGGTCGCTGGACGATATTGAGGTTGCCCGACGATGCGAGCGCCAAGCTGCCGTCCCGTGGCCAAGTCGCAGTTAAGGGAGTGATGAACCGACATGCTTTTCAAACGGTTCTAGAACCGGATGGCAGACGGGGTCATTGGCTCAAGGTCGACAAGAGGTTGCGACAAGCCCTTGCACTGGGTGAGGGCGACACCGTGGCGGTAGATGTTGAACCGACCAAGGATTGGCCAGAGCCCGACATACCGGAGGATTTTCAGACTGCTCTGGCCGACGCGCCCGATGTTTCCGAGGTGTGGGAAGGCATCACACCGATGGCGCGCTGGGAGTGGGTGCGCTGGATCAATGCCACCAAGAACCCTGAAACTCGCAAACGCCGCGTCCAGGTTGGTATCTCGAAGCTTCGATCCGGCAAGCGACGGCCGTGCTGCTTCGATCTCGCAGCGTGCACCGACCCAGATCTAGCGAAGAACGGCAGACTCGTCGAAGTGGTGTAGAGAGACCCGACAGGCGCTGGCGCTGCCGCGCGGGCGAGCGCACGAGCGCCAACGCTCAGTTACGGGTGTCGCTGCGCGAGCAGTCGCGCGCCGACTGCGGGGATCTCGGCGCGTGCGATCGCGTCTTCTTCGTGGTGGCGGAGGGCCTCGTCGAGGTCCCAGCGGTAGAGGTAGGGGCCGTAGAGCGGCGTGCCGACGTGGAAGTGCGGCTCGAGCGCGGCGACGATCCGCTCGAGCGGGTGCAGGTGCGCGCGGTGCTCCCCGACGAGCTCCGCGGCGCTTGCGTGCTCTGCGGCTCCGAGGGCGTGCCGCTGCCGTAGCCACCACTCGGCGGCACGCTCGTCGAAGGCGGCGACGTCGAACTCGTCCACCGCCAGTACTCCTTCGGGCTTGAGCAGCTGCGCGAGGCGCCTGAGTGAGCCCTCGAGCGGCTCGACGTGGTGGAGCGAGGTGACCGCGACCGCCGCGTCGAACGATGCGGATGGTTCGTCCAGCTCGTGCAGCGCTACAGGACGAACATCTGCTCCGGCAGGTTCTGGGTCGATCGCGAGCACCTCGTAGCCGGCCTGGGCAAGCGCTCGGGCAAGCGCGCCGTCGCCGGCGCCGATCTCGAGCAGACGCATCGGCGGTGCCGGGAGGTTCGCGCGGACGAAGGCCAGCAGTTCGGTGGCGACCATCAAGCTATGAGCGCGCGGCCTTGGAACGACGTGCCGCGATCAGCTTCCTGACCAGCGTCTTGGGCAGGGGGCGGTCGACGGGAAAGTGCAGTGCGCTCTTGGTCATCGTGTACCCCTCGAGCTCGCCTGCAAGCTCCGGCAGCACCGAGCCGCTGAAAGGGAGGTAGCTGAGGTGATCCTTGAAGGCCGCGAAGCCGGCAACGATCCGGCCCTCGACGCGGAAGGCGGGAACCTTGTACGAGATGACCTGCTCGGCGTCAGGGACGATCTCGAGGATCGTGCCCCGCAGCGCCTCGAGCGTGCTGCGCTTGGGCTCCTCGATACCGCGGAGGTACTCGTCAACGTCTTCGGCGGACAATCCTGACCTCGCTCGAGTCGTGGCTTCAACGGGCAGTGTTGCGCGCTTTGAGTTTGCGCCAGCCGCCAGCGCGGTTGTTCGCGATGATCTGCTTCAGCATCGCGGTCAGGGCGGGCTCGTTGATGGAGTCGCCGCCGTAGAACGAGATCATCCGGGCGGTCTTGTTCTCATGGCCGGCGGTGATCATCCCTCCTGGATCCGGCACGATCCCGCCGCCGTAGAGGAAGAGGTTGACGTGATCCTTCGCGGCGAGCAGCGCGCACACGTTGCCCTCGAGCACGAAGTAGGGCTGCACGGTCCGCTTGATCGTCTCAATGAGTTCCGGATCGGCGGCATGGATCAGCTCGCGTAGCCGGCGGCAGATCGCTTGCTGCCAGTCGGGGAGCGCGTCGATGTAGGCGTCGACGCGCGGGACGGTTTGGTAGCTCGGATGTGACGCGATCATGGCACCTCCTGCAGACGCGACGCAGCTTGCGTTGCCTGTCTGCCGGACGACGGTCTTGGGCGACGTTGTCCGACCAGACGAGGCGATCGAAGGAGTGCAGCCCGTAGAGGAGATCCTCACTGGCTGCGAGGCCCGGCCGCTCAGGCGACCTTGCGGCCGACATCCTTGTTCTCGGGCACGAACGCCGTCGCGGAGAACGTGGCCCCTTGCGGGTCGCGGAGCACCGTCAGGCGGGAGTACGGTGCGTCAAGCGGAGCGACGAGAACCGTGCCGCCGAGGTCGGCCGCCTTCGCTGCCGTCGCATCGGCGTCGTCGGTCGAGAACGTGACGCCCCAGTGGGCGGGCGTGTGTGCGTCGTCGCTAGCGATCGTGGTGATCGCTGCGACCACGTCCTCGAACCCCGCCGCGCCCAGCTCGGCGGTCCGTTCGCGAACGCCTGGGGTGAGTTCCTCGAGGTAGTCGCCGTACGCGCGCAGCGTCCAGAACGCGCCGCTGCCGAGGTCGAGCGTCGTCCAGCCGAAGACGGCGCCGTAGAAGCGTTTCGCCGCCTCCGGGTCGCGGGTGTTGAGGACGTTGAAGTTCAGCGAGCCGGGCTCATTGACGACCTGGGCGCCCCTATGCTGCCTCGCCTGCCAAACGGAGAACGCGGCGCCTTCCGGGTCGGCGAGCAGCGCCATCCGACCGGCATCCATCACGTCGAACGGCTCGCTCAGAACGCTGCCGCCCGCCTCGCGCGCCTTCGCCGCAGCCTCGTCCGCATCGTCGACCCAGATGTAGGTGTTCCAGACCGCCCGCGCAGGCGCTTCCTCGGGCTGCGACGACACCGCCGCCACGTCACCCCCGCGGAGGCGGGCGATCAGATACCTGCCCGGCGACCCCGCCGGCATCGAGTCCTCGAACTCCCATCCGAACAGGCCCCCGTAGAACTCCGCAGCCGCGTCGGGTTCGGGCTGCGAGGTGTCGACCCAGCACGGCACGCCGGCGATGTACCCGTCACGCTCGGGCAAGACAGCTCCTCCGCTCGCTCTCGGTCGCCCCTAGCCTAGGTAATGATCCTGCCGTGCAAAGCGTGTACGACGCCGCCGGCGGTGACGAGGGCCTGCTCCGCCTGGCCGAGGCGTGGCACGCCAGGGTGATGGCCGACGCAGTGGTCAGCCACGCCTTCAGCCACGGCTTCCACCCCCAGCACGGCGAGCGGCTCGCCGCCTACTGGGCCGAGGCGCTCGGGGGACCGCACACCTACTCCGAGCGCTACGGCGACGAGACAGCGGTCGTGCGCATCCACAGCGGCAACGGCCCGCACGAGGAAGTGGACCAGCGCGCGATCGCTTGCTTTGACCAGGCGTTGGCAGACGTCGGCCTCACCCAGGAGCCGCTGCGGCAGGTGCTGCACGACTACTTCGCCTGGGCCACCACCACAACCATGTCCGCCTACCACGACTCCGCCGACGACGTACCCGAAGGCCTGAGCATCCCGCGCTGGTCCTGGGACGGCCTCCAACACTGAACCCCCCAACAGCCGCCCAACAGAGAACCCTGTGGGGTGCGTAAACCCGATTCGCATCGAAATCGCCGCGCATGTTGGCGGTGCCGACCGGCTACCGGGCGCGCGCCGCCACGCGGCATCTAGATCCGCTCGCGACCGCCGGTTCGATAGCGGTACGCCCATAGGCGGTCACCGCCGCGTCCGCGACGCGTTAGTTCGAATACCTGTCCTTGCTGCAACATCGCTGGGATGCGACCGTTCCCCGGCCACTTATCGGACGGAATCTCGGATGGCCTGGATCAACGCGATCGTGGCGGGCGGGTCTGGCGGCTCGCCGTAGGTGGCGGCGTAGATCTGGCGGGGGAAGTTGGTGAGTTCGGTGGTGTGGACATCGGGTCGGCGGTGGGCCTGGAGTGCGAGTCCGGGCTGTGTCGCCACGCCTACGCCGGCGGCGACGAGGGCTTGCACGACCACGATGTCGTCGCTTGCGGATGCGATGCGTGGGGTGAAACCTTCCTGCCGACACACGGCGATCAGCTCGTCCCGGCACCGCTCGCAACCCCCGATCCAGGCGGAGTGACGATGGTTCGTGATGCTGTCGTCGGGTCGCCGGCTCACGAGGTAGATCGGGTCGTCGGCGACGTGGACGAGGCGGAATCCCTCTTCCTCGACCGGGTCGTCGGCGTGCCGGTAGATGAGTGCGACATCGACCTCGCCGTGTCGCAGCGCCTGTAGCGCTTCGACCGGATGACGGTCGATCAGGCTCAGCTCGAGTCCCGGGTGTGCCTGGGCTAACGTTGCGGCCGCCCTCGGCGCGATCGTGCTCATCGCCGACGCGTTGGCGGCCAGGCGAACCCGCCCCGCCTGCAAACCGACATGTGCTGCCAGCTCGTTGGTCGCCGCGTCAACCCGTCCCACGATTTCGGTGGCCCGGCTGGCGAGCAGCTGCCCCTCCGGCGTCAGTCGGATCCCACGACCGACGCGCTGAACGAGCTTGGCACCCGTGGCCGCTTCCAAGCGAGACAGGTGATGACTCACCGACGGTTGCGAGTAGCGCAGCTCTTTCGCCGCCTCGGTTACGGACCCGTGTCGGGCTACGGCGGCCAGAATCTTGAGATGGACCAGATTGAGCATCGATCAACGATATCAATGTGATTCTCAAAGAATTGGCATTGGACGTCATTAGTCCATTGATCCATGCTGGTGTCTTCACGCCCGACGCACTCTCCCCGCGGTCGCAGCGGCCGCCTGCTGAGGAGGCACGATGAACAAGCTGAGGTGTCATATCTCGATCTCGCTGGACGGTTTCGTCGCCGGCCCGAACCAGAGCGAGGAGAACCCGCTCGGCGAGGGCGGCGAGCGGCTCCACGACTGGGTGGTTCAGCTGGCCGCCTGGCGCCAAGCCCACGGCAAGCAAGGCGGCGAGGTGAACGAGAGCGCACGGATCGTCGAGGAATCGCGCGAGAACATCGGCGCTGCGGTGATGGGCCGGAACATGTTCGGCCCGATCGGCGGCGGCCCGTGGGGCGACGAGCAGTGGACGGGCTGGTGGGGCGACAACCCGCCCTACCACTACCCCGTGTTCGTCATCACGCATCACCCCCGTGATCCGGTCGAGATGGAGGGAGGGACGACGTTCCACTTCGTCACCGACGGAATCGAGTCCGCGCTCGAACAGGCAAAGAAGGCCGCCGGCGGCAAAGACGTCATGCTTTGGGGCGGCGGCCACACTGTTCAGCAGTACCTGGCAGCGGGACTGCTGGACGAGCTCGAGCTCCACGTCGTTCCGGTGTTGCTCGGCGACGGCGCTCGCGTCTTCGGCAGCCTCGGGGACGCGGAGGTGCAGCTCGAGCAGGTCCGGGCCGTCGAGGCGCCCGGCGTCACGCACCTCAAGTACCGAGTGGTTACATGAACCGCGCCGCCGCCAATCTACCCGCGCGCCACAGCTCATCCTCAGAGGAGATCACCATGGAACCTGACAGTCTGCAGCCCTTCATCGACGACGTGCGACGCGTGGTCGCCAGCACCGACGACGAACACGAGATCACAGAGCGGGTTGCGAAGCGGCTGTCCGATCTGCTGGCCGGCGGCTACCGGCTTCCGCCGGAGCTCACGCGACCGTCGCCCGAGCGCCACGTGACGTACCCGCTCTACATCGCTCCCGACGACAGCTGGTCGATGGCGTCCGTTGTCTGGGACGTGGGGCAGCGAACACCCGTGCATTCGCACGAGACATGGGGCGTCGTCGGCATCTACTCGGGAATCGAACAGGAGGTCCGCTACATCAAGCCGGCGGCGCACACCGCGGGCGCGGCATTAACGCCGGCCGGTGAAGAGCTGTGGGAGCCCGGGCAGGTGACCGTCTGCTGCACCACCGACGACGACGTTCATGCCGTCGCAGCCGTCGGTAACGAGCCCACCGTCGGCATCCACGTCTACGGCGGCAACATCGGCACGATCAGGCGGCGCTCGTACGACCCCGCCACCGGCGAAGCCCGCTGGTTCGTCTCCGGTTGGGACAACCCCGAAGGAGGCACGCCTCAACTGCGCAGCAACTCGTAGCTGAGGACGAGTCCGCGAGGATGGAGCGTTTATGGAGGAGCGGTTGCAACCGGTGGCAACCGGTGGCAAATAGACGGGAGGTGCTCGGCGGACCGCCGACACCCGCTTCGCGGTCACGGCCACACCCGCATCCCGCCGTCGCCGCTCATCCAGTAGGAAGGGTTCCGCCGAAATACTTGAGCCATCAACAACGTTGAGAGCGGATGATGGCGCAGCGCAAGAAGATCGGCTTCCTCTCGTTCGGCGCCTGGCATCCGGGCGGCGGACTGACGCACACCGGCGGCGACGCCCTCCGCCAGACGGTCGAGCTCGCGATGGCCGCCGAGGAGCTCGGGATCGATGGCGCGTTCGTCCGCGTCCACCACTTCGCGCGCCAGCTCTCCTCGCCGTTCCCGCTGCTCGCGGCGATCGGCGTCAAGACCAGCCGGATCGAGATCGGCACCGGCGTGATCGACATGCGCTACGAGAACCCGCTCTACATGGCCGAGGAAGCCGCCACAGCGGACTTGCTCGCAGGCGGCCGGCTCCAGCTCGGCGTCAGCCGCGGCTCGCCCGAGCCCGCCTGGCGCGGCGCCGAAGCGTTCGGCTACCCGGTCGACAGCAACGACGCACGCGAGAGGACGGCCCTCTTCCGCGCAGCGATCGCGGGCGCCGGCGTCGCCCCGTCGACATCGGGGGCCGGCCGGGCGACGCCATGCTCGCCGTCCAGCCGCAGTCGTCAGGGCTCGCCGACCGGATTTGGTGGGGATCAGGTTCACGCGAGACTGCCGTCTGGGCCGGTGAGCACGGCCTCAACCTGATGAGCTCGACGCTCCTGCTCGAGGACACCCAGGTGCCGTTCGACGAGCTCCAGGCCGAGCAGATCGAGCTGTTCCGCGAGGCGTGGACGAACGCCGGCCACGTCCGTGAGGCGCGCGTCTCGGTCAGCCGCAGCGTCATCCCGATCACCTCCGACCTCGACCGCCGACTCTTCGGCGCCGACACGAACGAGGCCATCAGCCGCTTCGGCCGCAGCTACACCGGCGAGCCCGACCGGATCGCCGAGGAGCTCGCCCAGGACGCCGCCGTTCAAGCCGCAGACACGATCCTCTTGACGGTGCCCAGCCAGCTCGGGGTGGACTACAACGCCGCGCTGCTCGAAACGATTGCCCGCGACATCGCACCCGCAATTGGCTGGAACCCAGAGCGCGTCCGCGAAACCGTCGGGTAACCGGCAAGCTTCTTGCCCGAGCGGCGGCGATGGCAGCATCTCCGCGTGTCTCATAGTCCGGTGAGCATTCGAGCGCATCGCCGCCAGAGTTTTGCGGGGCGTGATCCGGACGAGGAGCACCGCAGCGCCACGCCGCTTGAGCTTCTCTACGACCTGACGTTCGTCGTCGCGTTCGGGACGGCGGCGAACGAACTCGCCCGTTACCTGGCGGACGGCCAGGTCTTGACGGCGATTCTTGGGTTCGCGATTGCCTCGTTCGCAGTCGCCTGGGCGTGGATCAACTACTCGTGGTTCGCGTCCGCCTATGACACCGACGACTGGGTGATGAGGCTCGCGACGATGGTGCAGATGATCGGCGTGATCGTCCTCGCGCTCGGGCTCGAGCAGATGTTTGCGTCGATCGGCGAGGGTGGCGCCATCGAC